>Ga0123352_10000361_pt1 | contig 54654 bp, 45 predicted proteins | sample TergutLab28metaG_FD_89700 | JGI IMG/M metagenome (GOLD analysis project Ga0123352, IMG submission 89700) | Labiotermes labralis P1 segment gut microbial communities from Petit-Saut dam, French Guiana - Lab288 P1 | ecosystem: Host-associated > Arthropoda: Insects > Digestive system > Gut ... | reverse complement strand
GTTGCTTGGATTGGTTTTTTGATTAAAATTGTGATGGTATATTTAGTGTGGTAATTGCGGTATAAAAATTTCATTACCACACTAATGACATGCTGACTTTATTACCACATCAAAATAAAAATCCCTACAATCACGATGATTGCAGGGATTTTTATTTTGTGCGAGAAAGGATTTGAACCCTCGACCTTCTGATCCGTAGTCAGACGCTCTATCCAGCTGAGCTACTCACACACGCGATTTTTTTAATAGCTTGTTTCGCAAGGCGTATTATAACACAAGCTGGGTAGATAATGCAAGCACAATTTTACTAAAAATTTAAGAAAAAATCACGAGTATGAAAGATAAGTATTTACTGCCTCTAAATAATGTACAGGAAATCCATGTTTATTCCTTACTAAGTAGGCGGGATTAAAGTCTGAATAAGCAATAGACTTACGCCCGCCTGCTTCAGCAATGGCATAATGTTTTGCTAATTCCTCGCTGGGAATAAAAAAGATTTCACTTTTAGCATGAAAATGTACTAGCAAAAAACTTACACCATTCTGTTTTCGGAAATCTTCCATGAAGTCAATTTGATGTGCGTGGATATTGCGCAATGGAAGGTTTAATTGACGTGTTTCTTTTGCATCAAAACATAGCGCGATGCCCTGTGCCACACCAATAAAATCCACGGTACTTTTTTTTTCAAAATATGCGGATGTAATTGTATGTGCTTTATTGTCAACGGCTATAGGTGTGATTGGAGTCGGAACTTTTTGAATAATTGCTAGACCTCGCTGTTTATAAAGTATGTTGGTCATATCAATCATTTCTTCAAAAGCACTGCCGCGTAATCCACGTGTTTTCCAAAATGCCATTATTCCACCACATTTATTAAAACATAACGACTAATGCTCTTAATTCTACTTCAAAGGTCAGTAGCGTAGAACCGTTGCGAATCACATTAACAACTGCAATATCTCCAATATTTCCTGACCTAATTGCTTCTTGCAATTGTCTCATGTCAAAAACAGGAAGTCCATTGAATCCAGTAATGACATCACCAGATAGAATGCCTGCCATATATGCACCGCCGCCTTCTGCAACAGCATTAACATAAACCCCCAATGCAGGAACACCTAAATGGAGTGCTGTCTCTTCAGTTATCGTGCCGCCAACAATTCCAATGCCAGGTAATGGTGGTGCAGAAATAATGTCTTCTAAAATAGGGGCAACTATACTGGATGCAAGACTGTATCCCATGCCTTCTACAGGAGAAGAACCAAAAATAGACGCAGTGGCATTGTTCATATTGATTCCAATCACTTCACCACGCGTGTTAATAAGTGGTCCGCCGCTACTTCCATAGTTTAGTGCAGCATCAGTTTGCAAAATCGAAATAGGGTACTCACGAAGCACAAATTCTCGCTGTGCTGCACTAATTACGCCACTGGTGACAGAAATTCCATCATCCATTGCATTCCCAATGGCAAACACTGCATCACCCACACGCATTTCTTCAGAGTCTCCAAATGTTGCAATAACTACTGAGTCAATACCTGCTTCAACCAATTGTGACTTATAAACAGAAAGAACCGCAACTTCTACAGAAATATCCTGCCCAACAGGTTGTGCAGAAATAGGTGGGCTTCCCCCAACACTAATGTCAAAACTAGTGCCGCCAAATACAACATAAATACCAGTGGCAATAAAAATGCGTAGTTCACACTCAGCAAAAATAACGCCTGAGCCAATGCTCATTGCTGGAGGAGGTGTGTTAAAATCTGCACGGCGAGCCTCACTGCGATGTGTCGTGATGCCGACTACAGATGGAACAAGCAATTCAACAATGTCCGCAATGCTACCAATATCTTCTGTAGCCACTGTTTCAAAAACATAACTTGTGGTGGTAAGGGTTGCAGATTCTGATGTGTTTACAACAACATCATCCATTATACTGCTGTGTCCTTGAAAGAAACTCCACCCTGCGCCAAGTCCAAACCCAAGTGTACCTGTTCCGATTGTGCAAATAAGCAAAATAGCCACAACTTTTCCAATCCAAGTTGTTGATGACTGATGTGGTACTTTATTGGCAAGTTCCTCATAAAAATTTTCTGTATCTGCTGAAAGAAAAATATTCTTCACGTCTATAGGTTGGTCAACTTGTAAAAAATTTGATGGTTTTTTTCCAACTAAATCTTGTTCAATAGCTTCTTGAATACTATCAATATCTGAAAGCTTCAAAAAATCATGTATTTTTCTTGAATTATCATCCATCATAAAAAAACCTCCCGAGTCTCATTTCTATATCTATAATAACATCAATATATGAAAAACGCATGAACAAAATGTAAATTTTCTTAGAAAATTGCCAAGGCTTGTTCAAGCATGTCTACATATGGGTCAGCAGGAATATCTGGATAAATTCCAATAAGATGAATAGACTCCCCTCTTGGTCCAAGTACATTGATAACTGTAGCACGCACAGCATATCCACCTGTGAGGGGAATGGTTACTTGTCCAATCCCTTTTCCAACAGTTCTATAACCAATTGTAGTCACATTTGGGGTATGCTCTCGAAGTGCTAAAATAAGCACTTCGGCGGCACTTGCTGTTGTTCTGTCTTGCAAAATCACAATATTGTCAAAGTTGAAAAATTGGTCGCCGCTTGAGGTAATTGTTCGTGTAAATAAATTCATTCGTGTATCTTCTATTGAGATAACTGCGTCTTGTGGTGTAAATAAGCTGGCTATCCTATGGGCATCCATTAGCCATCCGCCATAGTTTCCACGTAAATCCAGCACCAAATTACTATATTGCGCCATATAATGCTTATGCTCATAAACAAACGCTCGCGTTGTACGTGAAATGTTTGGGATAAACAAGTACACAGTATCTTCATTTAACGCTTCAACTGTAACGCGCTGGGCAACTCCCCTATCTGTTACGCGTACATGCTGAATTTCTTGTGGTGCATATAAATAGGTAAATCTATCATTGTTAATATCTGTAAGCGCATCTGTGACTACAGAAATGACAACACGGTCAAAGTCTCTGTGAAAACTTTGACGATTCTCTGCAAGAATATGCTGGCTGTACAGTTGGTCAAGGGCATCTGTAAAAACATAATTGTTTGCAATTAAAATCCGAAAAACCAAATAATCATAATTAGCGTAAATCGTGAACCCAAAAATTCCAATCATCATAAAAAAGCCAACTTGATATACACGATAGCGCCGCTTAAATCGCTTTTCTTTGGTGGCTTCACGTTTATCTGCACGTTGTTTCCAAAACGCTTCAAGCCGTTTTATAAAATTCTTCATACCAAGCCCCTTCCATTCAGGACAATTTCCTTATATACTGTACCCTATTGGAAGGGAAGTGTAAACCGTATGAAAAAGGAAAAGACTGAAAGACTAATTGCTCAAAACAAAAAAGCATATCACGAATATTTTATAGAGGAAACTTTTCAAGCGGGAATATCCCTCTCGGGTACGGAGGTAAAATCCATGCGGGCAGGGCGTTGCAATCTTAAAGAAAGCTTTGTCAGGATAGAAGGTAATTCTGCTTTTATTGAAGGAATGCATGTTAGCCCCTATGCTCATGGCAATATACACAATCTGGACCCTGTGCGTAAACGCAGGCTTTTGCTTCATCGCAAAGAAATAAATCAACTTCGTGCCGCTGCTTCAATGGAGGGGTATACCATCGTACCTGTTAAAATATATTTTTCCCGTTGCTATGTAAAACTAGACATTGCACTTGCTAAAGGTAAAAAATTGTATGACAAGCGCGAAGCGATTGCGAAAAAAACTCAGGATAGAGATATTCAACGTGCGTTTGCTGGGCGCAATTGATGGGAAATAATTAAAAAAAGGAGCTTGAAAAGATGTTAGGAACAGATATTGGAATTGATTTAGGCACTGCATCTGTATTAGTATATATCAAGGGACAGGGCATTGTCTTAAAAGAGCCGTCAGTAGTCGCTATCAATAAAGATAGTGATAAAATCATGGCTGTAGGTGAAGACGCACGCAGTATGCTAGGTAGAACCCCTGGTAATATCGTGGCAATCCGCCCCATGCGTGAGGGAGTAATTTCCGATTATCATATCACTGAAAAAATGTTAAAATACTTTATAAACAAAGCCGTTGGTCGTCCGCTTATGAGAAAGCCCCGCATTGCCATTTGCGTACCATCTAATGTCACAGGTGTAGAACGGCGTGCAGTAAAAGATGCTGCCGAACGTGCAGGCGCACGTCAAGTTTCTGTTATTGAAGAACCAATAGCCGCTGCAATTGGTGCAGGTATTGACATTGCCCGTGCATGTGGTAGTATGGTTGTTGATATAGGGGGAGGCACAACGGATGTTGCCGTAATATCTCTTGGTGGTATGGTGGTATGGAAATCCATAAAAACAGCAGGGGATAATTTTGATGAGGCAATCATCCGATATATGAGAAAGAAGCATAATATTTTAATTGGAGAGCGTACGGCAGAAGATTTAAAAATGAATATCGGTACGGCTTACCCCCGCCCAGCGTCAGTGAGTATGGATGTACGCGGGCGCAATCTTGTGACGGGTTTGCCTAAGAATATTTCAGTCACATCTGAAGAAATGCAAGAAGCTTTGTATGAGTCTGTAGCAGATGTAGTCGAAGCTGTCCACACAGTACTTGAACAAACCCCGCCGGAACTCGCGTCAGATATAGCTGACCGCGGTATTGTAATGACTGGTGGCGGCTCGTTATTATATGGTCTGGATAAACTGCTGCGTGAGCGTACGGGCATCAATACAATCATTGCTGAAGATGCAGTTTCTTGTGTAGCCATTGGCACTGGAAAATATATTGACTATCATAAGTGGGAAAAATAAATTATAATGACTACAGTAACGCAAGATGATTGCCGATAACATGTTAGAGGGGGTAATTTAGATGATAAGAGGATTATATACTTCTGCACTTGGAATGATAACAAATATGCAAAGAATGGATGTTATCACAAACAACATGGCGAATGTAAATACTACTGCATATAAACGTGACCATGTTGTATCACACGCATTTTCAGACCAATTTCTACATCGTCTAAATGACCCGGGTATAAGAATGTTTAACCACAGTCAAATTGTTGGACGTATAAACCCTGGTGTATTTGTAGATGATGTTTTTACTGCGTTTACCCAAGGTTCAATGCAGCAAACAGGTAATAGTTTAGATATTGCAATTTTTGGTCAAGGATTTTTTACCATCAATGTAGATGGTGAAGAGATGTTTACAAGGGATGGGGCGTTCACCTTATTTAACGGAATGCTGATGACAGCAACAGGCGGACGTGTTCAAGGTTTAAACGGAGACATTGTTTTACCCAATGGTTACATAGTAATTGATGAACGGGGTAGAATCTTTGTAAATGATGAATATCAAGACACATTGCAAATGACAATGTTTACTGATTTACACAGCCTAAGAAAACAACATGACAATTTATTTACCATTACAGAAAACTCCGAAATCATACCTTTTGAAGGAACACTGCAACAAGGTTTCTTAGAGGGTTCAAATGTAAATATAGTATCAGAAATGGTACAAATGATTACCTTATCCAGAGCTTATGAAACGAACGCTCGTATGGTAACAATTCAAGATAATACGCTACAACACGCAGTCAATGATATTGCTCGTAGATAATAATATTTTATTCCATGCTTCCTTCGCTTCGTAAATGATTCACACTTTAGAAAGAGGTTGATTGATTATGATGAGATCATTATGGACTTCAGCATCTGGTATGTCTGCGCAAATGTTAAAAATTGATACAGTGACAAATAATATGGCAAACGTAAATACAACAGGGTTTAAACGTGAACGCCTTGAGTTTCAAACATTGATGTATGAAACTATGCAACGCGCCAATATAGACCCAGCTAACCAAACTGGTCGTCCTGTAAACCTGCAAGTAGGGCATGGTGTACGCCCTGCTGGAACAACCCGTATCTTTACCCAAGGTGCGATGCAGCGTACAGATAGACAAGTTGATTTTGCAATTGAAGGGTCTGGGTTTTTCCAAGTTCGCCGCGATTTTGACGAATACTTCTATACACGTGACGGTTCTTTTCAACTCATGCCCCTTGAGGATGGGACACTTATGCTTACAACTTCGTCAGGATTTCCTGTGATAGATGTAGATGGCGCAGAAATTATCATTCCTGAAGGATTTACAATGGGTGATATTGTTGTTGGTGATACGGGAATGATTTTTGGCAGAAACCCTGAAGGGATAATTGAAGACCTTGGATTCCAAATTCGTTTGGTGCAATTTCCTAATCCAAATGGTATGGAAGCTATTGGCGGGAATCTTTTTGCTGAAACCATTGCATCTGGAGAACCTCTTTTTGAAGCAGATGGAGATGTTGGTACCATTAGCCGTTTAGTTCAAGGTGCGCTTGAAATGTCAAACGTGCAAATTGCAGAAGAAATGATTGGATTGATTTTAGCACAACGTGCCTTTGACACCAACTCACGGGGTATTACAACCTCTGATGAAATGTTACAAACTGCCAACCAATTAAAACGATAATACCGTAATATTTAGGAGGTAGCATATGGATATTGCTGGTGTAGCTGGTTTGGGTGCAGGTGGCGTACAAAATTCTGCATTGGAACATGCCCGTCGTGATAGTGAAATGGCACAGTTCCAAGGCATTCTTGAATCGATGATTGCAGAAAGGGATAACCCCCTTGGTACTGACCGTGCCCAAATGCGTCAAGCGGCAGAAATGTTTGAAGCATACTTTCTTCAAATGATGTTTCGTCAAATGCGTAGTGTAAATTTTAACGAAGATGGACTGTTTTCCAGAAGTCATGCAGAACAAATTTTTACAGAGATGTTAGATGAAACAATTTCTGATAAAGCGGCTTCACAAGGTGGCTTTGGGCTTGCTGATATGCTTTATGCACAAATGACACGACATTTGAACTAAAAAATCATAATTATAACACGTAAAAAAGGATAGTTTGTTTTCAAACTATCCTTTTTTTATTTTGTAAAATTATTTGAGAAAATAAATATAGACAGTATGCCGGAAGCATTGTACACTAGTCTTAGATAATTTCACTAAATGAACTAGGAGGCATGTATATGCGTGATGTAGTCATTGTTTCAGCAAAAAGAACAGCCATTGGGTCTTTTGGCGGTCACTTTAAAGATGTGTCTGCGGTAGAGCTTGGCGCAACTGCTGTAAAGGCAGCTTTAGCAGAAGTGAAAATAGAGCAGGTTTGCGAAGTTATTTTTGGCAATGTTTTGCAAGCTGGGCTTGGGCAAAATGTAGCCCGCCAAATTGCAATAAAAGCTGGATTAAGTGTAGAGACTCCATCTTTTGTTGTTAATCACGTTTGTGCATCGGGACTTAAAGCGGTAGAGCTTGCGGCACAATCTATAGCCCTTGGCAATGCTGATGTTATCGTTGCTGGCGGAACAGAAAATATGAGCCAAGTGCCATACATTTTACCGAATGCACGTTGGGGGCAACGTATGGGTGATGGTAAAATGCTTGATGCTTTAGTGTCTGATGGGCTAACAGATGTTTTTAATCACTATCATATGGGTGTTACAGCAGAAAATATTGCAAAAAAATATAGTATTACTCGGGAAGCGCAAGATAACTTTGCGGCACTTAGCCAAAATAAGACCGAAAAAGCCATTGCAGAAGGTAAATTTGTGAATGAAATCGCCCCAGTAGAAATTCCGCAAAGAAAGGGCGACCCAATTATAGTAGACAAGGACGAATATCCAAGGGCAGGCGTAACCGCTGAATCTCTGAGTAAATTACGCCCAGCCTTTGATAAAGAGGGAACTGTTACAGCTGCCAATGCATCAGGTATAAATGATGGCGCGGCTGTAGTTATTCTCATGAGTAAAGAAATGGCTCAAGAACGTGGATTAAAACCACTGGCTACGATAAAAGCAACTGCAATGGCAGGGGTAGACCCATCTATTATGGGAACTGGGCCAATTCCTTCAACAAAAATAGCTTTGGAAAAAGCAGGGCTAACCATTGACCAAATTGACCTTGTAGAAGCAAATGAAGCTTTTGCAGTCGTTGGTTTATGCATTGAAAAAGAGCTGGGTTTAGACCCATCCAAAGTCAATGTGAACGGTGGTGCTATTTCTCTTGGACATCCTATAGGTGCAAGTGGTGCGCGTATTCTTGTGACGTTGCTTCATGAAATGCAAAAACGCGCCGCTCGTTTTGGTCTTGCGACCCTTTGTGTAGGCGGCGGTCAAGGACTTTCTATGATTGTTGAGAGAGAGGGCGCATAATGAATAAGGTCATAACCGTCATGGATGCAATTTCTCATATAAAAGATGGCGCAACGATTATGATGGGTGGGTTTGGCATTGTTGGTGAGCCTCATAAACTGATTGACGGGATTCTTGAAGCGGGAATTAAGGACTTAACGATAATAACAACAGATACAGCTTGGGAAGATAAAGGCTCTGGCCGTTTGGTTACGGAACGTCGTTGTAAAAAAGTTATTGCATCCCACATTGGCACAAATAAACAGTCTGGAATCCAAATGAATGCAGGGGAATTAGAGGTAGAGCTTATTCCCCAAGGCACGTTAATTGAGTGTATTCGTGCATCTGCCTATGGCTTAGGTGGAATTTTAACGCCTACAGGTATTGGAACAGCTGTTGAAGAAGGCAAGCAGAAAATCAATGTAGACGGTAAAGATTTTTTGATTGAGAAGCCTTTGCGTGCAGATTTTGCGTTGATTTTTGGTGCAAAAGTGGATAGAAGCGGCAATATAACTTATAAAGGCGTTGGCATGAATTCTAATCATGTGATGGCTGGTGCGGCGAACATGACCATTGTAGAAGCTGGGGAGCTTGTAGACATTGGCGACATTCATCCAAATCATGTAAACACCCCTGGAATTTTTATAGACTATGTAGTGGGAGGCGGCAAGTAATGGACAAAAATCAAATGCAAAATGATATAGCCGCCCGTGTAGCATTAGAACTTCAAGATGGGCAGTATGTGAATCTTGGAATTGGCTTGCCTACAAGAGTTGCGGATTTTGTTCCTAACGGAATCAATGTGTGTTTTCACTCTGAAAATGGATTCATTGGGCTTGGGCCAACGCCAAAGGAAAACGAAGCAGATGACCAAATTGTTAACGCAGGCGGTGCGCTAGTTACGATTCTTCCCGGTGGTGCATTTTTTGACTCTGCGGTATCTTTTGGTATGATTCGCGGTGGTCATATTGATGTAACCGTGCTTGGTGCATTACAAGTCGCTGAAAATGGAGATATTGCAAATTACATGATTCCGGGTAAGATGGTTCCGGGTATGGGTGGTGCAATGGATTTGCTTATTGGCGCAAAAAAAGTCATTGTCGCAATGGAACATACAGCAAAGGGTAGTCCAAAAATTTTGAAAAATTGCACCCTTCCTTTAACTGCAAAAGGTGTGGTCAGTTTAATCATTACGGAGATGGCAGTCATCGAAGTGGTAAAAGAGGGGCTTCTTTTAAAGGAAGTGCGGAATGGATTTTCCGTTGATGATGTCATTGCTGTAACAGAAGCAGATTTAATCGTTAAGGAGTTGGTATCGTGAAGGGTTTAACAATCAATGAAATAGAAGTAGGACAAAGTGCATCATACACTAAGACCATTACCGAAGCAGATGTTATTTTGTTTGCGGGTATTACAGGGGATAATAATCCTGCCCACATGAACGAAGTATACGCAAAAGAAACAATGTTTAAGGGTAGAATTGTTCATGGTATGCTTTCTGCTGGTTTAATTTCCACAGTGCTTGGTATGTACTTGCCTGGCCCTGGTTCAATTTATGCAAAACAAGATATTAAATTCCTTGCACCTGTACGATTTAATGACACCATTACTGCAACATGCACTGTTAAAGAAAAGATTACAGAGCGTAACCGTGTTATTATGGACTGTAAGGTTACAAATCAAGATGGTGCTGATGTTATCGTTGGTGAAGCTGTATTGGTGGTAGGTAAATAGTGAACATGCTATACGATGGTTTATACTTATAGCAGAAGTGGGACTTTGCGGTCATATATACTGAACGCCAGAAAAGCTTATCCATGGCAGATAAGGTACAGTTTTTCAGCATTTAGTATATGACCGCTACCCATACATTTTTTATTGGAGCGTTATGCATATGAATGAACTCATGCCATTTCGTACAATTTCTATTATAGGTATGGCAAAAAATGTAGGAAAAACGACAACCCTTAACTATTTAATTAAATACTTTCATAGTCAAAAAATAAATTTAGCCCTTACAAGTATAGGGCGTGACGGAGAAAGTAAAGACGTTGTAACAAAAACAGAAAAGCCGCAAATTTTTGTTTTTAGCGGTACGGTGATTGCCACAGCAGAAAATCTGCTACATCTATGTGACATTACAAAGGAAATATTTGCAACAACAAATATCAATACTCCCTTCGGTAAGGTTGTTTTGGTGCGGGCATTGTCAGATGGTTATGTACAACTTGGTGGACCTTCAATTACAACGCAAATTGCGGATTTGATAAAAAATATTTCTACAGACAAAATTTTAGTAGATGGTGCAGTTAGCCGAAAAACACTGGCTAACCCCAATATTACGGAAGCGACAATCCTTTGTACAGGTGCAAGTTTTAGCCGAAGTATGGAAAAAACAATTGATGAAACGCGGCATATTGTAGAAATTTTCATGCTTCCTAAAGCTACAAAAGACGGAATATATCTTGAAGGCGCAGTTTCAGACACAATGCTTAACAACATCATTATGACAAACAAGAAACTAGAGGGTACTTATATTATTGCAGAAGATGCAAGTAAAATGCTTATTAAGCCCTCAACATATGAAAAAATAAAAATTAAAAAAGCAATATTAGCTGTCAAAAATCCTATTCAATTAGTTGGCATGACTATAAACCCTACTGCACCTCATCATGCAGGTTATCATCCTAAAGTGTTTTTAGCAAAAATGCAGGAAGCCGTGGATATTCCTGTATATGACTTAAAAAATCTCCGCTGAAATGGAGTTGATTATATGTTTAGCTTAGATTATTTACAGCAAGATACTATTGGTCTTACATATGTATTAAATCAGTTGACACCTGATTCTCCTTTTGGTGTGGAGGCAAAAAAGCGGATTGCGCCTTTAGGTTACAAAAACGCACTTGAAAACATATTCGATAATATGGAAAAAATCATCAATCTTTTACATGAGGACGAAAAATCGTTAAAAAAATTACGCACACATTTAAAGGCTTTTAAGAATATTCGCGGCTCAATGATACATTCTCAAATATTTACGCAAGTAGAACTTTTTGAAATTAAGCATTTTCTCATTACTTTTGAAAAACTAATGCTGGCTTATAAAAAGCTTTCCATAGACTTTGTTGGTTTAGAACTCTACCCCATGGACGTGCCGCTTGCCATCATTGACCCAGATGGACGGCGAATTGGTACATTTTCATTCACGTCTCCTGTACTTGAAGAAATCCGTACAAAAAAGCGATATATCGAAAAGCAAAATTTAATGACTGAACGCCCTGCTATTGTGGAACAAGAAGTAGAAGAAGAAACGCGTATTGCTGTGGAGCTGTCAATGCAATTAAAAAAATATACCGAACTTTTTTTAATCAATATGGACACACTTGGGAAGCTGGATATCACAATTGCTAAAGTCATGCTTGCAACCAAACTTCAAGCAACGCGCCCTCAGTTAAGTGAAACATTACTTTCATTTAAAAATATGTCAAACCCATATGTAGAAGACGCACTGGTAAAAATGAATCAAAACATGACCCAAATATCTCTTTCTATGACAACAGGTGTCACAATGATTACAGGTGCAAACATGGGTGGGAAAAGCGTTGCACTTAAAACAGTGGTGCTAAATACTATACTTTGTCAATTAGGTTTTTTTGTTTTTGCAGAGTTTGCAGAAATTCCTATATTTGATGACATACACCTTATATCCGAAGATATGCAAGATATCGGGCAAGGATTATCAAGCTTTGGTGCAGAAGTGTTACGATTGAATGAAATTATTGAGTGTCTAAAATCCAAACGTCTATTGATTGCTTTAGATGAGTTTGCAAGAGGTACAAATCCAACAGAAGGTGCGGCAATTGTACGTGCAGTAGCAGCATATCTGCATGAATCAGATACTATAAGTATCATGAGTACACATTACAACAAAGTTGTTTCTCCAGAGTATAAGCATTATCAAGTGGCAGGTTTAAACTTTCCAGACACTTTGCAACAGTGGGACGTTTCTTCAATTGCACAAAATATGGATTATGCCCTTGTGGAGGTCAGTTCAGAAACGCCGCCGCCACAAGACGCAATAAATATTTGTAAAATGATTGGGCTTAACAAAAGTCTGCTAATTAAAATCCAAGAAGGGATGAAGGAATATGACTAAATCTTTAATTCGTTTGCGCATGGGTACAAATGATGCACATTATGCAGGAAATCTTGTAGATGGGGCAAAAATGCTACAACTTTTCGGGGATGTGGCCACAGAGCTTTTAATCCGTCATGATGGTGATGAAGGTTTGTTTGTAGCTTATGATAATGTGGAGTTTTTAGCACCTGTTTATGCAGGAGATTATATTGAAGCAGAAGGCGAAATCGTAAATGTAGGCAATACTTCTCGTAAAATGACTTTTATTGCAAGAAAAGTTATTGCGCCTGCACCAAATGCAGGGATAACCGCTGCCGAAGTTTTGGCAGAACCTATTATAGTCTGCCGTGCCAGTGGAACTTGTGTAGTGCCAAAAGATAAACAGAGAAGGGTAGGGCCTTAAAATGCCTGCCCAACAAAGATGAAAGGAACATTTTAAATGGATAAGTTAATAATAACCGCAGCAATTTGCGGCGCAGAGGTCACAAAAGACCATAATCCTGCTGTACCCTATACAGTACAGGAAATTGGGCAAGAAGCACTCGCCGCTTATAAAGCAGGTGCAAGTATAATTCACCTTCACGTTCGTGAAGATGATGGAACACCAACCCAAAGGATTGAGCGTTATGCAGAATGCATTGATGAAATTAAACGCTTATGCCCCTATGTCATCATTCAACCTTCAACAGGCGGTGCAGTAGGCATGTCCAATGCTGAACGTATCCAGCCAGTAAATCTTAAACCTGAAATGGCAACCCTAGATTGCGGAACATGTAACTTTGGCGGTGACGAAATTTTTATAAATACGGAAAACACAATAAAAGAATTTGGGGAAAAAATGATTGCATTAGGCATTAAGCCTGAAGTTGAAGTTTTTGATAAGGGTATGATAGATGCGGCTATTCGCCTAAATAAGCAGGGTTTTATTCAATCTCCTATGCATTTTAATTTTGTCATGGGTGTTAATGGTGGAATTTCTGCGACACCAAGGGATTTTACATTTCTTCAAGGCAGTATTCCTGTAAACGCTACATTTACCGTTAGTGGAATAGGGCGGTTTCAATTCCCCATGGCGGTTATGGCTATCATTTCAGGTGGTCATGTTCGGGTGGGTTTTGAGGACAATATTTATCTTTCAAAAGGTATTTTAGCAAAATCTAATGGGGAACTGGTAAAGAAAGTTGTGCGTCTTGCAAATGAATTAGGGCGTGAAATTGCCACACCAACTGAAGCGCGAGAAATACTTGGATTAGCTGGAGGTCAAAGATGAATATTTGTAAATATGGAACCCATCGTGTCATAGAACCAAAAGGGGTACTGCCCCAGGCGGCATTAAAAATAAGTAATGATATGAACATGTATTCAAATGAAATTTTAATTGACGTACAATCACTAAATATAGATTCAGCGTCTTTTACACAAATTAGAACTGCCGCAAAAGATAATCAAGATGAAATTAAAGCAAAAATACTAGAAATTGTTAACAGTCGTGGAAAAATGCAAAACCCTGTAACAGGTTCTGGCGGTATGTTAATTGGCACTATTGCAAAAATTGGCGATAAGCTATCAATCCCTGATTTAAAAGTAGGGGATAAAATAGCAACTTTAGTATCCTTATCATTAACGCCATTGAAAATAAATTCAATCAACGCAATTCACATGGAAATTGACCGTGTAGATGTGGATGCCCAAGCCATTCTTTTTGAAACAGGCATTTATGCAAAGCTTCCAAAGGATATGACAGAAGCACTAGCCCTAGCGGCTTTAGATGTAGCTGGCGCACCTGCTCAAACTGCAAAACTTGTAAAACCAGGGGATAGTGTGCTTATCCTAGGTGGCGGCGGAAAATCAGGCATGTTGTGTTGTAATGAAGCAATGAAACGGGTTGGCCCAACAGGGAATGTTGTTGCCTTGTGTGTCCTTGAAGAAGATAAAGAAAAATTAGAAGTCAATGGGTTATGTCATAAGGCAATTATTGCAGACGCTACTAAGTCCATGGAAGTTTTGGAAAAAGCTTTAGCTGCCAATGATGGTCATGAGTATGATATTTCATTTAATGTTGTCAATGTAGAAAACACAGAAATGTCAAGTATTCTTCCTGTGAAAAATGGAGGTATTGTTTATCTATTCTCAATGGCAACCAGTTTTACAAAGGCGGCACTGGGTGCAGAAGGTGTAGGGAAAGATGTGACAATGATTGTAGGCAATGGCTACACAAAAGACCACGCTGAAATTACACTGGCACAACTGCGGGAAAATCCTAAATTGCGTGAAATTTTTGAAAATAAATATATTTAAGGAGGCGCAAACTATCATGAAAAATCAAATTTTTAAAGATATTCCAGCTGAACAGTGGAATGATTGGAAATGGCATTCACGAAATCTAATAAAAACAGCCGATGATTTGAAGAAGCTTATTCCCATTAGTACAGAAGAGGAAAAATCCATTGCCGAGTGTTTGCAAAAATTTCGTATGGCAATTACGCCATATTATCTGTCATTGATTGATTTAGAAAATCCACGAGACCCGATAAGTTTGCAATGTATTCCAACGCTGGATGAACTTCATGTTGTTTCAGAAGACTTAGACGACCCACTGAGTGAAGATGCAGACTCACCAGTAAAAGGGCTAACCCATCGCTATCCCGACCGTGCCCTCCTGCTGGTGACTGACCAATGCGGCATGTATTGCCGTCACTGTACCCGCCGACGTTTTGCTGGACAAAAAGACACATCACTCCCTATGGAACAAATTGAAGCTGCAATTCAATATATAGCTAAAACCCCGGTTATTCGTGACGTATTGCTTTCAGGCGGCGATGCTATGCTCCTAGATGATGATAAATTAGAATATATAATAAAAAAACTTCGTGAAATTCCTCATGTGGAAATTATCCGTCTTGGTTCAAGATTACCGGTAGTCCTTCCTCAACGTATTACAGATAATCTCTGTGAAATGTTTAAAAAATACCACCCAATTTGGATAAATACGCACTTTAATCATCCCAATGAAATCACTCCAGACGCTGTGACTGCCTGTGAAAAACTTGCCAATGTGGGTATCCCTCTTGGAAATCAGTCAGTACTCTTGGCAGGTATCAATGATTGTGTACATGTTATGAAAACCCTCGTACAAAAATTAGTCAAAATGCGTGTTCGTCCATACTATATTTATCAATGTGACCTTTCCCAAGGCTTAACCCATTTTCGCACACCTGTGTCTAAAGGGATTGAAATTATCGAGGCACTTCGTGGGCACACATCAGGTTTTGCTGTGCCAACCTTTGTCGTAGACGCACCAGGGGGTGGCGGAAAAATTCCCGTCATGCCAAACTATCTCATTTCATATGGCACAAATAAAGTCATTTTACGCAACTTTGAAGGTGTTATTACCACCTACACAGAACCTGAAACATATACACCAACCTGTCAATGTGATGTTTGCAAAGGCAAAATAAAAACAGATTCTATTGGACTCGCCGCATTGCAAAGTGGGCAAAAACTCTCTCTGGAACCAGAAGGATTAGAGCGGAATAAGCGAAAAATATCTAAACAATGATAGGGAGGGTTATAATGCAATCAAAACTAAATTTAAACCAGAAAATGATTGAACAAGCCCGTAAATATGCGAAAAATATTGCTCAAGACACACAGGATTTTATAGATTTGCATACAACAGTAGCGGTGGAAAGGACCATTTGCCGCTTACTGGGTATTGATGGCGTTAATGAAATTGATATTCCTTTGCCCAATATTTTTGTTGAGCATCTTATGGAAAATCAACTGCTTTCCACTGGTGCGGCACTTTTAATTGGAAACGCAATGTTGGCATACAGTTTAGCACCTCAAGAAATTGCCGAACAAATTAGTACAGGAAAATTAAATTTATCTCATATTCCCATTGGCGATATTGCACAAATTACAAAAATTATAAATGAAGTTGCAATAAAATCCGTAGAAAAAATCCGTATCAACCGCCAAGAGCGCGCCAACTTGCTAGAAAAGTATGGGGATAAAACTGGCCCATTCATTTATGTTATTGTGGCAACAGGAAATATTTATGAGGATGTAACACAGGCTGTAGCCGCAGTGCGTCAAGGGGCAGATATTATTGCGGTTATTCGTACAACAGGACAAAGTCTCTTAGACTTTGTGCCTTTTGGCGCAACGACAGAGGGCTTTGGCGGAACATATGCCACACAGGAAAACTTCCGAATTATGCGGCAAGCCCTAGACGAAGTAGGCGCAGATGTTGGCAGGTACATTCGCTTATGTAATTACGCATCAGGCTTATGTATGCCGGAAATTGCTGCCCTTGGTGCATTAGAGCGGCTTGATGTGATGCTTAATGATGCGTTATATGGTATTCTTTTCCGTGATATAAATATGAAAAGAACGATAGTGGACCAATACTTTTCCCGGGTAATTAACGGATTTGCGGGCATTATAATCAATACAGGTGAGGATAATTACCTGACTACGGCAGATGCAGTTGAAGAAGCACACACCGTTTTAACATCCCAGTTTTTAAATGAGCAATTTGCTTTAATGGCAAATCTTCCAAAATCGCAAATGGGGCTTGGACATGCTTTTGAAATTTCCCCTGATGTAAAAAATGGATTTTTGTTTGAGCTTGCACAAGCACAAATGGCTCGGGAAATTTTCCCTGAGTCTCCACTAAAATATATGCCGCCAACAAAATTTATGACAGGCGATATCTTCATGGGTTCTGTACAAAATGCCTTGTTTAATGCTGTTTCAGTGATGACAAGCCAAAAAATTCATTTGCTTGGCATGTTGACAGAAGCCATCCATACCCCCTTTATGTCTGACCGCGCCCTTGCCATTGAAAATGCAAAATATATTTTTACCACAATGGAAAATTTAGGTGATGAAATTAACTTTAAAGAAAATGGAATCATCCAAAGTCGCGCCAATGAAATTTTAAACAAAGCTTGTACATTACTTTCTGAAATTGAAGAAAATAAACTTTTTGCCACCTTAGAACAAGGTATTTTTGCATGTATAAAACGTTCCCGTGAAATGGGTAAAGGTTTACAAGGTGTCGTTTTAAAGAGTGAAGGTTATTTTAATCCCTTTATTGACCTTATGACAAAAGGTGGTGATACACAATGAATCTCATAACCCCCTATGGTGACACAATGAATGATGGTAAGGTGCAGATTTCATTTGCACTCCCTGTAAACAATGATGATAAAGGTACAGAAGCTGCCAGCCAGCTTGCAAAGAAGATGGGCATAAAAGACCCAACTGTTGCACACAAAAAGACCCTCGACAACAGCTTTACATTTTATGTAGTATACGGCAGTGTGGATCACAGTATCAATTATGATGACATACAAGTACAAGTGATTGAAAGCGATGTCATGTCCATGACCCAAGTTTCAGACTATATTCGTGAAAATATTAAACGTAAAGTGGTGATGGTGGGTGCGTCTACAGGAACAGACGCTCATACTGTGGGTATAGATGCCATTATGAATATGAAAGGATTTGCAGGGCATTATGGTTTAGAGCGGTATGAAATGATAGAAGCCCACAATTTAGGCAGTCAAGTACTCAATGAGGATTTCATTAAAAAAGCAAAAGAATTAAAAGCAGATGTTTTACTCGTTAGTCAAACAGTGACACAAAAGGACGTTCATATCGCAAATCTTTCTGAGTTAGTAGAATTACTTGAAGCTGAAAATATGCGTGATAAAGTTATACTCATTTGCGGCGGGGCAAGAATCACCCATGAAATAGCGAAAGAGTTAGGCTATGATGCTGGGTTTGGGCCAGGTAAATATTCAGAAGATGTGGCATCATTTGCAGTACAAGAAATGGTTTATCGCGAATTAAAGTAAAATTTTCCAGTATATTTTCTCCTCCATAGGTAAAGCTTGTAGTATTATAGCTTTATAAGTGGAGGAATTTTTATGCACAGCAGTAAAGTAGAAATCTGCGGCGTCAACACCTCTAAATTGCCGATTTTGAAAGGAGACGAAAAAAGAGCATTATTTGAGCTTATTCAAGAGGGGGACGAGGAAGCCCGAGAGAAATATATTTTTGGAAATTTACGGCTGGTATTAAGCATAATCCAGCGTTTTAATAATCGCGGTGAATACGTGGATGATATTTTTCAAGTCGGTTGCATTGGTTTAATAAAAGCCATTGATAATTTTGACTTATCACATGGCGTACAATTTTCCACCTATGCAGTGCCTATGATTATAGGTGAAATTCGCAGATACCTGCGAGACAATAATACGATACGCGTTAGCCGTTCTTTACGTGATACGGCTTATCGCGCCCTAAGTGTTAAAGAAAACCTGACTACAAAAAATGCAAAAGAGCCTGATATTGACGATATTGCCAAGGAAATGGGTATTCCAAAAGAGGAAGTCATTTTTGCATTAGATGCAATACAAGACCCTGTCAGCCTGTTTGAACCAGTGTATCAAGACGGGGGCGATGCAGTTTTTGTCATGGACCAAGTCAGTGATGAAAAAAATACAGATATTCGCTGGCTAGAAAACCTTTCCCTTTCAGAAGCATTGAAGCGGCTTGGCGAGCGTGAAAAACACATTCTTTCATTACGTTTCTTTGAAGGTAGAACACAAATGGAAGTTGCAGATGAAATAGGAATTTCTCAAGCACAGGTTTCACGGCTTGAAAAAAACGCGCTTAAAAACATGAAAAAATATATCTCTTGACAAAAAATCTGTCATTGACAAGACTTTGTCTTCCGTTGTATAATCTCTCGGTAAGCAAAATAAGACATTTGCTACGCTTGCCCGAGTGGCGGAACGGCAGACGCGGCGGACTCAAAATCCGCTCCTGGTAACAGGGTGGGGGTTCAAGTCCCTTCTCGGGCATTGCCGAAGCCCTTTAGCTTTTTCGGAATCAACAATATTCTGGAAAAACCTGAAGGGCTTTTTGCATGACACGGGTATTATAGACACCGAAAGGGGGCGTGCTTTGCTTAGTGTAAAGCACAATCGCATATGTTAAAAAATTTAAGTATTAGAGGTAAGTTTTTTCTAAGTTTTGGTGTAATGTTTATTATTGCATTGGTTATAACTATCTATGGTGCAAACCGTATCCGCAATATTAACGCTGATTATACCTATGCATTAAATTATCCATTTGAAAGATATTCTATTATTGGTGACTTAGGTATTGATTTTATGAACGCACGCCGCACAATGAATCGTGCGGCAATGTATATGAATGACCCGACTGACCCAATGGATGGTATCAATCGTATGGAAGTAGATATTGCCCGTATTCGTGGTGAAATGGATGAACTGATTGCACTTTATCGTGCAAATCTTGCAGATGACCCTGTGTTTGATGAAATGCGTAGAGGTGTGCTTGGCGGGCATATGGACTCCTTTGAAGTACATGTGCATCATTATTTTGATTATTATATTGCAGGGCTTATTGCCGCCGCCCGCAACTATGATGAAGCAGAAGCAATCCGTTTGGTACGTCAAGGTGTAACAACTGTACAAGCTGCGTTGGAACATTTTGACTACATGGAAAATTCAGCTTTTAATTATATTATGGACACAAGACAAACACTGAATGTGCAAACAACGCGGGATTATTGGGTATTGGTTATAGGCGGAATCTTAGCAGGTATTTTGGGTACAATAATTGTATTCATTATTTCAGAAATGGTGAGTAAGCCATTAAAAGAAGCTGTAGCTGTCTTAGATAGTGTTTCACATGGTAATTTTAATGTTAATTTTAAACAAAATCTTAGCACAGATGAAACAGGTGTCATTACCCAATATGCATACAATGTTGTCACGGTTGTACGAGGAATTGTTGATGATATAGATAATTTTGCCAATGAAGTGGCAGTAAAAGGTGATATTGATTGCCGCATAGACCCATCTAAATATCCAGGTGGGTATGGTGAAATGGTTACAAGTTTAAACGAATCTACAGATGGGCTAATTGAAGACATAAAACTTTTAATTGATGTGCTTGGAAAATTTGGGGAAGGTGACTTTAATTTAAAAATTAAAAAACTTCCAGGTAAAAAAGCAATTATCAATGAGGCTGTTAATAATCTTGTTGCCCGTATGGATGCTGTGGATAAAGAAGTCAATGCAATGGTTGATGCTGCCGCAATTAGAGGTGATTTGCTGTTCAAAATAGATACAGAAAAGTACGCTGGCTCATGGCGTGAACTGATGAAACAGCTCAACTCTATTGCTGCTGCTGTGAATATACCCATTGTTGAAATTCGTGATGTTTTGAATGACCTTGCAAAAGGTGAGTTTAACCGTAAAGTAACAGGCGACTATTCAGGTGATTTTTTACAAATAAAAAATGCGGCTAATGAAATGATAAGCATATTATCTGGTTATATTAAGGAAATAACGGAATCACTTTCTGCAATATCAAAAGGTGACTTAACAAGAAATATCCGTCATGAATATGTAGGAAGCTTTATGGCAATTAAAGATTCTATCAATGATATTTCTTTGTCACTTAATAAAACAATGTTGGAAATATCATCAGCTTCAGACCAAGTGCTTGTGGGTGCAAAGCAAATTTCATCGTCTTCAATGGATTTAGCCAATGGTGCATCTACCCAAGCAAGTTCTATTGAAGAACTGAATGCTTCAGTTGACCTTATTAACCAACAAACTCAAAAAAATGCCGCCAGTGCAAGTCAAGCAAATGACCTTTCGCGCATATCCACAAATAATGCTTCTAAAGGTAACGAAGCAATGGCTCAAACCCTTGACGCAATGGCGCAAATTAAAGAATCATCAAACAATATTTCAAAGATTATTAACACCATTCAAGACATTGCATTTCAAACCAACTTACTTGCATTAAATGCTGCTGTTGAAGCGGCGCGTGCTGGTGAACATGGTAAAGGATTTGCAGTGGTTGCAGAAGAAGTGCGTAGCCTAGCGGCAAGAAGCCAAACTGCCGCCAGCGAAACAACAGAACTCATTAGTGGTTCAGTATCCGCAGTAGATTCAGGCTCTGACATTGCCCAAACTACTGCAAAATTATTAGATACTATTGTTGAAAATGCAAACAAGGTTTTGGAAATAATCACTACAATTTCAGATGCTTCTCAGGAACAAGCAGAAGCGATTGAACAAGTGGGGATAGGATTAAGTCAAGTTTCACAAATCGTGCAGTCAAACTCTGCCGTAAGTCAAGAGACGGCTGCTGCCTCCCAAGAATTAAATTCACAAGCAGAAATTTTACAACAATTGGTTCAATTTTTTAAATTGTAAATTTTTTATAAAAATTGTAATTGTCATTGTAATTGTCTTATGCTTGTGCTATTATTTCATAATCTAATTGCAAGGGGGTACAATAATAAACGAAAGATTAGCTTGGCAACCAAAAATTAACATAATCATCTGAAAGGTGGAAGTTTTTTATGAAGAATTTGAAGATAAGAAGCAAATTATTTCTTGGCTTCGGTTTGCTGTTGGTAGTATTGCTTGGTGTTGCGCTCTTTGCTATTGTAAATATGATAACCAATAGCAATAATGTAATGAATATGCAACAACACCCCACAGCTAGGTACAATAACTTGCTTGAAGTGCGCTCGGGAGTTAATGAGTTAAGGCGAACAGTTGCTACTGCGGCATTCCGCATTTCTGATGATGCGGCGTTGACTGTCTTATATGACACTGCCGTGCGAGAATATAACCATATGATGACTTTGCTGGAAGCAAACCAAGAAGGTTTAAGATCTGACCCTCAAATTGACCCAGTCAGGCGAGGAGAACTTTTAGCTCAAACCGCTGCTGTACAAAGTGCATTGGCAGATTATAGATTTTCTGTAATTGCTGATATGTTTGCAACTTCACGTTACGGTACTGTAGGGGATCCTGTAACCCGCGGTGAAATTGACCAAATATTTGCGTCTGGTGCATACCAAACGAACAATTTGCTATCTGCAATAGATGGCGTAATTGATGGAACAAGCACTACGCTTCAAGCCCGTGTTGCTGATATGGAAAGTACAACCAATACAACAATCATAACCATGGCTTTATTAACACTTCTTGGTTTTGGTCTTGGTATCGCTATCGCACTTATTATTGCTAATATGGTGACAAAACCAATCAACGAAGTTGTAAAAGTTGTTGGTGCTGTTTCTGAAGGTGATTTTAATATTAACTTTAGAAATGATTTGTCAACAGACGAAGTTGGTCTTATGACCCAAGATGTTTATAAGCTTATTGGCGTTATCAAAAAAATTGTAGATGATATCTCTGTATTCTCTAATGAAGTTAATGTCAAAGGTGACATTGAATATCGTATTGATGCCAGCAAATATAAGGGCGGATACAATCAAATGGTCACAGGGCTTAATGATTTTACTAGTGATTTTGTTGATGACGTACTTCAACTGCTTAATGTACTTGGTGGCATTAGTAATGGTGATTTTTCAGTGTCTCTTAAACCGATGCCCGGTAAAAAAGCCGTGATGAATCAATCAGTTGATATGCTTATAGAGAATCTTAATAATGTTAATGCAGAAATTAGTGGAATGGTTAAAGCCGCAGCTGTTGAAGGTGATTTACACTTTACAATTGATGCAAGTAAGTACAAAGGCGGATGGAATGTTATTATGACTGGGCTTAATGATATTTGCCAAGCCGTTGACGCGCCAATCATTGAAATTCGTGATGTAATGAATGACCTTGGGCAAGGTAACTTTGACCATAAAGTAGCAGGCAATTATGCTGGTGACTTCTTGCAAATTAAAAATGCAGTCAATGGTATGATTGATATATTGGCAAGTTATGTGACTGAAATTTCTGAAAGCTTGTCAAAGGTTTCTAACGGTGATTTGACACTCAACATCAGCCGTGAGTATGTCGGTAACTTTGCTGAAATTAAAAACTCTATAAACAACATTGTCTCATCGCTAAATAGAACCATGTCTGAAATTTCTTCTGCTTCTGACCAAGTGCTTTCAGGTGCAAAGCAAATTTCTGCAAGTGCTATGGATCTTGCAAATGGTGCATCTACACAAGCAAGCAGTATTGAAGAACTGAATGCTTCTGTTGACCTGATTAACCAGCAAACACAGCAAAATGCCTCCAGTGCAAATGAAGCGAATGACCTTTCCCGCATATCCACAGACAATGCACGTGAAGGTAATGACGCAATGAAACAAACCCTTGATGCAATGAACCAAATCAAAGAATCTTCAGGCAATATTTCTAAAATCATCAAGTCTATTGAAGATATTGCATTCCAAACAAACTTGCTGGCATTAAATGCTGCTGTTGAAGCGGCACGAGCAGGTGAACATGGTAGAGGTTTTGCCGTTGTTGCAGAAGAGGTGCGCAGTCTCGCGGCAAGAAGCCAAACTGCCGCAAGTGAAACAACAGAACTGATTAGCGGCTCTGTATCTACAGTAGAAGCAGGTTCTGAAATTGCACAGTCTACAGCACAATCTCTTGACACGATTGTTGACAATGCAAACAAAGTGCTTAATATTGTGAACACAATTGCTACTGCTTCTTCCGAGCAAGCAGAGGCCATTGCCCAAGTAGGTATCGGCTTATCACAAGTTTCACAAGTGGTTCAGTCTAACTCTGCTGTAAGTGAGGAAGCCGCAGCCGCTTCTGAGGAATTAAATTCACAAGCAGAAATTCTACAACAACTTGTTAGCTTCTTTAAACTTTAGGGTTAAGTTAAGAAAGATTACACAAAAAAACCGCTTATGCGAAATGCAAAGCGGTTTTTTTGTGTAATCTTTCTTCTATTGAATTGTGCCTCCGCCAATGACTACTTCGCCATCATACAATACTACAGCTTGACCGGGGCTTATTGCACGTTGGGGCATATCAAATTCTACATGGATTGTATTTTCGGATGTTTGCCATAACATTGCAGGGGCGGCCGTGTGAGCATATCGTATTTTTGCTTGAACCCGAATTTTGTCTGTTATGATATCCATTGGAATTAAGTTGATATCATCAGCCGTTAATGTTTTGCTAAACAAATCTTCAGATTGACCAAGCATTACGGTATTATCAGTAGGGTTTAAGTTTAAAACAAATAAAGGGTGAGGACTAGATAATCCTAGTCCTTTTCTTTGACCTATTGTATAGTTTATTATTCCCTTATGTTCACCTAAGACTTGTTTATTCTTGTTTATGAAGTTCCCTTTTTTTATTGATGTATTTGTATATCGCTCAATGAATCCAGTATAATTGCCATCTGGAGCAAAGCATATATCTTGACTGTCACGTTTTTTTGCATTGATAAAACCTTGACCCTGTGCAATAGTGCGAACTTCGTCTTTAGTTAAATTGCCTAAGGGCAGAAGCGTGCGAGAAAGCTGTGCTTGTGTCATAGCATATAGTACATAACTTTGGTCTTTTATAAGGTCTAACCCTGTTTTGAGCAAATAACGGTTATGATGTTTTTCTATTCTAGCATAATGTCCAGTGGCAATATGACTACAATCAAGCTCAGTTGCACGATGTAAAAATCTCTCGAATTTCATAAAGCGATTACAGTCGATGCAAGGATTAGGGGTTCGTCCTTGTTGATAAGCTTTCACGAATCGGTCAATCACCTCTATGCCAAATGTATCTGTAAAATTAAATACAAAAAAGGGGATATTCATTGATGTTGCCACTGACCGTGCGTCTTCTGCATCGGTTAAAGCGCAACATCCGCGATTATTTACGTTAACATCCTCATTTTCATCTTGATAGAGTTTCATCATTGCCCCAATAATATCATGACCTTCGCTTTTTAGAAGGTAGGCTGCGACCGATGAATCAACACCGCCGCTCATGGCTAATAAGGTTTTTGTAATCATATGGCTACTTCCAATAGTCAAATTCTAGTTCGTATAGTTGCACTGTGTCATTTTCCTCTATACCAAGTGCTTCTAATCGAGCAATAATACCTTTTTCACGCAAGAATCGTTGAAAGAAAGCAAAACCACGTTCATCTGCCATATTGGTATAACCTAATAAGCGTTCAATGCCTGGCCCTTCTACACTAAAGCGTCCTTCTTTTATTTTCTCTACAGTGATAGCTTCTCCTGTACGCTCTGGTTCAAAATAAGTTTCATAGTTTGTTTCAAAATCTTCTGCTTCAGGTAAAGTCTCTAATAAGTCGGATATTCCACGTATTAACTCAGTTAGTCCTTGATTTGTTGCAGCGGAAATTTTATAAATCGGCCATCCACGGGCTTTTGCAAAGGCTTCAAGTTCTGCCATATAATCTTCATCTAAGGGCAGGTCGGCTTTATTTGCTGCGATTATTTGTGGACGGTTTAGGAGGATAGGGTTGTAAGCAGCTAGTTCTGCATTGATTTTTTCCACGGCTTGCACTGGGGTTAAATCATCCCCTTCAATACGTGCCGCATCTACCACATGAATCATGGTACGGGTGCGCTCGATGTGACGCAAAAAATCAAAACCCAATCCGATACCTTGGCTTGCACCTTCAATCAATCCAGGGATATCAGCAAGCACAAAGTCGCGCCCTTGGTCATGACGAACAACACCTAGGTTTGGAGAAAGGGTGGTAAATTGATAATTGGCAATTTTGGGGTTCGCTTTTGTTACACGGGAAAGCAATGTAGATTTACCTGCGTTGGGAAAGCCAATGATGCCCACATCTGCGATAAGCTTTAGTTCAAGGGTGACTTGATATGATTTTCCAGGTTTTCCGTCCTCAGAAAATTTGGGGGCTTGACGTGATGGTGTCGCGAAATGTTGATTTCCCCGCCCGCCGCGTCCGCCTTTTGCAAGTATACGTTGCTCACCTGGAGTTTTCATGTCTGCCATGACTAATCCAACGGGGTTATTTTGCTCATCTGTTTCCCAGCTATAACGAATGAGTGTACCAACGGGGACTTTTAATATTAAATCCTCACCGTTTTTGCCTGTACACTTACTTCCGCCACCGTTTACGCCTTTTTCTGCACGAAAAGTCTTTTTATATCTAAAATCTACAAGTGTGTTGATACTGGTGCAAGCTTCAAAAATCACATTGCCGCCCCGTCCCCCGTCACCACCATCTGGCCCTCCATTGGGTACATATTTTTCGCGGCGGAAAGAAATGTGTCCGTGTCCACCGCCGCCAGATTCTATCGTTATTTTTACATTATCTACGAACATAATTTGAAAACCTCATTTCAATATTTATTAAATTTTACAAAACGTTAGCATTGCATTAAGTACTTCATCACGGATAATATCTGAATGCAGAGCATGGTATGCATCTGGATATTCTATACAATGAAAATTACTTCCAGCATTTACTGCAAATTCTCGAATCGCTTTGACACATACAATTTTGTCTCCGCCAGGGATGAGCAATAAGGTAGGAATAGGAATTTGGGCAGCATGAATGATGGCATATTCCCCTGCAATAGAAATTTCTGCAAAAAGTTTCAGCGATAATTTCGTATGGAAGAAATTACATTTTAATAATTTATCAAGCTTGTCCTTGTCGCGGGTGATAAAATGCATACCAAGCTTGGCTTTTATCTTTATTTTAGTGCTGAATTTACCAATAAGCTTTGCAAATGGCACTGCAATTTTAGGCATAGGATTATATAAACGCAACCATGGGGCTTGAATGATGGCTTTATCATAATCCTTTGCATGTTCTAATAAATGATTTGATACAATATTTCCCCCCATGCTGTGTCCAAATAAAATCACTGGTAAAGTGGGATACCATTTTCTAATGTTGTTGTACAAGATTTTTATATCTTGTAAAAAATGATTGTAGCTTGGGGCAATTCCTTGGGATGATTTTCTTTGAATTGGGGTTAAATCAGGCATTTCACCGAAACCGCGCTGGTCATGCATGACACAAATATATCCGTGTCCTGTAAAAAAATCTATCACATCATCATAATGACCTATGCCTTCACCAAAGCCATGAATGATTTGCACAACACCAATAGGCGCAGTCGTAGATTCATACTTTGCTACACGAATATTTATATGGTCATGTGCTTTTATGGTTTTAAATTTTGGAGTTGTCACTAAAAAACTGCTCCCTTAAAAAATCTTTGCCATGTAATATTCATCAATATATACATTATTGATAAAGATTGAGCTTTTTTTACACCTTCAATTTCAAAGCCTTGCTTTTTATATAGGGCTAAACCCGCTTGGTTATGTGTCATGACCGTCAATTCTAATCTTTTGATTCCACAGTTTTTCGCCCAACGGATAACATTTTCAAAAAGCGCAGTGCCTATGCCTTTACCGCGATATTTTTCTAATATGCCAATGACGATATACGCGCTGTGGCGTACTCTTTTTAACTGCCCACGATTTGTAAAAAGAAAGCCTATACACTGACCATCTTCATAGGCTAGAAAAGCCACCGAACCTGTATTTTGAATACTATCTATCAACCCATAAATTCGGTTAATATCATTAGACCGTTCACCTACTTCAAACAACATCATGTCTGTCTCACTATCAAGTTGCAGTTGCATGTCCAAAAATGCTTGGGCATTTTCTTTATTTAACTCACAAATATCCATTATACATTATACCTAATCAACAAAACATCGCCGTCTTTCACTACATATTCTTTGCCTTCCACACGCACTTGTCCTTTTTCTTTTGCACCAGCATATGTTCCTGCGGCATTCAGGTCGTCAAAAGCGACAACTTCCGCACGAATGAAACCACGTTCAAGGTCACTATGAATTTTTCCGGCAGCTTGAGGTGCTTTTGAGCCACGGCGTACTGTCCATGCACGTACTTCTTTTGGCCCTGCGGTGAGAAAACTAATCAGGCCCAATAACTCATAGCCTGTGGAAATTAGACGGGCTAAACCATTTTCTTTAATGCCCATGTCGTCCATAAACATTTCCTTTTCTTCTTGGTCAAGGGTTGCCAGTTCTGCTTCAAGTTTTGCACATGAAAAATATAAGCTTGAGCCATCATTTTTTGCAAAACTTTCTAAGTCTTGCAATACTGTGCTAGATTTGCCAATGTCACTTTCCCCTATATTTGCAGCATATAACATGGGTTTTTGGGTGATTAAAGTCAATGTTTCTACTAATTTCAGGTCTTCAGCATCGTCCCATGTAAGACTTCTTGCAGCTTGTCCTTCCTCTAAAGTTGCTTTTATCCGTGTTAAAATTTCAGCTTCACGCTGGTATGACTTGTCTGTTCTTGCGGTTTTTTCTACCTTTGTTAATCGGCGGTCTATCATTTCTAAATCTGCAAATACAAGTTCTAAATTTACAGTTTCGATATCACGTACAGGGTCAATGCTGTCATATACATGGGTTACGTTTTCATCTTCAAAACAACGGACAACATGAACCAGTGCATCTACTTCACGAATGTGGGAAAGAAATTGATTACCAAGCCCCTCACCACGACTTGCACCTTTGACCAGTCCTGCAATGTCCACCATTTCAATAAATGCAGGTACTACAGCTTTTGCCTCATACATTTCTTCCAAGACTTTTAAACGGTCATCAGGAACAGGTACACGCCCAACATTGGGGCTTACTGTACTAAATGGGTAATTAGAGGCTTCTGCCCCTGTTTGCATAATTGCATTGTAAAGTGTGCTTTTTCCAGCGTTTGGTAAACCTACAATTCCAAGTTTCACTAAAAATTATCCTCTCTAATTAAAAACGTGCCGGTAAAAAAGCCTCATAATGAACTGAGGCTCTTCATGCATAGTGCTTACAGTTTGAAATAGGATACTAATTGCTGTAACATTTCAGATTGGGAGTTAAGTTCTTCTGCCGTAGCGGCAGCTTCATGGGCAAATTTTGAGTTGTTTTGAACGGTATCTGCTGTATGAAGCAAAGTGGTGCTAATTTGCGAAACCATCTCTGCCTGTGAGGCTGCGGCAGATGTGATATTGTTAATCAGCTCAAGTACATCATGGGCATTTGCAACAATGATATCCAGTGATGCAGATGTTGTTTCGGCAATACTTGAACCTGAATCAACACGATTCATTGAGTCTGTAATAAGAGCGGTGGTTTCACTGGCGGCAGCTTGGCTTCTTGCCGCCAATGAACGCACTTCCTCTGCCACCACAGCAAATCCGCGCCCATGCTCACCTGCACGTGCAGCTTCAACCGCAGCGTTTAACGCAAGTAAGTTTGTTTGAAAGGCAATGTCACCAATTACTCTATTGATACTTGAGATACTGGCGGATGAATCTTTAATTTTGAGCATTGCTTCAAGCATTTGTTTCATCGCGTCATTACCTGTTTGTGCATTGGCCGTTGATGTTTGGGAAAGGGCATTCGCTTCTTGTGCATTATCACTAAACTTTTTTGTTTGTTTATTGATAAGTTCAACGGAAGTATGCAATTCTTCAAGGGATGCCGCTTGTGTAGAGGAACCGTCTGCAAGTTCCATTGCATTGGTCGTGATTCTGGTTGCACCTTCAAGTACGTTTTTTGAAGCCATTGAAATTTCAGAAAGTGCTTTATGCAAAACTTCAGAGATATGATTGATTGAATTTTTAATTTGTGCAAAATCTCCAAGGTATTCGCGGTGGATTAAATGGGTTAAATCTCCATCTGCAAACTCTTTGAGAATTTGTGAAATTTCAGCAATATAACTTCCTACAAAGTCAATCATGCCATTTACAGATTCTTGAATTTTCTTAAAGTCTCCATTGTAGTTTCCTGTGACTTTGTGGGTAAATATACCCTTTGAAATATCATCCATGACATCTCGGATTTCAACGATTGGAGCATCAACGGCTTCGGCAATATGATTTAAACCTTCCATTATTTTTCTCCAACCACCTTCAAACTCGGTGACATCAATATGAAATTCTAAGTCACCTTTGTCTGCGGCGGCTTCAATCATCTTGTCTATTTCACCGGTTACTGTATGAAGATTATTCATAAACTCATTAAGCTTTTGATTAACAATGATACGTTTACCTGGCAATTGTTTTGGTTTAAAATCAAAATCACCATGACCTAATCTTTCGATAGTATCCATCATAATCTGTGATTCTTCTTCTGCTTGGTCAACGGCAACATTGACACCACGAATAAGGTCTTTAAATGCACCTTTATAATTGTGATAATTCATTCTATATTCATAATCGCCAAGTTCGCCAATGTTTTTAGAGAATTTGGTAATATCTTCATTGATTTGTCTTATCGTGTTAATCAGAATATATGTGTCTTTTGTTAAACGTCCCGTTTCGTCACCTGTGATAAACCTTGTATCCATGTTTACATTAAGATTACCCTCGGCTACTTCATCAATAAGCATAACCACTCTGTTGATTGGATTTGTAATGGCGTGGGCTATAAAAATGGAAATAATGATGCCTCCAACAATACCAATGATACTCAAAGCAAGTATAATGGTGTAGGTTCTGCTTACCGTTGCACCAAAAGATGGGTCTACAGCAACTAAATAGCTGCGTACGGAGTTGAGTTGCGTTACACTTATAAGGGAAATTAGAATGATGAATACCAGCAATATACCAGACCCAATCATAATTTTGGTACGAATCTTCATGTTATTTAACACACTACATTCCTCCTAAGATTGACTTTACTTTATTTTGTATAACTATCTTTTCAAAAGGCTTTTTAATATATCCATCTGCGCCAAGGGTATATCCTTTGATTTCATTTTGGTCAGATGATTTGCCTGAAATAAGAATAACGGGTATTGATTTTAGATCTTTATCTGCTCTTAACGCCTTCAAAACTTCATATCCATCCAAGCCAGGCATTACGATGTCTAAAAGAATAAGGTCTGGTTGAGTTAACTTGGCTGTCTCTAGCCCATCTTCGCCATCCATAGCTATAATGGTTTCATAATCATTCTTTAAAATATCGTTTAGAATTAATAAATATGCTTCAGTATCATCAACGATGAGAATTCTCTTTTTCTTATTGATTACTTGTATTTTATCTGGTACGGGGGCTTCACTATTTTTTGTTACAGCAGGTTTAATTGCTTTTAATAAAGTCTCAAGCTCATATAAAAAATCTGGCGTTTTCATTTTAATAAAGTCGATATCACCCTCTTCAGCAGCATTTTCTAATACTTCCGCTGCTTTTGCAATATTGGACGCGCCAATGCTTGCTGAAAGACTATTTAATGCGTGGACATGAATCAAATATAGTTTAATATTATCTATATCTAAACAAGTTTTTATTTCCTCTAAAAGCTTCAAACCATTTTCGTAATACTTGCTTATGACACGCATATAAATTTCCATGTTTCCGCCTGTGCCGGCTATGCCTTTTTTCACATCAACACCAGAAATTTGAAGTGCTGAGTTGGATTCTTGATGTTCAGGTAAAGTTTTAGATGATTCTAAATTTATGATTTTTTCTTTCTTAGATGCTGGTATCCATTTTTCTATGCAAGTATTTAGCCTTACTGTTTTAATAGGTTTTGGCAGAAAATCATCAAAACCATTTTGACGGAATAGTTCACGGGATGCATACTCTGTATTGGCTGTTAAGGCTACAATAGGCACACTTTTGCAGTCGGTTCTATGGTTGTCAGACATGTTTCTTATACGGTTTGTACACTCTACGCCATCCATATTCGGCATTCTATAGTCCATAAGAATCATGTCATAGCGGTTTGTTTTTACGAGTTCTATAGCTTCTGCACCTGACTCACATAAATCTAGCTGCATTTTATAAGGTTGAAGTAATCCTTCGGCTACAATTAAATTTGCACCAATGTCATCTACAATAAGCACATGTGCTTCTGGTGCAGTAAATCGCGGAATTGCCCCATCAAGCGCGTGATAAGGGCGGCTATTTGTCTCAACGCCATTTAAAACATCAATCACAGGCAGGTGAAAAATGGGTTTTGTTAATATCGTAACAGGCTCAGTTATTGTTGGCGTTTTACCATATTCAGTGATAAGCACAATTGTTGGCGTGATTTTATAATCTGGATGCCAAAGCTTAAATTCATCATATAGTGCGTTGGCTGTAAATACAAATGTGTAACTATTATTGCTTAATTTTGCATAAAAATCATTGGGTGACGCTACAGACTCCCATTGAACACCTAAATTTTCTAAGGTGCGTACCATTGATGCATTGCATACTTTACGGCGTTCATATACAAGCACACTGATGCTACTGGCATTTTTTACTTTAAATACTTCTTTTTTATTTTCGTTGTTGCAATCTTTGGGGATGCCTTGTGGTATTGTGATGGTGAAAATACTACCGACGTTAAATATGGATGTCACTTGAATGCCGCCGCCCATAAGTCTTACAAGGTCGTTTGCAACCACAAGACCTAAACCGCCGCCGTCAATGTTTTTAGAATCAAACTGCGCAAACTCTTTAAAAAGTAAACCTATATCTTCTTCTCTAATGCCATGACCTGTATCTTCTACAGTAATGACCAAGTTTATGCTGTCATTTTGCTCAATACTGTCAATTGACAATGAAACATAACCATTGTCAGTGAATTTTACTGCATTTGAAAGAATATTTAATAAAATTTGACGGACTCTTAGTGAGTCACCCATTAAAATGTTGGGAATATTACTATTTACATAGACTACAAACTCTACAGCTGTACTTTGCATTTGTTCTTTTGTAAGGGCAGCTATATCACTGACTAATGACGATAAATTGTAGGCATCTGTTTTTATCTCAAGTTCGCCTTTGGCAAGTCTTGAATAGTCCATCATATTGTCCATGACAACCATTAGATTTTCGCCGGCTTTTTTAATCGTCTGGGTATATTCGCGTACTGATTTTGGCATATCTTCTCTCAACCCAAGTTCAGAAAGACCAAGTATTGCATTCATTGGGGTTCTCACACCATGACCAATTTTTGCCCAAAAATCTGTGCTATTATAATTATCTCTTTGGGTAGCAACAAGACGTACTTGTTTTGTAATATCAATTAAAAGCCCTTCAATAATTTGGGGCATTCCTTCATCATCCGTTTTGCTTATATGGGCGCGAAGTAAAATAATTTTTTCCTCGTCCTTTTTATTTAAAATCATAAAGGAAGCTTCAAGGGGTGCGCCATATGCAAGGGTTGTGTCAATTTGCAATTGTAAATCTTCTTTATTGCTTGGAATAACCAAGTCCATTAAATTTAAGCCATTGGCTAATAATGCTTCTGGTGTGTATCCCGTTAAGGCTTCACAACCTTCATTTGCAAATATAAAAGGGAAATTGGGCTGGGAGTAAATGCATTGAAAAACCATCCCTGGTAATCTATCAAGGATTTTGGCTTTATCTTCAAAATTTAGGATTGTTCCCATACTATAACCCCCCGCTCGAACATAGTAAAATTTTATCTGCAATCATATTGATTGGCAGTTGATGTTGTACAGCCCCTATTTCCATTGCAACTTTTGGCATACCATAAACTACGCTGGTTTTTTCATCTTGTCCAATAGTCGTAGCACCTTGAGTACGCATTGTCAAAAGACCTTTTGCCCCATCTGCACCTATGCCGGTCAGAATAACCCCAACTGCATTTTTTCCTTTAAGTGGTGCAATAGACTCAAAAAGCACATCTATAGAGGGTATTACATGATTTATTTTTAATCCAGAAAAACACTCCACAACGAGTTTGCCCATTCGGCTGACTACTTTCATATGTTTCCCAGCGGGAGCTATGAGTACTTGCCCTTGGGTCAAGATATCACCTGTTTGGGCTTCTTTTACATTGACCCGAAGCAAATCGTCCAAACGGTCAGAAAAAAGCTTGGTCATGCCAACAGCCATGTGTATAGCAATAACAATAGGCGGAATGGATACAGGGAGTCGCATTAATACCTTCTCAAGCGCATCTACACCACCTGTTGATGCGCCTATTGCAATCACTTTTTGATTACCAACATTCAACATTACGCCGACACCCCCCTTATTCCTTACTTGCACTGGAATATGCCGTATTGACAAAGTCTTAGAATATGATACCTAATTATAAAACTTTTTTCAATAGCTCATATAAGAGAAATTGCTTCTAAGCTGTCCGCAAGAAGCGTTAACATCATTGCCTAAACTGCGTCTAATAGTGGTTGGAATGTGATTCTCTTCTAAAATTTTAGCAAATCTCATCGTTTCATTACGAGATGTTGGCAAAAATTCACCACGGGCCTTATTGATAGGTATAAGATTTACGTGACACATCATGCCTTTTAATAACTTCACCAATGTTTGGGCATGAAAAGAAGATGTGTTGATGTCTTTTGCCATGGCATACTCAAAAGTTAAGCGGCGATGGGTGGTTTTTGTGTAATATTTACATGCTTTAATTAAGTCAGATAAAGGATAGACTTTTGCAATAGGCATAAGGGTTTGGCGTGTTTCGTCGTCAGGCGCATGTAGAGAAACTGCCAAAGTGATTTGGAACTTTTCATCGGCAAGTTTGTAAATTTCAGGAACAAGACCACACGTTGATAGGGTTATATGACGCTGACCAATGTTTATGCCCTTAGGGTGGGTGATAAGTTTTATGAATTTTACGGTATTTTCATAATTATCTAAAGGCTCACCACAGCCCATTAAAACTATATTTTTTATTGGAAACGCGCTGTATACTTGGGCGCAGTATTCTCCTGCCGTTAGATTTCTTGCCAGTCCATTTTCAGCAGATGCACAAAAGGTACAACCCATACGGCAACCTGCTTGGGTTGAAATACATACACTGTTACCGTGTTTGTACGACATGAGTACAGATTCAACAAGATTATTGTCATGGGTAGCTGATAAAAACTTTATAGTGCCATCATTAACAGATTCATGTTTTTCTAATGTAGTCATTGTGGAAATATAATGGATTTCTTCTAGCTTATCACGCAGAGAAAGGGGTAAATTATTCATAGCCACAAAAGATGTGGCATGGTGCTTATGAAGCCAGCTAAAAATTTGCTCGGCTCTATAGGCTGGTGATACGATTTCCGCAATTTCCTGGGGAAGCATTGAAAGCATGTCTGTTTTTTTAGTATTTTCCTTTTCCATAAATTAAATACCAAATGCCACACGGGCTATTGCAAAAAATACAAGCAGTGCAGTAACATCAACAATTGTTGTGATAATGGGGGCAGCCATAACAGCAGGGTCAAGTTTTACTACTTTTGCTAAAATGGGCAGCATACAACCAATGGTTTTTGCCACAACTAAAGTGATGGTTAGGCTAAGGGATACAACCCATGCAAGGGTGTAGTCTTGGTCATACATTAAAAATATTCTAATAAAATTTGCTGTGCCTAAAATAAAACTGCAAAACAACGCGATTCTAGTCTCTTTCCAAATGAGTTTTAGCAAGTCAGGCACAGCAATTTCCCCCAATGACATACCGCGGATAATCACTGTAGAGGATTGGGCACCAGCGTTTCCCCCTGCACCCATTAACATAGGCACAAATGCCATAAGGATGGGTAGTGCAACCAGTGCATCTTCAAAAATTTCAATGATAGCCCCTGCAATTGTTGCCGCAAGCATCAATATTAACAGCCAAATAATACGATTTCTAGCATGAGTGAAAACGCCGGTTTTAAGATATGGCACATCAGAAGGGCTGACACCTGCAATTTTTGCAAAATCTTCTGTGTCTTCTTCTGTAATGACACGAAGGATATCATCAACAGTAACTATACCCACCAGTTGTCCGTTTCTGCTTACAACTGGTATTGCCAACAGGTCATATTTGCTAAATTTATTAGCGAGTTCCTCTCTGTCATCACCAGCCTCTGCAAAAATAACACTGGTTTCCATTAAGTCTCCAATTTTTTCTATCAATTGGGCGTATATTAAAGTGTCAGCAGTCACTACACCAATCAATTTACGGTTTTGGTCTACCACATAACAAGTGTAAATCGTTTCCTTATCCACACCAGACACGCGGATGGAATTTAAAGCTTCACGCACGGTCATATCTACTGTAAGTTCTACAATTTCAGTAGTCATTACACTACCTGCGGAATCTTCTGGATAGTCTAAGATACGGTCAATCTGCTCACTTTTTTCGGCACTTATGCTGTCCAGTACGCGTTTTTCTAAATCCTCCGGTATGTCTTCAATAAAGTCTACAATATCGTCAACGTGTAGTTCTTCCATGATTTCTACAACTTCTATGTCTGTTAACTCGCCTACGATTTTTTGTTGCTTTTCAGGAGAGAGATAGGAGAAAACATCAGCCGCCAAAGTGTCATCGTTAATCCTTCTAAAAGCGGCGATGGCTTGTTCTTCATCTGCATGTTCTAAAACATCGGCAATATCTACAGCATTCATGTGTGCAAAAAGCACTTGTAAATCATCATGAGAACCTTGGTTTATGATGTTTAAAATATTGTTATCCATGAAATCACCTTAATTCTGGAATAAGAATGGCTGCAATGCCGAAGTAAATCAATAACGCTACAACGTCTGCTAAAGTTTTAATAATTGGAGTCGCTAGTACAGCAGGGTCGAGATGGAGTTTTTTTGCAAACATTGGAAGTAATGCGCCCAGGCTTTTTGAAAGTGTAATCACCGCCACCAAAGTGAGTGTAACGGTAATGGTAAGCAACACTTGGTCTGGGTTGAAAATAAGCACACGTACGGCATTTACAAGACTTAGTGCAAATGCGCATAGTAATGCAACACGAATTTCACGCCACCAAACCGTAAGAATATTGCTAAATTTAATCTCGTCAAGTGCCATACTTCGGATAATTAACGTGGATGTTTGTGAGCCAACATTTCCCCCCATATCCATAAGCATGGGCATGAATGCTGCAAGAGCTGGCAAAATGGCTAGTGCTTCTTCCATGTCAGTAATAATCATTTCTGTAAGGATGGCCGTTAACATGAGAATAAGCAGCCAGCCTACACGGCTAAATGAATGGCGGAATACACCTGTTCTTAAATAGGGGTCTTCAGATGGCAAAATAGCTGCCATTTTTTCAAAGTCCTCGGTTGTTTCTTCTTCTACAATGTCAACAGCGTCATCTACTTCTATTATGCCCACAAGGCGACCTTCTTTGTCCACAACAGGTAAAGAAAGTAAATCATATTTGCGAAAAAGCCGAGCCGCCTTTTCTTGGTCATCTAAAGTTTGTACTGATATGGCTGAAGGGCGCATCATATCACCGACGCGTTCATGCTCTTTTGCAAGCAAAAGCCGTCGTAAAGAGATACTTCCCACCAGCAATTTATCACGACGAATGACATAGCAAGTGTGAAGCCCCTTCATCTTCATTTTTCGGATATGGTCAAAGGCTTCTACAATATTGTAATCTTCCCAAAGTTCCATGTATTCTGTAGTCATAATACTGCCCACAGAATCATCAGGATATTGGAGAAGCTGGTTTATTATGGCACGTTTTTCCTCATTAACATGACTGAGTACGCGATTGACTACATTTGCGGGCATTTCTTCAATAAAATCAGCCGCATCATTAGCAAACAAACCCTCAATAATTTTGCCTACTTCATTGTCTGTCAAAGCCTCTACGATAATTTGTTGTTTATCTTTTTCGATATATGCAAAAACATTGGCTGCAATATCTTTTGGCAATAGGCGGAAAACTTGAATGGTTTGCTCTTTATTTAACCATTCAAAAACTTCACCAATATCTACCATATTCATTTTGGAAAGTTCTTTACGTAACTTCGCAACCTGTAAAGGTTTTGTTTCTGCAAGTTGTAAAATGCTTTCTCTCATAGGCATACACCTCATTTTAATAACGCATTTTCTTAGTATGCCACGAAAACTAAGAAAATGTCAAAAAAAAGAGCCTATCATAGACTCTTTTTTACAACTTACATCTTTATCTTATTTCCATTAAACATTAAAGCCAACACACTCCCACACAAGGGCTTCCCGTAAAATTGGAGAAGTCTTTTTATATATGTCATCAAGCTGAGAAAGGGGGAGAGGGTTTTCACCTAAACCACATTCGATGGTGAACCCTGGGCGGTTAAACGTTGATATAAACCAATCTCGATACCCAGCATGTGATGACTCACTTGGTACATCTTCTAAAAAATATCCACTGACTTCTTCAAATCTTTTTGCTAATTTCTCTGCACCTTCGGGCATATAGTCCATATACCGCCAGTAAATTTCTTCTCCTTGTGTATGCAGTGAAATGGTTAGTGCAAAATCATTGATTTGTGTGTAAGCAACCATTGCACAAGTCTCTGGTTCAGAAAGGGGTTTTGACCCTACAAAGTCGCGAGGGCTAGGGGTAGTATATCCTCTTTCATATTTATGCTTACGTGCAAGTTCCCAATTTGACGGGTAATTAGAATTTAAGTCTACCCCGCAGATATTGGCTTTCCAGCCATTGGGAAATGGTTGGTTATAATGTGCTGACAATGTGCGTGCATGTTTATATGCAGGGCGAGCATGTTCAATTCCACCTGTCACTAAATCTACACCATCAGGATTTACCATAGGAATACAATGTAGGGTGATATTATCCCACAATTTACAATTTATCTTGTAGTTTTGCGCACATTCTTCCAAGAATTTCATAAGCACAATAGATGTTATCCATTCATTTGCATGGTGGGCAGCATTTATCATAATTGCTTTGGCACCATGACCGATAGTTAATGCGTAAAGTGGGCGACCAAGACGGCTTGTGCCAAAAACAGATACATCTATCAGTGGATAAAGTTGTGTAAGCCGCTCAATCGCTTCAGTCAAATGTGTTGACGTAAAAGATTTGTTTTTTATCATAGTGTTATCATCCCTAAATTTTAGTATTTTTAGTATTGGTTTTGCAATTATTCTATGCAGGATTCATGATTCTTGACATTTTTATAAGATGACTGTATGATACTCGTCGCACCAAAATACAAATTGCGCAAAGCGCGGAAGGAGAATTTAATTCCATGAAAAGAATCACCATGAAGTTTTTTGCAGTAGCCCTTGTACTTACAATGGTATTTGTATCAACGCCAGCAGTTCATCTGATGGCACAAACAGCCACGCCAGCATCCTATGTTGTATATGTGGACGGTCAACCTGTAGAATTTAATACATTCACAATCAGCGGTAATGATTTCTTTATGCTTAGAGACCTTGCTTATGCCTTTAATGGCACATCATATCAGTTTGATGTGGTTTGGGATGCAAACCTTAGTGCAATAACACTTGTGCTAGGTCAAGCATATACACCTGTTGGCGGAGAAATGACCACAGGCGGCACTGCTGTTTCAGTTATTTCAAGTACAGCAGTTGTTTATGTGGATGGCGTTCGTGTTGATTTTAGAACATACAACATTGATGGCAATAATTTCTTCATGCTTAGTGAATTAGGAGTAATATTAGGGTTTGGTGTCACAACTACGGTTGAAGAACCAGTCGTGCCAGAGCCAGAAGTTGAAACAACACCAGAAGAAGTTGTAGAAGCAACGCCAGAAGCTGAAGAAACAGCACCTGCTACAGGCGTTGGTTCTTTTACAGCAATTTTTGACGATTATTCTGCAAGAATAAGAGCTGCAACACCAGGGGCTATGGATGAATTAAGAGCTGCTGCGGCTGGTTTAGCAGACCCAATGGAAATATTAGCGATTTATACAGAAATTGGCGCGGCACTTATAACAATAGGTTCAGAAGGTGGCGCAGCCATTCTTGAACTACACATCATGCATGGTGTTGGCACTATGGATTCAGCCATGGCTTATGTAGATAGACTTGCTGAAGTTTCCATAGAAGAAGTTGATAAACTTGCTGAACTTGCAATTGAATTAGCATTTGGATTCTAATGATTAAACTGCTCATCCGAATTTACACTGACTTTTGTGTAGATTCGGATTTTTTTATTGGAATATTTATATAATACATCACCTATAATATGAAAGAGAGGGTGATTTTTTTTGACTAAAAAACTAGCAATTATAGGGGTGGGGGCAGTGGCGGTTAGTCTACTATTATTGGTGTTGCTTATGCGTCCTACCAGCGAAACAGACAGAATCTATACCCATGTTTATATACACGGCGTTCCAGTTGGCGGAATGAATCGTGAAGAAGCAATAGCCGTCTTAATGGAGCAATTTCAATCACGGCTTGAATCACGGAAAATTAGTTACATATTGAATAATGAAATTAAAGCAGAATTTACCTTTGCAGAATTTGGCGCAACATTTGACTTTAGTGCGTTGGTAGATACTGCGCTGGAATATAGTCATGTAGGTAATCTCACTCGGCGAGCTTCTCGTCTTTTGGGCCGTCCTTATGAAATAACACATGCACCCCAGTTTACATTTAACCCAGAATGTATGGAAGATGTGATGATGCGGCTTTCTCAAAAGCTTGACAACCAACCCATCAACGCATCCCTTACATTAGAGCATGGAAGTTTTATTATTAAAGAAGAACAAATAGGAAGTGGTGTTGATATAGAATCTGCTGCTACAGCGACCCGTGAGGCCTTAAACCGCCTTGAAGATGGTATGGTTGAGTTAAATGTTATCGTTATTCAACCTTCATACACTGTGGCGCATTTTGATTTTCAAAAGTCTTCACTAGGGCATTACGAGACACCCTATGCAACGGGTGATGACCCGCGTATCCGCAATGTGCGCCGTGCAGCTGAAAGAATCAATAATCAAGTGATATATCCTAATCAAACTTTTTCTGCCGGTGCAATTGTTGCGGCAAATAACCCTGATAGTGGATATGAAGCGGCTATAGTCCTTGTTCGTGGTGAACCTGTAGAGGATATTGGCGGAGGAGTTTGTCAGGTTGTAACGACTTTATACAATGCGGTTCTATTGGCAGAACTTGAAATTGTACAGCGTCATAATCATTCTGCACGGGTAAGTTATGCAGGGCTTGGCTTTGATGCTACAGTTGCAGGGGATTATTTTGATTTGAAATTTAAAAATAATACACCACACCCCATTTTAATTGTAAGCCGTACAGAAAATAGTATGCTTTCAGTAACCATTTATGGTTATGAATCCCGTGACCCTGAGCGTACGATACGTTTTGAGGCACGCCAAATGGAACTTATCCAACCAGAGCCTTATCGTGAAATGATAGACCCAAATATTCCTGTGGGCGAACAAAGAGTTACCCTTGAATCACAAATGGGCTATCGCATTGAAGTTTTTAAACATGTCTATATGTATGGTGAGCTTGTAGAAGAGATAAAAATTAACGAATCTATTTATAAACCTTTGCAGGGGGTTATTGCTATTGGCGCAGGATAATTGTATACTCTAATGAACATATGACATTTTCCAAGGATGGTGCATGATGCGTGATTATGCAAAGGAAGTAGAGAATAGAATTAAATTTATACAAAACATAGTATCTACATCAAAAGTGAAGGGTATTGTATTTGCCAATAGCGGCGGAAAAGACGCTGCACTGACAGGGATTTTGTGCAAAATGGCATGTGATGATACCGTCTCACTGATTTTGCCCTGTGGCGTGGCAAGCAATTATAAGTCTGATAGAACAGATGCAATGGCATTGTCAAAACAATATAATATCGCCACACGTGGGATTGACCTTGCGGAAGTTAAGGAAGCTTTTTCTCGCTCGGTTGGTGCAGATATCTGTATTACAGATAGGGCAATGGCAAATGTTGCACCACGATTGCGAATGATGGCAATTTATGCAGTGGCTACAAGCGAATCCCGCTTAGTTGCAGGCACAGGTAATCGTAGTGAACGTCATCTTGGATATTTTACAAAATGGGGTGATGGTGGTTATGATTTTAACCCAATCGCCGATTTAACTGCTACAGAAGTGCGAGGGTTTTTACGCTATCTGAATGCGCCTGACAATATTATCAATAAACCGCCGTCGGCTGGTTTATATGAAGGGCAAACAGATGAAGTTGACCTTGGCATAACTTATGAACGTATTGATAAATATTTAATATCAGGGGAAGCCGTGCCGGCAGATAAGGCCATTGTTGACCGCTATCACGAAGCAACCCATCACAAACGCCGCTCTCCATTAAACTTTGGGGTTGGTGAATGAGTATGGACGCGGCAAAAGAGTCAAAACGTATGAACACAATAACTAAGGTGTTAATCGCCGTCATGCTGATACTTATTGCTGTTTTAGTGCAGGTTTTTATATTTTCTGGCATAGGACAAGCACGGGAAATGCATATGGAAAACACAGGTGTTAGTGTGTCATATGAGTTTGATTCACAAGCTGTATTTCACAGCAATAGTTCACGTTTTTTCCAATTTGTAAACCGTGATGGAATCCGTCAAATAAATTCAGCAGGAAATTTAGATTGGACTGATACGTTTAGCTTTTCTCGTCCAATGGTAACTACCGCAGGGGATATTACTGCTGTAGGAGACTATCGTGGGCGGCATGTACATGTTTATAATAACGCCGGACGTATATTTATGGCAGATATTGAATATCCACTTCTTAATTTTACAGTGACAGAAACAGGTATTTTAACTGTTATCGTAAGCTATGGGTCGGGCTTTGGTGTGCATGTTTATACGCAACAGGATAATCATTTCCCTGGTGCGTATTATTGGACTGTCCATGAGCGTGATGGAATGTACATACCTATATTGGCAGAAGTTTCTGACAATGGAAGGTATATCGCTATTGCAGTTGTAGACATGAATGTTACAATTTCAACAGATATTTTATTCTTATACACAAGTCGTGCTGATGCCTTTGGTACGGACAGAGGACTGTTTGCAACCGAGAGTTTTTCAGGGCAAATTGTAACTGCCATGCAATTTATGGACAATAATCGGCTTGTTGTGGCTGGACTATATGAAATAAGGTGTTTTCAAGTAGGGCCTGGTCATGCCCAAGTTCGTCAAGTTTGGTCTGAACCCCTGCATAATAGGCTTTCTCACTTTGCATTTTATGGTGGTTCTCATTTTGCGTTTGCGACAGATGATAGATTTATTGGTATAGACGATGGCGACCCTGTTGGAACTGTGCGGATTTTTAGTGTAAATGGTGTTGAGGCAGGTGTTTTTCAGCTTGGACGACGTGTAACCCATTTAAGCACAGGCAATAGTGCGTTAATTGTTGGCGCAGAACGAAACTTTCATGCAATAGACCTTCGTGGCAATCCCTTGTGGGAACATACAACTTTATACGATACCCGAGATGTTATGTTTTTAGAAAATACTGACACGGTGCTGATTGCAGGCACAACCAGTGCAAATATTTATCGCCGTCGTAGAGTGCGTGAAGATGACCGCGACACAACGATTCAAGATTTAGAATTTTTAGATAGTTTAGAAGGTGGTTTACAATGAAGCGAGTTATCGCCGTAACAAATCAAAAAGGCGGAGTAGGGAAGACCACCAGCAATATAAACTTAGCAACTTGTTTAGCACAGGCAGGGAAAAAAGTGCTGGTAGCAGACATGGACCCTCAAGGCAACACGACCAGCGGCCTTGGTGTAGATAAGCATAGTTTAGATAGGTCAATTTACAATTTGCTTATTGGTGAATCTTATTTGGAAGAGGTTGCAGTAAAAATTGACGGCATTGAAGGTTTACAACTTTTACCTGCCAATATAAATTTAAGCGGCGCGGAAATTGAGTTAATTGATATGCAACAACGGGAGCATCGTCTAAAAAATGTATTTAGCAATGCAAAATACTTGTTTGATTTCATACTCATAGATTGTCCGCCATCTTTGAATATTTTAACATTAAATGCTTTATGCTCTGCGGACACAGTGCTTGTGCCGATTCAATGTGAATATTATGCTCTTGAAGGTTTAACCCAGCTTATGCACACCATTGGTTTGGTTCAGAAAAAGCTAAACCCACGGCTTGCAATTGAAGGTGTAGTTTTTACTATGTATGACGCACGCACAAACTTGAGTGCGCAAGTGGTTGACGAGGTGAAGTCTCATTTAGAAGAGCATGTATATAAGACCATTATCCCCCGCAATGTGCGGCTTAGTGAAGCACCCAGTCATGGCCTGCCAATTACCTTATATGCACCTTCATCAAAAGGTGCAGAAGCATATGAGCAATTGGCACAAGAAGTTATGGCAAAAGATATATTTGCATCAAGAGGAGCGAGCCGTTCATGAAAAAAGGACTAGGTAAAGGACTTGGCGCATTATTAAGTGGCGTTCAATCTACAGCAGAAAGTCATGAGGCGCAATTAAATGATACGCCTGTTGACGGCGTATCTGCAACTTCAGAAAATGGCGTGTTAATGGTAGATATTCGCAAAGTTGAGCCCAATCCAACCCAACCCCGTCAATTCTTTGATGAAGATGCATTGGATGAATTGGCAGAATCCATGAAAACTTTTGGCATTGTTCAACCCCTTCTGGTCATTGACGAAGGTGAAATGTATACAATTATTGCAGGGGAACGTCGATATCGCGCGGCACGTAAGGCAAAACTGAAAGAAGTGCCTGTTATCGTAAAAAACTATACAGAAATGGAAATTCTCCAAGTGGCTTTGATAGAGAATATCCAAAGACAGGATTTAACTTCTATTGAAGAAGCCACATGCTATAAACGGCTTATGGATGATTTTTTCTTCTCTGCCGATGATGTGGCAGGGAAATTAGGTAAAAATAAACATGCGGTGATTAGTGCATTACATCTTTTAGAACTCACGCCAAAGGCACAACAGCTTGCGGCAGAAGGTAAGCTAACTGCCAGTCATGCAAAAGTTTTGCTTGCTGTAGAAGATGAAGAATTACAAGGGGTGTGTGCTGAAAAAATTGCTGAGGTTGGACTCAGTGTACGTGAAGCAGAAACGATGGTCACATCTGTTTTAAAAGCCGCCGCAAAAAAAGCCGCCCTTGATGCACGGACGGCAGAAGAAGAAGCCATAGATAATGAAAATGCGGCGAAAGCCGAAAGCATAGCACGTGCCTACAAAAATGCAGAAAATCACTTGCAACAAGTGTTAGGTTCACAAGTTCACATTATTCCAGGTAAGAAAAAGAGCAAAATAGAAATAGAATACTATTCTGTTGCAGATTTAGAACGTATTATGGAAATATTTAAGTCGATTCCCATGTCTTTCTAAACTTGTGATTTAACCATACAAATGATGTAGAGATGATTCTCATACAGCCAACAATAAGTATAGCTATTGTCAAATTATCAAAAATGCTAAGTAACAATGCCGCAAAAAGCGGAGCAATAAATAGGCTGATGTTCATGGCTGTGTTATAAAAGGCCAAGTACATCAGCCTATTTTCGTCAGGTGTTGCTTCTAACACACCATTTAAAAGTGCGGTGTTAATGCCTACAGCTGAAAAACCAAAAAACACCATAACCACCGTCATGATATACACATTAGGTACAGGCGGAACTAAAAACATATTGCTTGCCAAAAGTGCGGCAGACACGACAAAAGTTGTGTTATTTCCACGTTTACGCAAAAGTCTTTGCCAAAACGTCCCTGAAAAAAATGCAACAGTGCCAGAAACAAGGGCAAAAATAGCAAACCATAATTCTGATGCTTCAAGAGTAATGGCTTGAAATATTCCCATAAGAGGCCAACCAGCTTGCCAAGTAAAAGCAAAGCAAATGGCTGGTATAAAAAATGCGCGGAATTTCTTATCTTTAAAAATGTTTTTGATATCTTTCCAATTTTGCGATGGTTTTTCTTCTGTCACCGATGTTTCATTCGTATCTTCTGGAACGCTTAATCGGCTAAAGATAAAAACCTCAACAAGTCCTAGTAAAAATGCACCTACAAAGAAAATTTGATATAAAATCATCCGCTGTTCATCTGTATTGGGAATGAAAGTAATGGCAAGTCCTGCGGAAACTGTAACAATAGGAATGACTGCTTGTCCAAATTTTGTGCGCAGTGCAATGGCTTGCCCTCGCTCACTTCCATTAAAAACTGTGCCTAAAAAACTTTGTAAAGATGTTTGTGACAAGGCATCAGGGCAGTTCATCATTGCCACAAAAACAACAAATAATAAAGGCTGAATTTCCGGCGGAAGTGTAGGCACAAGGGCAACTGTCAAAAGTGCTGCACGGCTAACTAAAATAAATGCCGCTGTAGCCCTTTTTTTATTTGTAAATTTTCTAAATAAAATTGCCCCAGGCAGTAGAACAAGCGCGCCTACTAACCCGGGTAATGCACTAAGCAAAGAAATTTCAAATTCTGAACCACCAAGCCGTTGCAAAAAGGGTACTGCAAATGGCCGCCACAAATTATTCACCATGTCAAACAATAATCCGTACATAATGAATGTCCATACATTTGTACCGCGCATCCGCGAAATACTATACTGTAAGGTGCGTAGAAAACGAGAGATTCGCACTATCTAATAACCCACAATTCAATTTTCTCTCCATTAACATTCCACGCTTTTGTGAATGCACCTTCTGGAGGGGGCGCTTTAATAACGCTTATAGCCATGATTTCTTGAGAAATTTCTGCTGCATTATTCTCTATTACTTTTACCAGTGTCGCATTTTCACTATATCCTGCTTTTATACGGTCAGTTACATTAAAGTCAGCTTCACGGCGCATATTTTGCCACTTGCTTACTAATTCACGCATATTTCCTTCCTCAATGAGTGCAGGTGTTAAGTTTGTGTCAAGTACCACCGTTATCCCTTTGTCTGACAATGCAGAATAACCATCTTTTTGCATGGTTTCTATCAGCACATCATCTATGGTGAGTTCAATTGCTGTGCCTTCTATTTCAGTTGTCCATGTGCCTGCTTTTAGTGCCGTCATAACTTCGCTAGGCGCGGCGTTTAATGCTTCTGTGATTTTTGGCACAAGCTTGCCATAGCGGGGCCCAAGTGTACGCAATTGCGGCTTAAACTTGTAGGATACATAACCACTTGCATCATCTATAAATTGAATTGACTTAACATTCAATTCATCTTTAATGACTTCCAGCAAGGATTCATCAAGCTTTTTATCTGTCATTGGCAATGCCACTAACATTTCTGATAAGGGTTGACGATTTTTTGTATTGGCGGCATTGCGTGCAGAACGTCCAAGAACTACAATATCCATCACCGCACCCATTTGCACTTCCAAATCCGTATTGATTTTGCTTTCATCTGCAACAGGAAAATCACAAAGATGAATACTTTTGGGTGCAGTTGAGTCAAGGTTTGCAACCAGGTTTTGATAAATTTGTTCTGTCATAAAAGGTATAAAAGGCGCGGCAAGTTTTACTACCGTTACAATTGCATGATGCAAAGTGTGATACGCGCTTATTTTATCTGCTGGCATTCCGCTTGCCCAATATCTTTCACGGCTGCGGCGCAAATACCAATTGCTTAAATCGTCAACAAATTGGTCTAAAGCCCGTGCAGGTTCAGTAATTTCAAGGTTTTCAAGCGAAACATCTACTTTTTTAATGAGTGTGTTTAATCGTGACAATAGCCATTTGTCCATGACAGAAGGCTCAACGGCTTCATGTACAAAGGGGTTAAATTGGTCAATTTCCGCATACAGTACATAAAATGCATAGGTATTCCAAAGTGTACCCATGAAACGACGGGCACCTTCGGTTACAGCATCATCAGAATAACGGAAGTTAAGCCACGGTGCAGAACTGCCAAGTAAGAACCAACGAATTGCGTCTGCACCATGTTTTGAAAGTGCGTCCATTGGGCTTATTGCATTTCCTTTAGACTTGCTCATTTTTTGTCCATTTTCATCAAGCCCATGCCCAAGCACAATAACATTTTTATATGGAGATTCTCCAAATAGCATTGTAGAAATTGCCAGCAATGAATAGAACCATCCACGTGTTTGGTCAACGGCTTCAGAAATAAAATCTGCGGGGAACTGTTGTTTAAACATATCTGCATTTTCAAATGGATAGTGCCATTGGGCAAAGGGCATTGCACCGCTGTCAAACCAGCAATCAATCACCTCAGGGGTACGTGTCATGGTGGCGGCACATTTGGGGCAGGGGAATTTAATTTCATCAATATAGGGTTTGTGCAGTTCAATATCTTCCGGTGTGTTTGGGTTTAATTGACGAAGTTCATCAATACTGCCAATACAATGACGATGTCCGCATGATTCACTTTCACATACCCAAATAGGCAAAGGTGTACCCCAGTAGCGTTCGCGGCTGATACTCCAGTCGATAACATTTTCTAAAAATTTTCCAAAGCGGCCTTCCTTTACGTTGCCAGGCAACCAATTGACTTTACTATTACTTTCTAAAAGCTTATCCCGCAAACTGCTTACGCGAATAAACCATGCATCACGAGCATAGTAAAGTAACGGTGTATCACAACGCCAACAGAAAGGATAGGTATGGGTGTAGGCTTTTCTTTTTAATAACTGTCCACGGTTTTTAAGTTCTTTTATAATTTCAGGGTCTGCATCCTTCACAAACATGCCTGCCCACAAAGTCACATCGTTAATAAAGCAGCCTTGCGCGTCTACCATTTGCAATAAGGGTAAATCATAAGCTTTGGAGATTCGTGCGTCATCATCACCAAAAGCAGGTGCAATGTGAACAATACCTGTACCGTCTGTAAGGGTTACATATCCATCACAAACAACAGTGCAATAGTTTGGTGAATCTGTTTTTGCAAAATTAAACAGTGGCTCATAGGATAATCCTTCTAAATCTTTACCTTTGCAAGTGTCTAATATGTCTATCTCTTCACCAAGGACTTCACCAACTAAAGCTTTTGCCATAATATAAACAGTTCCGTCTTTAGAAACCTTTGCATATTCTTCTTTGGCATTCACACAAAGCCCAACATTTGACGGTAAAGTCCAAGGGGTTGTAGTCCACGCCAATAAAAACTCATCCTTGCCCTTTACACGAAAACATACATACGCAGAATCTTCTGTCACTTCTTTATACCCCTGCGCAACTTCATGACTAGAAAGCGGTGTGCCGCAACGGGGGCAATAGGGTACAACACGATAACTCTTGTAAATTAAGTCTTGTTTAAAAATTTCAGAAAGTGCCCACCATACAGACTCTATATAATGATTGTGATAGGTCACATAAGGGGTGTCCATATCAACCCAATAACCTACACGCTCACTCATTTCGCGCCACATGGCTTCGTATTTCCACACGCTTTCCTTACATTCTTTTATAAAAGGCTCTACGCCAAATTTTTCAATTTCAGGTTTGCCGCTAATGCCTAGCTTTTTTTCAATTTCTAATTCCACTGGAAGACCATGGGTGTCCCAGCCTGCTTTCCGCAAAACTTGTTTACCCTTCATGGTTTGATATCGTGGAATCAAATCTTTGACTGTGCGTGTAATCACATGCCCAATATGAGGTTGTCCATTTGCTGTTGGCGGGCCATCAAAAAATGTGTAAATGGGCGCACCTTCACGCAATGTTATACTTTTCTTAAAAATTTCATTTTCGCGCCAAAAGTTTAAAATATCTTCTTCGCGTGTTGCAAAGTTTAAATTTGTTGGTACTTTTTCATACATAACTGTACGCCTCTTTCCTCGTGACAAAATCTTAGAAAACTGTTATTGTTAGTATAGCAGGATTTAGGGCTTTAGTCATCTATCCTTGTGTGTGAATATGTAAAATGTAAAATTCTCAGAGGTGACTCAAATGAGTAGCAATATTATAAACCATGTGCAAAACGAATTTTTTAATCAAAACAGTATCTACGAAGCATTACCCATTCCGAGTAGCTTATGGGGTGAATCTTGTCAACTTGTAGATTGCAATACGGCATTTGTTAGATTTAGTGGGTTTAAAACAAAAGAAGAAACCTTTAGCCGTTTTTTTGAGCTTGTTCCTAATGTACAACCTGATGGTACACCTTCTGAAGAAAAAATTAAAATGCTTATACGTAAAGTTTTTGATACCAATGCCATAGTGCATTCTAAGTTTGTACAGATACTTAATGGTATAGATGTGCCTGTAGATATTACACTGGCTAAGGTGACGATTGATGGTCAATATTATGTAATATGTTTTGGTGTTAATGTAATGTCCATAGATGTTGCAGAAAGGGATGCACGTGTTCTGCTAGATTCTATGCCTTTAATGATTGAAATTTGGGATGAGGAATTAAATCTCATAGAAGTTAACCGTCAAGTGATGGAATTATTCAACAGAATGGATAAGAAAGATTATGTCCAACACTTTGCAGAGACGTTGCCTGCATTTCAACCATGCGGTACGCCGTCTATGGAAAAAAGTGATGCACTCATTGCCGCGGCATTTAAAGATGGTTATGCGTATTGCGAAAAATGGATTCATATTGATGCAAAAGGCAATCAGATACCCTTTGAAGCAACATTTGTACGTGTCAACCGAGGCGGGAAAAAAGTTGTTATTGTGTATAGTCACAATATTAGCGGTATTCAGGCATCCATGGAAAGGGAGAAGGAAGCCCTTAATTTAGCCAATAAAATTTTAGAATCCATGCCTGTAGCCATTGATTTATGGGATGATGAACTTAATCTTATCAATACAAATCCTTTTGCTGTTAAACTGTTTAATCTTTCTAGCAAAGAGGAGTATATTCATGAGTTTATGAACTTGTCTCCACCACTGCAACCCAATGGATTGCCTTCCAAAGAAACTGCACTATTCAATGTAAAAAAAGTCTTTACCACGGGGCATGAGCAGTTTGAATGGATGCGTCAAAAGCAAAATGGCGAACTTTTGCCTACAGAAGTTACCCTTATAAAATCTTCACACATGGGACGAGATGTAGTGATTGCCTTTTCTACTGACTTGCGCCCTATGAAAGCTGCCATTGAATATGAACTTAAACAAGAACAGCAAAGACACCAAGATGAGCTAGACGCACGGATACGTCTTATGTTTGATAAAGCACCTATTATGATTGAATACTGGGACAAAAATTACAATGCGATAGACTGCAATCAAACCACTTTAGATGTTTACGGCTTTGCCACCATGGAAGATTTTATTATGGATACAGATACAAATGCTGATGTTACCCTAACAGAAGTACAACCCAATGGTAAACCATCGCTAAAAGAGCGTCATAAGCATCTTGATAATATTTTTAGCAAAGGTCATGACCATTTTGAATTTATAGAAAAAAAACTGGATGGCACAGAGATATATCTTGAAGTAGAGGGCATACGTATTAAACAGGGTGATGAATATGTGGCGGTGACTTATTCACGTGATATCACCCAGCTTAGACAGCTTCAAGCAGAGCAACAGCGTATGGAAGTTATTGAAGAAAGCAATCGTGCAAAAACTCGATTTTTAGCGCGTATGAGCCATGAAATTCGCACGCCTCTTTCTGCTATTATTGGCATTGCAGAAATACAGCTACAAAGAGGCACCCTTTCCCCAATTGTAGAGGAATCTTTTGCTAAAGTACATGATTCTGCGGGAGTTTTACTTGATATTGTAAATGATATATTGGATTTATCTAAAATTGAATCGGGTAAAATGAACTTGCTATGCAAGGAATATAATATTTCTAGTTTAGTAAGTGATGCAATTCAACCGCACCTGATTAACCTTGGTCAAAAGGATATTGAATTTGTAGTGAATATTGACCCAAACTTGCCTGTTCAGTTAATTGGAGATTCAATACGGGTGAAGCAAGTCATAAACAATTTGTTATCTAATGCATTTAAGTATACAAACACTGGCATGGTAAAACTTAATATGAGTTGTCGTCCACTAATGCAAGATAAACTTTGCCTAGAGATACACATTTGTGATACGGGCATGGGTATGAATAAACAGCAGTTGAGTTCAGTTTTTCAAGATTACACCCGCTTTCATGAACATAGCCATGTAACAGGTACAGGACTGGGTATGAGTATTGTATACAATTTGCTGGAGCTTATGGGTGCAACAATAAGTATAGACAGCCAAGTCAATAAAGGGACATGTGTATTAGTGTGTATTCCTCAAAAAATAGGCACGCCAGAAGTTATTGGTAAAAAAGCGGCCAGCCGTCTACAGCGTTTTGAAACCAGCTTAACATCTGCGGAAAAGCGATTCAATTTTGTGCCGGAGCCTATGCCCTATGGTCGTGTGCTTGTTGTAGATGACGTAGATGCTAATTTATATGTTGCACGAGGGCTTTTGACTTTTTATGATTTGCAAATTGAAACGTGTACTAGTGGACATACTGCCGTGGATAGAATACGCAAGGGCATGACATATGATGTGGTTTTTATGGACCAAATGATGCCAGGTATGGACGGCACAGAAGCCATGCAAACCATGCGAAGACTAGGCTACACAGGTACAATTGTTGCACTCACTGCCAATGCATTGATTGGGCAGGCAGAAGAGCTGATTACCAGCGGGTTTGATGGTTTTATTTCCAAACCAATTCAAACTGCACATTTAGACAGAATTTTGACAAAGTATATAAGAGATAAGCAGTCTAGCGAAACACTTGAAGCGGCGGCACGTTCCCGTTCGGCAGAGGATAATCGGCGACGAAGCGAAGGTATTAGCGGATACCAGTCTGACCCAGAGCTAGTTGACAAGCTTAAAGCAGATTTTGTACGGCGGCACCGCATAACCAGCAATGTGATAAAGCAATTTTGGGCAGAGGGTAATACAAAATCAATGCATATTCTTGTCCATTCGCTAAAAGGGACGGCTGGGCTTATTGGTGAAACATTATTGTTGCAAAAGGCACAGGATGTTGAAACCACTATTGTACAAGGTGAAATACCAACGGCATTGCAAATTGATGAATTGCTGGAAGTATTGGCGGGTGTACTTTCAAAAATAGCTGGCAATGAACTTATAAATGATATGGGCAACAAAGTGTTAGATAAAGAAAAGGCGGCAGATATCATGAACAGACTAGAGCCGCTGTTAAAAAACCGTAATAATGAGTGTGTGGAAATGATAAAAGAGCTGCAAACATTGCCTGAAACTGCAATTTTAGTGCGCCAAATAGAAGAATACGATTTTGCATTAGCACTTAAAAATCTAACGACATTACGCAGTATTCTACTTGGGTGAAGCCTTATTAAAATTTAAAAAAAGCAAATATGATAAAAAAGAACGCTGCAAAAGTAGCGTTCTTTTTTTGTACAAACTATAAAAAAGCCCCCAAATAAAAATTAGGGAGATATAAAATACAACAAGAGAGTATCATGTTTTTTTATTTAAGCTGTATGGCTATGTATAATTGCTTGGGTGAATCCAGATTAACTATAAAAAAGTGTACTTTTTTATAGTTCCTATTTGAAGAAATTTTAACATGTAAACTATAGAGATGCAATCTTATTTTTCGACTTAATTTGATTCAGTAGACATTTATAAAAAAGTACACTTTTTTATACCCTAGTGTCATAAGTGACAAAGACCACTACGGTTTTGAAAGAAAAATATGCCCATCTTAGTGTAAGAACGTTAGACTACACAATTTGGGCGTATATATCCAGCAGGAGCAAGAAAGGAAGGCGTTTATGAAACAAGATATTTTGGACTACATTCGTCGCCCCATTCCCAAGGGGCTTCCTATTGTGCCACAATCAATTCCCATTGTATTTTTTGGAGATATTGAAACAGCCAAATATGCAACTATCGCAATAAATCCAAGCAACAGAGAGTTTACCAACACAAAGCATGAATTATTCTCCGAAAAAAAGAAACGGTTTGTTGACAGAGATGCTCTTGGTGTAGGTGATTATGATATTCTCAGTTTAAAACAGGCTGAAATGGTATATCAATCGCTCCGTAACTTCTTCCATAAAAGACCTTATATGCAATGGTTTGGACAACTTGAAAAATTATTTTCAGAAGTAAATATGTCATATTTCAAGGGAGATATAATAAATCTCGACATATCGCCGTGGGCTACAAGTGTAAAGTGGAAAGATTTAACGGATAAGCAGAGAACAGACCTTGTACACCATACAGGAGATTTATTAACCACAATTTTAGGCGTAGGGCAATTACGTTGTCTTTTCGTTAATGGTCGAACAGCGATAGACCATGTAGAAAAGCATATTACAAGGCTAACATATCATAGCACAATATACTTAAATACAAAATGTGACATTATGGTAGGTGAGTTTGGAAACCTTAGAATCGTGGGGTGGAGTAACTATCTTCAACAGCAAAGACCGTTATTGTCATCTGAAAAGCGTAAGATTTTGGCGGATACAATCTTTGAAATAATCAAGTAGTTTAAATAGGTGAACATTGTTATGTAGAAAGAATTATTGACGAAGCAAAGTAAGAACACGAAAATGATAAGCCAAAGTTATAAAAAATAGAGTTATGTGTACTTATAAAATCACATAACTCTATTTTTGTCTCAAAATGCTAAAATTATTTACTGTGCCAAAGTTGCATGTGTTTCTTGTAATTGTTTTATAATAGGCAATTTT
>Ga0123352_10000360_pt1 | contig 54689 bp, 47 predicted proteins | sample TergutLab28metaG_FD_89700 | JGI IMG/M metagenome (GOLD analysis project Ga0123352, IMG submission 89700) | Labiotermes labralis P1 segment gut microbial communities from Petit-Saut dam, French Guiana - Lab288 P1 | ecosystem: Host-associated > Arthropoda: Insects > Digestive system > Gut ... | reverse complement strand
TTTTGTGTCAATCGAGGCAAAAATTTGCAGAAATACTGAACGTATTTCAAGAATTTTTAACGAAGAGTGGCGCAAAACCTGCAAAAAGATGAGCGTTTCAGATAGTGGGAACACGCCCTAGATAGGTAATAGTGAATAGGTAGTAAGTAATGAGGGTAGGCATGGCTAAAGTTATTCCTTTTGATAGCAGCACTGATATTAAAAAAATGTCTGAATTTATTAATGATTCGGATGGTTTGCTATGTCATGATAGTGATGTTTATCGTGAGCTTAGGGAATATTTTAAACCGCTTGCGGACAGTTGGCTTGAAAAGACTATTAATAGGTATGTTTTAGCCGGCAAGTCGGAGCTTCTTCTTGCACAATTTAATGAACAGCTTCGGATATCTGAAAGGATGGAAATGCTGTTTGGCAAAATATTAAAGTATGAAATAACGGCTTCTTCTGCCCAAAAGCGGGATTTAACCATTATTGAAGGCATAAGAGAGACTGTCCGGATCAAAAAAGACGGTATAAAAGAGGGTATGGATGATTTTAAGCGAGGATATATGCGAATTAAGTCAAAAAACCCAGTCAATATTTATATTTCAGATGAAGATAAAGAACAAAACTTCAAAGAATGTCTTGAAAAATGGGTTGAACTTTCAAAAGATGAGTCCGTAACTGACTTTGCAAAATCATTAAAGCGGGATTCTGAAATTTCATTCAAGATAAAAAAAGACATTTTAAAACAGAAAACAGATTATGAAAAAATATTATCAGAACTGATTTTTGGATTTAAGCGAGATATTATTTTGTCTGAAATCGGAACGTTTGAAGAAATGATAAACCATTCTATAAATTTGCTTGAACAGTCAGAAAATCAGGATGTTAATGAGTTTGCTGCCTTTGTCAATGGTGTTTATGAAGAACTTCTTTCGGTAATTAAAAACACGGGTATTGAAATTATAAAGCCTAAACCTTACGAAATGTTTAACAGCAGAGAAAATGAAGTTCTTATCGCAGAAGAGAGTGACAGTTTTGATAAAGGGCAGATAATCAAAACAGTTCTTTGCGGTTATAAGCAAGGCGGTACTGTTATTTTGAGAGCTAATGTTATTGCGGCGAAGTGAGGTTTGATTATATTGTATGACAACGACAGAGATCTTAACAGCTCTAGGTTAATTCTTGGTATCGATATAGGAGATAATTCATCCTGTGTTGCGGTTTATAACACGGCGGTTAAGAATGCAGAAATAGTTGATTTTAGCGGCGGGTATGGGCACGCCGCTGTTTCGACCATGATTCAATTTAACCCCGGTGCAGATGAATGGGCGTTTGGTGAGAATGCCGTTATGAATATAGGCGACAGCGACGAAATAAATATTTCAGGGCTTGTTTCACTTCTTAGATGCGGCGAAGGTGTTAAAATAAAAGATGTTTATTATCCGGCGTACAAGCTTCTTAGTATGTTTGTAAAAAAGCTTTTAGAGATGGTATGTTATATTAATCCAAATTCCGAGATATCGAAAGTTGTTATAAGCTGTGATGATTATATTAGCAAAAATGTTCAGCTAAAATTTTCCGAATCGCTTGAATATGCGGGGCTTGGTAGTGGTGATATATTATTCAAATCTGACAGTGAGTGTATATTAGCTAAAATACTTTACGATGAAGGTCTTACAAACGGTAAAGTCATTATTTTAGACTATGGAAGCAGGGCTTTCCGCGGCAAGGTTTTTGATGTTGATTTAAGATATGACTGTGTTAGCGCAAAAGTTGATGCATTTGACTTTGATGATGAGATAGGAACTTCGTCTATAGAAAATGATGTTTTATCCCTTATAACTACATATTACTGTGAAGAAACAGGTCTTAGGGAAGAAAATTTCCCATACGAAACAAGAGCACGGCTTGAGCAGTTTTCCCGTTCGCATAAAGACTTGTTCTTCCAAAAAGGGATACTTACGAAGCCTGTTCAGTTATATTATAATTTTGCATACCCTCCATTTCGTAAAACAGTAACATCGGAAGTATCTAAACAGTTGATTGATAGGTATAGGCGCAGGCTTACTTCGTTTTTAGATAAATTTGCAAAACATAATGGCGATGTACTACCGATTGTGTTTTGTGCCGGCAGCGGCTTTGAAATGTTTTGGGCAAGAGAAATGGTTAAAGAGTTTTTTAAAGACTGTACTATTTTGTGCCAAAAAGGTCCTAGCGGCGCACATGCGGAAGGTGCGGCTTTAATAGGTGCGTCAGCTATGGGAATTTGCAAGTTGAAAAATGTTGAAATTAATGATTTTTATAAATCGATTACAGATATAGGCATTTTAGCAAAGAGCAATAATGAGATGAAATTTCTGCCGCTAATAGAAGAAGGATCTCATATATCTACGGGAATTAATAGGCAGGTCGTTATATTAACAGAAGGCACTGAAACTCCTGTATATATTGATATCTATTCAAAAAGCAGCAGCACTAAATCGGATCCTAAGCTGATTGAGCATATTTTAGTTCCAGAGCTTCCTGTAAGACCAAAAGGAACTATGAAACTAAGTGTAGGTCTTAAGTTTGTTAATCAGTCGGAACTTGAAGTTACTTTATCAGATGAAGGCTTTGGGGGAATTTTCCCAAAGACAGATTACGCATACTCAGTTAAAATGTGTTTGGAGTGAAGTTTTTGCGTTGGGAAAAATACAGAGATTTAATTACGGAAAAAGGTAATCTGCCCGAAAATTACTATATTTTGGGTATAGACCTTGGAACGACAAATTCGGTTATAAGCTATTGGGATAATGCTGCAAAAAAACCGGAAGCCATTGACTTAAGCAATGGTTTTGGCAAAATCCCGATGCCTTCGGTCGTTCAATTTAGGAAAGATGCCTATACGGGTGAGAGCGAATGGGTAATAGGCGAGGAAGCCTATCGATCAATGAAAATTTATCCCGGGACGACTGTTCGCTCAATCAAGCGGCTAATGGGTACATCTGAAAAAGTTGTGCTTGGTAAAGACAGTTACAAACCGGAAGAAATATCTGCCAAAATATTGCTAGAGCTAGTACAACACTGTTATAATCTCAATCCAAAAGCAGAAATAGTTGGTCTTGTTGTTTCTGTACCATATGACTTTGATGATGCTGCAAAAAAAGCGACACTTCATGCCTGTGAACTGGCAGGGTTATCGGATAGCCTTATTTGCTTAATCGAAGAGCCAAAAGCGGCAGCGTTAGCATATAATTTTAGGCACAGCCTTAATAAAGGCGAAAAGATAATGGTTTTTGACTTCGGCGGCGGAACTTTAGATATTACAATTTTTCATGTGGTTGATAAAGATGAATCCCGAATAAAGCTGCAAGTGATAAGCGAAGGCGGAGAAGCTGCTCATGGTGGGGACAATATTGATGATATTATTACCGAAGAGTGTTACCGTATAATTCAAGAAAAGACAGGACAGCTGAAAGAAAATATTGATATAGAAAATCAGGCGGACTTAATAATAAAGTCTCGAGAAACAAAAGAACGACTTTCAGGCGTTAAAAGTTTTCGTATTCCTTTTACGTTCTGTGTGCCGCCATTTGTTGAGCAATTTACAAGAGATAGGCTTAACGAGCTGATACAAGGCTTCATATCAAAAACAAAGGATCTTGCTCTTGGCGCACTGCATGATGCTTACGCTGGTGCGATTTTGCCAGATGAAATTGATAGAGTTCTTTTAGAAGGCGGCTCTTCTCAAATGCCATGGATAAGAGATACTCTCGTTGAGATTTTTAATGATGAAAGCAAGATTTATTCATCAGATCGTCCTGCGCTTGATATTTCCCTTGGTGCGGCATATTATGCGGCAATGAAAATGGGTCTTTTAAGTGACCCGGATATTGTTTCGGAAGGTCCTATGGTTGAATTTGAGGTTGTAGTCCCTCATGATATAGGTCTTGAAGTTGTTACTCCTTTGGGTCTACAGTTTTTTACATTGATAAAGAGAGGAACACCGTATGTATTAGCAAAAAAGAGCCGTACGTTTACATTATCTGGTGATACTTTAGAGGATATGACGACATTTAAGCTTAAAGTGCTTGAACGGATCGATAAAGATGATACAATAGAGAAATGTAAGTTAATTGGAGAATTTGATGTAAAGGGGCTTCCTGAACGCCCTAGCGGTAAGACCAAACTTAAAATAACTTTATCCGTTACCGAAGAAGGCGGGCTTGTTGCAGGTAGTGTCGAAGACATGGGATTTGGGGAAGAGTTTGAGCCAAGCGGGATTAAAGACTTGTTAAGGAGCGAAAGCAAATGGGATACTTAGGAATAGATTTAGGCACAACGAACTCAGTCGCAGTTATTTATAATGACAAGACCGACGAAATTCAAGTGGTATCAATTGATGGCGGTGATCAAGTTCTTCCATCTGTCGTAAGCTATACTGATGATGGGATAATTGTTGGTTCGGAAGCGAAAGCAGGTGCAGTAATATATCCGGAGGATACGGTTAGTTCTGTTAAACGTATTATAGGCAGTGATGAAGTTATTGTTATTGGTGATGATGAAATAAGACCCGAAGAGGTCAGCGCACAGATACTTTATAAATTAAAGCAAGCTGCCGAGGAAGAAAGCGGAGAAACTTTTTCGGAAGTTGTTATAACGCACCCGGCATACTTTAATGATCGGCAAATTTTTGCAACAAAGCAAGCCGGACTTTTAGCGGGGTTTGAAAATGTTTACTTATTATCAGAGCCGTTGGCGGCTGCTATTGAGTATGGGTATAAGCAAAATTATGCTCAAACACTTTTAGTTTACGATCTCGGCGGCGGAACTTTTGACGCCTGTGTTTTAGAGGTTTCGAGTGATTATGACGGACAAGAAATATTCCAAGAGCTTTCAGATGTAGGCGATATGGAGCTCGGAGGGGATGATTTTGATTCTGAGCTTATAAAATATATGAAGGAACGCTTTAAAGATGATACAGGCATAAATATTGATGCATTAGACAGTATTGAGCGTAATCGTGCAATTCAAAAGCTTAAACATGAGGCAGAGCAAACAAAAATAAAACTTTCTGCTGCAAATAATGCTACAGTTAGAATAAACCCGCTTATTATTTATGATGGCGTACCAAAAAACCTTACATTTGATATAAGCCGTGAAGAGTTTGAGGCACTGATTCGACAATATGTTGACCGTACTCGTGAAATCATTGAAGAAGCCCTTCGTCGTGCAGGCAAAGAAGCTGATGAAATTTCAAAAGTAATACTGGTAGGCGGTTCTACGCTTATCCCGATGGTTAAGCGAATGGTTGCCGGTTTCTTAAAGGAGCCATACAGAGCGACAGACCCGGCTAAAAGCGTCGCTATGGGTGCCGCAATATATAACTATTTAACGCATTTGCCAAACAGTATTGTTAAAATTGGTCAAGTTGCCCGCCAAACGATAGGTATGGCAGCAATTACTGATATGACAACTATGAGGCGGTCTCTTATCCCTATAATCCCGATGGGTACACCGATACCTTGTAAGATTTCAGACGACAAATTTGTTAATGCGATAGGCGCACAGACGGTCAGTGTTGATGTTTATCAGTGGGATGAAAGGTATGAAAAAGACCGCAAATATATAGGCTCAGTTTTGTTTTCAGGACTTACCGGAACATCAAAATTTGAAATTACTTACTCGATTGATGAAAATAACCTGTTTGAAGTTTTCGTAAAAGACCTGTCAACAGGAAAAATTGAGATGGCAGAGTTTGACAGAACAAAATCATCACCGCCTCCGCCAAGGGAGGATAGGCTGTCATCCGCACTTTCGAATGTAAACATCGTATTTTTAATAGACACAACTAGCAGTATGGACATTTACATTAACGGGGTAAAGGACAGGGCTATAAAATTTGCAGAAATACTTAATTCAAAAGGCACAGATTTCCGCCTTGGGCTTATAGGTTATGGAGATCTTTATGAGAAAGAAAAACCAACAGTTTATAAATTTACAAATGATATATCTAAATTCCAAAAACAGGTTCAAAATATTCCAAGAACGTTTGGCGGCGATATTCCAGAATCCTCCCTTGATGCTTTAGAAACAGGCGTTGAGCTTGTTATGTCAGAAAGAATTGATTCAAACGTCGAAAAAACTATATTCATACTAATAACCGACGCCCCTGCACATGTTCCTACTAAGAGCAAAAAATATGTTGAAGACATCTGTTTAATGCTTGAATCAAAAAACATTACAACTTACGTTGTTGCAAAGAGAGATGCTGAAAGTTTAGAATGTTACGAACCTTTAACAGAGCCAAACGGCAAGTATTATAATATGAGCTCTGATTTCTTTGATATACTTGATGATATTGCTGAGAGTATTGCTGATTTGGTTAGGGTAGAGGAAATATAACAATAGGAGCATAAAATGTCTCAACTAATTATTCCGGTTTCTGATAAATCGGCTAAAACTCCATATTCATTCGTTGTGACAGGCATAAACGTTTACTCCTTTGAGGAAGCACTTTATCACGTCTATCATTATTGGCGTGAATCTTCAGAGGATATTGTTTCTCCGAAGTTTATAAGTTGGCTGGCTGTTGATGCAGGGCTTTCTTATTTAGCTGAAAAAGTCGCACGCATTTCGATAATAAGCAGCTATACAAAAATGATTATATCGTTTCTAACTTTGACTGACTACTTTAGTGATGAAGATATCTGCCTTATAAAGACAGATATATCAAACTGGGAACGTGACTTTGAATGGGAAAATTTAAAACTTAGAGCCGATTTTTTACTTGAGCAAAACATGCCGGATAGAGCTGTAATTTTATATAAGCGGGCAAACGAGCTTTTTAAAAGTGCTGAATTGTTAAACAACACAGGCATAGCCTTTGTAAGACTTTATAAATTTGACACGGCTGTTTCTTATTTTGAAGATGCTTTAGATTTGGGGCTTGATTCATATAATGTTGATATAATGCTTAATCTTGCGGAAGCTGCAATATATGCTCATGACTTTACAAAAGCATCAGAAATGCTATCTCAAGTCGAAGAAATTTGCAATAATAACCCTTTGGTTTTTTATCTTCATGGTGAAATGGACTTTGAAAATGGACGCTTGAATGAAGCTGTAAATTGGTTCTTGAAAGCATTTGAACTTACAGAATCACATAAAAGCTCTTATGCAGCGCATTTACCTCACTTTGCATGTAGACTTGCAGATGTGTATGCACAACAATTCGCTTTTGAAAGGGCTTTATCCTGTTTGGAAAAAGTTGTTCCAATGGATAAACGTTGTTATATCAAATATGCGGAAATATCAGCAAGCAGTTATAAGCTGCCTAATGCAATAAATGCGATAGAGCGGGCAATTAAAATTGATGGAGAGGATTTTTCGCTATATGTTAATCTTGCGAAATATTGCCGACTAAACCATGATAATTCAAGAGCGAGGGTTGCGATAAAAAAGGCAATTCAATTAGCTCCTGATAGTGGTCTTGTAAAGCTTGAACATGCTCGTATAAATAAGATTGATGGTGGAATTAACGGCTATTTGTCCGATTTAAATGTGATATTGGATGATTTTAAGCGTGAATACCGTAAGGCAGCAGAGCTATGAAAATGTGTTGCCTGCGCGATTTAATCGTAATAACTGTTTTGATATCAACCTGTTTTGCTGTAATTTTTATTTTAAATGCAACAAATACAAGAGGTGATAATACAGCGTTCGTTTATTACTATAATCAGTTGCTTGCTGAGATAGATTTATCGTTAGGGGAGGGTATATTTTCCTTTTCCGAAGCTGAAAATGTAGTCATTAGAACTGATTCTGGCGGTAATATATATTTTTACTACTCTGACTGTCCGGACAAAGTGTGTATGAGAACAGGAAAACTTAACAGAGCAGGGCAATCCGCTGCTTGCTTGCCTAATGGAATTATTATAAGAATAAGAGGCACGTCAGACAGCCGGGAGCACGATGTTATTGTACAATAAATCCGAAGTTGAATGGAATAATAAAAATTTGCCTAAAACAAAAAAGACAGTATTGTTGGCACTGTTTTTTTCAATGTGCGTGATTTTGTCATACTTAGAACATATGCTTCCCCCAATCCCGTTTTTTCCTCCTGGCGCAAAGCTTGGCTTATCAAATATTTTTGTGATGTATTCGCTTATTTTCATAGGCAAGAGAGAAGCTTTTATGCTCGCAGTCTTGAAGGGGCTGTTCGTTTTCTTGATAAGGGGGATGACAGCAGGCTTTTTAAGCTTGACCGGGGGACTTTTTTCTGTTTTAGTTATGTGTTTTGTTTTAGTTTTGCTAAAAGATAAGTCAACATATGTCATTTTGAGTGTTTTCGGTGCGATATTTCATAACATTGGTCAGTTTATAGCTGTAAGCTTTATAATCGGAAGCTTTGCGCTTATGATATATCTTCCGGTTTTGATCATTTTTGGAATTTTTGCGGGAATTGCGACTGCGGCGGTTTTGTCGTTTGTAATTCCTGCGTTTGTTAGAATTCTATTGCAAGGGTAATAACAATAAAATAAAATTTGGGAAGCAGGTTTCATATGATTAAAGAAGCTTATGAAATAATCAAAATTGATGTTGATTGTTTGAAAGTAGAGGAATTGAAACAGCTGTATTCAATTGATGGTGCTATAGTTGTGAAGTATAACTTTTTAAAGCGATTTAGGGACGTCAATGAATATAGAAATTTATATTTAACAACATTTGTTGAAAATGAAAATGAGCTGTTTGTAATCAAGAACAATTCTTCAATATGTGGAACTTTGAGCTTTATTAAATTCTCTGATTGGAATGGAAAAGAGCAGTATAAATTAACGATATATTTATGCGATTCGAAAATTGATAAGCTATTAATAAGCTGCTTGAATCAGTTTATTGATGAAAAATTATTGCAGTATAATCAATTTGCGATAATTATTTACAATAATGAGCTAGAAGAAATGATTAAGGGGCGTCCCCATAAAGTAAATTTAAAAGCTAATATTTATACTTTGAAAAAAGAGAATATTGATATAGACCTGCTAAATAAATCTATAGATGAATATCAAACAAAAAATAGTGATCTTTATATTAAGTATACAGACATTATTTCGGAGGAATATATTGAACAGTATTGTGAATTATTTACAGAAACTATGAAGGATATGGCAGATGAGAAAGAAGATGGCTATGAGCGATTTATTATAACGCCTGAAATACAAAGGCAGCGTAATGAATTGCGTATCAAAAGAGGCTTTGCGCATCATTGCTATATGGTTTTCAACGAGAACAATGAAATGATCGCTAAAACAAATGTATCTGTGAACGAGGCAGACCAAAGATTTCCTTATCAATTTATGGTAGGCGTTGACCGCCGATATCGAGGGCGCAGTCTAGGAAAATGGCTGTATGCAGCTATGTATAAAAAATTATTTGAAAATTTAGATTTTGAGAAAGCATACGTTGCTCATCATCCGGAGAATAAACACATTATTGATATTAGTGAATGGATTGGATATAAATTTAGCTATCTTGAAACTACATATTTGGTGAATTAGAGTAAAACAAAAAGCATCTTCGTTGTGAAAAACGACGAGGATGCTTTTTATTTTAGCGAAAACAGTTAAATATATTTATTGATTACTGCTAAATACTATTCAGCAAAAGCTTTTTTAATAACTTCAATAGCTTCGTCAATTTGCTCTTTAGTTATTACAACAGGAGGAGCAAATCTGATAGTCGTTTCATGAGTTTCTTTTGCTAAGACGCCGCCTGCGATAAGTTTTTTAACATAAGGAGCAGCATCGCAATTGAACTCTACGCCGATAAGAAGACCGCGACCTCTAACATCAACGATTTTAGGATTTTTAATTTCACGAAGTTTGCTCATGAAATATTCGCCTTTTTCTTTAGCCATTTGTGGGTAGTTGTCTCTTTGAAGAATTTCCATAGCTTTAAGAGCAACAGCACAAGCAAGAGGATTTCCGCCAAATGTTGAACCGTGAGAACCCGGAGTAAATACGCCGAGGATATCTTCGTTAGCAACAACAGCTGAAATAGGCATAACGCCGCCGCCTAAAGCTTTACCAAAGATGTAGATGTCTGGTTCAAAGCCTTCATGTTGAACTGCAAACATATCGCCTGTTCTTGCAAAACCTGTTTGAACTTCGTCAGCAATAAAGAGAACGTTTTTGCTTTTGCAAAGTTCATAAGCTTTTTTCATGAATCCTGCCGGTGGACATTTAACGCCGGCTTCACCTTGGATTGGTTCCATAAGGAAAGCAACTGTGTTTTCATTGATTGCCGCTTCAAGCTCTGCTAAGTTACCATATTCAACTACTTTAAAGCCGGGAAGGAAAGGACCAAAGCCTTTTCTTGCAACAGGATCAGTGCTCATTGAGATAATAGCAAGAGTTCTGCCGTGGAAGTTATCGCTGCAAACGATGATTTCTTGTTTGCCGTCTTCTACGCCTTTAACAAAGTTACCCCATCTTCTTGCAGTTTTAAGAGCTGTTTCAACAGCTTCAGCACCTGTATTCATAGGTAAAGCTTTAGTTTTGCCTGTCATAGAGCAAAGTTTTTCAAGAAATTCGCCAAGAAGGTTGTTGTAGAAAGCTCTTGAAGATAATGTTACGTTGTCAAGTTGGTCTTTAGCAGCTTGGATAAGCTCAGGATGTTTGTGACCAAAGTTAAGAGCTGAGTATGCGCTAAGCATGTCAAAAAACTTTTCGCCCTCAGGGTTTTTTACGATAACGCCGTCACCAGATGCGAAAACTACCTCTTTAGGTTTGTAGTTATGCGCACTGAACTTTTCGGTTTGGTCAATTACTTGTTTTGATGATGCCAAAATAATTCCTCCTTAAATATATGTGATTTTTAATTTTAAAGTCAAAGACTGACCAACAATAAGCAATAAGCAATAAGTAAGTAGTTTTGCTTATCGTTGGACAAGCTTCGAACCTGCATAGTAATATTACTACTGTAGGCGGGTAATGTCAAGATGTATAGGCGGCTATTCATCAATTATAATGTACCTTATTACTGTCCAAATTGCAATAAAGTATCAATTATATAGTTAAGCCTTAAATAACTTTCCCAATCTCCATGGCTGCGTTGTGTATTCAACATTTTTTTAAGCGGAGATATGAAATTTAGATTTGTAAACGCATCCACAAGACCAAATGATTCACCACTCATTTCCTGCGATATCATTCCAATAACAGCATTACGCGTGGAGCCTAAATTCAATCCTTTACTTTCAAAATAACCATCAAGCGCAAACATTTCAACAAAAGAAGCATCTTGCGGGTTAATTTCGTTTATATTTACTTCAACTTCAAAAGGTGTACCGCAGGCATTAATCCCCTTTACAAGCATAGTAGGGTTATCCACCGAGAAGCTTTCTGATCTAAAAACAGAAGCAGATATCCTCCCGTCGCCCGGCAACCGTATGCTCGCAGATACAAGTGCATCACCGTTTAAGATTGCAATATTGGTATCAAATGAATCAAAATTGTTTCCGGATGAAACGTTTTTGTTCTTATTCTTGATTAAGTTTGTCGCAAATAAAGGTTGATTAAGATTCAAATTGCTTATCATGGATATCCCCCCTAATGGATTATGTTATTCATATAATTTGTAAATATATTCTGAGGTAGAAAGGGAAAGCAGTGAGGCATAAGAGATTGAGAAGCTAATAGCGTCACCAACTTCATACTTTTTATCAGAATGTGTCACATCGATAATCATATGATCGCTTGACTGACCAAGAATTTCGATTTTTTCATCAAGTGGTGTAATTTTATCCATGTAAACATCTTGACGACCGCAAGCAACGATTGCACGTAACATATCACCTTTGTCAATGAACGTAACTTTTTCACCTAAAGCATTAAGCCCTGCTTCACCTATTGGCATTGACGGCTTTTTCTGTAGCTCAATAATTTCAACTTCAAGCCTGAAGATGTCTTCGTGCATGTTTTCAATAAGCTGTTGATATGAAGTCTCTCGTCCGAAGAACACAACCTCGCCAAGGCGGAGATAGTTAACCTCGGACGGCATTGTCTGATCTGTTAAAAGATGCATTGAGCCTGAGTTTCCGCCGGAAATGACTGGTATATCAATACCATATTTCTCAGCAATTTCTCTTGCCTTTTCTGTTACAATTGATACGTTTTCAACATTCGGAATGATTCCGCCGAAGCAGTTAAAGTTAACACCTATGCCGTAAAGCTCAATGCCCTCGTATTTAAGCATTTCGCCCGCAGTTTCAACCGCATTTTCAGCCAGAACGCCTTCACGCAAATCACCGACATCAATCATCAGAATGATTTTATGTTTTTTGCCAAGTTTTAAAGCGGCTTCTGAGAGAGCTGCAACTATTTTTACTTCCGAGTTTAAGCTTATGTCTGAGTATTTAACGACATCTTCAATTTCTGAAAGCATCGGCAGACGCAGAAGCCATCTTGCTACATCAGGATAGTTGATTCTTTTAAGGTTTGGTATTCTTGCATCTGCAAATTCACGAACTCCTGCTTTGTAGTAGACATCAACGATTTCGGGATTAGCACAAAAGCATTTCGTTACCGCACAATATTTTTTTAAATGATCATTGCAAAATTTATTAATTGTATGAATATTTTCAGTCAGCTTTGCTTTATTTGTAATCAGAGCTGGATATTTCATAGCGTACCCCCCTATATTCCTATACTTTGTTTCATCAAATTTAAAGCTTCACCCTTGTAAGCTGCAGAGAGAACCCCTAGCGATGCCATTATATAGTGGTTGTCAACCAAAATTTCAGCATCGGTTCTAGGTCCAAGCCGTGGACTTGTTCTAGGTTCTAAAAGATTTTTCATTATATCAATTCTGTTTGGCAGCCGTGTAAGTGCGCCGCCCGTGCCTACTAAATATTTAACAGCAGTCAAATCTTTACCTGAAGCCATTGTTTTTTTGCCCGACGGTCCGTAAAAGTCAACTAATTTGCCTGCATGTCTTTTAAGGGCGTTTGATACGGCTGTTTGAGTTAATTTCTCAATAAACGCCTTCTCAATATCCGTTTCGGGAATTGGTTTTGCGTTTTCGATAAGCTCTTCCACATTTAGAAATTCCTTTTTCAGCTCTTCGAGTCCGATTTTCTCAACGATATGCGGGATATTTACAAATACGCCCAAATCTCCCTCGACAGTGCGTTTTGCAGTCGGTTCAGGGCTTATCATCATCTCTGTTATATCGGGAGAACCTTCTGTTACAGAATGTAAGTCCGTTGTTGCCCCTCCAACATCAAAAACAATTAAATCGCCTATTTCTTCGGCGAGCATTTTCGCCGCCGCCATAACCGCTCCGGGTGTTGGCATAATCTTGCCTTTAATCATCGTACGAATTTCAGACATTCCCGGCGCATGGATGATATGTTCTTCAAAAACATCTTGGATTATTTTACGTGTTGGTTCAACATTCAATTCATCAACGTTTGGATAAACATTTTCAGTAATGTAAACACGGATATCTTTTTCTTCCGAAATAAGCTTGATTTCTTCATGGTTTTGGACGTTTCCGGCATAGATAAACGGTATGTTAGGGTAGGCATCCGTCAGCTTTTCAAAATTATGAATAGCAGTTTCACGTTCGCCATAGTCAACGCCGCCTGCTACCAATATGATGTTTGGATTTTGCTCTTTAACCTTTGCGATGTCGGTTCGCATAAGCTTCCCTGCGGTTGCAAATTTCAAAACCGCACCCGCACCAAGAGCCGCCTCTTTCGCCGCCCTGACCGTCATGTCATAAACAAGCCCATGAACGCACATCTTTAACCCGCCGGCAGCGGAACTTGCTGCAAGCATTTCGTTCCATTCAACTGCTTCGCCGAGTTTGACTTCCAAGTCTTTTACAGCATTTTTGAGCCCGATTGTTACGTCGCCGTCAAGCACGCTTGTTGCCGCTTGCCCTTGACCAATAAATATTTCGGGGTTAAAATTAAAAGCGTTTACTACCGTTGTTGTGCTGCCTATTTCAGCAACTAACACATCAACATTCATATATTAGTTGTTTCCTTTCTAGCGTTAGAGCATGTTATTATTATATGAGATTTCACTTTAACGGCAACAGGGACACAGCAACTGCCGTGCCCCTGTTCATCAGCTATCTCTCGCGTCTTGCTTTTACAAGGAAGCTTGCAACTTCGATACCTTTTGTACCACGTCCGAAGCCTGCGTCCATGCCTGCTTCTTTAGCGATTTCGTTAGTAACTTGCGTTCCGCCTGCAACTAAGAAGACTTTATCTCTAACGCCTTTTTCCACGCAAAGATCATGGATTTTTTGCATGTTCTTAGTGTGAATGTCGTCATGAGTTATAATTGTTGAAACTAAAATAGCGTCTGCATTCTCTTCAATAGCCGCATCAACCATCTTTTCAACAGGAACAGAAGTTCCAAGATAAGTGTATTTAATGCCGTATTTTTCAATACCTCCGTGCTTAATATCAAGCGTTTCTTTAAGACCAACAGAATGCTCGTCGTTTCCGACAGTGCCTGCAACAATCTTAAATGGAGTAGCCGCTAAATCCGCACGGATTTCTTCTTCAGAAAGTGTTGGGATTTTTTCCGGGATAACAAGTTCGTTTTTATCGATTTCAAACGTAACTTTACCTTTGATTTCAACCAATGTACCTTCTGATGGATGGATACAACGTTTGTGAACAACCGTTACGTCTTCAAGACCCATTTTTTCGCCGCATTTAATTGCCGCAAATTCAGCAGTTCTTTCATCACAAGTAAGGAAGATAGTCGTTGTAACAATACCATCTGCTGCCCATTCAACTTCCGGCTTAAGAAGTGGGGAGTCGAAATATTTAGCAACTTCGCTAAGGCGAGTGTTAACGTTATCAAACTCATCAAGTTCATCAATATAGATAATTTTTGAGCGGTCTTCGAAAGTGTCGCCGCCGATTGCTTCTGATGGGTTTTTGAATTGTTTTGGCACGTTGTTATATCCGTAATGAACAGATACCGGAGCAAAATAGTCCTCATCACGTTCAAAAATCATACCTGCGCCAACGCCATCATCAATCATACGAGGGATTCCGTCGCCGTTACGCTCTGGGTAATAACCGCTGTCAATGAAGAATCCTTCTTGAACAGCGTTGAAATAACCGCCCGATGCAAGAATTTCTTCCATAAAGAGTATCGCTCTTTCTTTAAGCTCGCGGATTTCTGTGCCTAAAATGCCGTCACGGTTTAAAGTAACCATTTCACGAAGCCCATCCATGCCGTTAAGTGCTTGCCTTGTTGTGTCAATCGCCGCAATGTTGTTATAGTGCCAAGGAACATTTCTTCCTTCATCAGGCGTGATTGTTGATTGGATATCAGCACTTGTAAGCCTTGAAAGAACAAGGTTTAACGTATGTGTAACAGTTGCTTCACGCATATCCGATTCCATATATTTTGTGTGTTGTTGAGCACGCATTTTGTATTTTTTGAAGAAATCTCTAAGAGCAACCGCATATGGAAGATCAAGTCTCATAGAAGGTGCAGGAGGAGCTGTCGGCGGAACAGTTGAAAGAGCAATGTTTTCAGGCTTAACACCAACTTTTTCAGAAAAGATTGAGTTGATAGCATGTTGAACCATAAGCTCAGGCATAACTTTCCATGCCTTCATTGCCGTTGCATTTGCGTTATGTGCGCCGTCGATTTGTAAAATATCTGCCCAAGCCATAACTTTCTTCGCTTCACAAGCGTCAACAAAGCTTCTAACCATGTTGATATTTCTGTAAAGAACGTTGTATTGAGGGTCTTGATGCGCACCGTTAATACCTTCTTCCGCAAACATAACAGCGATATCAGGGCCTGCAACGCCAGAGATGTATGAGTGGAAATTAATCGGACGACCAACTTCTTCTTCAATTGCATCAATAGCTTTTCTTGTTGCTCTTACTTGTTTTCTTGTAATAGTTATACCGCCGATACCTTGAGGTGTTCCCTCAATAAGCGAGTCATAGTGTGACTGACCGGCAGTTCTGATAACCATTATGTGGTCAGCCCCGTTCCAAGCTGCCATTCTCATTCTTCTGATGTCATCTTCAAAACGACCGGATGCTATTTCTGTTGTAACAACACAATCCGGTTGAGGATCAATACCGCCTAAACCTCTTGCCCCGGGAAGAGGCATGGAATTTTTAAGCCCATCTGATGTTTCAAAAAATTCAAAATCGCCAACTTGTCTTTTAACGTTGCGATTGTCACGCCAATGCCAACCACGGCGTTTTGGTGTGTATTTGTCAAGATCTTTAAGTAGTTCACGTAAATCTATTTTTTTGTTAGGTTCAATTTTCATATCGGTCACTTCCTCCTAAAACAGTGAATCCACAGTATCCCATTCCTTGCCATCAGCAAGCAGCAATCCTGCTTCTCTCACGCTTACGCCTTTTTTCTCAGCCAGACGCCAAATGACGTTGCCGCATCCTTTTCCCATAAGACCTTTGTTCATAACACCTTCAACAATAGGCTTAATTTCAAGGCTTGAAAAGCCCATACGAAGTAAGATACTTCTTTCAACGGATGGAGTTGTGTTTTTATATCCCAAATCAAGCATAGGCTGAACTATTTCTCCAGCAAGAGACCAAAATTTTTCATAAAGCTGCTCATCTGTCAGATTTTTTAAATGTTCTCTTCTGGTACTAAAATCATCTTGTCGTTTCATCGTAAATCTCTCCTTACGCCTGCAAACTCTTAATTGCTTCTTTAACGAAATCTTCGCTAGACTTTGTTTCTTCTGCTAAATATTTAATCTCAGCATCTGAAACTTCTTTAACGCCTGCCGCTGCCAGGCTGTTTTTGATGCAAGATTTTCTTGCTCTGTCTAGGTCGAAGTCTCTTATTTTAATTTTTGATGGATCATCCGGAATAACGATGTTTGTACCCGGTACTTCTGTTTCAGGGTCGCCAAATTTAATTTCAATTCCGTTTTTCTTAGCGAACGAAAGCTGTGGCATTTGATGTTTGCCTGCTCCTGTGTATTCTGTTTCTTGAACAACGATCATTTCGTCATTTTTCATTTCCTGTGCAAGAACAAAAGCAGCTGTAAGAGATGTGTTACCCGCCGGTCCTCTTTCAAGACCTTCAAGAGCTGATAATGCCTCTGTCATGTAGAATACTTCGCCTTGCTTAACCAAAAGATATCTGTCAAGATAGCGAAGGCTTCTTGCTGCATTTCTTGGAACGTCTGAGCGATCCGGAAGTGTCGCAAAAGGTATACCGAAGCCTGTATGACCGGTTGTAAATGACTTTCTGTTAAATGCTTGGTCAGAAGCCATGTGAAGACCTGAAAGGTCAACGCTTGCACCAACTACTTGAGTGTTCGTTGCGCCTGCTTTTATAAGTCCTCTTGCTGTTCCCGTTACATTTCCGCCGCCTGCATGTGTTACTAAAACAACATCCGGATGACGTTTGTGTTTTTCCATAAATTGTGCAGCGATTTCTGCGCCGAGTGTCTCAACGCCTGCGATACCGAAAGGAGTGTACAAAGAAGCGTTGAAATATCCTGTTTCTTCTAAAAGAGCTAAAAATGTATAGAAAAGTTCCGGTCCGACTGAAAGCTGAACAACTTCTGCGCCCATTGCTTCGCAAGCACGTTGTTTTTCAAGGATTTCAGGCTGTCCTACTTTTTTAGAGTCGTAGCATTCTTGAACAACGATACATTTAAGACCGTGCTTAGCCGCTTGAGATGCAACTGCTGCACCATAATTACCGCTTGTTGCGGTCAAAACTCCTTTGTATCCAAGCTTTTTAGCATGATATACAGCGTTTGCCGCACGTCTTGCTTTAAAGCTTCCGGATGGGTTGCAAGCTTCGTCTTTAATAAAAATACGAGCTGCTTGACCTGTTTTTGATACTTTTCTTGCAAGAGCCGTAATGTTTGGAAGCTCTATAATAGGAGTATTTCCAACGGAAACATCCGTTTGAATTTTAACGATTTCTTCAAGCGTATAACCTGCTTCACGCATCATTTTTTCGTAGTCGAAAGAGATACCTGCTGTTTCAAAATCGGAATAGTCGATACCAATTGATTGCTTCATGATTTCATTTCTACGGCTCATTACGCCCGCATAAGACATATCTTTCATATCGCTACACCCCCAATGCCTTTCTTACTTGATCTCTGATTATATCGAGTTCGGGAACGTATTTCCCAAAGTCATGTGAATATGAAGGCTCAACTTCGTCTAAAATTCCTTTTACTGTTCTGCCTGTAACGGTTGTAATTTCACATTCTTTGTTAACTTCAGCATCAGCATTTAAGTAGCCTTTAACCCACATTACTAAAGGTGTTTGTTTTGTATCGTCCGGAACCTGTGGTGCGCGGTCTGCCGGCTGAAGAACTATATTATGAATTTGTACCCATTGACCTTTTTTGCCTTGCATGTCTTTGCCTCCTTAAAAGATATCATCGTTTTAGCGTTAAAACGCTTAATACGCCATAAATAACTGAAGTGTTGCAAGGGGATTTACCCTTGCAACACTCTCATCAAAGTATTCTGATTTGTTAATTAGTCAAGTTTTTTGATGAATTGTCTGAAGTCTCCAAGGATTGCTCTTGGAACAGGAAGATCAAGCATAGTTGCAAGACCAGGCTCTGCGTTGATAACATGAGGCATCATGTTAACAGCCATCGCAAATGTTCCGATACCACCCGGAATTTCAGGGTTAGTTGAGATATTTATGTCAGGAGTACCTTTAATGTTGATATAGTCTCCTGTGTTAGTGTTTTCCATATGTGGATGGATTTGTTGAGGATGGTCAAGAGAGATGAATTTTTCACCGTTTACATAACCAAAAGCTTGTTGACGAATACCTGCAAGTGTTCCAGGCTCAACTTTAGCATGAGGATGCTCTCTGTGTGTTTTAGAGATGATAGGATCTTGTGTTTGCTCATATTTGTCAAGCTTAACACCAAGAGCTTCTGCAATCATACCAAGAGATTCCGGGAATCCAACATGACCTGTCATAGAGTTTGATGCTTTTCTCTTTTCAAATTCTTCTACAGAAATACCAACGCCTTGCTCTTGCATAACAAATGCACCGAATGGAGAAAGGTCGTTAACTCTTTTAGCAGTTATGCCGGTAACGTTTTCGCAAACACCTGAAAGAGCTACTATAAGGTAGTCCATGATAAATCCAGGATTGATGCCTGTTCCTAAAACAGTTACGCCGTTTTCTTTAGCAATTTTGTCAAGCTGAGCTGCAAGTTCAGGTTGTTGAATTTGTGGCCAAGCCATTTCTTCTGCGATAGAAACACAGTTGATTTTATTTTCAAGAACTAACTTAATTTTGTCAAAAGCGTCTTTTGTGAAAGAATCAGTGCCGCTGAATACAACGTCACAGCTTTTTTCAAAAATAACGTCTTCTACTTTGTTAGTTATGATAACTTCAGGATGATCGCCTTTTTTAACGCCCAAAACTTCGTGCATTTCTCTGCCAACGTCGCTTCTTCTGTTAACGATACCTACGATTTCAACGCCTTTTTTTTGGAGTAACATAGCAGCAGCGCCTCTACCCATTGCGCCAAAGCCCCAAATTGCTACTTTTACATTTCTCATAGTTCATTCTCCTTTTTGTTTTAGGGAGTCCATTTAACCAGTTGAAACAAGGTTAATCGACTGCCTTTTATATTAACCAGTAAATTACATCTAGCCGCGTACCAGACTTCAGAGTTCAGGTATCAAATTCCAGATATCCGATTTCTGATATCCGAGCCCTGATTCCTGAGCCGCAACAAGGGCTGCAATTACCTGTTGGTTACATAGTTCAAAATTTCTTACAGACGCTATAGCGTTATATATGATATTATGGTGTGCTTATTCAAGAAAATTAACCATAGAAGTAATTTTTCCGTTTTCAGTGTAATACCGTAAAACCCGCCTTGATGTAAGGCAGAGGATTTCGTAGTTGATTGTACCCATTTGTGCTGCGACTTGTTCTACGGGGATAAATTTGCCGTTTTGCTCGCCGTATATTACAACTTCATCAGATACATTTATATCACCGGTGATATCGGTTACATCAACAACGCATTGATCCATGCAAATTTTACCAACAACAGGAGCAACTTGTCCGTTTACGAGCACTGCGAGTTTTGTTGCCAAGACCCTGCTTATTCCATCCGCATAACCGACAGGTATGGTTGCAAGTTTTGATTTTCTTTCCGTGGTAAAGAGCCTTCCGTAGCTGACAGCAACCCCCGGTTCTACGTCATTTAGTCTAATAATTTGGGTTTTAAGCTGCATACAAGGCTTTAGGTCAATGCGTGATTTATCAACCTCTTCTGAAGGATAACAGCCGTAAAGAGATATTCCAACTCTGACCATATCAAAATAAGCTTCCGGGTACATAATCGAAGCAGCAGAATTTGCGGCATGTTTTATTGGAATGTTAATGCCTGCATTTTTGATTTCAGAAAAAATCCTGTTAAAGCGATCAATTTGCATGTTTGTATACGCCCTGTCAGTTTCATCAGCTGATGAAAAGTGCGTAAAAATACCTTCAATTTCGATATTGGGAAGCGAATATATGTATTGAACAGCTTCAAGCGCCTCATTAGGGTTAAGCCCAACACGAGTCATGCCTGTATCTGTTTTAATGTGTATTTGGGTCGGTTTTTTAGTTAAGTCAGATATAGCTTTAGCCATTGACTTTGAAAAAACAGTCATGGTAAGATTATTTTCAAGTGCTTCATTTATTCTGTCTTCTGCGATATGGTTAAGCAGTAAAATAAATGATGAAATGCCTGCACGTCTTAGTTCAAGACCTTCATCAAGCGTTGCAACTCCAAAAGCGTTACAGCCGTCTTTTTCAAGTCTTTTTGCGAGCAAAACCGAGCCATGACCATAGCCGTTGGCTTTAATAACGCACATAACTCTAGTGCTTTTGTTTCCTAAATTTGTGATACGGCAAAATTCCTTATAGTTATGCACTATATTATCTAAATTTATTTCTGCCCATGTCCTATTAGGAGCAGTTAACCCCATAATTAGTACCCCTTATAATGTAGATTAATCAAAAAAGTCCACCACGTATATACTATACCATAAGCGGACTTTTGTCTAGTAGGATTTACTAAAAAATAATACTGATTTCTAAAAAAATCGCACAGATTTTAGTTCAGTTTTTAAATTTCGATCAATTTCGCTTTCCAAAGTGCAATAACGATAATAGGGATTAACACAATTTGAATTACTATGCCCGGCAAAGCTGTTACAAACGCAGAAGTCATCCAAATTTGCATAGAATAATTACCCACATTAAAAATAAGAGTATTCATAAGCCCGAAAGCAATTCTGCCGGCAATCATTGCGCCAAGCAATGAAATATGTATGTTTGCATATGTGTCTTTTGTGCGAATAAAGCGTATTAAGATCGCTGCTGCTGCTCCGTAAACTGCTAATTCAATCATCATAGAAGGCAAAATGGGCGAAGGCGGCATACCTGTTAGAAAATGTGATAGAAGAGGGGTTAAAAGTCCGCTTATCAAACCAAGCGGCAGACCGCAAACTAATCCTGCTAAAAGAACCGGGATATGCATTGGTAGAAATATCCTGCCTGCGTTGGCGACTCCGTGGAACATTATCGGGAGAACAACACCTAAGGCGATAAGAAGCGCAGTAATTATCATGTTCCTTAAATTGAAAGATACAAGTTTTTTATCCAAAATTGTACACCCCTAAATTTTATATAGCCGCAGAATTGTATATTCTGCGGCTTTGATTAGTTTATTATACATCTATGCTTGCGGTGCTTTTTTATCCTTCTTATCTTTAGATAATTCGTACCAAATCGGTCCGACTAAGCAAGTTGATGAATATGTTCCTGAGATAATACCGACGATTATCGGAAGAGTAAAGTCCCTAACGGAGCTGACTCCCAATATATAAAGACAAACTACTGTAAAAAGAGTGCTTAGCGATGTGTAAATCGAACGCTTTAGTGTTTGAGTAACACTTGTGTTCATGAGCTCTGCGTTGCTGCTCTTTTTCATGAGTGCTTTATTTTCACGCAAACGGTCAAATATAACAATCGTCGCATTTATTGAATATCCTATAACAGTTAATATAGCAGCGATAAATGCTGTGTTAAGCGGTATTCTAAGTATCGCATAAGCAGCAAGAACGATAAGACCGTCATGTACAAGCCCAAGAATAGTTGTCCCGCCGGTTCTTATATCTTTAAATCTAAACGTAATGTACACAAGCATAAGGGCACAAGCAAGTAAAAACGCTGTTATGGCAGTTCTTTGCATCTCACCGCTTACTGTTGGGCTTATTACGTCCATATCAAGAAGTTCCCCGTTCGGGAAAAAATCAGCAAGTGCATCAAGAAGGGCGTTTCTTTCTACTGCATCAAGCTCTCGCATTCTGATAGACACTTCGGTTGTACCAATAATTCTTTGGACTTGAGCTGCATCAAGAGAAGTTGTTGATCTTATTATATCAACAATATCGTCATTGCTATAGTCAGTGCGTGCGGCATCGTAGTGAATTGATATACCGCCTGTAAAGTCAACATCAAGATTAAAAGCTCCGTTACCAGCGGAAGCGTTCATTATCATAGCGACTATTCCTGCGCCTATTAAAGCGGCGGAAATTATGAAAAATTTTGCTCTGTTTTCAATTATTCTTAACATTATATTTTCCTCCCCTTTCTAGGCGTTAGCTTCGGCAGCTTCTACAGTGTCCATCTTAACTGAGTAAAGTGCAGGGTTTTGAATCCCGCAATTTATCAGACCATCAAGCAGCATCTTTGAAATTACCAAAGCTGTAAACATAGATATAACAACGCCTATAGAAAGGGTAGTTGCAAATCCGCGCACAGGACCTGTTCCGAATGCAAAGAGTATCAAACTAGCGATAAGAGCGGTTATGTTACAGTCAACTATTGCAGGGAAGGCTCTTGTAAAGCCTGCCTTAAAAGAAGCCGACACCGAACGTCCGGACTTAATCTCCTCTTTAATGCGCTCAAATATAATTATGTTAGCATCCGTAGCCATGCCGACTGAAAGTATTATACCTGCTATACCCGGAAGGGTAAGAGTTACGTTAAATGCGCTTAAAACTATTATTTGAATGCAAAGGAATAAAAACAGGGCTATCGAAGCAACAACTCCGGCGAGGCGATAAATTACAATCATGAAAATTACTACAAGGGTAAAGCCTATAATACCGGCTAAAATACTTGTATTTAAAGATTCCATACCAAGTCTTGCGCCTACATTTTTCATCGAAATAGTAGTAAGGTTAAACGGAAGGCTTCCTGAGCGTATAAGAGCCGCATATTCATCAGCTTCCTGAGCAGTGAAAACACCGGTTATGCTAGCATCCATACTGCTTATTCTTTCATTAACAGTTGGTGACATCAGTATGTCATCATCCAGCATAATAAGCATCTGCCTGCCGATGTTAGCGGCTGTTGCCTGCTCAAAAAGAACCGAACCTTCAGGCGTAAATCTGAGGGCTATTACTATAGACTGAACGCCCATTTGATTAGTCTCAACCGATCTTTGAGCGTTTGCTACATGCTGACCGCTTAGAAGGATGTTGCCGTCCATATCAACAAATGTAAGCATTGCCGTTCTGCCTATAAGGTCAACAGCACTTTCAGCATCATCAACGCCTGGGATATCAACTGCAATACGGTTTGATCCTTGTGTTGCAACATCTGCCTCTGTGTATCCAAGCCTGTCAAGTCTGCCTCGTATAAGGCTGTTAGCGGCACTCATTTGTTCTGAAGTCGGATTTGGAATATCCGCCTCGTAAACTATTGAAACGCCCCCTTGTAGATCTAGCCCAAGCCGGATATCAAATGCGCTAAACCTTCTATCGCTGCCAAACCCGAAATATGCCGTGTATCCAAGCACTACAGCTGCCAGTGCTATAAGGATAAGCTTAGTGGCATTTTTCTTTTTCATCTTCCTCCAACTCCTTAGTATGCTATTGCTTTGGCGATTAACATTTTGTAATTGCCAAAGCAACCCTCTCTTTGAGGGTGTTATGTATAGTAGATAAATCTATTACATATCATGGGTATTATATAGACAAGATTGGATATAGTCAAGCTGTGTTTAAGTGTAATACATATCCACATAAAGTCATATTCCGAATACCCACATTTGGAAAACTGCAGCAACTTCTCTTGAAAAATTAATCGGTACGCTGATTACGTCAACTACTGCGCCGCAATGATTAACATCAAGACCCAAACTTCTTGCAAGTTGTACAGACCTGAAAATATGAAAATTATTTGTGATTATCACTATTTTGTACTGTTCATCAAATACAGTATCTAAAATTTCTTTTGAGAATGCAAGATTTTCAAATGTAGAGGTTGATTCTTCTTCTTTGATAATCCTTTCCTCAGGTACACCGTTTGCAACTAAATATCTCTTCATTGCAAGTGCTTCCGTAATATCTGCCTCTGAACCAAGCCCGCCTGAAACAACAATGACTGCATATGGATTTTGCACGCTGTATTCAACTGCCCGGTCAAGCCTATGAGCAAGCATACGGGGAATGGTTTCGCCTTTTATACCTGCGCCAAGCACTATTACTGCATCTTCATTAAATGTTGCAGTGCTGATGCTTCCGTAGATACCTAAAAAGACCATAGTTCCGAAGATGAACAAACTTCCTGCCAAAACACAGAAGGCTAACCATTTTATCTTTACAAGCTTTTCTAAGAGCAGACCACATGCAATAAAAAAGCATGAAATCCCGATTGCCATTATAAAGCCAAAGTTAAAGTTTGCGAAAAATAGATTAATTATTGTTAGCATAATTGTAAATATGCCTAGCGATATTAGGGACGTCTTAACGATTTTCATAATCATTAAAATTCGACTGCGCATTTTAACGCAATGGCACATTCCGTTCTTTTTCGCTGAAGGTCGCATCCAATTTCATAAGGGATTTTCAAATCGCCGTTAAAGTTAAGAGCGTTAGCGGCACAGCCGCCGCTGCAATAATATTTAGCCCAACAGGCGGCACAAACTTCTTTTGTAAACACGTTAAGGTCTTTAAAATCGCTCGTTTTATCACTTGTTATTCCTAAGTCAACATTACCAAGTTTATAATTCTCATTGCCTATAAATTGATGGCATGCGTATAAATCCCCTTCCGGTGTAACAGCTAGGTACTCTGTTCCTGCTCCACATCCGGTGAGGCGTTTTGCGAGGCAAGGTCCACCTTCAAGATCAATCATAAAATGAAAAAAGTTGAAATCATCTTCCTTGCCGTAACGGAGAGCCATCTCCTTTGCAAGAATCTCGTATTGTTCGTAAAGTGCCGGTAAATCGTCTTCTTTGATAGAATAATCCTTATTGTCCTCCGCAACAACAGGCTCAATGGATATTTGCTTAAATCCCAAATTTGCCAGATGGAGAACATCCTTTGAAAAATCAAGGTTATGATGCGTGAAAGTTCCTCTAACATAATAATCCGCCTGATAACGGCTTTCAGCCGCCTTTATAAGCTTTGGAAGGATTATTTCATAACAACTTTCGCCGGAAATCGTATTGCGCATTACATCGTTAACTTCTTTGCGCCCGTCTAAGCTAAGCACAAGATTATGCATGTTCTCGTTAATAAAAGCAAGATTTGTATCGTTAAGAAGGAGTCCGTTTGTCGTTATTGTGAATCGGAAATTTTTGTTATGTTTCCTTTCTTCATCCCTCGCATACGAAATAATTCCCTCAACAACCTCAAAGTTCATAAGGGGTTCGCCGCCAAAAAAATCTATCTCCAGATTATGTCTGTTTCCGGAATTATGTATTATGAAATCAACAGCTTTTTTACCCGTTTTAAGCGACATCATAGCACGCTTGCCGCCATATTCGCCTTCGCCGGCAAAACAATACCCACAACGCAAATTGCAATCGTGGGCAACGTTTAGGCAAAGAGCTTTAACGACAGGTTTGTTCCCGCCTTTAGATATTTGAGATGAATAATCAAATTCAGAAAATAAAAGACCATTCCGTTTTAATTCCTCAACCTCATTAAGTGCTTCTTTCAAAGCATTTAAAGTGTATTTGCCGGATAGATGACCGCACAGTACGTCCTCAGGCATATTCTCATAATAATCTAAAATATCATAAACGATATCGTCAACAACATGGATTGCACCGCTTTCCACATCAAGAACAATATTTATTTCATTTTGCCTATACTTATGGATCATATTATTTTCTATTGCGTTGCAAATCGCTTGCTGTAACTCTGTTTTCACAGCTTTGATTAGCAACCGTGCAAGAAGTTTTGCAAGCAGACTGGCAAGAAGTTTGACATTCGCCGCAGCCGCCTGTTACAATTGTGTTGTTTAAAAGTTTTGAGTTTAACGTTTTTATATGTTTCATTTTATGTTCATTCCTTTCATTGATTTAACTTCTGCATTGTAGCATAGCTATATAGATTTTGCAAATGTGTTTATAGGGTTGCGCATACAACTCTGTTTCTGCCGTCATTTTTTGCTGTATATACTGCGGCATCCGCAGTATTGATAATTTCTTGTAAAGTTAAAACACCTTCGGTTTTAGCTGCTACGCCAACAGATGCTGTAACAGGTATTACTAGTTCATTTGTTACAAATGGCAGTTTTATTATATTTTCATGTATACGCAATGCCGTATTCATTGCATTTTCTTTGTTTGCCTTTGGCAGCATGATGATAAATTCTTCGCCGCCATATCGAGCCGCAACAGCATCACGGCGCAACACTTGTTTGATACGTTTTGCAAATATCTTAAGCACCTCGTCGCCTATATTGTGCCCGTATTTGTCATTTACGCATTTGAAATGATCTATATCAAGCATTATGATTGAAAAATCCTGATCTTGTTTTTTGCAATTTTGCAAGGAGGTTTCAGCTGTGTCCATAAAATATCTGCGGTTATAAAGCCCTGTCAACCAATCAGAGAATGCAAGCTTTTCCATATCAGCTTTGGCAGTTTCTAATGTGCGAATTTTTCGAAGGTCATGAATGTATCGTATTACAATGTTTTTTTCAGACAGACATATGCGCTCTAAGGTTAATTCGCATGGGATTGATGCACCGTCTGGGGTGCAATGTATCCATTCACAAACAGCAGAGCCGTTTTTAAACGCTGTTGCAATGACCTCTTTAAATTTCTCGCTGGCGGATACCCCGCCATGCTGTATATCGAACGAGAATTTAAGATGATTTGAAATAAATTCATCTGATTCAGTGATGCCAAAAAGCTCTAAGGTTCGTTTGTTTATTTCAATAATATTAAATTTTTCATCAACAAGTGCACAAGCAAGAGGAGATGAATCCAATATAATTTGCATACGTTCTGCCATTTGGGTTGCGGATTTTAGTTTGTCTTCGTATGCTGCTGATAAAGAATCGTGTATAAAGAATGTTAGGGTATTAAAGAGAAAGATGAAAAATATAGAAACAAAAACTGAAACAGGCGGAAGATATCTTGAAATCCAGATAAGCAAGGCAAAAGAAATGGCCGGCAGGATAAATGAAGTTATCCAAAGCAAGGGTGACTTTACTGTATTTTTGTTTATATTTTTAAAACGACCAAGTATAAAGCCCGCAAATACGAATAATATACCCATAACCAGCAAAGAAATTGTGAGAGTATCAGTATCCATATCCATTGTCATTTCAGATGGATTATAGTCAGGAAAAGCTGCATACAAAGCCATAAGTATAGCAACCAAACTTATGGCAGAAATTATGCGTTTGAATAAGGATGCTTTATAAATTAAGGTTAAGGCAAAAATAAGTACAGTTCCCAGTATTAAAAAGAGACTATCCAGACGCATTAAAAAAAGCCCGGCATTAAGAATAAAAAAAGTTGCATAGGATATAGCAGAAACCAAAGGAGGTGTTTGCTTTTTTGGGAAAAACATCTCTAAAAACTTTTTAACAAAAAATACATATGCAAGCCAATAAAAAACGTATATAGTTATAAATAAAAGAAACATCATTCCACATCCCTGTAGTTAGCCGTTTAGCGCACCTTTTCGACATTGTAACAGAATATTCGCATTTTTGCAAATACATTTTGTATTGAATTATACCTGTCACTGACTTTAACCGTTAATCCCTGTATCCTTCAATATTTCTTAAAAACACATAAGGATTAATCCAAAACATTCCATTTTCTGTAATGTCACTATTGACCTTAATTCCAACATGCAAATGAACGGCAAACATCCCTCTAGTTCCTTCAGAGCCATATCCGCTGTCTCCCATAAAGCCTAGCAGTTGACCCGGTTCTACTGTGTCGCCCTGTTGAAGTCCGGGAGCAAAACTATCAAAATGTGCATAGTAGTAATAGTTTCCACTGGCTGAGTTGATCCCAATATTATAACCTCCGAGCTCACCCCAGCCTATGTTCCTTATTACCCCGTTTGTCATGCTCACAACGGGGATGCGGCCTCTGGCGTTCTTTCTGTCCATTATATCGGTGCCTTCATGCTTACGGTCGCCGCCATATGTGCGTGCAGCCCCAAAAGTGTCGCTGAAGTAATATCCGTTTTCGCCGCTAGTCATATATTCTTGCGCTATTGGGAAACTCTCTATTTCATTCAAAAGAGTTCCGAGGATTTTTTTGTAAGTGTTAATTTGATCTTGAGAATGACTTCTTTTGATGTTCCTGTAATTTCTAAAAAATTCATTCTCAAGCTCTTCTTTCGTTGGCATAATACTTCCTGGTGGGAAAAAATTTTCGGACAGCGAAAAAATTGTTAAAACTTCGACAAAATTAACATTATTTCTGTTTGACAAACTCTTTAAATCCGCAAATGTCTGCGGAGAGATTGCGAACGCTGCAACATTCTCAATAGGAATAATACCTTCATCCGGTAAAGGAAGAAGAATATTTCTAGCGAAAATTATAGTTAACAAAACCAAAATTCCTGCAAGAATATTTATAAGCATTTTCTCTGCCCGACGAATATCCCGCCGACTAGTACCCGGTCGATGTTTGCGGCGATAACGCTTTTTGTCCATAACTAAGCCCCCGTCAATATAGTATTTATAAAATAAATATTACACTAACGAGGGCTTTATGAATCATGATTCATTATATATTAATCTTAAATTATACAGCTTTTAATCTCTTCCGGCAATGTACCGGCTTTGCTGTTTACACCAACGACAAACTTAACGTCGTTTTCCTCTGAAAGTTTTTTAAGGCGAACATGCAATTTTGCAAAAGCTTCATCGTCAAATGTTTTGACTATTTTATTTATTCCGTCTACAAAAATATCTGTTATATCCATATTTTGCGAAAGAATTCCGCATAAAAAGCCAATAAACTCGCGATAATTTGCAAGGTCATAGCTTGCAGTATCAACAAGTCTTACATTATGATTAAGATCATACATGCGTGTTTTTCCACCATCAATAAAAACTAAATTTCCCTCTGCTGTTTCAACGGCTTTGTTCGCCATGTCAAGAAGTATTTTTGTTTTACCATGTCCCTCTTCGCTTACGATATATGAAACCATATCAATCGCCTCCCATATTTAATTCGTAATTTTTAACTACGAACTGCCCTGTTTATTGCTTAACATTTAATTATTAGAGCAATAGTCAGTTGAGTGCAAATTTATTATACAAGCTTTTTGATGTTTAGTCAACAGTAATCGGATTGTTAATTATCCCTTTTTTACGAGAGGTAATTGTAGTAAATATTATCATATTATGGCAAATATTATCATATTGTTGAAATTTTTTTGATTTTTTTGGAAGATTTGCTTGACAAAACGTTTAAGATGCGCAGAGCCTGATTCAAATAGAATAGATGTATTGTATTGCTAGGGTACATGTTCAAGACTTAAAAACTTCAAAAACCCTCTTCAAAAAAGCTTGCGCCCCTTTCGTATTTATGCTATACTGTTCGCCGTAGATAATAAAAAACGCACATAGCTATCATTAAGGTGCCGCAAAATTCGGTTCTATATAGCTATGGAGGAATCTAACCTTAAGGAGGTATTATTAATGAGCGTTATTTCTATGAAACAATTACTTGAAGCAGGTGTTCACTTCGGTCACCAAACAAGACGCTGGAATCCTAAAATGGCAGAGTATATTTTTGCTGAAAGAAACGGAATCTATATTATCGATCTTCAAAAAACCGTTAAAAAGGTTGACGAGGCATACAATGCAGTATGCGACATAATCAAAGACGGCGGCGAAATACTTTTTGTCGGAACTAAAAAACAAGCTCAAGATTCTGTTAAAGAAGAAGCAGAGCGCTGCGGAATGTATTATGTAAACGAACGTTGGCTCGGCGGAACGCTTACAAACTTTAAAACTATTCAAACTCGTATTGAACGTCTTAAAAAGCTTGAAAAAATGCAAGAAGACGGCGACTTTGAAGTTCTTCCTAAAAAAGAAGTTGCAAAACTTGTTCATGAGATGGAAAAACTTGAAAGAAACTTAGGCGGTATCAAAAACATGAAAAGAATACCGGATGTCATGTTTATCGTTGACCCGCGTAAAGAGAGAATCGCTATTCAAGAAGCGCATAACTTAGGTATTCCGCTTGTTGCTATTGTTGATACAAATTGTGATCCTGATGAAATTGACTTTGTTATCCCGGGTAATGATGATGCAATTCGTGCGGTTAAACTTATCGCAGGTAAGCTTGCAGATGCAGTTATTGAATCACGTCAAGGTGCTCAGTTTGAAACTTCAGCTGAAAAAGCGGCTCAAGAAGCTGAAACTGCAGAACCAACTGATATAGAAGAAGTTGTAGCTGCTGAGGCGGCTGAATAGTTTAATATACGAAATTTAATTGATTATAAATGGAGGTAAAAATATATGGCTGTAACTGCTGCATTAGTTAAAGAGCTTAGAGAAGTATCAGGCGCAGGAATGGTTGACTGCAAAAATGCCTTGGTAGAAGCTGATGGCAATTTAGAAAAAGCCGTTGAAATATTAAGAGAAAAGGGTCTTGCTGCTGCTGCTAAAAAAGCAGGGCGTATCGCAAGCGAAGGTCTTGTTTATACACATATTACAGATGATGGAAAAATTGGTGTTATCGTTGAAGTAAACAGCGAAACTGACTTTGTTGCAAAAAATCAAGAGTTTCAAAGCTATGTTCATAACGTTGCTTTGCAAGTTGTTAAATCCGGCAGCAAAGATATTGAAACATTCCTTACAGAAAAATGGCATGAAAACGAAGGCGTAACAGTAGCAGAAGCCCTTAGTCAAAAAATAGCGGTAATCGGCGAGAACTTAAGCATCAGACGTTTTGAAAAATTTGCGGCAAAGGATAATGAAACTTTAGTTTCATATGTTCATGGCGGCGGAAGAGTTGCTGTTTTAATCAACCTTGCTTCCGGTACAAAAGGCGATGCTATTGTAACAGCGGGTAAAGATGTTTGTATGCAAATTGCTGCTATGAATCCAAAATTCGTAAGCCGTAATGATGTTCCTGCTGATTTTATAGCTAAGGAAAAAGAAATTCTTACGGGTCAAGCGCAAAATGACGAAAACCTTAATAAAAAACCGCCGCAGGTTGTTGAAAAGATTATCGAAGGTCGCCTTGACAAAGGTTTGAAAGAAATATGTTTGCTTGAACAAGAATATGTTAAAGAAGGCGACATGACAGTTGCGGCTTATCTGAAAAGTGTTGCTGCCGACTTAAATATTTCAGCTTTTGTTCGCTTTGAAACCGGCGAAGGCATTGAAAAGAAAAATGAAGATTTTGCTGAAGAAGTAAGTAAAGCGATGGGCAAATAACTAGTAAAAAAATAAGATGCCGTGAGTTGCAAAAGCAGCTTACGGCATTTTTTATTTTGAATTATAAACACAAATCAAAAATATTTAAATCAAAAAAAGGATTTTGAATCAATATGTCGAATTTAACTTGTAGGACACTACCCTTGCAATACAATGTACCGTGTTGTACATTGTATTGCAAGGGTATGGAAGGAAAAAACGATTGCTTTATTCAGACGACGTAATTGAAGAGGTTAGGTACGGCAACGACATTGTTGATGTTGTATCTTCCTATAATATAAGCCTGAAACAAAGGGGCGGGAACTTTTTGGGACTCTGCCCTTTTCATAATGAAAAAACCCCGTCTTTTTCTGTCAGCTCTGATAAGCAAATGTATAAATGCTTCGGATGTGGAGAGGGCGGCAATGTATACAGCTTTGTAATGAAGATGGATAACGTCGAGTTCAAAGAGGCTTTGAATATGCTTGCGAATCGGATTAATTATAAGCTCTCGCAAACAGACAACCTTCATCGGCAGCGCAAAGCAGGCAATGATAATAAAGACCGATGTTTTGAAATAAATAAGCTTTCGGCGAGATTTTTCTATGATACACTAATGAGTGAAGCTGGAGAGATTGCAAGAAAATACTTAGACAATCGCAAAATTTCAAAAAATACAATTGTAAAATACGGGTTGGGATATTCAGGTAACTCCGGCGAGCTTTATACATATTTGACTGATTTAGGTTATGATCCAAATGAGCTTGTGTCCCTTGGCTTGATCGTGAAATCAAAAAACGAGGAAAAATATTTTGATAGATTTTATAATCGGTTAATATTTCCGATACTTGATGGTAGAGGCAATGTAACCGGTTTTGGCGGACGCATAATTGGCAGCGGTGAGCCGAAATATCTTAATTCAAAGGAAACCCCTGTTTTTGATAAAAGCAAAAACTTATATGGTATAAACATAGCAAGGCGTAACAGAAATAGGGAACTTATCTTGGTTGAAGGCTATATGGATGTTGTGGCTCTTTATCAAGGCGGAATAGAAAATGTAGTGGCTTCTCTTGGAACTTCATTCAACCAAAACCATGTTAGAGTTTTGAAAAGATATTGTGACAGTGTGATTTTGGCTTTTGACAGTGACCAGGCGGGTATAACTGCGGCACTTAAAGCAATGCCTATTATCGCACAAAATGGTTTAAGAGTGAAGGTATTTTCAACAAATGAAGCAAAAGATCCTGATGACTACATTAAGAAATTTGGGAAGGACAAGCTTAAGGAACAGTTTTCGAATGCGAAAAGCGGTATAACGTTTCAGATAGAGTGTTTGCTTAAAAAATATGATATTAAAAAACCTGATGAATCGGTTATGTTTACGACAGATGCCGTTAAAATTTTATCAGAGATAGACAGTTCTATTGAACAGGATGTTTACCTGCGCCAAGTAGTAGATTTAACGGGTATATCAGATTTTGCGATAAGGACTGAGCTTGCAAAAACAGGTAAAACATTAAGCCCGCCCGTTAAACCAAGGCGAATAAAACCGCCAACAGAGGTGTTGATGTCGGCTTCAAAGCCAAACAAAGCCGTTACAGAGGCATATAAGCGGCTCATTATGATAATGGCTTATGAGCCACAAGTTCGTAACGAAGTTTCGAAATATTTATCAATTGATGAAATACATGTAGATATTTATCGGGATATATTTAGCAATATTTTTGAGCTTTGCTTTAAGAACGAGCAGATATATCCGGCAGAGTTTTTAAATCGTTTTGAAACGCCGGAAGACCAAAAGGTTGTTGCCAATATATTTTTGTCAAATGATGATATCTACATATCGACAACTGAAAAGGAAGTAAATGGATTAGTCAAAAAAATTAAAGATTATCACATAAACCAATATATGGTTGGTGCAAATGATGATGAATCCCTGAAAAACCTTGAAAATATGCGAAAAACCTTCGTTGATTTGTATATTAAGATATCAGATGGTTAAAATAGGAATGTTAAGGTGATCTCCGATAATTCTTTGATGTAGCGGGATTTTCAGCGGTTGCCCTAAGCGAAAGGATGGGTTTTATTGAAATCCACAAATGAAAACTTAATGAACGAGTTAATGCCCCGACTTAAAGTGCTTGTTGATCTAGGTAAAAGCAATAATAATACCTTGGAATACAGCGCAATTATGGACTCTTTAAGTGATCTAGAGCTTGACCCGGAACAAATTGAAAAGATTTATGAGTATTTTGATGAGCAAAACCTTGAAGTTGCGTCGCATCATAATAATGCCGCACGCCCTAAAGTGCCTGAACCGGAGGCTAGTGAAATACCTGAATCTCCTGAACCGGGTGCAGAGCCCCCTGATGTTGAAGTAAGTGAAAAAGACATGGACTTGTCAAGTATCGAAAATAATATAAATATTGACGATCATGTTCGGATGTACTTAAAAGAAATAGGTAAAGTTCCTCTTTTGACTGCAACGGAAGAAATTGAGCTTGCAAACCGAATGGAGGCAGGTGACGAAGAGGCTAAAAAACGTCTTGCTGAAGCAAACCTTCGATTGGTTGTAAGCATAGCGAAAAGATATGTCGGGCGTGGAATGCTTTTTTTGGACTTAATTCAAGAAGGGAATTTAGGGCTTATTAAAGCTGTTGAAAAATTTGATTACAGAAAAGGCTTCAAGTTCAGCACTTATGCAACTTGGTGGATTAGACAAGCGATCACAAGAGCCATAGCCGACCAAGCCCGCACTATAAGGATTCCTGTTCATATGGTTGAAACAATAAACAAGCTAATCCGTGTTTCAAGACAGCTTTTGCAAGAGCTGGGCAGAGATCCAACACCGGACGAGCTTGCAAAAGAAATGCAGATGTCACCTGAAAAAGTCAGAGAGATAATGAAAATTGCACAAGAGCCTGTTTCTCTTGAAACACCGATTGGTGAGGAGGAGGATAGCCATCTTGGCGATTTTATTCCGGATGACGATATCCCTGCGCCTGCGGAAGCGGCAGCTTTTATGATGCTTAAAGAACAGCTTATTGATGTTCTTGATACTTTAACGGATCGTGAAGAGAAAGTTTTAAGGCTTCGCTTTGGACTTGATGATGGAAGGGCGCGAACGCTTGAAGAAGTAGGGAAGGAGTTTAACGTTACTCGTGAGCGGATTAGGCAGATTGAATCCAAGGCACTTAGGAAACTTAGACACCCCAGCCGAAGTAAAAAGCTTAAAGATTATTTGGATTAAGGCGGATTAATAACAATGCAAATAGGTTCAAAGATATTTGATATCGGCTCTAGAACATTTATAGTCGGCATTTTGAACGTCACACCGGATTCTTTTTTTGATGGCGGGTCGTACGATACAATAGAGCAGGCTGTATTAAGAGCTAAGAAAATGGTTGATGATGGGGCGGATATCATTGAAATCGGAGGCGAATCTTCTCGTCCTGGTTTTAAGCCGGTTGAAACCAACATAGAGCTTGACAGGGTTATGCCTGTTATTAAAGAACTGAAAAAGGTAATTGGCGTACCGATTGCCGTTGATACATATAAGTCAGAAGTGGCAGAAGCTGCTTTGCAAAACGGAGCTTCAATAATTAACGATGTTATGTGCTTTAAAAAAGACCCCGAATTGCCCAAAGTTTGTGCCAAGTATAATGCGGTTTGCGTCATAATGCATAACCGTAATAATACCGATTATGATAATTTATTACTTGATGTTATGCAGGATATTAAAGAGGGGATAGAGCTGTTAACCCAGGCAGGTGTTAACCCGGGTAAAGTAATTATTGACCCCGGCATAGGCTTTGCGAAAACCGTTTCGCAAAACTTAGAAATACTGCGTAATCTATCCTTTTTTTCAGCATATCCATATCCTGTTATGCTTGGTGCGTCAAGAAAAAGCTTTATCGGTCACACTCTAGGCTTCTCTGTTGAAGACCGACTGGAAGCAACGCTTGCGACTACTGCAATGGCAATCAGTCAGCATTGTCATTTTATTCGTGTGCATGATGTTCTTGAAAACAAACGAGTTGCAATGATGGCAGATGAAATTATTAGACATAAGCATTAGGGGTTTTAGGAGACATTATGGATAAAATACTGATTGATGGTTTGGAAATATTTGCAAATCACGGTGCATTAGAAGCGGAAAAGGCTTTGGGGCAAAAATTTATAGTGTCTGCGGAGCTTTTTCTTGACTTAAAAAGTGCAGGCAAAAGCGATGACTTAAGCAAAACTGTGAACTATTCTGAAATTTGTGCAGATATCACAAACATAATACAGGGCGAAACGTATAACTTGATTGAGACATGCGCTGAAAAAATTGCCTCTCATATACTGTCTTTATATTCTCGTATCAAGGGTGTGACGGTGACAGTTGAGAAGCCTTGGGCACCTATAGGGCAATGTGTCCGCAATTTATCTGTGCAAATATCAAGAAATTGGAATAAGGCTTACTTAGGATTAGGGTCTAACATGGGGGATTCTGAATTTACATTAGACAGCGCAATCAAGAAATTAAAGAGTGATGATTTAAAGATTTTGCGCTCATCATCATATTATAAAACAAAGCCGATTAGCGATATCCCTCAAGATGATTATCTAAATTGTGTAATAGAAATCGAAACAACTTTATCTCCTAATGAGTTGATTTCACATACATTACAAATTGAATCAGAGCTTGGAAGGGAGCGTCTTATCCCACTTGCTCCAAGGACTATAGATATTGACATACTTGCTTATGACGATATGATATCAGACGATAATGAAATAATCCTCCCTCACCCACGTATGCAAGACCGTCTTTTTGTGTTAGTTCCTTTTTGTGAGCTTAACCCCTATTACGTTCATCCGCTTTTAAACCAACGGATGGTCGATTTAAAAAATCAACTTGAAAAAACTCAGACAATTTAAATACTTTGCAGTTTGCCACCTTTATTAATGGCAAGCTGCTATGAAAGGGATAACTCGTGAAAAAGCGTCAAGCATGTGGTTTGCATGGTTTAATAGGTCTTTGTTTAGCAGTTCTCGTTTTATTTATAACATTAATGGTAGATGTTCCCGACGGTTTAACGATAGAAGGCAGAAATACAATCGGGATTACAATATTCTTTCTTATTTTGCTGATAACAGAAGCATTGCCTTTGCCGGTCAGCTGTCTTTTAACCATCGGATTAACTCCGCTGTTTAACGTAACCGAAAGATTTGCCGGGGCAGTTGTAGGTTTTGCGCATCCTGTTGTGTTTTTTATTCTTGCTTCGTTCGGGATTGCAGGGGCGATTATGAATGTGCCCATAACAAAGCGCATTTTATCAGCACTTTTAAAACAAGCGGGTTATCGTATAGAAATGATACTGTTGGCGATGATGATTACTACAGCAGCATTATCTTTTTTTATGTCAAATGTACCAACCTGTGCGATTATGATGTCAGTAGCTCTCGAATTTATTAACATGTTGGAAGACGGCGAAGAAAAAAAATCCATAGGCAAGGCATTTATGATTGCGATTCCGGTTGCAACAATGATAGGCGGCATGGCTACTCCGGCTTCATCATCCCTTAATCTGCTTGCCATAGGTCTGCTTGAACAGCATACAGGGCAGACGGTAACTTTTGTCCAATGGATGGCAATAGGGATTCCTTTGGTTGTTGCATTAATACCTTTTGCATGGTTTCTAATTATAAAAGTTTACAAGCCGGCTCAAATTGATCGTGAAAAGACTATGATTTACATAGAGAATGTGCAAGTTAAGGAGAAAGTGTCCGGGAAAGAAGCTTATGTAATCGCTATAATGGCTGCTGCCCTTATTCTTTGGATAGCTTCTTCATGGGTTCAGGGAATAGAGATATTTACGGTTGCAATTTTAGCCTGTGTTTTGTTTTTTATGCCGGGCATTAACGTTTTATCTTGGGATAAATTTGTAACAACCATTAACTGGGATATAATTTTCATAAGCGGAACAGTTCTTTCAACAGCAAATGCGTTAGTTGAAAATAATGTCAGCAGTTGGCTTGTTGGAATGCTATACCCTGCTAATTTAGCTCTATCCACTAATATGCTGGTAGGTCTTGCTGCAATGGTCTCATTTGTAATGCTTTTGATGATAACTTCTGCTCCTGCGCTTATCACAGTGCTTGCGGGACCTTTTATTACTATTGCAATGGTAGGCGGTGCTCCCCCGGCTTATTTAATAATTGCTTTGGCGTTTTGCGCAGGTAACTGCTATTTATTCCCGCTTGATACTGTGCAGCTGATTACATATGGGAAAGGGTATTACCGCATGACTGATATGTGTAAATCCACGATTTTTTTGCAAATTGCCATAGTTGCTATTTTGATGTTTTGGATACCGTTTATGGGAGGGGTTTTGGGTATTTAAAATAATGTGGGGCTGCCTTGCTTTTTTATTTGATATGAAAATGAAGCTGAATTCAAACTATTCTACATTGTATTGCAAGGGTATGATACAGTCAAACGAAAAGGCTTCTTAATTTAGTCAAATTAAGAAGCCTTTTCGTATATAGTAGTGTGAAGTATTTTTTAGCTTCTAAGCCTATAAGTCGCAAATACTTCAACAATTGATTCATATATCGCTTCTGCAGCTCTTTGCCTAAACTCGTTCGTACCAATTCTTGCCGCTTCTTCGGGGTTTGTTAAGAAAGCCAATTCAAGAAGCACCGCAGGTATTGTGGAATTTGTTAATACAGTGAAGCTGTTTGTTCTTACGCCTCTATCGTTAGTAGCAAGGCGGTTTACTAAGTTCCTTTGGAATACTTCCGCAACCAAACGATTAGGCACTCCATCACGATGGAAGTAGTAGACTTCAGTTCCATTAGCTGAAATCGCAGCCGGATTACGTTCAAGATCAACCGAGTTAAAATGAACCGAAACGAACAGATCCGCTGCTTGATTACCCATAACAGCTCTTTGAACATTATTTACTCTTGTGTTGTCTATCCTTGTAGAATAAGCTTTAATACCGTTTGAACCATCAAACATATCAAGCACTCTTAATACGATATCAAGAACAAGTTCGCTTTCGACAAGACCATTAGCACTTGCACCAGGGTCGTCCCCGCCATGACCCGGGTCTAAAAGAACTACATGTCTATATCTTTGTCTCGGTGACATAGGTGTAATGTAAATAAAGTTTGCATCTTCCGTTATGTCGTACACAAGAATTTGATTTTGGTTTATTATAATTTCAGTTTGCCCTGCTGCATTGTTTCTTATGTAAACAGATTCTATAAACTGCGTACTTATAGGCATTCTTCCATAACCCAAAAGTGTTGAAAAATCTCCCGGAAGAGTGAACACATATTGACCTTGATGATACAGGTCACGGCGTTGAACCGAATTTACATTAATGTTAACGTTACCGGTTTTAGCAATTCTTATGACCGATCTTTCAATATCAACAAAAATATTTCTGTATGTAGGTTCTGACAGCTGAATAGTAAGAGTATTGCCGACGATTTGTTTTTCATATCTTGCGTCATCTCTCATAGCAAGAACAATTCTTGTTATGCTTCCGCCGGGATTCTCTGTTGTCATAGATGAAACAAATCTGCCGTTTAAAGCACTTTCAGACACATTTATGCCGGAAGGTCTTGTGGTTGGCACATCAATAAAAATTCTATGCGGATTTGCAAGAGCAAGCAAGCTTGCAGACGGCGCACCATCAAATTCTATATGAATAAAGTCATTTGTTCCGTTGGTTGAAAACGTAACGTTTGTTACATCACTGTGTATGAAGTTTATATTTATTTGGCGTCTGTCGCCTGAAATTGAAACTATGTAATCAACAGCCGAATTTAGATCAAGAACAACTCTTGTTATTTTGACAGGCGTAAGTTCATGCTGTGCCGCTCGTATACGATTTGCCGGGGTGTTTGGTGTCTCATGAGCATTTCTTGCAAGAGCCATTTCCGAATTATGTATGTCAAGCACCAGTCGGTTGTCCCAAAGAAGCATCTTATCAACCCTGCTTATTGCGGAAGACGCCTGTATTCCGAATGAAAAGCCGTTTTCGGCTGTTGGCAGGTCGATATTTATTATTCTTGTTTCGGGGTGATTTTCAGGTTGTATTGGTGCAGGGGAAACATCCCTTGCAAGACCTGTTGAATTTGGTCTTTGTGATGTCTGTGCAGGAGGTGAGCTTGGCGGTTGTTGAGATATTGCTTCTCGTGCTGCTATTGAAACAGTGCTTGTATCGTCATCCCAATCTACCAGAAGGTCTATTGCTTCCGCAACAAAGCGAGTTGGTATCATAAGCTGACCATTGACACCGTCTGCGCTTATAATTTTAGGCGAAACAGGAAGCCGGACGTTTTCGCTTCCTACACGTGCATATAAATTATCTTGTTGAAGAGCAACAATTGTTTGCCCATATTCAATATGAACTTCATATCTGTCTTCATCCCATGAAATAGTTGCGCCAAGCGGTTCGAAAACCTGTCTTGCCGGCACGAGGGTATGACCATTAAAAATAAGCGGAGACATAGGCAAGTTCTGAAGAGTATTGCCATTAATATTAAGGCTTATAGACCGTGCGCTGTGGTCATGCCAAGCACCATTAAAAAAGAGTCTCCGATTTTGAGCAAAGGCATCATATGTATTTATTGGTAAAAATGAGAACAATAAGGAAAGTATAAGCATTCCAATAATCCATCTTCTGTTCATTGTATGTACATCCTCCAACATATTTTGTCGATAAATGCTATTATATCAAACTTTTTGCAGCTTGTCTATTTATCAAAACATGTTGAAATAAAATTGTAATAACCGTAAATACTAGATTTGTCTGCTTCTCGCTGGACAGATCTACTATAGAAACATATATTTGAGCGATTAAGAGCTCTTGCTAGAAGGAGGATGCCATATGCATATAGGCTGTGCAAACAATTGCAAATTTCAAATGGATGGAGTATGCGGTCTTAAAGAATTGCCTGCTTTTAAACAACTTGAGTTTAATGAAAAAGCAGCGGACTGTCTTTATTTTTCCGGATTTGGCAACTTGGTAAATAATTTAAATAAATAATTTTGAGTCAATCTTAAAATTCCGCTTGTGTTTTTTTTAAGCCTGTGTTACTATAAGTTCCCGGAATATTTTGCCGGGATTATTAAATTGAAGAGAACTAAATATGTATTGCAAAACCCATGCGCAGGTTCAGAGCTTAATCTTTTAAGTTCGCAGGAAACTCCGACCGAATCCTGGGCATTGGGGGCTAATGTGTTTATTTAGTGTAGGAGGATTTTAAAATGATTGACAAAAAAGCAATTGTCGAAAAGTATGGAAGAAATGAAAGCGACACAGGCTCGCCGGAAGTGCAGGTAGCTCTTTTAACTGCAAGGATTAATCACTTGACAGAACATCTAAAAGTTCATAAAAAAGACCATCATTCAAGAAGAGGGCTACTTATGATGGTAGGTCAGAGAAAAGGGCTTATCAGCTATATTAAATCACGAGATGTTGTAAAATACCGTGAACTTATTGCAGAACTTGGCATAAGAAAGTAAAATATTTTTTAAGAACCAGCAGTCAACAATGATATGTGTGCATTTTTAAAGGCGTGCGTTAGCTTATTGATTTCTGGTTCTAAGTTTGCAAGAGAACGCCCGGGAACTTGTCTGACATCTTTTTACATCGCATTTGCGAGTGTATTATTTGCGAAAAAAGACATTATGCAGATTCCAAAGGCGTTTTTTTGCAATAGAAGTAGTAATGATTGCTCCACCAATTAAAGCTTGCTAAAAAGCTGTTGTTAATCCGCATTGCGAGTTAACATCTCTATATTTTTAGTGAACTTTAGTTGATGGGGCAATAGACTAAGGAGATGAAGGATTCTAATGTACAAAACATTTAAAACGCAGTTAGCAGGCAGAGAACTTTCTGTTGAAATAGACAGAGTTGCGGAGTTTGCAAACGGTTCTGCTATCATTCGTTACGGAGAAACGGTTGTGCTTGTTACTGCAACAGCTTCAGACAAACCACGCACAGGGATTGACTACTTCCCTTTAAGCATTGACTATGAAGAAAAGCTATATTCCGTTGGTAAAATACCTGGCGGATTTATTAGAAGAGAAGGTCGTCCGTCTGAAAGAGCAATATTAACGGGAAGGCTTATCGACAGGCCTATGCGCCCGCTTTTTCCTGATGATTACAGAAATGACGTGCTTGTTATAGCAACCGTACTTTCTGTTGATCAAGATGAAAGCCCTGAAATAGCCGCTATGATAGGCGCATCTCTTGCTGTTTCTATATCTGACATACCGTTTAACGGTCCAATCGGTGCTACAAACGTTGGTCTTGTTGATGGAAGGCTTGTCATTAACCCTAATATGGAAGAGAGAGAAAAAAGTGAGCTTCATCTTACAGTTGCAGGAACAGCTGGTAAAGTTATGATGATCGAAGCCGGTGCGAGCGAAGTTCCAAGCGACAAAATGTTTGAAGCTATTATGCTTGCTCAAGATACAAATAGAGAAATTGTTGAGTTTATCAACAGCATTGTTAAAGAAATTGGAAAACCTAAGCATAGTTATGAAGAACACACAATACCGGAAGATATTTACGGTGCTATTGTTGATTTTATTACACCACAGCGCATGGAAACAGCTGTTTTTAAAGATAAAAAGCAAGAGCGAGATGCGGAAGTTTCTGCTATTAAAGCAGAAGTATTTGAAAAACTTGTTCCAACTTTTGAAGCTGCTGAGTGCCCTTTAGATGTTAATATTGAAGAGCTTGTTAACAATGCGATTTATCAGTTCGAAAAGAAAACTGTCCGCAGAATGATTCTTAAAGACCACAAACGCCCGGATGGACGTAAGCTTGACGAAATCCGTGCGCTTCAAAGCGAAGTTGACATACTTCCAAGAACTCATGGTTCAGCGTTGTTTAAACGCGGTCAAACGCAAGTCCTTACAATAACAACTCTTGGCTCAATGATGGATGCACAAAAGCTTGACGGAATTGATGCGACAGAAGTTTCTAAAAGATACATGCATCATTATAACTTCCCTAGCTATTCAGTAGGTGAAACAAGACCTTCAAGAGGACCTGGCCGCCGTGAAATTGGTCACGGTGCTTTAGCTGAAAGGGCTCTTGTGCCGGTTATACCTTCAGAGGAAGAATTCCCTTATGCGATAAGGCTTGTTTCGGAAGTTTTAAGCTCAAACGGCTCAACATCACAGGCGAGCATTTGCGCAAGTACGTTGTCGCTTATGGCGGCGGGCGTACCTATAATCCGTCCGGTTGCAGGTATTTCTGTAGGTCTTGTAACAGGTGACAGCGACGATGACTTTGTTCTTTTAACTGATATTCAAGGTCTTGAAGATTTCTTCGGCGATATGGACTTTAAAGTTGCAGGGACGGAAAAAGGTATAACTGCTATCCAAATGGATATTAAAATTGAAGGTCTTACGCCTGAAATAATAAAGCAGTCCCTTGAGCAAACCGAAAAATCTCGTATGTTCATGCTTAACGGAACTATGAAGGAAGCTATCGAAGTGCCTAGAGAAGAACTTTCACAATATGCTCCGAAAATGGGCTTTGTGCTTATTGATCCGGATAAAATGGCAGAGGTTATCGGCTCTAAAGGTAAGGTTATTAAGAAAATAATGGAAGATTCCGGCGTTGATAAAATTGATACAGGCGATGACGGCAAGATCTTTATCGCAAGTGCGGACAGCGATAAAATACAACGAGCAATTGATATTATCAATGCGATTGTTATGGTTCCGGAACCGGGACAAGTGTTTACAGGTAAAGTTACCCGCCTTATGCAATTTGGTGCATTCGTCGAAATTGCACCTGAAAAAGAAGGTCTTGTACACATAAGTCAACTTGCGCATGAGCGCACAAATAAAGTTGAAGATGTTGTTAATATCGGTGATGAAGTTACTGTCAAAGTAATGGAAATAGATGAAAAAGGAAGAATAAACCTGTCAAGAAAGGCGGCTTTGCCTAAAGATAAAGAGAAAAACTAATCAAAAGAGAGACGTGAAGTAAGGAGAGCAAACCATGAATGCTTTTGTGAGGGGAAAAATTCTGGGGAATTTAAATGTATCTGAGTGGGCTGTATACATTTTCTATATATTATGCCTATATGCGGCTGTTTCTATCACGTATACAGGTACGGTTTTAGGTTCACCTCATGTATACATTCGCATCGTGGTAGCTTTCCTTATTTTGTTGACTTTTGTTATTTTGGAAAGATCTTCTTTAGATAATGATAACAGGGCGTTCTTGACACCGTTTCTTTTAATTTTTTATGTAACAGGTGCTGCATTTTATTTTACCGGCGACTTCCTTATTTATACCTATACGATAGGTGTTGCGTTGATTTCGCTTACTTATATGAGCCCGAAAGGGCTTGTACGGTATTTAGGTGCAATTAGCACTGTACAGTTTGTTTTAGTTGTTGTAATGGGTCAGAATTTGCTAGGTATTAATTTTACGATGATGCAAAACTATATGGCTTTGTTGACATCCATAGGAGTAAATTTCATAATTTATCTGTTTTGCATCCGCTGTTCAAAGGCACTTGCTGATTTAACAGAGGCAAAAAATGTGGCTAATGATGCAGCTAAAGCAAAGGGCGTCTTTTTATCGAATATGAGTCACGAGATACGCACGCCGCTTAATGCTATTATTGGTATGACAGCCGTAGGTAAATCAGGCAGCTCGTCTGCGGAAGCTGCACTTGATAAAATTGAGAATGCATCACAGCATTTGTTGGGTATTGTTAATGATATATTAGACATGTCAAAACTGGAATCCGGCAAACTGGAATTAGCAAGTGAGCATTTTAATTTCAAAGAAATGGTTGGTCGTATAGTAAACATAATGCATCTTAGCGCACAAGATAAACAGCAAGAGTTGTTAGTTTCGTTGGATGATAAAATTCCAACTGTTTTGATAGGAGACGACCAGCGGCTTACGCAAGTTATTATGAATTTATTAAGCAATGCGATAAAATTTACACCCAACAAGGGAAAAGTAGAGCTAAATGCGTATCTTATCAATAAAGATGATGAAGATTGCACTATTGAGATAAGTGTGACTGATTCAGGTATTGGTATAAGCTCTGAACAGCAAGACAATCTTTTTAACGTATTTTTTCAAGCTGAGACAAGCACTTCACGCAAGTTTGGCGGTACCGGGCTGGGGCTTGCTATTTCTAAAAACATTGTTAATTTGATGGATGGAAGTATTAAAGTGCAGTCTGAACTGGGAAAAGGCGCATCATTTATTTTTACAATAAAAATACGCTATGGAAATCAAGTAGATATAGTTAAGATTGATAAGAACGATGTCGATTTGTCTATCGGGCTGACTGGAAATATTTTGATCGCAGAGGATATTGAAATTAATCGTGATATTATTGTTGCGTTGCTTGAGCCTACAGGTCTTGGCATAGTTTGTGTTGAAAACGGAGTTCAAGCTGTACATATGTTTAGCGAAGCGCCGGAAAAGTTTGACCTTATTTTCATGGATGTGCAAATGCCTGAGATGGATGGTTATAATGCAACCAGAAATATACGCAAGTTAGATGTTCCTCAAGCTAAAACCATCCCTATTATAGCTATGACAGCTAATGTGATGAAGGAAGATATTGAAAAGTGTTTGCGTGTTGGCATGGATGGGCATATTGGTAAACCGATTGAACTTGGCGTTGTGTTGAAGACAATTAAAGAATACTTAAATGTTAAGGCGGGGTAATTATGTATAGAGTTAAAAGACAAGATGATGTTGAACAGAACTATAAACTAATGTCATACATGGCAAAAAGAGTTCTGGATGACGATAAAGATATTATCGCAAGCCTTGCAAATCTGTCTGCGGTCATAAATGGGTACATGGACAAAATTAATTGGGCAGGATTTTACGTTATGAAAGATGGTGAACTCGTTTTGGGACCGTTCCAAGGTCTTCCGGCTTGTATTCGAATACAGGTTGGTAAAGGTGTCTGTGGAGCAGCGGTTGCAGAAAGAAAAACTCAAATCGTACCTGATGTTCATAAATTTCCCGGGCATATTGCCTGTGACAGCGCATCAAATTCCGAAATTGTGATCCCTATCTTTAAAAACGATGAAGTTTTTGGTGTGCTTGATATTGATAGCCCTGAACTAAACCGATTTGGTGAACTGGAAAATAAGTATTTGTCGGAAATTTGCAATCTTTTGGAGAGGCAGTTGATATTGCCGGCATGACTAAAACAAACGCAATGCGCCAATTAGAATCGGCAGGGATAAGTTATGTAACATACGAATACGACAGCTCAGATGGCAAAGTCGATGGCGTTTCGGTTGCTGAAAAAATCGGCAAAGAGTCGGAATGGGTTTTCAAAACACTAGTTACAGTCGGTAAAACGACAGGAATCAATGTTTTTGTTGTGCCTGTGGAGTGCGAGCTTGATTTAAAAAAAGCGGCGACCGCTGCCGGCGATAAATATGTCGAAATGATAAAGTCACGTGAATTGGAACCACAGACAGGTTATGTCCATGGTGGATGTTCCCCAATAGGCATGAAAAAATCGTTCCCTACGTTTATAGAAGAAACCGCTGTCCTGCATAAAACTATAATTGTCAGTGCCGGACGAATTGGCTTACAGGTAGAACTTTCACCAAGTGATCTTGCCCGGGTTGCCTGTGCGGTTTTTAGTGACTTAGTTTAGGGCGTTTATAGGCTGTAGTGCTTATGGCTTAATGCTTAGTGCTTAGTGCTTATAGTTAATTACTTTTCCGCCAGAAAGCCAATTTTGAAATAATCGGGTCTTTAATTGCTATAGCTTTATTTGGGCAAAGTTCATGGCAGCAGTAACATCGAATACAGTCAGCTGTATTTAGGATAGGTTTATCTTTCCCCTTTTTTATAGTTATAACTTTTGCGGGGCATCTGTCAACACATATGCCGCAAACTGTACAGACTTTATCTTTAAATGCGGGCACAGGTCTAAGCACTGAGTTTACAAACCTCTTAAGAAATTTAGGACCGCGCACAAGTTCAACATATTCTGTGACTTTTGGTATATCAAAGTCGTCAATTTTAAAATCTTCAATATCATCGCCTATAAGGTCAACATCATCAAGATATTTAGTGCAAAGTCCTCTTTTGATGCAGTTTTTTATTGTGCTGACTTCATCAAAAGGAAGACCGATAATCTCACATGCGGCTTTATCAAGATGATAGGGGCTGTCAGATGCAATAAGTACATTGATTGCACGAGGCTCTCCGGCGGTGGGGCCTTCGCCTTCCATTCCAACTACCCCATCCATAAATGATAAAACAGGATTTGCTGCAATACAAATATCAACCAAAGCATTTGCAAAATCATCTTTTTTTGGCATAATGAAATGATATTCGGCTTTTAAAAGACCGGGAATTATGCCAAACATATTTTTAACAGCACCTGTAAAAGTCATCATTCCATGAGTTTTTAACTTTGAAACGGATATAACCTTATCAACATCATTAAGCATATCTGTTATAGTTATCTCTTTAAGTAAAAGGCCGTCGGGGTTTTTGCGTTTTACGGATTTAAAATTATAATTAAGTCTAACGCCTGCTTCAGATGCGACTGTTTCCATGCCTGTTGCTTTATAAATCCCTGAAAGCATTAGCTCATTAAAAGGACCGCCGGGGCTGTCTCCAATAATAACATGTGCACCAAACTCGGTAAGCAGTTCGCAAAGTGCCTTTACAACAGCAGGGTGAGTTGTAGACATGTCCTCCGGCTTCTTTTTCATAACTAAATTAGGCTTTAGGAGGACTTTTTCACCTTTTTTGATATATTTATCAAACCCGCCTATATTATCAATACTTTTCTTCATGGCTTTTTTGACCAAGCCATAATCATAACTTTCACATCTGACCAATGAAACTTTTTTTTGCATGACTTACGAACTCCTTTTTTTAACCGGGCTTTTGGACAGCGCAATACCATTTCAATGCGGCTTATTGGGGGATTAGCGCAACGAAATGGTATTAAATGGAGGAGAGATATAAAATATACTATATAAAATAAAAAAGTTATTAGCTATTAACGCATTAACGCATTAAGGTTTTATCATTTATTCGTCATCTGCCAACACATGAACTATAAGGTCTCGTCTGCCAAATGCAAGTGCATCCGCAACTGTTTCAAAAAATAAGTCAATTTTATTTCCTCTTATAGCTCCGCCTGTGTCAGCTGCAATGGCAAATCCGTAGCCTTCAACATAGAGCCTTGTTCCCAGAGGTATAACTCTCGGGTCGACGGCTACTATGCCCGGACGAACTCTCATTCCGGATGCAGTTATTCCAAAGAGAGGGTCTCCCGGATGTCTGCCCGTTGATTCAAAACCTGCTGTATACGCAGTTGCGTTCATTTCGATTGTTCTTACTATATCAAGACTGCTTATATCATATGCTCTTGTTCCTGCTATACCGCGTTCGACTATTTTAGGAACCATTTCAACGATAACGTTCTTATGAATAGCATCTTTTTGCTGTTCAACATCATCTGAATCGCCAATTCCGTAGGAAACTCTGAACAGTACGGCGTTTTGACCTATAATGCCTTCTCTTATTATTTTTTCTTCGCCTGAGCTCATGTTAAATGTGGGGCGAATTTCTATTTCATAAGGTATCTCGGTATATTGCATAACATAAGTGCTTTCATCAAACACTCTGCTGTCAGATTTAGGTCCTAAAACTCTACCTGATACAGTTACCAACAAATTGTATTCCCCGCCTGATTCAAGCAGTTGGTTTCTGTCGCCATCGAACGTGTAGACTCTTTCTCTTTCACGTGAAAGTATTAATGCCAGATCGTTTCCGGTTGAGCCTTGAGGTAAACCTATCTCTCTTGAATAGGTTTCGTAATTAACTGTTACAGAAATTCCTCGGTAAATAATAATTTCCCTTGAGGGGGCGTTTCTTACACCTCTTGCAGATATTACAAGATCTGTTAATTCAACGTTTATAGTGTCGCCTTCGTGTATTTCTATTTCTGCTGATTCAAAAAATTCTGCTATAGTTTCAGCTGTTGTTCTATGTTGTTGTCTTTCTCCGTCGATTGTAACAAAGATAGTTCTTGCGGTATCGCTGTTTGCGTTAAGCACTGTTACTGATAGTAACATAAATAGCGAAACTACCACGAGTATTCTTATTACTTTCAAAATAGTCCTCCTTGAAGCAAGGCAAAGCTGTTGTAACATTTTCGTAACATTTCGACGAATTGATTACATTGTTGGTCATTAAATCTATTATTTGTCCAACAGTTAACCAACTATTGCCTGTTTTAATTGTTGCCTATTGAGATACAGCCTATACCTAACCGTATTTCTTTTTTAATATTAACACATTAGAAACAATTACGCAATACTTTTTTAAAAAAATATTCTGGAATTTATTATCATGTTGGCAAATAAAAAAGACCGGAAATTTTTCATTCCCGGTCATTCTTTGACTTACTTATAGTAAAGCATTGTATTATCTGCCGCAAAAAAACGCTTCAATTCTATCAAGGTCAAATCCTAAATATACCCATCCATGTCTTGAAAATCTATATCCTGAAACGGAATTCCTGCCTACAAATGTTGGGTAAAACCAGAATGATTTTCCATTTTTAAGCCAGACAAATGTATTGCTATGCATGCAACTGGAAATAGCTCTTCCGTCAATTCTGGTTAAATTCCCCGTAGGTTTAGCAGGTATGGCAGTTGGTGGGGGAGATTGAGGGCAATCGTTAAAATTTGTATGATGCGGGTTAGCATGTGGAATCGGAAGAGGAACCGGTTCCGGTCTTGGTCTTGGTGGTGGTCTGTGACCATGATCTCTTGGCGGTGTTATTGGGGGTCTTGGGTGTATTGGAGGTCTTGGCGGAGGCATGGGCGACCTGCCCGGTGGGTGTCCCGGCATATGTCCGGGGCGGTGGTTCGGTGTGTGATGCGCTGCTGATATATCCTCCTCTGAAATGCTTGCCATTGTCACTTCTTTGTCAGCCGTTTGCTCTGCGGGGCGTTCATCTGCTACAGATGGATTGGGCTGTACGTTTTTGTGAATAAAGTTTTTATAGGGATTCAACTTCTCACCTCATAAATATTTTATTGTTGATCTATTCTATGTATATTGATGCTTATAGGTGCAATGCAATGAATTTTCGAATTGAGCTGCCCAGAATTTTTATTCAAACGACAAAATGGCATTGTTAGGGGTACAAAACCCTAGTTGAAACGATAAAATGACGTCATATTCCACTAAAATGGCATCATGGTTCGCTAAAATCGATTGCATTCGTCTAATTTTATGATATAATCATTAAAATTAGGCAAATATAGAATAAAATCAGATTCGAAAGGGGCATCACTCTTATAAGATCTAACTGCATAGCATAATTATCTTGGTACAGGGCAACCTCAAATTAAAGACATCATGTTAGGGGTAGATTAAAGTGGGAAAAAGCAGAAAGTTAGGCTTCAAAGGCAAAATTGTATTACCTGCAGCAGTGTTGTTTGTATTATTGCTTTCAATCATCATAATCTTTTCAGTTGTTAGGTTCAACAACTTTGCGGATAATCTAATGCAGGCACGTATTGAATCTGCCGCCGGTGGTATTAGGGATGTTATTGAAGAGCATCGTAGATTGACAATAGACGTTGGATTCAAAGTCGGAAGTGACCCACGGATAATTGTAGGTGTGTTATCTGAAGATACGCCGACGTTGCTTAGAGTCGCTCAACAAATGGTAGACGAGCACAACTTCGCATATTTTTCTATCATGAATGCAGATGCCGTAGCTTTGGCTAGAACCCATCAGCCTGATAATTATGGTGACCTTATTGGAACGCCCTCTTTACGTGAAGCCACACAAGGGATAATTCATGCTGCATACGGTCCGCAGGGTGCTTTTGCCGCCACTGTCCGTACTAGTATGCCGATTATGTATCAAGGGGATATTATTGGCGGCATTGTTTCTGCTGTATCATTAGATACAGATAACTTTGTTGACATAATAGCGGAAACATTTGATGCTGAAGTTACTGCTTTTGTTGATGGTGTAAGTGTTGCATCTACCCTTAGAGGTCCTGATGGCTCACGAGTTATTGGTACTAGAATGCGGGATGATATTTTTAGTGCAGTTGTAGATGAACAACGGGAATTGTTTACTAGCGTTACTATCGCCGATCGAACTTTCAGTGCGTTTTATATGCCATTGGTAGGTTCGCATGGTGAAGTGTTTGGACAACTTTTCTTAGGGCTTAGCAACGAAGGTGTTATTGCGGAAAGAAATGCTTTAATATTGCAAGTAGCAGCAGTTGCTCTTGCCGGTGCGGTAATGACCATATTTATACTTTTTTTAACTACCGGAAAGTTAATAAGACCCCTAAAGCGGTTGGAAAGCTTGGTAATGGATGTTTCTAACGGTAATATCGGCATTAATATGGATAGAAAAAATATTACGCAAGATGAAATTGGTGATTTGACTCTAAATGTGTACAATCTTGCGGATGTCATAAAAACTATAGTAGAAGATTTATCAAAAACATATCATGAATATATGAAAGTTGGCGATATGCATTACACGATTGATGACAGCAAATATCAAAATTCTTTTAAAGAAGTAATTGAGCTCATTAATGCCCTGCTTACACAAAACACCAAAGATATAGAGGATATGTCGGTTGCACTTGATAAAATAAAAGAAGGGGACTTTGAAGCAAACGTTATAGTTGAAGATTGGCCCGGCGAGTGGGCAATTATGCCTAAAACAATGTCAGAACTTTGTGCAAATTTAAAATATGTAAGAGATGAAATAGGTGCAATGGTTGAAGCTGCGACAGTAAAAGGCGACTTGCATTTTCACATTGACGCAGACAAGTACAAAGGTGAATGGCGTGAAATTATGGAAGGGCTTAACAATATAGCCGGAGCTGTTGACCTCCCAATTCTAGAAATTAGGGATGTTATGGGAAAATTGTCAAAAGGCGAATTTACCGGAGTTCAAGTAACAGGCGATTATAATGGCGACTTTTTAGCAATCCGCAACGCAGTTAATGATATGATAAATAATTTTAACAGTTATTTGGATGAGACTATAGAAATACTGTCGGCTATGTCAGATGGTGACTTAACAAAAACCATTCAGCGTGAATTCGTAGGCGAGTTTGACCAGCTTAAACAGCCGATTAACAATATTTCCGCAAGCCTTCATAAAACAATGTCAGAAATATCAATGGCATCAGAACAAGTTCTTTCAGGAGTAAAACAAATTGCGACAAGTGCAGGAGATTTGGCAAATGGAGCACAGGAGCAAGCAAGTTCTGTAGAGGAGCTTAATGCAACAATTGATGTAATTAACCAACAGACTGCAAAAAATGCAAATGATGCGTTCGAAGCAAGTGATCTTTCAAATAAATCAACTATCAACGCCCAAGAAGGTAATGAGGCAATGAAACAAATGTTGATAGCGATGACTCAAATTAAGGAATCGTCTAATAACATTTCAAATATTATAAAAGTCATTCAAGATATTGCATTCCAAACTAATTTGCTTGCGCTTAATGCGGCAGTTGAAGCAGCACGTGCAGGAGAGCATGGAAAGGGCTTTGCGGTAGTCGCAGAAGAAGTACGTAACCTTGCGGCACGCAGTCAACAGTCCGCTGTTGAGACTACTGCACTTATTGGGGATTCTATTGACCGCGTAGATGTAGGGTCAGGTATAGCGGAATCCACATCGCAATCGTTAGACACTATTGTCAAAAATGCAGCCGAAGTGTTGGAGATTATAAACAGCATTTCCAGAGCATCAAGTGATCAAGCAGAAGCAATTGGACAAGTTAGCCAAGGGCTAGAACAAATATCAAGAGTTGTACAAAGCAATTCAGCTGTTTCAGAAGAAACAGCGGCGGCTTCTGAGGAGCTTAACTCGCAAGCTGAGCTTTTACAGCAGCTTGTGGCTTATTTCAAGATTTAAAAATAATTATTAGGGCGTGTTCCGATAAGCGGATACGCTCTAACTTAAAAGGGGAGACTGTTATGATTATTACAGCAAAGCAAATGATTCTTGGGGACGGTGCTACTGTAGTCCAAAATGGAGCACTGCTTATAAAGGATGGGCTTATTAAGGATGTTGGCAATCTGGCTGATTTGAAGGCAAAATATGCCGGAGAGGAAGTTGTTGATCATGGTGATTCTTCTATGCTTCCCGGACTTATTGACATGCATGTTCATATTGGTGCAACTCAAGATCGAATCGACAGTGAAGTTTATTCTAGATATATGGTCGGGTATAATGCGCTTGATTTTGTTCAAAGGGCACTGATTGACGGTGTTACGACAATGCGTGACGTTTCCAGTGCTGATGGTCTATGTCAGAGCATAATTAATGCTTCTAAAAGAGGAATGGTTAAAGGTGTTCCGAGGATTTTCCATACGAATATGGCGATAAGTGCTACAGGCGGTCACACTTGGTCAAGTGAATCGAGCATTGAATGTGATGGTGAAAACGAAATTCGAAAAGCTGTTAGGCAGCAAGTGCGTGCCGGTGCAGAATGGATAAAAATAATGACTACTCATCGTACTGATGGAATTTCTGAATATACCCAGGAAGAGCTTAACGTCGCCGTTGACGAAACAAAACGGCATTTGCGCAAAACTGCTGTACATGCGACATTACAGCCTGCCATTGAATTTTGTATTAATGCAGGGTTTGACACAATTGAACATGGAACTGATATAAATGAGGATCAAGCTCGCCGTATGGTCGAAAAAGGTATTACATGGGTACCTACTTTGCTAGTTCATTACGTAACTTTTGAACGCCTGCAAAAGATTTTGGATGAATGCGGGGAATTAACAGAGCGTCAATGGGAAACTTATAATCTTTATAAGCCTTCCAATGAAAGCTTCAGAAAGAACTTGAAAAAATATGCGGATATAGGTGTAAACATAGTTACCGGGACTGATATGATTGCTGATGGTACTGCGTCTGTAGCAGATGAAATGGCAGTGATGGTCGAGTACGGCATGGATACCCTGTCAGTAATTGCTACGGGAACATCCAACTGTGCTAAAGTTTTAGATATGGAAGGTCAAATAGGTTTGCTTGCAAAAGGAGCTATAGCAGATATTTTAGTCGTAAACGGCAACCCGGTAGAAGATATTAAAGCACTTAAAAATGTTGAGGCTGTTTATTTCGGCGGTGAAAGAGTGTGCCGTTAAGCCAAGGAGAAATAACATGAGAAACCCTATAATGTCTATTAAAATGCGTTCAGGTGCTCTTATCAAAATAGAGCTGTTTCATGATCTTTGCCCAAATTCGATTAACAGCATTGTCCATCTGGCTAAAAAAGGACTCTACAACAGTAGAAACTTCTATCGTGTGGTTAAGGATTTCCTTATGATGACAGATTGTAATGCTCGTAACGGCTTTGAAAATGGTTATGATTTTGCAATTGATGGAGAATATGCGGCAAATGGATATGAAAAAGAGCTTCCTCCTTTTACAAAAGGTATGGTTGGAATGGCAGGTCCTTATGGGGGCTCATCAAAAATTTCGATTGCATCAACGTTTTACATCGTGACAGGTGAAAATCATAGGCTTAACGGGAACTATTCGGTAATCGGACGTGTAATTGAAGGACTTGATGAGGTTCGGCGGATTAATAACGTAAAGTGTAGATCAGCACGTTTCACCACAGAACTGTTTGATGCTGACTTTAGCATACCTGAAGAACCTGAGGTCATGGAAACGGTCACTATTGAGACATTTGGTGCTGACTATCCTCCACCAAAAACAGTTCCTTACCCTGAAGGTCAAGTAGAGGCATTAAAAGCTCTTAGAGAATTTTTGGAAATTAACGATTAGGGCGTGTTCCCACTATCTGAAACGCTCATCTTTTTGCAGGTTTTGCGCCACTCTTCGTTAAAAATTCTTGAAATACGTTCAGTATTTCTGCAAATTTTTGCCTCGATTGACACAAAACCT
>Ga0123352_10000359_pt1 | contig 54732 bp, 59 predicted proteins | sample TergutLab28metaG_FD_89700 | JGI IMG/M metagenome (GOLD analysis project Ga0123352, IMG submission 89700) | Labiotermes labralis P1 segment gut microbial communities from Petit-Saut dam, French Guiana - Lab288 P1 | ecosystem: Host-associated > Arthropoda: Insects > Digestive system > Gut ... | reverse complement strand
TTCCAACGTGTGTGTGATAAACTATTACTTGAACTCATTAAAACATCTCCTCTTTGATTTGTAATTTGGTTGGTAGCCACTTTACAGTATATCAAAGGGAGATGTTTTTTTCTTACTAACGCTTGAAGCTCTTTATGTCTCACCCGCATAGCGGGTGGATTACTAAAGACTATTAAAAAAACCCGCTTGTCTGCGGGCTTAATTTAGTATTATGGCATAATAGATACATTCAAATAAATCTTGATACAATTGTTTCCTTTTTCTCTGAATCGTCTTACTGCCTTCCGCAAACCTTACACATAACTTTGCTTCAGATTCATCTTTAACAAGCGAGTAGTATAAAAATTCTCTTTCTTCCAAGTCCATTCGATTGATACAATCTACTATCAAAAGCAAATCACATTTTGCAACTTCTAACACTTCAATCGTGGCTTGATCATGATTGGATTCCTCCAATGAATTTAGTACATTGTCTATCATTAGTAAGAGGTGATCTGCCTCAACTATTCCTTCTTTAAATTCCATTTTCACTTTCAACTTCTTAGAAATTTCCTTACTGGCATTTAACATATGACACAGTGTTTTCTTTATTGTTTTATAATCAGATCCTCTTATGAGGGGTACGCTCATCCACGGATACCTCCTTACTCATGTTAACTTTACAAACCTGAATGTTCTTTTTGGGTATTATAGTGTATCATTGGTTGATTTTGATGTCAATATCGAATATTCTTTTAGTGTATTTTTCTTTACAAATCTAGTTAAATCCTTTATAATAGGTCTAGGTGGTGAGATTTTTATGAAAAATCCTGAAAGAAACAAGATTATTACATCTAATATAAAAAGATTAATCCGTGATGCGAGAATCAATCAAGTTATACTGGCAAAGGAAGTCGGAATCGCTCCATCAACTCTGAATGGCTATTTACAGGGACATAAAAATCCTTCTGATCATGTACTTGGAAAAATCGCTAATTATTTTAATGTCCATAAAAGTTCCATTGATACAACTTACCAAGATGGAGAAACAAACGAAATATCAAAGATCTATAAACAGCTAGAATCAGATCGAAAAGAATTGGTTTATAACTTTGCGAAAGATCAATTGAACCAACAGATCAATTCAGAAGATGCTCCAGAAACGAGTGTGAAACCGAGCAATTTGGTTCCAGTGGATTTCAGCTCAGAGATTGCCACTGAATTTACTAAGCAACCAGAAACAGCAAATAGTCCTAGAAACATCATTCCTATACCAATGCGAAAGGTAAACTATACTAACACTGCCGTTTGTGCCGGAAATGGGTTATATTTAGAAGAAGCTGATTTCATCCAGACTGAGCTTCCTAAATGGGAAGTTTCTGAAGGCGCTGACTTTGGTGTTCGGGTTAATGGTGATTCCATGGAGCCAACTTATCCAGATGGCTGTATTGTATGGGTTAAGCAAACTCCTTATGTGGATCCTAGACAGGTTGGAATCTTCTTAGTTGATGGCGAAGCTGTATTAAAGGAGTTAGGTGATGGGATATTAATCTCTCACAACGAGAGTTATTCAGTTATCGATCTAAAAAATGTAGAACATGTGCATTGCTTTGGCCGTGCATTAGGCTATACAACAGAGATTTAAGAGAGGTGGGCCATATTGACTGATATGGATTATAATGAGTATATAAATAACAGGCAGGTACTCATGAAGTATAAGTTAACTCCAGAGGACAGACAACGTATTTTCAAAGATGTCGATAAAATCTATGAGATGAAAGACGCTTTGCATAAAAGGAGAGGCTGCAAGCTTTTTTCTGATTATGACGAAGAAATACAAGAAGTGATAAAAGATGCCATGTGTGCTAGCCTTGCTGCTAGTCTTGTCTTAGAAAAAATTAGGGGAGATATTGATGATTCCTAAAACACGAGTACAATTACGACGTGAGGAGCTAGGATTAACTCAAAAAGAGCTTGCTTCTGCACTCGGATATAAATCTATCTCAAACATAGAGAACATTGAAAAAGGCGTCAGTGAAATTCCTCAATCAAGATTAAATCATTTTGCTAAAGTTCTTGAAACATCTGTTGCTTATCTAATGGGAATGCTTTCTAAAAGTGATCAGAAATCACAAGTTAAATCAGTGAATCTTAAAAACTATGGCTATGTTCCAGAAGGGGTAGATTATGCCTCGCGATCCGATGGTAGCCATGCTCCTCTTTGGGAAGAGGGAGAAATTATATTTATAAAGAAAGATGGGATAATCGAAAACCGAAAACTTAGTGCCGTCAAGCTATACGGTGCTCACTTTATTAAGAAAGTTTACATCGAAGACGATTATTTACGTTTTAGATCTATCAATAAAAATATTGCGGATGTCGTTCTAACAAAAGAAGAGTTTGAACAGGTAGGAGAGTACCTTGGGCGTGTCGTTATGTAGATCAGAAAACCTAGGAGTTGGCATTTGATGAGGAAAAATTACGTTAAAAGAAATGGTCAACTGGTTCAAACCAATAAAAAATGGTCACATTTAAAAATGCGCCAGCGAGAATGGATCATGGAAATTACAAGGGATGAACATCAAAAGTATCTTGAGAAACATCAACGATTGCCAAGAAAACAATATAAGTTGATCATAGTAGGAGCTGTGAAAGGGAAAATAGACGAGAAAGGTATTTGGTTATCAGATCATGAACTAGAAAACAATATTAGTAAGTACATTGATCGCTTAAACCGACGATCCCCCCTAAACGATAAAAGACGTTAGCTATCACAATATTTTGATGAGACAGCTAGTGTCCTTTTTTAGTTAGCTTGAAGATACACTATAAATTTAGGTATCCCAGCCAGAGAAGCTGACCTACAGGAGGTATTTTGAAATACGAGCATAAGGAAAAACTGCCCCCAGAGGGGCTACAAACGCTGGCAGTGCCAGGTTTAGAGTGGGGATAAAATGACTGGAGGAGGAACCCATCAGGCTCCCCATTTCAAAGGAGAGGAACCCGTTAGGCTCCTAGTTTAAAGCTTAACAGTGATAGTTAATTGTCCTTTCACTTGATTTAAGAACATAAAAAAAGAGCTAGAACGAAGTCCTAGCTATCACTTAATCTAAACTCTTAAACACACTAAAAGGTGAATTCTTTTCACTTTTTTTTAATATTTTCAAAGCCTCCTTCTTCAATTTAGTAATTGATGACGAACCAGCATAAAGATGATCAGAAACCAGTTTTCTAAACTCAATTGATTCGAAAAGTTGACTTATTTCAAAAGGGTCTTTTCCACTTTGAATTAACTCACTATAGAGTGTTTTTTCTAATAATTCTTTCTCGTTAAGCTGCAGTATTTCTCCTGTACCAAAATCAAACTCTTGCTGTTGCGACATTTGAGCTTCTGAAGATGTAACAACATCATAGTTTCTGTTACGATACTTATCAAGCGCATTGGTAGCAGTTAGATAATCATTGTAAATCCTTAGATCAAGATTGGCATGGTCTCCTCGTTCCTTTAATTCTTTTATGCCTTTTTTCTCTAGATCCATATACCTAAAAGCATATTTAAACTTGGCAAGGATTGGCTTCTTCCTAGCTCGCAGGACAACGCCTTGTTCTTCAGGCATTTCTAAGAGCTCATTTACGAACATTAGAGGTCTTCCTAAGCTATTGGTCGTTGTACTACTTTGAACTTCATTAGAGCGTTGGGAGATTGAGTCACTCATAATTGTTTTGTTACAAAGCCTATCTTGGATTTGCTTAGCCGTCTTTTCACAGGTAGTAAGTAGATAAATCATGTTTGTACAATTGACCTTTATGGTGTCTGCTTTATCTCCGTATTTTTTAAATTGACTAAAGCCTTGCAGGTAGAGTAACCAACGTAACCCTCGACTGCGTGACATAGATAGCTTTGTATCCAGGTGAGGGATAACAGGTAGTTGACCAAACTCATTGACAATAAAGTTAATGACCCTTGGGCTAGTGCCCTTATAATCACGTTTGATAATTTTACTTAGAGCGTAATTAACCTGCTCAAGAAAGAGCGATGCCAGCTTGAAACGCGTTGGATCATCGTCTGGAATAATCAAAAAGATCGCAGTTGGCTTTTCAATAATGTCCTTATAATCAATTGAGTTAGAGGATGTTAATCTGGCAACCCCTTCATCTGCGAAAATGCTTAGAGCTTCTGAGGCTGTCGAGACAATACTCTCTTTTGTTTTGTCAGGGGCACCTAGATAAGAACTGGCCAATGACTTTGCCCGATTGCCAACACCACGCTCAACAAAAAACCAATCTAATCTTTTAATACTTTCTCCTCCAGGTACATTTAAGTAGCTGGTAGAAAATTCACTGATACCTGTAGCTAACATATAAGAGGTAGCTAAATGGGAATCATGTGGTACTAAATCTTCTAACAAGCCCAGTGTATAACCACTAACTAGATCCTTTGCAGTATTTTGCCAAAACTTATCTTTTGAACTTTCATCAGCCGTCATTGTGGTCGCAAAACCTTTGATCAAATTAACGACTTCTGAAAGATCGTGAATGTCCGTATCTTCATCTGAAATAGCCCTTAAATAGGCTTCTTTGATCAAATGCAATGGATCATATCCATCACTGTAGTACGGTTCCTCAAAGTTGATGATTTTAACGTTATAGCCGCGATTTTTTAATTTTTCGGCCCAATTAGAACATTGCTCTCCTTTGGAATCCGGTATTATCATCGATTGCTGAGTATATCTATATTCGTCTCCTTTAGGGCCAGAGCGAGATAACAGATCTATATTAGGAAAAACGGAAGTTTGATCCTTACCCGCACCAGTGATCCCAAGAAAAAGAGAATGGGTTACACCGATATCAACATAAAAATAATCCTTATCTTGGTGTAGAATAATCCCTCTCTGTTTTGGAGCTGGGTCATTTATTCGCACCCTAACCAAGTTCTCTTGTTCTTTTAACTTCTTAGCGTCTTTTTTTACATGCTCAATGTTCTCGTTAGCCCACTCAGCCGTACCTTTATCGCTATCGTGTTCAAAAGTCGGTTTTGTTAGCTTATAAACAAGTGTGTTAATAAAAATAGCTAAGATAAATGACAGTGTAATCCATAAATTTCCTAAAAATGTCTCCGAGAAAATCCTGGAGTACACTAATAGATTTAGATCACGCTTTATACTGAACATCGTTGCGATATTAAATATCCAGTTAACAAAAAAAATTGAAAGAACAAGAAAAGCGGTGCTTGCAATGTATCGTCTTTTTCTCCTTTCATCGTTGATTTTCATGTTCCACCTCCTGATCCCGAATCATTTGCTCGTACACTGCAATGGCTTTGCGCATTTCATTTTCCATCGTAAACATAATTTTTCGCATTAAAAAAAGTGTCCGCTTTTGGACACTTCTTAGCTTGTTTGTTTGAATTTTTTGGCTAAGCCTCTCTGATTTATAACGTTTGATCTCCACATCCTTAACAAACATTTCTTGTCTATAAAGATGAGCCTGCTTTAAAATGGAATTTCCCATTTTCGATAGTAGCTCCATCTCTTTATTGATGCGATAGTCTTGATACAAGTGACGATCTCCTTCGCCATAAGCACGTCGATAAAAATTCATTTCTTTTTCCAGTTGTACATTCAATTTTTTATAAGCAGCTGGGAACTTCTTTTTAAGAATAAATCTGCTTAAATCATCTACTACGGCTTTTTCACTTATTGATAATCTACCATATTGACTCTTCTGAATCTTGGCTACATGTTTTATTTTCTTGTCAAACTCATCACGATAGTTTAATTGGCGAGCATTGCTAAGTATCTGATTGCGTAAAAGATCATTGATTAACGTAAGCTCAGGTGTACGATCTGAAATGGAACTTACCATTCTTGTTTTAGCGGCATCAATGTTGGACAGCAGCATTTTTCCGCGCTGACGATTTACGGTTTTCTCTACTACACTCACATGGATATGGATATTGTCAGTATTGTAATGTATGGATGCTGTCCAATAGCTATTCCCTAGCAAGTTCTCACTTTTTAGTAGCTGAGTCATACTCTTCCTAGTTGCTTCTTTTAACATGCTATCATCTACTATTCCTTCTTTAACATCAATAATTCCCTGTTCTTTGAGCCAGTTGTTATCAAATGAAATAATAGGAATCCACATGACACCTTCATTCTCGTAAGCATTCGCAAATCTTTTTTGATAAAAGCCTTTCTTGGCTTTGCTCAAGTGATCGTCAAAGGCATCAAACAACCCCGTTGATTTGCTAGCATCACTCATGTACTCATGATATTCATAAAATGAACGGTTATAAGTTTTCTTTAAGATTGTTTCAGGACTAAAATTTCCAGGGGTCAGTTTGCCTTTTTTTGCCTCATTGCGATCTTTATAATCCTGAGCATTTTTATAATAATCGGCTTTGACATTCTGTGGCAAAACAAAACCTGCGACTAATACGACACCAGGTTTAACATTCATCATCGTTCACGTTCTTGTAAATCTAGTTCAGCAGGCTTGTAAGACGTTACTTTTGAGGCATTATTTTTAGTAATCTCTAACACGCCCTGTCTGTGAGCTTCTTTCCCCCCATTTAATCCAGCATCATAGAAAATGTTAAACTGATTTATAGCTTCTTTTAGACTATGTTCTTTTTCATATGGAAAGTTGTTTAAACAAATTTTTTTAGCGTTCGGATCTTCCATCTGGTGAATCGTCTTTCCGTACACCTCATCCACTATAAAAAAGGCCTGATCTGTATTGTGAGTAAACTCTATTACACCTGAACCTTCATCACGCCACCGTATAACATCTGGATATCTTTTTAAATCAGCTTGGATTTTCTTTACTAGCTCGTTAAATAGTTTCTGGTTTTCTTCAAGGCGTTCCACGGATGAGAAAATCAAGTCTTTAGCTTGTAGTGCAAGACTTTTAACTTCATCTCCCTTTTCAGAACCCATTCCTGTAATATCGTTATGGCTTTTATAATGATAATCTTTGTCCAAAAACATAACTCCTGCCAGTTCTGGAATGAATGTCCAACGAATGGGTATTCCCCATAAGTTTTGTGATTCATCCCATTTAATTTTCTTTTTTATAAGACTGAACGTAGCTATATCTTTCACCTCTCTAGGTCATCATTGTTAGATGGTCCATAATTACTAACAACTACACTTGGCTTAGCCTTATCATCAGTCTTTTCTAGTCCTAAATAATGTAGAGACCTTATTGCATTACTAGTCAGTTGCCTTTGCCACACCATTTTCGATGGAGCCCACTTAAACGCATTGCTTTTTAACTTTTCTTTAAACTCAGGTGTTGGCCTATCGTCTAAGTGGATCTGTATCCTCTGGGCTTCTTTATTAAAAACCACATGGCCACCCTCAAAATCAAAATCATCAAGCTGAGCTGATTCCATTTTCTCTATGCTTTCTAATCGCCCCTTGAGCCTCCTGATTTCAGCATTATTATTGGATAGGGTGTAAGAAGCAAATGGTTTCTTATCCCCACCATCCCTTTCACTTACTGATTTATCAATTTTCAAAGCAATTTCATCTCTGATCCCCTCACAGCCTTTAGCCGTACCGTGCTTCTTATAGTAAGCATTCACCTTTTTCATCAATGTATGGCTTTTCTCTACATCAGCTAATTTTTTTGAAATCTTTTCTTTTGCATTTTCATCATCTGATCTGATCCCGCCTCTGCCAACGCTATCTATTTTATTCAGTAAATTTTGTATGCTTTTGAACTCTTGAAAATTTGTATCTCTCGCTCGATTCTGTTTCATCTTCTTAGCTACTGGAAAGTTTCCAGGACCAGCAATCATCACAGAAGGTACACGTGCATCAATTGTATTACGTTTATTTAGGTTGTCAGCCAGCTGTCTAGCATAAAGATCTACTAATGAATCTATTTTAAGGTGGTGTGCTTCATCAACAAATTTCTTTGCTTTCTCTCCACGGGTCTGGGCCTCATCCACCATCTTACGGTATTCTTCAGTTGCACTCCCTTCCTGATAGCCATAAAAGCTATTGGTTTGTTTTGCTCTTCGTGCCTCATTTTCATTGATCTCATAATACCTCATCTTTCGAGTGCCTCCTTCAATGGTTTTTTATACTTAAGTTTACTTCATTTTTCTCTTTCATATTGATCTAAAATCCTTTTAAATTTCTGAACATCTGTAGCTACGAAACCATTCTTCTTTAAAACCGCAACCAACTGGTCGTCACGAAGGGAGCTCTGATTTAAACCTGAACCTTCTAAGTAATTTAAAAAGCCCTTAGAGAATTCCAAGAGCTTCTTATGCGTATTATTTTTAGCTTCATTTTCTTCTTGATTCTTATTAGATGTCAATAAAGTGTAGTCCAAACCTTTTAAATCGTATTTCTTCTTTAAAATGCTAATGGCTTGGCTGTAGTTTACTCCTTCTATTTTAGCTACAAATTTAATGGCACTACCTCCCTCTCCACATCCAAAACATTTACAGATCCCCTTATGTGGCGATACAACAAACGATGCTGTTCCCTCTTCGTGATCAGGGAAAGGGCACAGTGCTTTATAGCTAGCACCAATCCTTCTAACATCAACATAGTCACTTACAACACTAAGTATATCTAGCTGCGAGAGCACCTTTCTGGTTATTCACTTTGGAACTTTCTTTTCACTGATATCCTCATCTTTTCGTTGAAAAACTCTCTTGTACTTTTCATCTATCTGAAATTTGGTTTCTATAAACTCAAGGCCTGTTTTAGGGTTATTGACAATGGAGATAAGCTCAGCTTTTTCATGGAAGTAATCTCCTGGATCTTTACCTTCTGGGAGCATAAGAACTCTTATACGTTCTTTTGAATTGAACGTTGGATCAATCTGCTCCATTACTAGCTTAATTTGGTGTGCACTCTTAATGGTTTTTTTGAAGCCAGTCATATCTCCATCGTAGACAAGAGTAAAATTTCTTGTATATTTACTTAATAATTCTACTTGATAGCGACTAATATCCGTTCCCAAAACACATACCACATTTTTAATGCCGCTTTGATGCATGGCAATGGCATCTAAAACACCTTCTACTACGTAGACATTGTTGGCTTTTTTAATCTCATTTTTTGCTCGGTGGAAATTATAAAGTAGTTGGCTTTTAAAAAATCCTGCGTACTCAGGTGATAGTCGATACTTTCCTTCCAACTTGCCAGCATCTAAACTTCTGCCATTAAAGCCTACCAACCTATCAAACTCATCTCGAATAGGAAACATTAATCGATTTTTGTTGTTTTCCTCTCCACTCTTATTGACCAAACCTAGACTATAGAGTGTTTCTCTTTTTAGATCTTTTAAACAATCATCAGCTGAGAATCCAATTTCAAACTCTTTTACAAGCTCCAAATCAAGCCCTCTTTCTTTTATAAAGTTAAGAGCAGCTTCACTTGTTTTTAGTTTAGATTTATAAATGTCGTTAACTTTTTCAAGCAGACTCATGTTTCACCTCCTAATACCCACCTTTCTTTTTCTTTTGATTTGCTTTAATGATTTGAAGAGCTTTAATATCCTTCTTTGTCTCATCATGAGCGTAATGCAGTGCTGGATGTTTATAGCGTTGTTGCTCCACTTCTGAAAGTTCTCGATCAAATCCTGGATGTGGGAATCTTCCCTTAATCAACTGGTAATTAAGAATACGTTCAGAAACTTTTAATAATTTGTTGTTTTCGTTAACTGCGATGTGCATTCCTTTAATTTTTGAAGACATCTGCCTAAAAACATCGTTTGCGATATCTTCAGCTAGTGTTGATTTCTTTAACTTATGATGTTGAAGCAACTTTTCGACTGCGATGGAGGCATTACCCTCTAAGCTTGCTAGAGACTGAAGGTAATCATATGACTCTTTTGTCAGACTAACTTTTGTTTTGATTTTATTCATTTTTTGCTTCCCTTTGTAGAAGTTCATTAAACAACTCATTATTTTCTGCTAGCATACTAGTATTAAGCTTTATAGCTTCTAGCATTTGTCGAATTAGTTGTTGATACTTAATATCTGATTCAAACTGCACCTCTTCCAAAGCAATGCGTATTAGAATGCTTTGTAAAAATTTTTGCCTTGATTTAAATCCAAGCTTCTTGGCCATAACATCAAGACGAGTGATAATGTCTTTATCTACACCACGTATCTTAACATCAGTCATAGCTGTTTTCCTCATTTTCAATTCTTTCCTCAAAGTATTGAATTCGTTCAAGGTAGTAGTCTACACTTTCAATGAAGATAGGGTTATAGGGTTGCTCTTCCAAAAGTCCTTCCAGTCGTTCCAAGTGCCTTTGGGCAAGTCTTAACTCTCGTTCTAAATCTACCTCACCTTCTCCGTGATGGTGTCCATGACCATATTGATACTGGTAGCTTGATTCAGTTGGCTGAGCTTCAGAATAGCCATACTGATCACCTTGATCACTCTCCTCGAAAAAGAAATCTTCAAGATAATGACCAAGACTGTCATCCTTATGTTCGACTAATCGCCAATCGATTGTAAGGCTATCTACTGGTCCATTTTCATTTAAGATGACTACCTCGACAAAATACCAATCCAAGATTTCATCGTCTAGCTCTATTCTTACAAGCGAGCGTATTTGATTTAGATGCGTTGTTTCTCTAGCCAAGTAGGTTGGGGGTGTATAATAAGTGCCATCTAAGTTATGTACAACAGTCGTGATCATCAAGCGCTCCGAGCCGAAAAACATAGTCTCATGGACTAACAAGTTCAACTCATGTAGACCTTCTATATAAACTGCACGATAAATATGTAAACTCCCTTCATGAGTCGTGGCACTACGAACAGCATAGCTATTCATTCGTGGTCGATCATCTTCATTCCATAGTCGTGTAGAAAAAAAGAAGATGAAGCCAATCACCATGAAGCATGTCATGACTTTGTAACCCCGATTCATCTATTCAACTCCTTTTTAAAAATACAATAACCCAGATTTCTAACGTTCTAGGCCTTCTTTTACTCTTTGATTTCGGCTAATGCTAACTGATTCACTTTCTAATTTAGAGTTTCTTGGTGCTTTTACCTGAATGAATGACACCCGCTCTCCAATCAGCTCGATTGTCCGCTCTATCAGCTTGTTAACAACACACCCTTTTATAGAAATAAGTGATTGTTCACCGGCATACTTAACAAGATTACGCGCCGGAAATCCATACACAGTGATATCTACTTCATCTTTACCGTATTTTCCAGTTTTAGAATCTCTATGACTTCTTATCACTTCCAAAGTAACGACTGAAAAAACTTTTCCACTTTCTGCTTCTTTTAGCTCTAGATCATTTTTGATTCTGCCTACTATACTAAAATTATTTAACATCATTTCACCTCTGCTTCCTTAGTTTTATAAAGTCAGAAACTTCCCCTTGGTCGTACCTTTTTACTTCTCCCGTCTCTTAGTTACCTCCTTCTATTCTAAAATTAATCCGAGATTCCGGATCAACGGCAATACTATTTTCACGCCACTCGAAGTGCAGATGTGTTCCACTTGAATTCCCACTGTTTCCTTGAAATCCAATGACCTGTCCAGCGTTTACTCTCTCACCCATATGGACAGTAACGTTTGACATGAGGTGAGCATACACCGTCACAATACCACCTTCATGTTCGATAAAGACAACATTTCCAAAACCTCCTGGATGTCCAAGCCAACCATCATTTGATGCAAAATGATTAACCACACGTGTCACTCGACCATCTAAAATACTCCTAACAGGTGCACCGAAGCCACCACATAAATCAATGCCTGCATGATGAGACCCCCAACGAGGACCGAAGCCACTTGTAACGACAAAGGGTGGGTCTATGGGTAATACAATGCCATCAACTACCTGTGCTCCGTTAACTTGCATTAAAAACATCACATGTCTCACTAAATAAGCATAATGAAAGTTCCCGCCATTGTGATATAAGTAGGGCCTCCCATTTGCGGTAGAGACAGTATTAACATAGCTGTAAGTTTGCCCCGTCGTATTTCCAAGACTTGGTGCAACCACCGTCCGAGAATAAATAGCCGCAACATCCAGGTTATGGGTATAGCCATTTCGGGCAAGCCAATTGATGTAGGCAACCCCAAAATTGTACGCCTGTTTAATTGCCATACGATCATCACCTAAGCCATTTGCTTCAGCTCTAGCGATAATACTTGCTAGGTACCTAACACCTTGCGCAATGCTGTCCTCATATTGTAGCGTGTTAGGAGGGAGTCCTGCGCTCTCAGATGATTGCATCAAATCAGCTACTTGCCCTCTTGATTCCACTTGCATAATCGCTAAGAGTTCTGGAACCCAATCTTCTATACCATAATGGCTTGCCCAATACTCTATTTCTGGTCGCCATCTTAAAACCTCCGATTGAAAAGAGGTATCATCCGTTTGGGTGTTACGACTAACCATTTCAACCACTGCACGTTGTCCTTCTTGGACTGCAATGCTACCTATTAAAACAATCATTAAGAAAATCCCTACGGTAAGAAACCCTGTAATGCCAAGAGATGCAATCACCCATTTTTTGGTCTTTTTAACAACCAGTTCTTCAGCATCCATTACTTACCACCCTTGAATAATTCAAGCTCAGCATCACTGGCATGGATTTGGATTTTATAATTAGAATCACCACTAATGTTTACAATGGCCTCACCTTTTTTAAAAATAGGGATCTCTTCGATTTCTCGTTGAGTCATTTGATTTTTAAATACCTTTGCGATGGTATCTAACTCATTTGTATCCAATTTTAATAAAAATTTATACTGGGTTAATTCCAACAACGCTTTGATTTTTTCGAAGTGCTCACTTTTTACCTCACTTATTGCATCACTTAATCGGTGTGTCGCAAAAATAAGACCCGCAAAATACTTACGAGCTTCCCGTTCAATCGTTACCAGAAAATCAATACCACTTGTATTTGATGATCTTAAAAAATGGTGTGCTTCATCGATGATGATCGCAAATTTTCTAATGTCCCAAGGATGTATGCCAGATTCATAAAGTCGCTTTTGCTCACTACCAAGAATAATAAGCTCTCGCCACAGTGAAGAGGTAATGTTAAACATTTGGGCTTGCTTCACTTCGTCGGTCAAGGAAGTAAGTTTTCGCAGGGTGTAGATCACCATATCCTCCCTTAAGGTATCAATGGTACTTTTACGATTAAATAGACTACCGTATTTACTGACAATACTACTTACTTGAATCTGTACATTTTCTAAGTACTTGTTTCGATTCTCAGATAGATCTTTTTTCTCTAAGTCTTTTTCAATCAATTCCAACACATTAGAAAAAACAGGTTCATGTTCACCTGTTGCATAGATCACTTTTAAGTAATCACTAAATAAGGAAATCTCATGGGCATTGAGAGCTGGCGCTATGTATTTCAAGAAAGTTTCTGCTTTAGAAAGTGACGTTTCGATATCGGTTGAAAATTCTAGTGGATTTAGGACCTCATCTGAACTACCATCTAGGTCAATCACCTTACCTTTAAAGATTGTTGCAATATCAACAAACTCACCGACTGGATCTAAAACTCTCGTGCGATCACCCATTAATTCCAGGAATTTTAACTTCTTTTTGAGAAAGGTTGACTTTCCTGATCCCATTCCACCAAAAATGCACGCATTGTAAAAGGTACGTGTATCCGTTTGATTAAACGCATCCCAAATAAAAGAGCCACCATCTTCAGTAAACCCAAGAGCCATACCTTGTTGATCGTTAAGCTGGGAAAAGCTAAAAGGAAATCCCGCCGAAAAGGTTAGAGCTGGCATCTCGGTACCGTGTCTTCCATAGAGCAAGTCACGATTAGACGGTCTAAAGATGGCTCTCTCTTCATTTTCCTGCTCATTTAAGAAAACCGCAGCTTTTATGGAATAGCTCTCTAACTTCTCTAACGTTTTGTGGATCTTATTGTCTAAAGCTTCAAGAGTTCTCTCAAATAAGTGTAATCTAACAGCTGTTTTAATGATGGTCTCACCAGATGTATCCATGTCAATGACTAAACCTGTTAGTTCATTGTATTTGTTATTGGACTTGACCTTATCGATAACCTCTACTTTTGGATCGTGAACACGGCTTAAATGCTCGTTCATTGATCTGTTAATGTTATTCATAACAATGGCTTGTGGTATTGGTGTAGCGGAAATACTTATTAAAACTCTTTGTTGTTTAAATCTGTTCATCCACCCCGCTGGGACATTCTTGGGGTATTCGTATACGTGAATGATGGCTTCATAGCCGTCACCTTTTCTTGTATGGTCTGGATATACTTGTCTGCCACCAACAGGGCCTATTTTATACACAAAATCATGGTCAATTACTTTGTTCTCTTTTGCGATATTTCGAGTACTTTGTGTTGCTCTGCTATTTCCTCTTTTTCTTTTATCCTTCATTGTCCACCTCCAGGCTGATTGAAGAGTTTAAATTATTAATCTTTTTTATTAACCCATCCTTATAAGTTGCCGATAATGGTGTGATATTTAAGCGTGGGACTCTAGCCATCGTTTCTCGTTGCTCTTTAAGCTTTTCTATCGTCTCACCAAATACAACACAAAAGTACTGTTGTGTACTTTTATGTTCCTGACGATACTCCAGATTAGCAATTTCCCTAGCCAACCAAAACTTGTGCTGTGTCACATCTTTACCTCTACTATCTAGTTGATCGTATTTATAACGGTAATAATCAATCTGAGCTTGATGATCGACCAAAAAATCTAAAATGAGAAAATTAAAGGGCCGTGTCAATGTTTTGACACCACCCTTATAGTCATTAATCAGATGCTTAATGTCGTCCGCAGAAAATCTTGCAACACCAGACGTTCCGTTGATTTTTAAGATGTCCATGTAGTCGCCATCAGCTGTCCTATAAAACTCACCAGCACGAGCAATCACTTGCATCTTATCTTTAGAAATCCTGCTCTTAACCCGTTGTTTGAAGCTTGATCGTGGGCGTTTAATAGGACGTTCACCCTTCACGTCATCAAGTACTTTTTGAACTAGGCCCTGCCCTTCTGAAGCAGCTTCTTTTACTTTCTTCGGCTGATTCTCTATCTTTTCTTTAAATTGTTTTTTCATCATTTTTATCCTTCCATCCTTTTATGTTTCTGCCGTATGGTTTAAAATCGGTCATCAACCAAAAAAAATAGGCCCTCCAATTGCGTACCCCTGGATTACTCCTCGTCGGTGGCATTAACCACAATGCTAATAAGCCACAATAAAAATAGTACAAAGTGCGCCATGCACTATGTACTAGATCTGAGCTTACAAAGGTGAAAATACCTATCACCATTAAAAAGAGAAAATCTTTAAGATACAGAAACCTTGTGAGTTTCACTTCTGATTGAACTTCCTTCGGAATGGTATACATTCTATTATCTCCTCCTATTCATCCCTAGCATTACCAAAATGTTCTCTTAAAAAGTCCTCTTCGGAATCTTTCATTTTTTGAGCCCACTTTTCACTTTCGCTTAATTCTCTTTTCGAACTAGACAAAGAACTAGAATCTTTTTGCGACTCTCCTTTTTCTAGTTTTGGCTCTCCTTTTTTAGGCTTTTCATATGAGGTAATACCTTTACCAGTTTTTGTTACTTCTATATCTGGTTTGCTTGGTTTAGTTGAGAACATCATCTCTTCTTTTTCCTGCTTTTCCTGATTAGATGAGTTGGGTCCTTCTTGCCAAGCATCCATTAGCTTCTCTACTTCATTTTCAGTAAACACTGAAGCACCTACAGCACCTGCCAGTTTTCCTGCTTTATAGAGTAATGAGCGTTGATCCCCAAATTGCTTATGATTTGATTTTGAAGAAGCTTGATTGTTACTGTCTTCATACGACACCTCTTTTTGAGCACTCGCTTGATTATGCACTTTATCATCTTGTTCAATCTTAGGAGCTGGCTCACCATCTTCATAGGTTGTTGTACTAGTAATATCAGCTTGAGCTTGAGAGCTGTCAGATGGGTTAAGTCTAGGATTCAAATCACGATCTTGATCTTGAGTTGTTTTTGAGGATTCCTGAACATTGCGATTCTCAAATGACATCCCTTGTGAATCAACTTGATTATCCCTTCTTCCAGATTCGTAGTGATCAGACGGTTGATCTGGTTGACTTCCTTCTTGTCCGGCTGTTTGACCTTTCTCAGATACTTGATCAGCTTTAGGAGCTTCCCACGTTTTCTTAGATTGAGAATCATCCTTACCTTTTTCAAAGTTATCAGACTCGCTAGATCTTGCTCCTTCGTTAATGCCACCAGCAAAGTTTTTAGCCCCCTTACCTGTGGCTTTAATTCCTCGACCAGCACTGTTAGCCATACGTGACATGAAGTACATGGTTCGCATGGCATCACTTGAGATCCCCGCATCATGGCCTGTAATCTTCTCCACAACTTTGGGCCCATCAATCAGACCAAGGGATCCACCTACTAATAGTAAAAGATTAACAAAGATGGGAAAATCTGTTGAGTTTAACCACAACGCAAAATTGATATAAAGTACGAAGCAAAGAACAACAAAGAACATCATCAAAAACGTGTTACCTATATCACCTAATAACATTTTAAACTTAGCTCCACTATGAAGATCAAAGATGGCCACAAAAGTGGCTATTAATCTTTTAAAAGCCATATCAAAAGATAGCTTTGCGAACTTAATTCCACTATAAGTTAGCGCAAAAGCAATCACGACGAGCTGAATCATAATTGTAAAAGGAGAGATCAGGTAAAACCGGTAATTATGTTCTATAAACATATTGATTGTTCCTATAATTGGAAATCGTCCATTGTGAAGTTCAGTAAAGACTGGTCCATCAGCAGTTATCTCTACTTCGTAATCAAAAATGTCTCGATCGGCACGTTGTGTATAGTTTAAACGATCAATTTCAAAGCTAGTTAGATTATTACGATGAGAAAGATTCTCAGGATTAAATCCTGCTCCAAAACGGTAGGCATGGTTAATGTCAATGATTGATGATGAGATGAGATCATCCGTTAGTGAAAAATCCTCGTTGGTAACGTAGTTAACACCTGCCGACATTAGGTCATGGGCTGTCGTAAACAAGAAGTTAGATCCAACCACGATAATCACTGTAAAAACTACATTTTTAAGCGTCTTTTTGAAATAATCCATTCCCTGTGCCCCTTGACTAAGAACTCGAAAGCCAATGACCATGACAACAATAGGTACAGCAAGTAAAACCACAACATTTAACATCTGCATTAAATCACCAAGAAAAGTCGACCTAAAAAAGTGATTGCCCATTGTTAGTAGCGAAAAGACAGCTGTTTCGATGCCATCAATTAGCCACCTTAAACCTGAGATAATTCCCCAAGTCATCCAGCGCCACACATCACCGATCAAACCCTGACGCACAATATAAGGATGTAGGCTATGAAAATCCTCATAAGTCGGATTCGCAAAAGCGATGATTGGATTCAATATAAGAAAAAAAGCGGTGAAGATCAATCCAATCTTCAACCGCATTTTCTTTATCATTTCTAACATATATACTCCTCTCTTTTATTAATAGCACCTACCTTTAAACTGAGAAGGTAGAGGCAAGCCAGGCACCAATTGCAAAGGCACCGAACAATAGAGCACTTCCTATTAATACTGTGGGTAAGTGAGCCTTAAGCACCTCCATTCCCCTCGATCCTCCGAATAGCACGGCGAACCCTGTGATGATGATTACCAAAACAATAAATGCTCCACCAATCAACAGCCCTGCGTTGTTCATGGAATTTATTGCACTAATTATTTGATCCATTTAATATCAACTCCCATTTTCTTTAATTTTAGTAATTGAAAAAAGTAGCACTTAAGCCACCTTTTCAACTCATCTTACAAATCATTCTATTTTCTATATACTTAATCGCCTCCCCGCTTAAAAGAGGCTCTACCGTTCTAACCTAGAATCTGAGTTTGTCTTATAGTGTTGAACATGTTCCTTCCTTACTTCCGTCTTTTTTTCGTGAACTTTCCATTTAAGAAACTCTTCATCTAAGGTTTCATAAGGAAGGTGAGTAACAACTCCTTTTGAAACTTGGTTCATTATGGATTCTAAATCAGAACCCGTTGTTATTTCCATCAATGCTTTTTCTCCTTGATCAGTGGGAACTAATCTCTGATTAACTAAAGCGACAGTTGCTTGATTCAGGTTACTTAACGAAACACCTAAATCAAGCATTCGGTGGATAGTATTAAGATTATCCTTAGTGTGGATGGTCGAGATAACCAGATGCCCAGTTAAAGAAGCTCGAATGGCTTGTTCGGCAGCATCCTTACTACGAATTTCTCCAATAACAATAACGTCGGGGTCGTATCTTAAGATTTCTTTAATTCCCACATCATAATTGATTTCTCTTTTTTCGCTAATGAAGGGTCTAATAGTATCAGGATCTTTTGAGACCTCAATAGGGGACTCTTCTGTAAGGTTCACTCGGAATTTAGTAGGAATCTCTGCTTCTATGGATTGTTCTTTTTCGATATTAGGATCTTGATGTTCAACAGGGTCCTCAATAGTAATTACGCTGTTTCCTACTCTATTTTTGAGATGATCAATCATGGCATAAGCAGTTATTGATTTCCCGCTCGCACCAGGTCCACCCAACAAAATGAGCCCTGCTGGTTTCTCAGCTATGCTTTTCAACATTTTTACATTATGAGAAAAGTATGGCAAATCCTCCAATGATAACTTTGGAATATAATTTCCCACTCTAATCACTAGACTATGAAAGTTAGCTGTAGGTAAAATTGATATACGACAGCTAACTTTAAATTCATCACCCTTTATATCAAAGCTCCCTGACTGAGGATGCATAGGATGAGCTAAGTCTAACGATGAATGGAATCTAATGTATGATAGTAGTTTATTGTACTCTTCCATTTCAATAGTTTGGACAGGTATCATCGTTGAGCCACTTCGAGTAAGAATTTGAACTTTATTACCATCTGTTTTAGTAAAATGAATATCACTCGCTTTCCTGTCTAAGGTTACCTTAATCAAGCTTTCAAACTCATTTTTAATGGTTTTAGGCTTTTGACTAGCGACCAAGATATCAGTTAGCTCCGTAGCCATTCCTTTTTTCATTTCCAAAAAATATTGTTTTTTATGCAAGCTAGATAGGGGAGACTTTGTTAAATGTTCATATACTAAATCTAGTTGCATCTCAAAGTTCTCTTCAAGTGCTACTTTAGTTTTATTGTAATCTGTTTTTGTACGAGAGTTATAATCCTGATAAACTTCTGATACCACTTCATCTACCAATAAAGCTTTGTAACTCTCTAGGTCCTGTAAAACCTCCTTTGATTCTCTATTTTCCAACTTATCCAAAACCTCCCTTTTTACTATTTTATAAACATCCAAGCTAACATCCCGGATCCCTTTTTGAGCATCAATCACCTTGATTCTATCAGGGTATTTTTCAACTTGTTTTAAATAGCCTTCATATACTTTTTCATGAAATTCAATCGTCTCCAGATCAAGGCGATTGATCTCACGATTTGAATCATTATGAATCCGCTCAAGGGCTTTTTCAGGCTCAATATCAAAGAATAGGGTTAAACTAGGTATCGTTCGTTGAGTGGCAAAGCTATTGATAATTTCGACCAGATCCATTCCTACGCCTAACGCATGACCTTGGTAAGCAATACCACTGTCTACATAACGATCACATAAAACAACTTTACCCGCTTTAAGAGCTGGCTCTATAACATCTACTATGTGTTGCCTTCGAGCTGCGGTAAATAAAAAAGCTTCGGTTATAGGATCTGTTTCATTTGATAGAATAAAATCCCGAATATCTTCAGATAGCTTTGTTCCACCCGGTTCTCGTGTAAGGACAACATCATAGCCATCACCCTCTAATTTCTCTTTCAAGTTTTTAATAGCAGTGCTTTTACCTGACCCTTCACTCCCCTCAAATGTTATAAAAGATCCCTTCATTTTAGTCTCCTTTGTCGCCAATTTTATCTATTGTTAATTCCTTTAAACAGGTTTCCAGAATGTCTTTGATAAGCAATAATGGAATGTTACTTCTTTCGTTATAGGTTGTTACTACGCGTCTTCCATCAGTACTCTTAGAATTGAGAATTACCTGAGCCTGCTTCTGATGATCCGTTTTTAAGGGTAGGAGTATATTGCTTAAAAAGATCGTAGGCTTCTTGGAAAATTCATCATCATACGCATGATAGTGTGCCACGTTCTCAATCCCTTGGAAACTATGAATTTGTTTATAATAGCGCCATAGCCTAGATGACTGAGGATTCTCGATCACCCAGATCCGTGGCTTATATCGTTCAATAATTCGGATGGTGTTATAGCTACAAAGTTCACCATTAATCCGATTGAAAATGGCACGCCACCACTGTGGCTTAAACAGCTTTGCATCTCCAAATCTTTTTTGAAAAGATTCGTATTCTCTAAGCGAAAACTCATTGCTAGTTGTATAGGTGCCAAACAACGTATTGATGGTCTCAATTCTCCAACAAAGATTTCCACCTTCCATTCCTGTTGATACACTCCATGACTCGCAGGGTGGGCTTGCTAAAATGATGGTAGGAGGTGGGAGTTTATCTAATTCTTCAAACAGCTCATTTTCACCAAATAACTCTGAATAGCTAGCTAAATCCAAATGAATGAATTTATCTCTGTTTTCCTTTCGGAACTCCTTATCAATGCCAATGGAGTAGACCTCAAAATTGTTGACAAAATACTTCTCAACTGCCTTTTTATAGCAACTATTGCCACTATCAAATAGTGCCCAAATAACGGTCATTAATCTCCTCCTTTTTTCGCAATCGTCTAATTAAAGGTGGTCGGACTTCAACTCCAATTCGAGTATTAACTTCTACGTATTTAATTAGATCACCTTCCTTATAGCTCGCACCAGAAATGCTGAGGCTATTATTTAAAATAGCATCATAGAAACATGGTCTAACCTCTATGATGTGATTTATCCTTCTTCTTTTCAAATTAACCAATCACCTACTTTTACAAATTTTAAAATAGAAAACAAAACTCTCTTACTTAAATTTAGTAAGAAAGCCTCCGAATTCATTAATTTCAAGTTGGAAAGCAAAACTTATTTAGATCTACTTTCTTTTTTACTTTGATTGTATTTATAAGTAGTTGCGACTACTACAAAGCCTAATCCCAATAAACCTAAAGTTAATACAATTGCACCAGTTTGTGGCAAGCGTCCAGGAGTTTCGATGATCGGGAAAAACATTTGGTTTTGGTCCGAGCCATCTAGGTTGTGCTCATAACGTAACTTCCATTCATCTTCATAATCCTTATAAATACGTTCTGCCCAGAAAAATACAGTACCAGTTGGATAATCAGATGTATCAATGTGTGTTTCAAAAGCATTAAATATGTACTCTACAATGTTTTCAACTGTATAGTAGATATACTCACTTTCGAATGATAAACCTTCCGTACCGTCTGGGAGGCGGTGAAATAGGAATCCTTGTACACGTACTTCCTCACCGATTAAGTTAATGTGTTCCATGCGAATGTTATCAAACATTCGTACCGTTTCTCCTGGAGTGAAATATTGATTCGTATTATCTCCCGTATGAGCTTGTGTCGCAATTAGTACATCACGTGGGTATAGTGTTTGATTGCCGTCTGATCCATCTTTGTTGTGGTCATAGATATGATCAAGCACTGTATCTTCATCTTCATCTGTTGTGATATCTTTGTAAAGAGACTCACTCCAGAAAAACTCTGTTCCAGCAGGGAACTCAGACGTATCAATTTCTGTATTCACAGTGAAAAACGACTCATTTGGAGTATTAACATTAAATTCTTCGACATTTTCAACTGTATAAGGGAACCCTGACTGCCAAATGACCTCAGTTGAACCATCTGGGAAGCGTGCGTGTAAGAATGCCTCAAATGCCATCGGAGATCCTGGTCTAATATTATAGTGAGTAATGCGGATGTCATCGTGCATATTTACCGTATCACCAATCCAGAAGTACTGGTTGGATCCATTAGATGTATGAGCTTGTGTTGCGATATAGGCTCTGGCATCAAGTTCGTTGATAGCTGTGATGTAAAGAATCTCTTCAGCATCCGTTACTTCAAAACGAATATCATCCATTAATAAGAAGCCTTCTGGTGATTCAGTTTCTCTTAGGATGTATGAACCATGAGCAAGGGCATTGATTACTTCTGGACGATCACTAGAAATCCATTCATGAACAACCTCGCCAGTCTTTTCAAAAATTAATTGAAAGTGTGCTCCCTCTAAAGGAATTCCCAAGTCATCAACTTTTAAGATTTGTGTTTGAGTCTGATAATTAGCAACCGGAATCTCAAGATGCTCATGATTGCCTCTAATCGAGAAATAAATCGGCTCTGATAATAATTGATGACGGTAGTGTGCTACTGTTTCAATCAATTTATAGTCACCCCAAATTAAATCATCGATAAAAATACGACCATTTTCGTCCGTTACAAACGTACCAACTAGATATGGCTCATCATGGGATACTGTCCATAATTCAAATTCAACCTTTGGTAGTAGTGTCATTTCATCAAAATTTAATGAATATCCATCTACTGAATCCGATTCTTGATCAGCATCTTCCGCTAGAATTTCTAAGCTGTATTTAATAAGTTCAAATGATCCTCGCACAAAGTTATTCCTGATTGGTTCAAACTCTGTCAGATCAAATACAATAAGGCGCTCCTCCTGATTCTCACCAACGAAGGTAAAGTAATGGCGAGTATCGTCAATGACGTAGAATTCATCAACTGCAATCTCTTGTACATAAAAAGTTCCTAAGGGTAGTCGTGTGCTAAATACAATCTCACCGTTAGCGTCTGTCCAAGCATCTTCAATCAAGCTTCCAGCTGTAAGAACTGACCCATCTAAGAAAGTAAAGTCCTCACCAGCAAACAAACCAAAGTGCACATTTGGAATGACAATGTATTCTTCTGAATATCCAGTTGCATAGTCGTAGACCTCACCCACCTTAATTATTCTAACTTCCACTTCCTGCCACTGGTTGGTTACCTCCAGCTCATCAAATACAATAGCTGTGTACATATCTTCGTAAGTTAAAGAAAAACGCAATTCCACATCCGAAATAATAAAACCATTTGGTGCTGATACTTCTTGTACAAAGTATTCGCCTAAGAATAGGTCATCAGACTCAATTTCACCATTTGAATCGGTAATAAATGCACCTACAAATTCACCAGCTGTATAGACAATGGTTCCATCATCTAAGACGATATCTTCGTAAGCATAAATGTGGAAAGTAACACCTTCTAATGGCAGATCTTCCATGATCCACTGAATTCCTTGACGTGGGGTAGGGGTGAGACTAGGCGTTAGATGATCTGGATTTGTAGCAGTAAGTACTTGTATTAAACGGGAAACTAATCCATCAGGATTAGCTGATTCAGTATAATCAGAATCTATAACCTCTGATACGTAATCTTCAAACCCAACAATGGTTTCTCCTAGTTTTGTAATTCGTAAGCGTCCACGTGCCATGTCATTTACTTGTTCCACAGTCTCTCTAGTTACAGTGGTTATGTTATTAGTCCGACTTAAGCCCACCACCATTGGTGTTTCGTCAAGTAAGTATGGAGATGGTACATAACGCTCAATAATGGTATATTCTACTGCGTTTGATCCAAGAGGTAAGTTAGTAAATACTGCGTGGCCATACTCATCAGCTACTGCAATCAAATTAATACCATTACCTGTAAGCTCGAAGATCGTACCTGGAATAACAACACCCGTTTCAGATGTTTTCTCAACGGTTATTTCACCGTAAGCTTGTTCGTTAGTGAACACAATACTACTGCTTACTACCGCTGTGTTCATGTCAACTCTTGTGAGCACCACTGTCTGACAAGGGTCACTAATGATCCACGGAGCTGGCACGTCAATTTCACACACCCTAAAATTGGTAGGTGCATCGGTTAATGCGATGTTACTAAATAAGGTTTGTCCTGTTGAATTAGTACGTGATGTTCCAAGACGTGTCCACCCACCGCCTCCTGATGTAGTCTCACGGTATAAAGCAAACTCGACATTTTCTAAGCGCCCCGAACCTACCATGTTAACATTTGGAGCTTCTCCATATTTAGTCACTAAAATTTCCCCAACCACTTCATCGTTAACAAACGATACTTCTCTAGTAATAACCGCCGTTGTTGCATCTGCACGGCCTAGGGTTACAATTTGATGAGGACTATCACTAATAATCCATGGAGCTGGTGCATAAATTTCTGTTACTCGATAACGTACATTCCCTACTCCAAGAGGGATATTATTAAAAAGAAAATCACCATTTGAGTTTGTAGTTACATCAGCAATCCCTGGCACAGTCTCCCAAGTGTTCGAATTAGGAGCTGTTTCTCGCTCCAATCTAAACACAAAACCTGCCAAACTAACATTTTCCGGAACGAGTGAACCAGATGGTCTAGTAACAGACTTATCTCCGACAATCTGACCAAGGGCACGATCATTGTACTGTCTAAATACGTTGCCCGACGGGACAAGGGTTACATCGCTATTATCCACACGTGGAGATGCTGTAAACTCATGCCATGTCCCGTCAGCTACATTAGCTCCACCCAAAATATATGGCTCTGGAACATAGACCTCTTGAATTCGATATCTTTGTCCAGGCTCTAATGAGATTAATGTTCTGTTACCACTTGCACCAGTACGGAAAAAGAAGCCAACATTACTTCCTGGCAATGCATCACGCTCAGCACTGGTTAAAATCCCTTCACTATTTAGGGTGTTAATAGTAGCGGTTCCAGCATTACCTGGTGTTTGCCATTGTCCGTTGTTACCTAATGCTTGGATTCTAAAGACTGTATTTTCTACAGCTGCTTGACTGTATGTTGAACGTTTTTCGATACGAGCACGTACAGATGGTTGTTCTACCTCTACTCTAAAATGAGCGTAGAATGGATTGTTCAGGGTACCCAAAACCTTATTTTGGAAATTTGGATTCACGAAAAAAGCTACAGCTTGGTTTCGTGTAGATGAAGGGGCATTATCAGCAGGATTCCAACGTAAAAAGTCTGCGGGCGAATTCATCGCAGATGCATCTCCATTCGTCGTATAGATGATTAGCTGATTGCTTGTCACAGATGGATTACACACACCACTACTTTGAGTACCACGGCAAAATCTGTAGCCACTACCCAAAGACCCGCTAGTTCTTGATCCCATGAAACGATTAAGTGTACCCGTACCACCTTGACTTACTCGATCATCAATAACAGTTCTAAACATATTGTGAGTGTTACTCCACTGAAGGGTGTGGAGTGGTCTTGCGCTTGTTGAAGAACTGCTTGATGTGCCAGCAGGAGTACCATTACGTCTTTGGAAAAAGTACATATCGTGACGAATAGCATCGTACATATTCATACGACGTGTAGATCCGATTGATGCACGAAAACCTTCAACTCCACGAGAGCTTGGAATTGGGGTGTCAGTAGCAATGAGTCGTCGCCACATATCTGACACAGCTCCTGTTCCAGCAGCTGAACTACCTCTACCACTTGTGATATTATTGTCTCTCCAATCACCTAGAACGACCTCAAAAATCATAATTTGTGTCACGACAATAGCATCGTTTTGTACGGCTTCACTTGAGAAATCAAATGCGGAGTTACTGTCTTCTGGATGCCTTACGATATTTCGATAGCCATGTTGCAGGATATGTGCAATCGTACGCCTTTGAGCTGCATTTAAACTAGAGGTTTCAGATGGATTCCAACCTGAGAGGTTATTATTTCCGGCAGTCGCAGAGGGGATACCCGGGTCCGTACAGAAAGCCCTGATCCAGTTCCCGCCAATATTAAGTTGCCATGTTGTCATCTGCCACACGCCATTGTGGGCGTGTCCTGGAATATGTCCAAAATGATAAGATGTATTTGGAATGGTCCGCTGATATCTTACCACATGGGTACGGGCCGAAGGTAAAATCTCACCTTCTACATTAATCAATGCCCACTGATCAATCAAAGCATATCCATCTTCACTATTGAGACTTTCGATCACATCTTCCACATCTACATCAGGAAAAACCTCATCAACAGGAACTAGTTCGTAAAAACCTCCATCGTCACTATAAACTCGATCATGTTCTCGAAGCTGTTCATATAATTCTTCTATCGGTGGGTGTTCAGTTTGGTTTACATTATCAGTAATCTCATCCACTTCTGGGTTAGTTTCCAAATGATTAAAAAAATCATCTGATTCCAAATCAGCTGGTATATCTTCCAACTGCTGAATATGAGGATTTACATCACTTCCCATCGCCAATGTATCTACTGCCGTTTGGATAAATGGCTGAGTTAATAGCGTAAAAGCTAAGACTAACTTCAAGAACTTTCCTTTCATATTTTTTTCTGTTTGATTCATTAAAAAACCTCTCTTTTATAATTTTTAAAATATAAAAAAGACATCTAAGTAATTAAACTCAAATGTCTTTTAATACCACGTTAGATGTCATTCAATATTCACTTTCTTAATGTACGACTATCACCCTCCCTACATTTATTAAGGAGTGGCAAAATTGCCACCCAAAATCAGCTTTTATAGTTTTGTGTCACCTCCTAGCTCGAAATATCTAATCTTCTCACTTCTTTTGGCATCACCTCCTTGGTAGATCATTCTTCATGTTTGATATGTCTTATTTTAGTTCGTAAAAAAGCATCCGTAATGGATGCGGTATGCAAGTTATTCGCAAATTCGGTTTTAGCATTACTTTTGTTTCTGTAATATGTCCTCTTTGAACAATTCAATATTTCATCATAAATATCAAAATCAGTTTTTCCTTTATAGAAAAAATAATAGATGATACATCGTTCATCCTCGTTTAAGCTATTAAATTCATTTATAAATAAATTTAATAGCTTAATGGTTTCCTCCTTCTCATTTACTTGGTTAACCATGATTTTTTCAAATTGATTAGTAGTGTTCACCCTCTGTGGATCAAGGACAAATTTATTCTCTGTTTTCTGAGATTCCTTTCTTGTTAACTTTAGTAGTAAGGGGTCTATCGCAGATGTTATTGTACTATTTACAGGATTTATAGGAGCTTCCTTTACTTTTTTAATTAGAATTTCACCATGAAGTTGTTTATTTTTAAAAGCAATTTCATTGTCAAATTTCCTTTCTATTTTTTTAATCTTATTCACAAGTTTCTGGATAAGCTTCTCAGGTTTTGTTATTAAGTATCCAGTCAATAAACTCATATTCCACCTCATTCATACACTAATTCCATACTACTAGAATAGCACACTTTTTCATCTAAAGTGTGCCATTTTTTATTCTTGAATTATTCAAAATAAATTCATGAATTATTCAAGAATCCTCGAATACTTGGCTAGTATCAGCTTCATCAATCCATTTTCTATAGTTCATATCTTCCAAAACCTTAATAGTAATTAGTTTCTTCTTCCGATTGACAGTTGCCTGACTTAAATGGGTAATCTCTGAAATCTCTGATTCAGTCATACTTTTGATAGATAGTAAAGAATAATAGGCAACCTCTCTTAAGCCATCTCCCAGATCGTTTATGCTGCTAACCAAGAATTGTAGATCACCAAGAATTTGGATTAACTCCTCTTTCTCCGCTTTACCTTCAAAGGTTTGTAAATATTCACATATTTTTTGTTTTAAACGATCACTTTCTACAAGACCTGCTGAATCTAAAGTAATTTTACAGCGCAAACCTCGTGCCACTTTTTTAAGTGGATCTAAAATAGTATCTAGCTCTTTTTTAGCTTCATTGTATGATATATCTTTTAGTAAGTTTACATTCATCACTCCTCACGTAGCTACTTAACTAAGGGCATTTTATTCGTGTTTTGAATTGTTTAGTAATCCAATAATAATAGCTTTCCACTCATTCTCTTCAGTCGTATTTTCGAAGTCAAAAGTAGCTATTTTTTTAGCCATTGTTCTCAACTCGTCAGATACTGTTTTCTTCTTTTGATCAGGGGTGGCAATTTTGCCCCCTCCTTTAGCTAAGGTTATATAAGTCTGCACAGTACGCTCACTAACACCTATTAGGTCAGCTAAGATCTTCCGTGTTTTGCCCTTAACCTCCTTACCTTTAATTTTTAACTTTTTGTCTCTAGCATCTTTAATGAGCGAGAGATATTCATTAAAAACTTCGATTTTTTCTTCCTCACACATTTTGTTAAGTGGTCGGGCTTGTAGATTCGTCTCGTGCAATCGGATTCTAACTAGCGTTTCATCCTCACCCTCACGAATAACTTTACAGTAAAGCTGTTCTAAGTGCTCATATGATTTACTGTCTATTTCTAAGAGTCGTTTGATAGCATAATAGCGTCTGTGTCCAGCGATAATTAGATATTTTGAACCTTGTTGTTGGACAAGCAAATTCTGTTCTAGGCCATGCAATGATATACTCTCCACTAAATCTTCAAGTTCAGAAAGTGGATAAGGATTTTGTTTATTAGGAATTAAATCTTCAAAGCTAATTAACTTAATAATTTCATCTTGTCCTGTTAAATTATGATAGGCATTTTCTAAAGCTACTCTTTCTCTTTTAATCGCTTTGTTAAACACTGGTTTCGTCGTCATTCCTCATACCCTCCTATAGGTGGCAAAATTGCCACCTTTACTAAGTGATTAATTCCAAGATTTCTGTTACAAGATCCTGATAATCTATTAGTTCTTTCGGATGGCTAGGGAGTCTGCCGAAACAGTTTTTGATCTTTTCACTCTTAGGAATAAAAGTTTTGAAATGTTCTACTTTTTCCTCTTTTAGTACCTCTTTGACATACTTAAAAGAATTTGTTTGCTTATTGACACGGGTCAATAACACTTTTCGCAGTGTTCCAGGCTTCATACTATCAGTCAATGCAAAAGCTCTCGTTAGCTCGATTTCGCTCGCCTCCATCGGTATGATAACCAAATCTGCTACATTGATTGCAGAATTAATAATGTCTGCACTTTGGGGTGGTGTATCAATCACAACATAATCATAGCCGATTGCCTTACCAATATTTCGTTGATTAGCAACCTCAAAATCAAAAGGCAAATTTTCAATGTCCTCTACCCATTCGGTCGCACTTCCCTGAGAATCAGCATCTTTCAAAAGCACTTTAAATCCTAGACTAGCTAAAATAGTTGCGATGTTAACTGAACTAGTAGTTTTCCCAACTCCGCCTTTAGCGTTTGCGAGAGTAATAACTTTCATCTTTAATCATCCTTCCTGAGATAGTAAACTTACTACCTTCATCTTCAATTTTTAATTGTTACTTACAGTCTTCAAATACATGTCCTATGACATAGTAAACTTCACCATAGTTAAGTACTGATTGTAAGGGGACATTTCCATTCCCTATGACAAACTCCCCATTTATCAACTTAACCTCAAGATCCTTTTTAATATCGTCTATATACAACAAAGACATAATATCTAAAATGTCACCTTCACAGATCTTTTTACCATCGAAATCTTCATATTCAGAATAATACGTTATAACATATTGCCCACTGCTTAATTCACTAGCTATAATGGCAACAAGCTCAGAAGTGAGAAATTCCTTTTTTCTCTTATCCCACACCCTAAACATTTTTCTTTTCATTCACTGCTCCTCTCGGATTTCATCGAATTTTACTCAAGTCTATCTTTAAGATTTTTTATCCAATCATGATAGTCATCGGGATTGGTAGGTTCAGGGTTAAACTCACCACGACGCTTCATTTCCTCTTCTATTCTCAGAGCGGCATTATTGGAATTTTTATCTTTCTTAGTCACAGACTGAGGTAATGGAAAAATTTCTTTCCACCCATTTAGAATTGATTTTCTTAAGATTAAAACTTTTTCTTCATCAGAGTTTGTAAAAGAATCCAAGTCAGCTAAGAGCAACTTAGTGGCAGCTTCTGTTAATTGCTTGCCCATCTCGCTCCTCATCTCATTAAATAGCTTTAATACCAACTGCAACTGTAGATTCTCAGTGTACTCTTTAAATAAATCTATATTAGTAGTAATCTCTGGTAGTCTTTGTGTATTCTCTGTATTACTTATACAAGTGTCCACTTTGTCAATCTCTTTGACATTTTGGCCAGATGTACAAGTGGTCATTTTGTCAACCTCTTTGACATTTTGACCACCCACCTGGTCATTTTGGCCAGATCGACCTGTCCTCCTGTTGTGCTTCTCATAAAGTTCATCTAATTTCTTATGATTAATTGCGTACCAATTTGTACGATTATGCTTATCTTTATGATGATTAGCAACCAAAATTAACCCTTCGTTTTCTAGTTCTTTTAAAACTCTTCTGACTGTCCTTTCTGACCCGATACAAAATTGATTCTGCCACTCTTCATAGGTATTGTAAATCCACCAATGGCCATCGATAAAGTGTTCATTCGGATTAACAAAATTCTTACTTTTATTACACCAATAGTGAATTTGTTGGAGGGCTACCGCCTTGTTTAGATTAAGTATCCGTGCCAAAGAACGGCTAACTACTAATGGTTCTTCATCAAATAGTAAATTACTATTTGATGATTTTCTTCTTTCCACATTAACTCATACCTTTCTTTGAAAAACGTACTGTTTATTCATAGCTTTTTTTGTTTAAGTTAAATACAACCTTTACATTCCGTCACCAATTCTGTCACCAATGTTTTCGATCTCTAGCAACTTCAAACGGTTTGTAACAGTTCTCTAAAGCTTTCATTTTTATGTGGATTTCATTATTTCGAGGGTATGTTTGATTTTTAATATTAAGTGTGGTAAACTTTACAAACGTTGGTATTACAACATCTGTGAAACTTACTATCAAATGCGGATGTGGCGGAATTGGCAGACGCGCTAGATTTAGGCTCTAGTACTTCGGTGTGCAGGTTCAACTCCTGTCATCCGCACCATTTATAAATATAACGGCTTGTATGAAGCCACAAAACCTCGTCTGCCAACGAGGTTTTTTCTTTTTGTGGAAAGTCTGATTTTGAATTTTTTACCAATGTTGTCATCTGTTTGTTTCTACATAACTTATTAACCTTACCCCTCTTTTACGAGATCATATCACTAAATGGACGAAATCGCAGGTTTTGTGATACACATCAAGATATTTTCTCTTTGATCACAACCAACTGTATCACTAAATAGTCAAAATCACGGGTTTTGTGATACAAACTAGGCCTACTTCCCCTTAAGTCACAACCAACTGTATCACTAAATAGTTAAAATCACGGATTTTGTGATACAAACTAGGCCTACTTCCCCTTAAGTCACAACCAACTGTATCACTAAATAGCCGAAATCGCAGGTTTTGTGATACACATCAAGATATTTTCTCTTTGATCACAACCAACTGTATCACTAAATGGACGAAATCATGGGTTTCGTGATACAAACTAAGCCATCTTCTCTTAAATCACAGCCGATTGTATCACTAAATGGCCAAAATCACGGATTTTGTGATACAACAATCTATCTATCCTTATAAATCTGTGTTATCATTATTAACTAGCAACCTAACTAGGAGTGGTCAACCATGAAAAGTGTAATGAACACATTGAAAAAATATTCCACTGAACTTCAAGCCACCAAAAGGGAACTTAAGGCCCTACCAGAAGGTTATTTGATAAAAAAGCGTTCCTATTATTATCACGCGATTAAATCCAAACAAACTGGTATCACATTTAATATCGAGCTCATCCAGCAACTTTGCCGTAAAAGATACCTCCTTATTCGCAAAGCCCAACTCGAAAATTATCTAACCGCCACTTTACCTGAAGATCTGGACATCCGCACACCACAGGAACTCATCGCCTCTCTACCAAAGGCCTATCAAACGGTACCCATCCACTACTTTTATCACCCGGAAGCCGACAAGTGGCAAGGCAGGCTTCGAACAACCGATCTCTATCCAGAAACAGCCGTCTACACTTACAACGGCATCCACTTCAGGTCCATGTCCGAGCGCACCATCGCCGAACAAATGGATAAGTATGGCCTTCTCTACCGATACGAGCCTATCTTTGGTCTAATGGAGATGGACGTTTCACCTGACTTCCTAGTTAAAAATCCTTTCACCAACAAAACCGTCATTTGGGAACATTTCGGTGCCTTCAATCAAAGCAAATACGCCGACGATATGAACAATAAAATGGACGCCTACCTTAATCAAGGATTTGACCCTTCTGCTGATTTGATCACCACCTACCAATATCATATCCGAAAGCCAGAACGCATTCAAAAACTCATCGAGGAAATGATGTTTTAAAACCTTTTTTAGGGTTAACCGCCAAAAAAAGAAAGCGTGCCAGTTACCTTCAAGCGTCAACTATTTTTACCACAATAAATTGATCATAAAAGGAGCTAATCCTATGGATGCAACCTCACGTAGAAAAGAAGTGTTAGACCACATTACCCAAGCAGAAGTCCCGTTAAGTGCTTCTGCTTTAGCGAAGACTTTTAACGTTAGTCGACAAGTCATCGTTGGTGACGTAGCCATCCTTCGAGCAGAAGGACATGAGATCATGGCTACCGCCAGAGGTTATATCCTGTCAACTACCCAAGAAACGGGGCAATTCATTGGAAGAATCGCTTGTCAACACACGTTAGAGGAAACCACGACAGAGCTTTATACCATTGTTGACTTAGGTGCAACGGTGGTGAACGTCATCGTTGAGCATAAGATTTACGGTGAAATCACAGGCAACCTTAACTTATCAACGAGAGAAGACGTCGACCTTTTTATGGATCGACTTCGTTCTTCTGAGACCAAGCTCCTTTCAAATTTAACGGATGGTCTTCATCTGCACACCCTTGCTTGTCGTGATAGGTCTCACTTCGAAGAAGTCAAACTGACATTGAAGAAAAATGAGTTTTTATACTAGAGTATGTCTGAAAAGTGCTTGACAAATTGAGCATAAAATTATAACATTACATGTGTCATGACACATGTAATGTTATTTTTGGATGAAAGGATGATATAAAATGGGTGTTTTAGGTGTGTCCTTACTTTTTGTCGGGATCGTTCTCGTTATGAATGGGGTTAGCCATCTTTTGGCCATCGACAGTAAATCGACAGCGGCGATGAATCTAATGACGGCTTCCGTTATTATCACGTTAAACCTTGTCTCTTTGACACAAGCCGAGCACATTTACGATTACCAAAATGTGGCTTCTGGTCTTTTATTTGGTTTCACTTATGTCTTTATTGCTGCCAATCATTTGTTCAAGCTTGATTTGCGTCCTTTTGGTTGGTTCTCGCTTTTTGTCACCCTTTATGCCGTTGTGATGGCGGTTAATAGTTATACATTTGATGTACGGATGACCCTTTTATGGGGTGCTTGGGCCGTTTTGTGGTTAGATGGTTTTATCGAGCTTGGTTTGGGCATCAATCTAGGAAAAAAGACCTTCCCTTGTTTATCTATTACCGTCGGTATCTTTTCGGCGTTTATTCCAGCGATGTTCATGTTATTAAACTTATGGTAAAGGTGGTTAACTAAAATGAAAAAATTATTAATCGTCGTCGACATGCAAAACGACTTTATTACAGGTCCCCTGGGATCAGCAGAAGCACAAGCTACGGTTTCTCATGTGAAACGTAAAGTGGCTGAATTTTCTCAAGCAGGGTACCCGATTATTTTTACGAAAGACACCCATTTTGATGACTACCTGGAAACAAGTGAAGGAAAATTTTTGCCTGTCGTTCATTGCGTTCAAGGAACGAATGGACACGACATTATCGATGATTTGGAAATCGAAGATAGCACCGTTATTGAGAAAAATACCTTCGGATCTCTGGAGCTGATAGACTTTATTGAAAGCTTTATAGATGACCTCCATGAGATCGAGCTCTGCGGGGTATGTACCGACATTTGTGTGGTTTCTAATGCTTTGATTTTAAAAGCCAAATTCCCTGAAATGAAGTTTATAGTCGACGCCAAAGCATGTGCCGGTGTCACAAAAGAAAGTCATGAAGCTGCACTATTGACCATGAAAATGTGTCACATTGATGTTGTGATATAGGATCAAAGTCAATCTACGACCAATTTAAACATTTTTCGGAAATTGTACTTCCTTTTTCAACCGCTTTCCGCTATACTATCTTGGGGTAGGTTTTAGGAAGGGAGTTTTACGATGAAAAAGTTTAAATTTATGAGCGTTGTAGCTTCTATTTTGGCTGTTGTTTTATTAGCAGGATGTGGAAGCGACGAGCGTGCACCGTATATCGAAGCATTAGAAGAGGCAGATCAAACGTCGATTGCTGGTTTAGGTACTTGGTTAGGCGAGCACAGGGAGCGCATCGATGAGCTGTTTGAAATTGACGAAGTTCACGTCGACCTTGAAGGCGATGAGTTGGAGTGGGAACAAGTACGTAATTTCGACGATGAGTTTCTAGATCATTGGTCTTTTGAAGCCGATGGCGAGGACATTACCATTACTTTCGTATGGGATGTCGAGGCGGCAACGGCCAATCCATTTGCAACTGAAAGAGCAGCTCTTGTTGAGTGGTTTGACGTTGTTATTGAAATGATGGAAGAGATCGATGTAGAACGTCCACTGATGTTCCTTGCCACTTTAGGTGGATTCTTAACTGGAACGAACAGTGCTTTAGAAGATGGAACCATCTCAGGCTATGTTAGGGTTCCGATTGAGAACACCATTTCTTCTATCCAGGAAGTTCATGATCTTGTCCTCCAAGATTTTGATGAGCCGGATTTAGATCTTGTTGAGATCAGGGATATTACCATTGGCTTTCTAACTGATATGCAAGAAATTTTCATCGATTAATCTAATTGTAGACTAAAATCAAAAAAGGCAGATGTAACCACCAATTTAAAAGAACCTTCTTGGTGGACGAATGGGTCAAAAAGTTTTCTGGGAATATTAAGGTCATCAAAGCGATAAAACCTCGTTGGTATCGAGGTTTTTTGTTTGACATCTACCTTATGAAATGATATAATATCCGTCTGTGTATATGAAAGGCAGCCAATGCCCATGCTGATAGATTTTAGATCAATACCGCGACTCGCGACAAGTGTTAGTAACCTTTTCGGCTGCTAAAGGTGAACGACATCATGATGATCTATCCTATAAGTGAGGCATACGAGAACTCCTTGAATATACCAAAATATAAAATTTGTGAAATAGATGAGATTTGAGGTATATTTTGCAAAGACAAGGAGGCCAAAATTATGGCACGTTATACAGGACCATCATGGAAAATCTCACGTCGTTTAGGTTTTTCCATTTTAGAAAACGGTAAAGAATTAAATAAAAGACCATTCCCACCAGGTCAGCATGGTCAAGCAAGAAGAAAAATGAAGGATTACGGATTGCAACAACAAGAGAAGCAAAAGTTACGTTTTGCTTATGGAGTAATGGAAAAGCAATTCCGTCGTACGTTTGAGCGTGCAGGAAAATTGCCAGGTAAGCAAGGTGAGAACTTAATCCTTTTACTTGAGTCTAGATTAGATAACGTAGTATACAGAATGGGTCTAGCGGCAACGCGTCGTCAGGCACGTCAGTTAGTAAACCACGGTCACATCGAAGTAGATGGTGCACGTGTTGACATCCCATCTTACCACGTAACACCAGGTCAAAAAATCGGTGTACGCGCGAAATCGCAAAACTTAGTGATTATCAAAGCCGCACTGGAATCAACTGTAAGCCGTTTAGCTTTCGTTGACTTCGATGAGAATGCGATGTCAGGAACGTTCTTAAGACTTCCTGAGCGTTCTGAGGTCTTCGTAGACATCCAAGAAAGTTTAATCGTAGAATTCTACAACCGCTAAATCGAGAGTGGAAAGAAAAAAGTTTGGTATCTTTACCAAGCTTTTTTTGATATACTAGAAGGACTGATATCGTCCTCCTTAATGCTACCTAAAGGTATGCCAGTGAAGCTTGATGATTTATCATCATTAGCTAAACAAGTACTCTTAGAGCATAACAGGTGCACTTAAGGGGATGGGATGTTTAATCGGAAAAGAAGGTGTTTTGTAACATGAAAAAAAAATTCAACTTTAACTTTAGGCTGGTATTAGCCAGTCAGATCATTAGCCTTTTTGGTGGTAGTATGCTTCAAGTCGCACTGATGTTATTTCTAGCTGACTTCACCTCTAATGAATTTTATAGCATCGCTATCGCTATTTCATTCACACCTTTGATTATCTTTACTCCACTTGGTGGTGTTATTGCTGATCGATTTCATAAAAAAGCATCCATCATTCTTTTAGACCTTGCCAAAGCCATGGTTTGCTTTTTAATGTTTGTTGTCTTTATAACAGATAGTGTAACATTGGTTAACCTCACTGTCCTCCTATTTATCGCGATGACCATTATGGCATTGTTCGCCCCTGTCTTAACCGCTGCCATTCCTGTTCTAGTTCACAAAAATCATTTGGTAGAGGCCAATGGTGCCATTCAAACCATCAATGGCTCTGCCTTTGTTGTTGGGTCTATTCTTGCGGCTATTTTAACTCCTCTCATTGGAACAGCAAACATCATCTTAGGATGCGGGTTCTTGTTTTCCATTTCCGTTGTGATTGACCGCTTTATTCGTGTTCCCTTTGTAAGAAGGCAAACAAAAGCTAACTTTTCACAGATGATGGTCGGAGACATGAAAGAAAGTTGGCATTATTTAAAACGAGAAAATCCAAAAATTTTGAAGCTTTCTTTTCTTTTTGCTACCCTTGCGGCCCTTTTTCAACCGGCCGTTGTACAAGTTGCCCCTATCGTCACCGATCTTTTAGACGGTACTGAATTTTTAGTTGCCGTCGCCAATGCGGTGATTGGTTTAGGTGCCGTTGTGGGAGCGATGCTGGTTGGAAAGTTAAAAAAATGGCTCCATCTCGGCTCTCTTTCAGAGATGATGCTCCTATCTGGTATCGGTGGCATCTTACTTGCCCTTGCCTTGCATCCGGCTACACTAAACACTGGATTCCAGATTCCTTTTTGGACGTTTAGTATCTCTTTAGCCATCGTAATTGCTATCCAAACGTTAGCAAGTGTTACCGTCGGGGTGGTCATGCAAAAAGAGACACCGTCTGAGCTTTTAGGTAAAGTCAGTGCCTTGTTTAGAATGATTGGTAGCATTGCTAACCCGATTGGTATTCTCTTATTTGGAATGGCTGTAAGTTTAGCTAATGGACAGTTTGACCTTGCGTTTATCGCTGTGGCAATTGCCACACTCGCTCTTGCCGTTGTCACCAAAATGATGTTTGGCTCCTCTTCTAGTGAAGAAATTTAATTAAATTTTAATTCTCCGTATTAAGTATGCGCCTTAGATGGTTGCATGCTTTTTTTGTTTAGAAAATCAATTCTGGTAGCACATGGGTAAACGTAATAAAAATCAAGTTAGAAATCACAATGCCGATGGCGATAGCTAAGAAGGAGCGCCCAATTGGGAGTTGTAACGTTGTCGCTACAATGGCCGCCGTTGGATGAGCGCCTGGAAAGAAGGGGAGACCAACGAACAGGATCAATCCCCAAAAGCTAGCTCCTTCGACTTTTGTTTGCTGCTTCCTTACCCGTGTTTCAATTTTACTTGTTAGCCGATCTAATTTCGGCACCCTCTTTGCTAATTGCAGGACTTTTTTGGTAAAGAGTAATAGCACAATCGTTAATAAAACGTTGCCTATGCAAGCCATGATAAACGTTGGTATTAAGGGAAGTCGCAAAAGAGCGGCAGCTATGAGTCCCGATTGGGAGAACGGCAATAAGGATAAAATAAAGACGACAACTTCGGATGTAACATTGTATTGATTAAGAAAATTTACTGTGACGTGTACCCATTCCTCAATCATTTGGTCAACTCTAAGCCTTTCACACCTTTGACTAACGCAACCAAACAAATCCCTGTGAAAATCACATCGGAGACAGGGAACGCCCACCAGATCGCAGCAAGGCGATCGTCTATAAATCGAGGTAAGAAATAGACCAAGGGCATCAGAATAAGTAGTGGTTTAGCCACCGATAAGAAAAAGCTCGCCCGTGCTTTCCCGATGGACTGATAGTACGTGGCAGCCAATGTTTGAATACCGACCGTCACAAATAGCACCATCTGCATCCTAAAAACAACCGCTACATCATCAACCACATCCCTATTAGTGGTAAAAATGTCGGCCACTTGGGCCGGTAGAAAAATTCCCATCATCGATCCAACCAATCCAACCACTGTAGCGTAAATGAGGGCATATTTTAACGCAAGCTTTACCCGCACCTTTTGCTTTCCTGTGAAGTTAAAACTAACCACGGGTTGCATGGCCTGGTTGACCCCCATGACCGTAAAAGTCAAAAATAGAGCAATGCGGTTGACTGTCCCCAAGGCAGCTAAGGCATCTTCCTGTCCAGTTGCCCGAACCGCACGGTTAAGAACTAGAGCAAAGGCTGCTGTTGCTAGACTTCTACCCAAGGCTGACACACCCACTGCCAGAATCCCTTTGACTGCTAACCAATCAAGCGTCCCCATTTTTTTTAAAGCCTTAAGCTTTAACGAACTCGTCTTAACCAGTAACCACATCCCGACTAAAGACGCTATACTTCCCGATATGGCGATGGAGGCCGCAATCCAACCAACTCCCCAACCAAATAGAAACACAAACACATAGTCCAAAGCAACAATCAACGCGGCTTCGATCAAAACAACGAGCATGGCATACTTCATTTTCCCATACGCCCTAAAAATAGCAGAAAGTAAAAGAACGACTGCTGTAAATGGAATGCTAAAAATCAAAGCAATCAAATAAACACTAGCAAATTCTAAAATGTTGCCTTCTGCTCCAAGAAAGTTCAAAATCGATTCCCTAAACCACCACGTCAATCCCATTAAAGCCACAGAGATTAACATCGTCATCAAAAAGGCGGTCACTATAGCGGGAAGTATTTCCTCCTGCTTACCTTCACCAAGTTTCCTTGAGATATAAGAAGCTGTACCAATGGCAATCAGCTGTGAGAAAGCAAAATAAACCATCGACAACGGATACAGCACACCGATGGCACTAACCGCATAAATGTCAATGCCGCGGGATACAATTAAGGTGGTTAGTACCATTTGACCGCCTGTCGCTAGCATGCCGACCACCGCGAAGAAACCAAGAGATAACATAAGCTTATGAACGTTTTCTTTTCCTAAAAATTCACTTTTCACCATGATAAAACACCACCTAATTAGTACAGTGCTTATTCGTATTTTAAAATCGTAAATAAAACGCTGAAATTTTCGGACTAAGCAAGGAAGTGTGGCTTGCAGCATACCTAGAAGGTACGTAAAAGTGACACTGACGTAGGATGGGTCGGAAAGGACAAGTTTTATACGAATTTCAAATGTTAATTAGCACTAACTAGTGTGGGCAAAAAAAAGGAAACCATTCCTTTACAGAACGATTTCAGTCACAGGTTTTGGAGGCGAATCCACCTCGGCTAATTGGTTTAAATACACCGCGATTTCAACGCCTGAAATCTTTATCTGAGGTGCGATGTCATGCAGTGGTACCAGTACGAAGTCTCGTTCACACATGAGCGGGTGTGGAATTTTCAAAGTCGAACTGGAGAGGCTTTGATCGCCATAGAGCAGGATATCAATGTCGATGGTACGTGGTCCAAAGCGAACTTCTCGCACCCGGTCTAGTTGATGTTCGATGCGTTGGCAAATCGTAAGGAGGTCATGAGGAGATCGCGTGGTCGTGATTTCGAGAGCGAGGTTGTAGAAGTTGTCTTGCTCTTTTAAGCCCCACGGCAAGGTTTCATAAACGGTTGAGATGCTTTTTACCGTCATGTTTTCCTCTTCGTCTAGGCATTTGATCGCAGATCTCAAATGGTTCAGACGGTCACCCATGTTCGATCCCAAGGAAAGGTAGGCCGTTGTCATTTTAATCCTCTCCACCAAAAGCTACGTATTCACAGGATACCGTCCCATTAAACCCTTCAATCGGTGGGTTAACCTTCATAACTTTCGTATCCACACAAATGCAATTTGGATAGGCCTGGGCAATGGCTTCGCTAATTTCTTTGGCAATGGTTTCGATGAGGTCGTAGCAATTGTCCATCATGATCCCACGCACAATCTCAAAAACGTCTGCATAGTTAAGCGCATCAGTAATATGATCGGTCTGTGCAGCAGAGACAACTTGATCGGTTTCAATTCTAACGTCGACCATGAATTTTTGTGGCGTCTTTTTTTCTTCGACTAACACACCGTGACAAGTGACAAATTCCATGTCGTTTAAGTTTAAATAGAACATTTAGACCAGCTCCTTGTACGTTATCCTTGTGCTAAAGATGCTTTTTTCACCGCAAGTTCCTAAAACATAGAGATCGTTCTCCCTTTTACAAGCATCGACTACGACCTCATCGCCAAGTTTTGCTTCGTGGATATAGTTAAACTGAACTTCTTGCCATTCTTTGACGCCCGGGCAGTCTTGTAATGATAAAACGTTAGCCACCAAATCACCGTAAATGGCGTTGTTCATGTGCATGTTAATGTCCAACTCACTAAATCTGACAAGGTGGTTGTAAGAAGCAATGGCTTCTGCTTCTTCAGGAATTTTAATTTTTTCTGATTCCATGGTAACGTCACACTTTCCGTAATGAGGAAATTCGATCGGGAACGCACTTGGTCGTTTGATTTTCCGTTCGTTAATGTCGACTAGCACCCACAAGGTTTCCCATTCGATCAGCCGGTTACCATCAGCATCTTGGATATCCCCATAACGTTTGAAAGCGCTTCGAGCGATCTCACCTGGCCACGTCCGGACGGTTACGTTTTGACCCATTTCTGGAAGTTGGTTGATTTTCATTCCAAAGCGTTGAATCAAAAAAACAAGGCCAGTTGGTAAGGTTTTTTCAAGACCGATTCCTAAATCTTCTGCATTAAAAAACGCAGATTCGCTAATGTATTTTAATAATGCGGTCAATTTTATGTCCCCGTTGGCATCTAAATCGCCAAAACTTATGATTCGTTCTCGTTCGTAGATCATTCGGCATCACTCCTACCTACTATTATAACTCAAATTCTTCATCACGTGAAGAGCGCAGACGTTCTCTTTGACATCGTGGATACGGACGTAATTTATGCCTCGCTCATAAGCGTAGCACGTCATAGCTACCGTCCCGATACCTAGTAAAGCTTTATCGTCGTCTTCCATTAATTCACGTAGTGTCCCCTTTTTACTGGCCCCCAGTAGAAGTGGATAACCCAGTAATTTTAATTGATGGAGATTTTTTAGGACTTCGATGCTCTGTGGGATGGTTTTTCCAAAGCCAATGCCAGGGTCTAGAATAATTTTTTTAGGGTTAACCCCCGCTTTCAAGACTAGCTCCACCGATGAACGAAGCTCCTCTACCACTTCCGAGGTCACTGATCGATAAGCACCAAAGGCTTCCTTAGGACGGTTGTGCATCAAGATGACGGTCGCGCCTGATTCAGCCATCACACGGGGCATCTCTGGATCAAATTTCGCACCACCAACGTCGTTAATCATGCTAGCTCCCGCTTGTATGGCCTGACGGGCCACTTCCGCTTTGTACGTGTCAATGGAAATGGGAACATCGACCACTTGTCTCAGACGCTCAATCACCGGAATCACACGGGCCAACTCTTCAGCTTCCGTTACAGCTTCAGCTCCTGGCCGTGTCGATTCTCCACCAACGTCGATGATATCCGCACCATCTGCCACCATCTGGATGGCATGGTCGATCCTCTGATCTAGACTAACATACCGCCCTCCATCAGAGAAGCTGTCAGGCGTCACATTTAAAATTCCCATGATTTTCATGAACTCTGCCTCCTTTTATAACTCATAAATTTCCTTAATCAGCCAACCAAGATTCGTGTATGGGTTTTCATCCAATACAAGCTCTTTACTAAAGCTACTTGTATTTTTTAGTGCTCTGTCAATGTCCTCCACTAAAGATGAAATCAGCTGGTCATCGGTTTTAGTTCTATCGTCGTATTTTCTATTGATCTGCTTTGAGATTTCTTGCTTTAGTTCCTTGTTGTCATGTTTTTTCGTGACACATTGAAAATGTGAAAGGATCCATAATTCAAACGACTCATTGGAAAAGCCGATCTTATAATCTAGTCGATCCGCTTCCTTTTTAGCCTCCCTCAAATTTTGTAGCGAAAGATGGTCCTTATCAAATATTAGATAAACTTGTTCGATTTGCGAATCTTTGAATTTTAAATTTTTAGAATTTCCCAATGTTTTCTCAGCTTCTTCGACGGCATTTAAGCCTTGATTGCCGTCGTGAATTGTCTCAATTTTTATTTTTCTTTTGTATTTCTGGCTTAGTTTGCCAAAGTAAATTTTCTCAGTGACCCCCTCAGTAAAAATAACAATAAGCGTTCGTAATTTTCGATTCTGACTCCGCCTTCTTGCCATTAGCGTTCTCTCATTTCTTTTAACGTGTCTTTTAATGTATCAAGCAGAATGATCGGAATGGCACCAAATTGTCCATCCATGTACCGTTTTAAATAGGAGTAGTCTTTGCGATTGGTTTCCATCGAAAAATCATAAGCACTGTATAAGTCACTGATCCCATCGTCTTTTCGTTCAACAAAGTAAATTTGCTCTTTCTTAAACTCAAAGTCCATTAGGTTGATTTGGTGGGTGGTTAAAATAAACTGATTGTTGTTTTCTGGTGAATTAAACAATCCGAGCAAAGCCTGTGATAATTCGAGGTGAAGGGATTTATCAAATTCATCGATTAAAATTGTCTTATGTTCATTTAACAGGATAATAGACGCTAAATAGAGTAGCTTCCTCGTTCCTTCAGACTCCTGTGAAAAGTCTAACGTATAGTCTTCCCCTCTATCGCCATTTCGCTGGTAACTTCTATGTTTTAAAAGCAATCTTTTTTTCGTAAAAGTAGAAGATCTCTTTGGATATTTGAAAAAATGCTCATCGTCTGTTATACGAAAGGTCTGCTCGGTCATCTCAATGTCTTCGATGCTGACATCGGCTGCTTTCATAAATTTTAAAACAGCATTTTTATATTTCTCATCCTTAAGCTTTTCCCATTCCGGCCTACCAAGTATCTGGTCAGCAAAGTCCTTGCTTTGAACAAAATTTGTGTTGAGGATCAATAAACTTCGACGGAACCAACGGAAAACATTTAACCCATGCTGGTCGTTAAACGTCTTTGCTGTTAGTAAAAACAAAGCATCCTCACGCGTTTTGGTTGTTAAATCCTTCACGTCTTCAGGAATGACAACGTAAATTTCTTTTTGTCGTTCAAAATAGGTATTGAATGTTCCCTTTTCTTCAAATTCTAATTTCTCTGATAAAACACATTCCGTGGTGTATGAAAAAGTATAGCGATATACGATTCCCTCTGTCACGATGCTTATACTCAAAGTAATAGGGTCATCTTTCAAATTAGCAAAGCTTGGGAAGGGTAGACCCTCATCTCTAGAACTATATAAAACAATTTCTTTCATCAAATCCATAGCGTTTAGTAAGTTACTCTTTCCTGATGCATTTGAGCCAAAAATAACAGCGCTCTTTAAAATTCGATGCTGATTAACTTTTGGAAACTCGTTGATGATCTTTGTCCCTTTCGCCGCTTCCATAGAAAAATACGACTCATTCTTATAAGAAAATAAATTTTCAAACGTAAATTCCACTAGCATTTCAAAACCTCCTTTAAATCAAAATACGTTTTTTCGTTTTCTGATTAACATTATAGACAATTCATTCGGTGATTTCAAGTCAATGAAAGCTCCAGATGATCTTTTATATCATCTGGAGCTTTCATTGATAAGTTTATCCAATCCAACTTTCATCACTTGGATCTTTTTTCCAAGCGTTTAACTTTGCAAGGTCTTCTTCTTTAATGTACCCGACTTCAGCTGCTACTTTAACTAAGGTGTCGTAATTAGATAAAGATACGTTTTTCACACCCGCTGCTTGTAAGTTTTTCAAGCCGATCTCTAAGTCGTATGTGAAGATGGAGACGATGCCTAAAATTTCAAAGCCCAATGCTTTCAAGGCATCGATGGATTCTAAGGCTGACTTTCCTGTCGAAACTAAATCTTCTACCACAACGACTTTCATCCCTGGCGTAACTAACCCTTCTACTTGGTTGGTACGACCATGCTTTTTAGCACTTGAACGCACGTATCCCATTGGTAAATCTAATTGATCTGCCATAATAGCCGCATGAGGGATTCCTGCTGTAGCCGTTCCCATTAACATGTTACACTCAGGATATTCTGATTTAACAAGGTCACATAGTCCCTGCTCAATGTCTTTACGTACCTCTGGGTAAGAGAGGGTTAACCGCCCGTCACAATAAATAGGTGATTTAATACCCGATGCCCAGTTAAATGGGTCTTCTGGACGTAAGATAACCGATTTGATGTCTAATAAATGTTTTGCAATTTGCTCTTTCATATTGTCCACGCTCCTCATATATAACCTAAATGCTGATCCAAATAATCATAGCGATCAATGCTGCCATCAGTCCTGGTGCATTTCGCTTGGCAATGTCCATCGGACTAACTTTGGCCATGGCTGCACAGATAATAGACACACCTGCAACAGGGCTTAACGTTCTACCAATAAATCCACCCAAGTTTGCTGTCATCCCTAAGTGCTCGATCGATAAGCCAAACAAGTCGGCATAAGGGGTGATGGTTTCATTAAAGGCAATGATGGGTGCATCTGCTGAGCCAGATAAGACAGCTAGAGCAAATGGCCCAACGGCAGCTGCAATGCCTGCAATGCCCTCCGAATTTTGCATGATTTCTACCAGAGCATCGGTCACACCGATTAAGGTCATACCAACCGTAAATACATTGGCGGCGATAATGATCCCAATGATGTCTCCGTAAGCTGTTCCCATTCCCTTGAAGAATGATTTTGTTACTTCCTGCGGATTAGTCATAGAGATGATCGTTGCTAGAAACGAGCCAAATAGCATCACTTGAGGAACGGTTAAAGAGTGTATCACTCTCACCCCTTCGTCATTGTAAGACGATCCTAAAAAGTTAAAATAAGCATCTAATACAAGTAGCACAACCGGGACTAATGGGATAAGGGCTTTTAAGATATTGACTTTGAAATCTTCCCCTTTGTTGCTTTCGTTCTCAGCCATTTCTTCAGCTGATAATTGATAACCTTTGTCTTCTTTTTTCAAGATAGCATAGGCTGTCAGGCCTGCCGCTGCTAAAAGTGCTGAAAGAATGGCTCTTGGGGCAATGGCGGTGATAAACTCGATGTCTGTTAAACCTGCTAGTCCTGCAACGGTCACAACGTGGACATGTCCTGGGCTCATAGCAGCTCCACCAAAGGTTCCAGCCACAACTGCTGCTGCTGCAATGGCTGGGTGGATGCCAGCTGATTTTAAAACGGGAATCATAATGGCTCCGACTGCAGCCCCAACACCTGCTGCACTAGTTAAGGAAACGTTGATAAAGGTCGTTAATAAGACCGTTCCGGGAATTAAAATCGGACGCATTTTTGTTAATGGACTAGCAAGTAATGTGATTAAATGCTTGTCGCAACCTGTTACTTTTAATGCGTAGGCAAATCCCATCACCGTTAAGATAACAGGTACAAGTCCACTTACCATGGCACTTGTAAAGCCATCAATCCCCGCCCGAATATCCCCTGCTAGGACCGCCATCGCAAGCCCTGAAATAGTTAGTACCAAACGAACTTCAATCTTTTTGATAATGGCGAAGACCGTAAGTAAAATAATCATTAATCCAACATAAATCATGTGATAAGCCACCTTTATTTTTGTTTATCCCTGTAAACCTTTAAAATTAATTGTGCTGTTACATCGTTTTAATTGGTTTGTTTCATGATCTCTTGATAGACAGTGTAAGGATCACATGCCCCAGTAATGCTTCGACCAACAACCAGGTAATTGCTCCCTTCAACTTTAGCATAAGCAGGTGTTGCAACCCGATTCTGATCATGGGTATCCTCACCTTCTAAGCGAATGCCTGGTGTCAAAGTGATAAAGTCGTCTCCACAAATTTCATGCACCCTTCTTGATTCATGAGCGGAGCACACTACGCCATCTAGTCCTGCTTCTTTTGTTATTTTGGCATAGTGAAGTGCCGAGTCTGTCACTTTACCAAGAATTCCTTGATCCGTGTTCATTTCTTCTGTACTTGTGCTGGTCAATTGCGTAACCGCAATTAGAATAGGTCGCACACCACCTTGACTCCCTTCTTTTAACCCTTCCATAGCGGCTTCCATCATTTTCTTCCCACCAGCTGCATGTAGATTGGTCAAATCAACACCTAACGATGCAATGGATCTCATGGCTGACTTCACCGTGTTAGGGATGTCGTGTAGCTTCAGATCCAAGAAAATACGATGACCCTTTTCTTTTAGATAAGTCACCACGTTAGGCCCCTCTTTGTAGTAAAGCTCCATCCCAATTTTCAAATACAGTGACTCCGTAGCGGGAAACTTATCCACAAATTTATCCACAAATTCTTTATTGGGAAAGTCCAGTGCGATAATGACTTCTGGTTTCTGAACGGTTTCTGTTTTGATCTTAAACGCCTCCTGTTATTTTGTCATAAAAAAACCTGACCAACTATAGGTCAGGCAAAAAAGGACACATACTGCGTATTAAAAAAGTCCACGCGTATACTAATCATGTGTGCTTCTTAGCCTCTCTGGACCTAAGTTAAAGCTTTGTATTCATTCTACTATTTGCGGGGCCGTTCGTCAAGGATAAACTTTTGCGACTTAACTATTAATAATCGTCCCGCCATTAACATGGATGGTCGCCCCAGATATGTACGAGCCATCTTCACTAGCAAGCAAAAGATAAGCACCTGCTAATTCAACGGGTTGACCCATGCGGCCAAGTGGTGTATTGGAACCAAACCCGGCAACTTTTTGTTCATCAAAAGAAGCTGGAATTAAAGGGGTCCAAATCGGCCCTGGTGCAACCGCGTTCACACGAATCCCTTTTTTAGCCAAATTCATGGCAAGAGATCGGGTAAAAGAGGTCAAAGCACCTTTGGTTGATGAGTAATCAATTAAAGTTTCATTCCCTTCGTAAGCTGTGATTGATGTGGTGTTAATGATACTGTCACCTGTTGTTAAATGTGGAACAACTGAGCGTGTCAAATAAAAGGTAGCAAAATAATTGATAGCAAAGGTACGATGCAAATCTTCGTCGGTAATGGATTCAATGTTGCTTTGTGGGTATTGAACACCGGCATTGTTAACAAGAATGTTTATTTGACCAAACCGTTCTAGCACTTTGGTGACAACTTCTGCAGTAAATGCTGATTGAGTTAAATCTCCTTGAATCAAAAGGCATTCACCATCTCCTTGTTCAATCATCTGTTTAACTTCATTGGCATCGTTTATCTCTGAAGGATGGTGAACAATGGTCACTTTAGCTCCTTCCTTAGCAAAGCAAACAGCAACGGCACGACCAATGCCAGAATCGCCTCCTGTTATAATGGCCACTTTATCTTTGAGTTTTTTATCTGTGCCTCCATAATCTTCGTGATAGGAGATGGGAGTCGGGTTCATTTTAGACTCAATGCCTGGTTGATCAGGTTGTGTTTGTGGGAAAACTGATGTGGGGAAAGTTGGTGATTCTTGCTTCATAAAAACGCCTCCAATAAAAAATTAACTTCGTCCTTAGCTTTTGCTAAATTAACGAAGTTAACCGTGAAAGTTTATTTAAATTTGCTCTTTCAGTGCTTTTGCAAGCTGGTCTGGACAAGAGGTACTTCGGTGTCGGCACAAGATGCCTTGTAATCGATCAATGACGCTTTCCACTTCCATGCCTTTGACTAGCTGCACCAATCCAAGAGCATTCCCTGGACAACCACCGACGAATTCTACGTCTTTGACAACGTTGCCATCCAGTTCAAAAATAATCTCCTTGGCACATACTTCATCTGGTTTATACGTTACTTTCATTTTCTACAACTCCTCATCAATAATTAAGCTTTCCATTTAAGCCAAATCACAAAATATTTAATCAATCCCACAAAGAATAAAACGACCCCAACCATCATCCAGAATAAGATAAAAAAGAGCGATATAAGCAAAGCAATTTCTATGAGCAAATCCAAGAAAGGATGCATTCCCATTGGGATAACGCCTGAAGTGAAGGTAATTAGGAATATACCAATCAACCAAAGTATTCTCTTGGTTACCATAATCATGACATCTTTGATTTTATGGAACAAGCGAACAATGGCACTTATCTGAAAACTTTCCAAGCTACTGTCATCTTCATTACTTTTAGCCCGATTCCAAAATTCTTCCTCTTGCAATAGAACCGATTCGTAAGCATCTGAGACACATTCTTGCTCTTTTTTAGGCTTATAATTCATCGTCTGACCTTTGAAGACCTAACAGCGGATCTACTTCGGGCTCGGTTAAGACTTCAACACCACGTAGTGCGCGCTCCATCGCTCGCATCCTTGTTCCCGAAAGCTTTTCCAATGTTCCTTCAGCAGTTTTAATTTGTTTGTGTGCCGTATTTAGCACACCTTCAAATCGTGTAAATTCCACTTTCACTTTGCTCAATGTATCCCACACTTCTTGGGAACGTTTTTCAATCGAAAGTGTTTTAAAGCCAATTTGCAAAGACCCCAAAAAGGCTGAAAGTGTTGTTGCTCCGACTGCAATGATCTGGTGCTTCTCTCGTAATTCTTCAAAAAAAGCAGCATCCCTAATCACTTCTGCGTATAAGCCCTCCGTTGGCAAGAACATGAGAGCAAAGTTTGTGGTCTTTGGTGGTAAAATGTATTTTTTAGAAATATCTTTTGCTGAATTTCGGATGCTTTGGATTAAAGCTTTGCGAGAGTTTTCAATTTCTAGGCGATCCTCTGCAGCCAAAAGTCGATTATAATCTTCAATTGGGAATTTAGCATCAATCGGTAACAGAATTGGTGCATCCCCAGTGCCCGGAAGTTTGATCGCAAATTCTACTACTTTCCCGTCAGCAATCTTCGAGTTTTTTTCATATTGATTTGTTGTGAGAATGTCTTCGAGTAACCTCTCTAGGCGAACTTCACCGTAAGTTCCCCGCTCTTTGACATTAGTTAGTGCATTTTTTAAACTCTTGGCGTCGGCAGCCAGGCTCTTCATCTCACCAAGTCCTTGTTGCACACTTTCTAAATGCTTTCCCACCGTTTCGAAAGATTGCGATAAGCGTGTTTCTAAAGTCTTTTGCAGCTTCTCATCGACGATGCCTTGCATTTGCTCCAAGCGCTTCTCGTTACTTTCTTGAAGCGATTTCATCTTCTGCTCCAAGGTTACATTAATCTTTTCGATGTTATCTGTACTGGAGCGCTGGATTAACTCAAGCTGTTCGCGGAGTTCTCGATTGGTTTCTTCGCGGTTTTTTTGTAACGTGATCTGGATACTATTTCCAATTTCACCAAAGCGTTTGAACTGCTCCGTTGCACCACTATTTAACTGCTCCGTTACCTCATCCCGTTGCTCTTTTGCTTGCTTCTTAAGCAAATTCTCCATTGGTCTTAAATTGGACCTTCCCTTGCCAACCACCTGTAGAACAATAAGTACTACTAACAACGCGATAATGATCATATTAAAAATTAATTGTTCGTCCATGTGATTCGACTCCTTTTAACTACTCCAATTCATCTAATAGCTTTTTCATGACATCTGCTGTATTTTCAAGCTCAGCTAAATACTCTGACTTGATCCGGTTAGCTAAAATTCTTGAACTTTCCTCATCGTACTCATGAACAATTCTATTTCGATCCTCAACCATTCTCAGCCATAAAGGGGCATCAATGTGAATATAAGCCTTAAAGGCTGACCTAATCGCGTCTCTAGATCCCCGTAATGGAGAATCTATTCCTTGATATTCAAGGAAGTCTCGCATCACTTTCCACCCCAGCTCGATTGACATTTCATAGGTCTTAATCACAGCAGTTAATACAATATCATCAGCTAAGTCCCTACTAAGAGCATCTTTTAATCTAATAACACAACGCTGATAATAGAAATACCTCTCTTGCAGCTTACTTACTTTCATAACTCTATGCCCTCCGTTAAAATATCGTTCTTTAATACTTCGTTGCTAAGGTGTGGGAAAAACAAAACATTGAAAGAGTAGTGCGTGTAAATATCCTCAACTTCCATTGAAAAGCCGGAATATGCATCGTACTCCGATACAGGAGCGAAAACACATAAATCAATGTCAGAATTGTAACGGTGATCCCCTCGAGCTCTTGAGCCGAAAAGGATCACTTTTTCAAATTGAGAGTACTTATTTTTGATTTTCTTGATTTCTTCAAAGACACTCTCAACCGTTTCAAATACTACTTTTTCTGACATGTGTGACGCCCTCCTCGGTTGTTATTGGATTATCTCTAATGTGTTTAGGTAATTACGAATGTATTCATTTATTTTTTCATGTTTTTCTAGGAATAGCTCAAAATTCTTTTGAGCTTCTACCAACTCTTCTGTAGGGAAGTCATCTACCAAATTATAAATCTGAATAGCACTATTGTAGTAGCTCAACACCTTCGTAAGAAGGATATCAACCTCACTGTACTTTGCAAATATCTCTTTAGGAATTACTGGTGCATCTCCTTCCAGCTTCCGTGAAAGTTTTTCAATAGTAACTTTCAAATTCTCAACGCCCGACCTTCTTCTCTTCTTTCTCTCGGTTCGAAACCCAGCATGATCTTCAAAATCTGGTTCAATCATTTGATATGCTAGTTTCAACTCCTGCTTCAGATCGCTCTCAAGGGCATCCATATGTAAATCTTTTATAGATGTCTTAGCATCAAACAGGTATAGTGAGATTTCTCGATACACCTCAAACTCAGCATCAAATCGCACCTTGCTAACATAAACCTTTTTCTGAAGCTCACTTTTGTGGTTTTCTAGGCTTTTTTCAAAGCGGCTGTCAAACCATCTTCCAAGTAGTTTATCTAAAATCTTGATCAGCATTCCACCACCTCTCTACCTAAACAAACGTCCGCTTCTGCTGCCGATGAGCTTCAATGTTGTTCTCCACATCTTTCACATCCCAAATTTGAAGCTCCCATGGGAAATAAAAATTGCTTTTATTTTTAAAGTAAATGTGCAGTCCTTTATAACCATCTTTATTGCGCTTGTACCAGTTCTTCAATCCATGTTGCTCCTGCCATTGATCAAGATGTTGCTCAATTTCTTCGATCTCACTAGCGCTCAAGATGATTCGACAACCAAAGATATCGTTCATCCAGTTGTTAACTGGGTATTGATCGTTATTACTTGAATATCGCTTAATCTTGTCTTCAATGGCTTCTGCCGTTTTTACACGATAAAAAAATTCAATCATGTCCAGATCTGCTTGCATTAAATAGTCGTTAATGCTCTCATGAAGGTTTAGTCGATAGTTAAGAATATGCTTAAAAGGCACTTTCGAAATGGTTCGAGAGAGATTCACCTTCTCTACTTTACCTGTTTCGAAATAGTCTTCAGAATAACTTTTATGAATTTGGTTGATCTTTGAAATAAGTAGTTCGACTTTTTCTACAGAATCCATCATGCTATAACCTCCGCAAATTCGATGCCACCATTATCTCATATTTTGACCCTAAAAAAAAGAGGAGGATCAGAATAACCGATCGACCTCTTCTTAAATTTAGGAGAACGCCACTACTTATAAGTAGATACCAATTCCTGGACCGATGTTCCAACCGAAGAAATACCAAACGATCATTAATAATGTCCAGAAGATGGTGAACACAACCGTATACGGCATCATAGTAGAAATTAGAGTTCCTACACCTGCATCTTTATCATACTTTTGGAAGAACACGACGACAAGAGCAAACCACGCCATTAATGGTGAAATAACGTTTGTCGTTGAATCTGCGATACGGTATGCTACTTGAACAAATTCTGGAGTGAACCCCATTGTCATTAACATCGGTACGAATACAGGTCCTAAAATAGCCCACTTAGCAGACATTGATCCGATTAAGAAGTTAACGACGACAACGATAACCATAAACATTAAAATTAATGGAATTCCCGTTAAGTTCCAACGAACTAACATGTCTGCACCATTTACAGCTACGACTGTACCTAGGTTAGTATAACCGAAATAAGCGATAAACTGAGAAGCGAAGAAGGCCAAAACGATAAATCCGGCCATGGACACCATTGCTTTTTCCATTAACGCAACAACATCTTTGTCTTTCTTAATCGTTCCACTACCAATACCGTATGCTAATCCTACCAAACCGAAGAAAATAGCAAGAATGACAACTAAAGCGCTCATGAATGGAGATCCTAAAATATCTCCTCCACCGTATCCTCGAAGAACGCCATTTTCAGGAAGCAACCCTACAAGGATAAGAGCAATTAGAACGATAGAAGTAATCCCAGCAAAACGTAAACCACGCTTCTCTTCTGCAGATACTGTCGTTAACTCAGTGTCGACTTCAACTTCACCTTCGTACGTTCCTAAACGAGGCTCAACGATTTTTTCAGTTACAAATGTACCAACAATCGTTAATAAAAAGACGGATGCAATCCCGAAGAACCAGTTTCCTTCGATTCCTACGACGTAGTTAGGATCTAAAATTTGTGCCGCCTCAGTCGTTAATCCAGCCATCATCGAATCGATTGGACTTAACAGTAAGCTAGCTCCGAATCCTCCAGACACCCCAGCAAAACCAGCAGCTATCCCAGCGATTGGATGACGACCAACACTCATAAACATAATCGCAGCAAGTGGAATGACGATGACGTATCCAGCATCTGATGCTAAACAAGACAAAATACCAACGAAGATAATAACTGCCGTTAATAAGGAACGTGGTGTTCTTGTTACAACCCCTTTTAAGGAAGTCGTTAATAAGCCAGTACCATCAGCAATACCAACACCAAGCATGGCTACCATTACTACACCAAACGGTGCGAAGTTTGTAAAGTTTCTTACTGCAGAGGTTAGCATGAACTCCACACCTTCTACCGATATTAAACTTCTCGCAGCAATGGTCATATCTTCTATTTCACCAGTTGCCATATTAATACCAGTAAAATCTACTGAGGTTCCCATTGCAGCGAAAATGGCTGATATAACAATTAAGAAACCAGATAATATCATAAAAATCATAACAGGGTGTGGAAGCTTATTTCCTAATCGCTCCAAACGATCTAGCATTGTAACTCTTTCTTTCTTTTTTGCCACCAATTACACGTCCTTTTCCACGTTTTTTTGAACTTCTGTGCCCTTTTTGGAATCGGTTTCCAAAAAAGACCGCAAGTAGCATTATACCCTAAATCCTTTGTATATTCAACAAAAAATTTTAACTTTTTCTATTTTTTCACAACCTTCTATTGTAACCAATTTTCTCCAGTAGAATAATCAAACTCTACTCCTGGCTGTCGATTGAAAATATAGACACTCAACATCAATTCCTCACAAGTGGAAACAGCTTGTAACCAGATGCCCCGTGCCATCAATTCGTCGTCTCTAAAAATAGGAGAAGCCATAAATACAACCTCACTTCCACTATTTAGCACGTTGCGAATTTGACCTTCGTAGTGGGTCATGACGTTTTGATTCGAGTGAGCCGTTTGGGTAAACAAGTTCCATGGATCGTCTTCTGAACCAGCATACCCATAAATGAGCTCTCCACGATCGTTGAAATTAAAAGTTAACGTATAAGCAATCAAATGACCTCTATTTTTCACCCAAACTGACGTACCATCAATGGTTAACTGGTTCTGATCCCAACCAGTTGGCTCGTGAGTTTGAGGGTTCCTACTTTCGGATGATCCCACATTTCGGTGAGATAGATAGGCAGTGATGGGCAACGTTCTTCCTAGTCGGTCGTGACCACCAATATCTAGGCGTTCATATTCCCAATTGGTAGAATCAATGGTAATGACTTCCATGTAATAAACGTCTCGACCTTCGTCGTAAAGGAGGGCCAAATACGCAGCTTGCTCTTGAAAGTCCTCAGAAAAAACGACTTCTTGTCGCTCTTCGGAGAATAAATCAAAGATGTCAAAATCAGATAAGTCAACGTCGTGATGGACAAACCAGAAAAAAGCCGCGACGGTCAATACTAAAAGAAATAGACCTCGCCAACTCCAATTGCTTTGTCTACCACCTCGCCCACGTCCACCACGACCTCGTCTGCGACGGCAATTTCCTCCTAGCAAAAGCAGTGCTAGCCCTCTCTTTTGATTCCGGCCCCTTGTTCTTCTTCCCGTTGTCCTACGTCTCGACATTTCTTTAGCCTCACATTACTTCGTTATATTTCGTCACAATTATAGCACAAAAATTTCTTCCTGCTCCTTTTTGATGAGATACAGGGGGTAGTGTTTTAGTTTTTTGTTGACCCCTAAGATTAAAATTATCATAAAAATGCTGTTTTTGACAAAATCCGGATACAGATTAGTCTATTTCCTCTCAAATCATCATCAGTCGTATCACAAAATAGCCAAAATCACAACTTTTGTGATACAGAATCAGCAATTCCTACAAATAATGGCCCTAATCGAAGCCCCTAGAGCCCACACAACCAAAATTTGTATCACAAAAACATGGATTTCGGTCATTTAGTGATACAATTGGCTGGATTTAAGGGAAAATGGCTTAGTTTGTATCACAAAAACGTGGATTTCGGGCAAAATGTGATAATTTTGAAGCTCTAGCTATCCGAAGTTGATAGTGTAAAATAATATGTGTAAATAAAATAGAAAAGGAAGTCATCAATCTGTAGAATAGAGTTTGCGAGAACAAAATTCACAGAAAAGAGGACTTCCTATGAAAGATTTTACCACAGAACT
>Ga0123352_10000358_pt1 | contig 54748 bp, 36 predicted proteins | sample TergutLab28metaG_FD_89700 | JGI IMG/M metagenome (GOLD analysis project Ga0123352, IMG submission 89700) | Labiotermes labralis P1 segment gut microbial communities from Petit-Saut dam, French Guiana - Lab288 P1 | ecosystem: Host-associated > Arthropoda: Insects > Digestive system > Gut ... | reverse complement strand
GGCAAGGCGCCGAAGGAAATTCACACCATTCTGATAGAAACATTAGGGGAACATGCACCATCGTATGCCACCGTCAAAAACCGGGTGGCCCAGTTTAAACGTGGTGATTTTTCCACCTGTGGTGCACCTCGTCCTGGACGACCCAAAACAGTGACCATCCCGGAGATTATTGATCAAATTCACGAGTTAATCTTGGAAGACCGCCGGATTTCGTTTAATACAATAGCTGAGCAGCTGGGCATCTCACGTGAGCGGATTGGGTCCATTATTCATGAAGATTTGGACATGCGGAAGCTCTCCGCGAAGTGGGTCCCGAAATGCCCGAACGCGGATCAAAACGTCAACGGTGCCTGTCGTCTGAGCAACTTTTGAAATTTTTTCGGCTCGATCCAAATGATCTCCTGTCGCGATTGGTGACCATGGACGAAACCTGGTTATATCATTATGACCCGGAGACAAAGCAACAATCAATGGAATGGCGGCATAGCGGCTCACCCGATCTCAAAAAATTCCAAGTGCAAAAATCCGCTGGAAAGGTCCTCGCCTCGGTTTTTTTTTTGGGGGGGGGGGATTAAGACGGCATCCTCCACATTGATTATCTTCCAAAGGTCCCAACTATCAACGCGAGTATTAGTCATCTCTGCTGGTGCAATTGAAGGGTATTTTGAAGGAAAAACGCCGCGGGAAGTTCACCAAGGTGGTCTTGTTCTCGCATGACAATGAACCGGCTCATCGGGCACTTGCAACCCAGAAGAAACTGGCCTACCAGGGCTTCCAGTGTCTTGATCACACACCCTATTCGCCAGATCTGGCCCCGTCGGACTACCACCTGTTCCCTGGGCTGAAAAACAATTGAAATGTCGCCATTTTTCGTCCGACGCGGAGATCATTGCTGCTGCGGAGACCTGGTTGGACGGACAACCTTCTGTCTTTTTGAGTGGCTTGCAAAAGTTACAGCAAAGGGCTAAGAAGTGTATTGAGCTTCGTGGGGAGTATGTTGAATATATCCCGAGTTTGGTCGCTGTAGCTTGTTTCCTTCCTGGTCAGGCTAAGGACTCATCAGCACCCCCTTGTACTGTCTATTTAGATCATATTATCTTATATGTAAGCCTCCACATCCAAGTTAACGAAAATGTAAAAACCCTAAAACATACGAGTGTGCTAAACATATGTTCAGGTCCCAATTATTTCCAAATCATACAGCGTGATTTAAAAAGATGGACTCAATTTTGTACGCCTATACTTTCTGAACTGTATATGGTATATGAATGATCTGCATAACATTTGAAAGAAAAGATCTTAATTTTTAATCATAGCTAGAGCGCTCATCTAGCGCACAGCCATGCAGCAGCGTCAGTCGAGAACAAAATGGCTAATATTTATCACAAGATTTTTTGCGTTCGTGATTTCATTAAAATTGAATCGGCGGCTGCTGTGCAGCGTGCGTTTCGTCCTCGTTTCAACATTCAACTTCCAACGAGGAAGAGCATTTGTCGTTTGAGTCATCAATTTGAGAAAATAAGCTGTCTGTGTAAAGGCAAAAGCTCCGGCCGACCACGTGTATCAGAGGAGAAGGTGAGACGAATTCAAGAGTTTTGAGCGTAGCCCACGCAAGTCAACCCATAGAGCGAGCAGAGAACTTGGAATACCGCAACCGACTGTCTGGCGTGTGTTGAGGCGCCGTTTACTCTTCAATTGAGTCAGTCTTTTTGAATCACCCTGTATTTCACTGCACTTGTTGTTAAGTGTCTAAGGTTACAAATAATGTGACTTGAGTACAAATTACATCAAATATGAATGAGATGAATAAAGCTACTCGCCAGGCTTGGAAATATCAGTGTGACAATTAAGAGCCGGAGGAAGAGATTTTGGCAAAGAAACCGATATCATTGAACAGGATTAGCTGCACTTTTAGTTCCTAGTTCATTTTACTGTATATGGTAGCTACACCTGCCAAATTTATTTCCCACTAACACGAATCTTGCCGCGAAGAGGTCGAAATTTAATTTAGGATTCCAAACCAAAAACTTATGTCAAACAAATAAAGTAAAATGTTTATTAACTTTCTATTTACAGACTCTGCCATTCTGGATTGAAAGAAATAGATGACACAACCTTTTTTGTATCAAGATTATGTTCATATTTTAATGCAAATAGTTAAACAGTTTAATATGATATTTAATAAGCACAGGACGTGTTATATATGTAAATGAGCTACTTGATATAAAGACATATTTTATAAAAATACACATTTATTTTCATTTTTCGCAACAGTAACGTAACCGAAAATAGTTGCAATTAGCTGAAAACAACTTGGTCCTCCTTAAAGGGCTGACAGTGCCTCAGTCAGGAAACTACTCTTATTTTATTTGAAATTTCTTAATTGTGGTTGCAACAGCCCGCCACTGGATATTGTCCCGATCCAAATCAATCCAAATTTCACAATCCTTAATTCCTCAACTTTAAGCTGTATCATACTCCTTTTATTTATGCAATGACTATGATGCTCGTATTAATAATAAGCAAAGAGCCTGAAAATATCATGTATGTTCTTAGTTCACTACTTATGAGTATTAAGCACTTGAATCTTCGTGTCTTACTCTATGTTCCTTACAACTGCTGTGATCGAAGTTGAAAAGAAATCTGCTCCCAATACAATACGTTATGGTGTTATGTGCGCTCTATAGCTTAGGGGTCAGCTTATTCGATGCATATGTGATGAAGGTGCAGGCAGGAAGGGAAATTCTGAATACGACTGAACACTGAAAGCAATAGAAAGAGAGAACTGAAGGCAAGAGATGGGATATTTGAAATTTAAATAATGTTATGGACTCATATTTGAAGTAGAGTTCTTTTTTTTTACTTCAGAAGGTATACTCAGTTTTCATAACAAACTAACCTTATACTGACGAAATAATACACGAGAAACATGTTACAGAACCAAGGAGACAAATAAATGTGTTATTTTAATACCTATGAAGAGAATTTAAACGATAAAGTGTACCAATCATTTATTATAATTATTGTTTTATTAAAATTACTCAGACAGAAAAAGAGAAATGCTGCTGGAAACGCGCAAATATAATAAAATCGCTTAAGACTTACTCTATGGACCGTAGAAAGACCTCGTTGCATTAGGCATAGTGTTGCATTTGTGACGTTAAGTGTGCAGCTGTGTTGTGTGAAGCCTGTGCGTATATGCGAAACTAGGTCTTAGGTTTTATAGCAAGATATAGAAAGTGTTTATGGCTTCGCGGATCAGTCTTTTCCAACTGCAGCCTGTACTGGTAGGCTGTATTCAACTTTCTTCAAATATTTCCATCTTTCAGGCTAGACCATTGGAATTTTAGCATATTTCTTATTTAAGGGTGCAGAATTTCAGGAAGTCACTTTTTGATTTTATGTGTTATGTAGTGTTAAAATTGTAGTATGATAGTGGAAATGAACCATCAAATCTAGAAACTGGCTAATTTCATGTTCTGAATTTACTGTTCAAAATAAAGAGTCTTAAGTCAAAAAATCATTATTTGAAGACGTAAAAATGTGTTGTTTGGACACACTCTAATTACGTACGCTTCTGCATTGCCGATGACGTAGTCTATATTGCTCTGTATAATAGTGAAGAAAAACTGGAGAAAATAACTCCCTTTTCTTTAAAAAGACCAGTTCGAAGAGAGTATTTAGGAAAAGCGGTTCCTTCATGCGGGTATATATATAGAACTTGTTTAAAATACACGAAACCACAACATTTCTCTATCCTTTGTGTAAGAAGCTTGGGCCCCCGCGTAATGGCACAAGGAAAATGAGGTTTCTGAGAAGATGAATCTCACCAAAATGTTTGTACCCAAAGAAAATTATCAATCAAGAAGACGGAGAAAATTTTACAACGAAGAGTATTACAATTTGTAACTTCAAAAATATTATTTGTGTGATAAATTCAGGAAGATGAGATGCACACACTACTTCATTTGGAGAATCTCAAAACCCTGTATCACTTGGGAGACACACGTAGGCAGTAATGTAATATCATAATGCATGTTTAAGATTAGCGTGGGAGGTTGCACAATGGATTATCTAGATCGCGAGATTTTCCACTGAATGTCTGATGAAAACAGGATAGAAGAACAGGGAATTTCTTTAACAGATGTGTGAATGTAGGTTATTCAAGAACGCTACTCCGAACAGGCAGTTACACGGTTAATCTTGACATTAATTTGTTACTAAAACCAACTGAATCGTTAAACGAAATAATAAAAAGTGTATACACGTATTTGCCTGCTACAGAGCATTGTCAGACATTTGCAACACTGAAAAAGCTGAGCAGCACCGACCGACCACATAAAGCAGAGGCCATCACTTAAAAGATTAATAACGTCAATGTTTTAACAATAACCTACAAAAGGGTAGCAACTTACCTAGGCGTTGGACTTGGTGTTTCAAAGCTCAGCCTAACAAATATCATGTTGTAGTAAGTTCCACCACGCCTTAGGCGTTATGTCGTAAAATCTATAAAGAACCTTTTACGTTCCCTTAAATTCGGAAAGTTCCTTGGCCAAGTTTGACCAACTGTTGACTTCTCAAGGGTAACTCTGCACCATGGAGTTTACTAATTATCCTGTCAGTCAATCAGTCGATAATGGATACGGCAACGGAGTTTAGAACGATCAAGCACGAAGGAATTAGAGAATTCTCATCAGCCTCATAAGAGAGGTCAATGCGATATCTGGGTGTACTGTTTCAGATATCATTGCTAGGTTCTATATCCCTTCCTAGGACTTCGTTGAACAGTATTATTAAAAACATTTTTATTTCTAAGAATAATTTTCTCTCAACATGAAAAAAGAATTTTTGGGCATCTAGTGGTTTCGGATCGCTAACTGAACAATATGTGCTTACACGGCATCTCTGTTTCCCCGCTACTGGACAAACTTTCCTGTTCTTTCTTTTAACCGTCAGTACCCATCCCTAACCAAACCGTGAATTGTCGGCAGGACATTCTTATTTTAGTAGAAGGTTTAAACTACATAAAGTTAAAGCTTTCTTTGTTCCAACTACCGAAGGCTTCAAAATATACCAGTAGTTTGTGTAAAAATCATTTCGGTTTTTAAGATGATAAATCTGGTGTATCACCATAGAATCATTAAGGTTTTTGAGTTTTTCACCGACCATTGTTTAAAATACAAAAATTAAACACAATATTTCGAAGAGGAGCTTTGTTTCCATCCTTAAATAAATACGGTTGAAGGGAATACCCATTCCTTTATTTTTCACCTGTGGGTCTGTCGTACTGAAGAATGAAGCAGGCCCTCTTTCTGGACGGTTTGTTAATTTATTGTGTTTAAAAGCCGGACATCGGACAAGACAAAAGACTTTAGAAAACTAAATAAATTAAGTTTATTTTTAGGCGGTTTCCATCACTACGGGTTTCGCATTAAAATATCTCTCTCTCTCTCTCTCTCTCTCTCTTCGCCGTATGAAAAAATGCTAAAGAAATTTGAAGAAAACTGACTAGGAAATTTTTACCAGAAAATGTCGAGGAATTTCCTTTCGAATTTAGATGGAGCAATTTTAACAACACTTTTACATGAAGATCTATAGGTGTTTCAGCGTACAACTAGAAACTAACTTAATGCTTGTGTACCGAAGGGATACACGTTTCGCTCAAACACTGTAGAGGAGAGTGAAATACGTGCTTTAGGTTCCGTACAATTTTATCCAAGGTATATGATTTTCGAAACACTTAAAATTGAAGGTATGAGCACATATTCGAACTTAGACGATACTGAACAGCCAACAGTGGTTTTGATCGCATACGTCCATCTTCCCATGTGTACACAAAAAGCAAGGTTTGAGTTGTAGTAAACGGAAATGAGAGTTGTTTTATATTCGAACGTAGTACTGTATTACGATTAGAATAGGAATTTGAAATATATGTTAAGTCGTATAGATATTTAATTTCCCTACAATGTGTGTAACAACAGTAAACGTTGAATGCTTAATGGTCCTTCATTCATTCATCATACGTTTTTAACATCTCGAAAATGTGATGAGTCCAAACATTATCTAACACTGAATATCTGCATATGAATTTCATGTTTGTTAATATCAATTCAAAGAAGATTTGCAATGGGACTCATTACTTTCTCTGTTACTTTAGTGTTCTACTCCGGACTATGTTCACTCTAAAATACTTTCTTAGCCATCTATTATCCCCTCTAACTTACAGCTTAGTCTTGTTTTCTACCTTAGACTTCATTCCTTATAATTTATCATTCACTTGCACTTTGAAACGTCCTTTATTTCATTAATGAAAGCAGTTTTAAGAATAATGATACTAATGTAATCATAACACCTTTTTCATTATTTCTTTCTTCCTTCCTTCTTTTCTTCGTTCCTCCTTCCCTACATCCAGACCTTGTTTTTTCCTCCATCTCTTTTTTCCTCCCACCCTCCCTCCCTTCTTTCCTTCCTTCCTTCCTTCCTTCCTTCTTTGCGCGCCTTAAAAAGTTAAGAGCATATTTTATCAAGTTACTGCACATAGTAGAAACTCAAGTCGGGGGAGGAAACTTACGCAAAACACACGAATTTTAATTAGAGTTGGAATTTACATGTCAATGACAGAAACTCAAGCCAAGGTTGATAACATCGAGCAAGGTCACTGAAGTTAACTTTAATGAAAAATAGCAGGAGACTTTGCCAACATATACAAACCTTACCCATGTCCAAGGTTTAATTTAATCACTGACAGATATTAAGCCGCCCTTGAAACCATACATATAAAGATAAAATTTGAAGTTTAAATTTAGGGATAATAATTCGGCCTATATTCGTCAACATAATTTATAAGCGTTCGATTTTATTTTCGTTTCAGTAACATAAAATTACCTTATTTTGACCAGCCTTCACAAGAACGCAAGGCTTTAGCATCGCTGGACGGCGACAGGTTTCTTCTCATTGCATGCGCATTTGCCAACTTTGGCAATATATACTTTGGAACCCAAATCCTTTAACGCTTTCATGGCATAAGACCCGGGAGCAGCATGGCGATAAAAAGTACGCATTTCAACTACAATACAACGGTCATGCAAAGACACAATACTTCTTGCTGCAATAAGTGTAGTTCGAAATGCTGAATGAACAGTAGTAGAAGACTGAGTACGAAAAGAAATGTGCGCACCTTCTTTCGGTACGGCAAAGCATGAATATTATGGAGGTCTGGCTATGGCACGCGACAGGTTTGCGTTGCATTCATATGCGATATATACATTTGAACCAAAACTCTGGAGTAAATTATTTTGCGGTAAACGGAATGAAAACTAAAGCAAATTGTACGCTGGAATTTCATCCTTTGAAAAATGCGTAAAATAATGTGTAATTAAGTAATCACCATTGAAATGGTCTGGATAGATAAGAATAAATTTGGTATATAGAGAATGTATAGAAATATTTTAAGAAGATATACGAATACTGTTTGATGAGGAACAATTTTGCTCCAGCTGTAAAGTTTCTGTCTGGTGTTCAGAAGATGAATGCTTAGAATGGCTACTGGGACACTGGTTATCTAAAAAAAAGTGTTTCCGCAGATTTTCACATTTTCTCGGAACAAATTCCGATAAATTAGTCTTACCTCTACAAGACTATATAACAGCTTTCTTTCACGTCCTTTTCTATTTACTAGTTATTACCGTTCTACCATCTGATGCTGTGTAGTCTAAGCAAGTGCCAAAGCAGCTCAAAAAATTTTAGATAAGTACATTAATGTAACAAAACACCACTCTAGGAACAAGTCACTTAAAAACGTGATATACGTATATTAAATGACATAAAAGCAGCTTTGTTAAGGCAATACCTTAACTGCTCACAACACACTTGAAAATATCCTTCTCCGTTACGATTTTTCAGTTAAATTCGTAAAATAGCCCTGAAAATCTATCTAAAAACTGAAAAAACGCTAACAGTTTATGATTCTAGGACGTAAAGAATGCGTCGATCACTTTACACCTATAAATTTCAGTTCGTATTTCCTACTGGAAGTTCTATAAATTTGCCTTAACAGCTGTTCAGTATAAAATATTTGTTCCTCAACAAGTGCCCATTATAAACAGTAACAAGAAATTCCAAATCAGTGCACTATAAATTGTGATCAATAACGGTATTTATGTATACGATAATATAAAGGAAAGGCTGGAACCTCAAAGCAGGTAAACAGCACAGGGATTGAGAATTTTTCTTTTTATTTTGTAATTTTCAGTTAAAAATTAGTCTTACAGTGGGCAATTTTTTATTTTTCTTATTTATTTCTCCAGTTACAAGTCAATAATAATTCTACCTTGGACTCCGCCATGCAGAGGAAATAACATGACAACACATGTTTATCTATTTACATGTACACCAGTATACACATTTTGGTACACATTCATTAATTCCGATCACTTTGTTTAATATCGCTTTCTCGGATTACATATTCTAAATTTTAGAATTAAAGGAATTTGATAGCTTTATTACGAAGAGAGTGTCTGTGATGAACCAAGCTAGTCCGATTGAACAGAAACGGCTTCTTTGCCAGCAAAAACAGTTAAAGACTGTGGGTTTCCGCAACCTATTGCTTGAGGGTAGTCGCCTCAAGAACGTGACGGTGAGCAGTCAGTCGCTTGGAGGGCACAGAAGGACAACTGTGATAATAGTCATCCTCTAGAACAAGCACCAGTGCAAGGCACAGCCGCTCAGTGATGGTAGAGAATGGGGCTCGATTTTGCGGGCTTCAGGACGTTACGTTTACGGTACGTACCTGCTTCGATAGACAACCTACTAGATGACATTGTTCCGTCAGAACTGGCATGTACTTTTCTTAATAATCTTGCAGGTTTATCATTTTGAAGTTGTGTGAAATTTACTAATTGTTATACCCAACTCATCATTTTGCCTTCCTCTGCGTGATATTCTTAATCCAAGTGGTTGAAACTGATCCTTATTTTAAAAGCCTCAGAACTTATTTTGGGCTGTTTTGAGCCGGTTACGAGCTTACTGCGTGTGTTCAACTAATTGCATGGTTAGGTGTTTTACTTACCAACTTCAACCAGAAAGATATGCAGAAATCTTAAAGTGCGTTTTTGAGGTGCTCACAGTTGTCTTAATATGGATCGGTAAAATCACCAATCAATAAGGCTTCGTGTCCTAAGAAATCATTATTCAAATTCGAAACTCTCTAATTTTATCAAAACTTATTCTTCGTAGGATAGGATTTTCAAATTGTCCTTCTGATTTTTTATTTTATTGACGCAACCTCTCAAATAAAACGTACGTCAAGTGAGTGCTTAAGGAATCCACCAACAAACTTTCAAAGTAGAGATGAGATAACATTACATTTTATGGTCTTGAAAGTAATTTATTAAGAGTCGGCAGCTAATGCATTTTGTTTCAAAAAAGACGCTCTGGCTATTATATTGAGCTAGTTCGTGTATAGTATGTAAAGTTACTTGTGCCTCTCAAATCACAACTAAAGGAACCAAAGTACTTTTCGTCTAGATTATCATACGTCAAACATAAGCCGTAGATGTATGGCCAATGTGTATTTCTATACGTAACGTCCATCTTTGTCATTCTTCCTAACAGTTTTCTTCCGTCTTTTTTATGTTTTATTTATTTATAGAAATTGTAAGCCGGCGATTTCCATGCATTTTTTAATTGACTTCTCTTGCGCTGTATGAAATACCTTGTTGTAAAAAAAAGACTATTAACTCTACATTATTTTAATTCATTTTGTTGCCAGAAACTAGTAGTAATCTTCTAAAATTTTTGTCTATGTTTTTATGAACTTACATCGCCCCAATTCATATATTATATTAAATCTTAAAATTATGTTTCTTAGTATTTTACCTTAAATTAAACTACACACCTAAAAAGAAATGAATTATCAAAAAAAATATTTATCGCCTGAACAAAGAATGTTTCAAAATTCTATTACCAAGAGTTGTGGCGTATTTCACTGTCACAAATCTCGCCATTGGAAACCACTGTGGGACAGCATAATAAAAAGAAGTCACTTTATAATAAATGAAAAGTTATCTGACGGCTACAAAAAGGTCAAAACGTTATACAATCATAGGCTTGTACTGGAAGGCGTGATCTCTTAAGAAGACGCACTAAGAACATGCTGGTGTATTATATTCATCCCATCAAATGTTCTCAAACCACCGCGTTTGAAAACATGCTCTCACTTTCAACAAAATAAAATAGGGTATTTGTATTTTTTTAAATTATGAAATACTTTTTACTCTTCTCATATTCTTTCGTCGATAAAATGAAACAGGTTTCCAGCTCATTGTGAGCAAGAGTTATCTTTCGTCGATGAAAGGAAACAGATTTACAGCTCATTGTGAACAAGAGTTACAGATAAATATTTAGTTTTGTATTAGATTATGGAAACCACCTAATCTTCCCCCTCGATACACGTTCAAAAATTTAAGCATTTAATTTCATTTTATGTGACGCAAACTTAAAAGCCTAATGTCCGTTCAAATACATAATTAAGGCACTTATAATCAACCCAAAACAATCTATACATTTTCTAAAACCCGTGGGCAAACTCAAACACTTGTTTTCCTATTCCATTTATTCTCCAATGTGGGTTTTACAGAAAATAATCACTAGAATACAAATATTTTAGGAGTTTAGTAGTTATCAGGAATTCAATAGTTTATTTCGCGTACTCAAAGAGGCTGCTAAAGGCAATTATTTTAGTTCTATATGAATTTCTTTTCAACTTAATATTTATGACATCCTTAATTACAAGGCAAAAGTCCAAACAATTTTTATGGGATTAAAACAAACTTCATATCTGTTACGTTATTATTAATTCAGGAGCTTTTTACTTCGGACCGTAGATTTAAATAGCAGTAACGACAGAGCAGACTGGCGTTTACAACAGCCCTCCACCCACGGAAGCAGGAAATATCACGTTTGAATTTTTACCGAATTTTCGGTATTCTGACCGGGCCTTCTTGCTACCTTCCTCTAGTGTCACGTTAAATATCTGCAGTACATGCCACGATCCCACCCGTAAAAATCCTAACATATTCTTTATGTCTGACAGTCTTTCAACCCCATTTGATGCTCAATAGCCCATGCAGTTGAAAAGCCATTTTTAAATAACGCAACAATCAGTGAGCCAATAAGATTAAAAGATACTTCTTTCGACTTGACCAACTCGCTAGATATCTTCAGCATTTCATTTAGGCCACGCTGCTAAAAAAGAAGACCCAGTACGTGACGTATCTCAGATTTAACCTCAAGGGGATTGATTTTAAGTTTGAACTGCTGAATAGTAAAAAGAAAATAAAAAGAAGTTGCAATAAAACTGCATACAAAGAGGTGGAGAGACAATAACAGTGGAAAATCAATCTCCAGATACTGCTGGTGACGTTTTAAGTTACCTACAAATGCTGCACCATACTTCTATCTATCTGCCCACCTTAACGATTTAAGATCGTTTCCCTTGATCTCCTTCCTTGTGATTCGGTGGGAAATATGATGTGTGTTGAACTTCACCCTGCAATACAATGTGCAGGCATGTCTCGATCGCAACGAATAGGTTCCTGAGTTGAACGGAAATGAACGTCACGGTCTTCGATATAAAGGTTAAGTTACGTAAACAGTATACGTTTCAATGACTTGTATACGTATACTTCATCTTTTCGAAACGAAGATTAATATATTTTCTTTTTTGAGACATGAAGGCAGAAAGGGGAGACAGTATAAATAACGCGAAATTTGCCACTAAAAAACGAGGTGAGGACTAAGGCGCACTGTGAAGTTGCACAAACATAAGACGGAAAATTTTTTTTCAAACAAAAGCCCATTGCATATTTGCGTACTGCACCACGAATAGCAAAATTCTGTGGAAAGATGATCGTATTTCCAAACAAATTACATTTCTCGTCGTGTGTCAGACTCATTATAAACCTAAGCCGAATCTTACGAAATGCTATGTTTTATATGTCATCCGAAACTTATTTTGTTGAGCAAAATACTTCCTCAGAAGCTAATAGTCTTTCAGCTGATCATAAAGCTCCCCACCTTTTATAAAGTCCGAAGTTTCCTTGCCATTTTACCACACCCTCTCAATGGGCCCTAATCTGATCGTGATGAATTCAGCCCACACCCTCGCGCTTGATGTAAGACAAGCTTACTGATAACAAAGAGTCAAATTTGTAGCCTTGCATCTCAAAAGTCATATTCAATTCCTTCGATCTCTCTTTGGTGGTAGTGAAGGTTCAGCGATCTAGAGCCCCGTAGCCGATAGTATTTCACCATGTTAACTCACAACACCATTTTCTAGTTACATTGTTTGCTGTTTTGAACACCCAGTTACCTTCATATTCAATCGCAGAAACAAATATATTTTTGCGAAATTATTCGCACTATAAGTATCATAGAGAAGAGAGTCAAATTTTTTACCCTATACGAGTATTTTGTACCTACCGACAAAATCGAAGAAACTTTTAAATGTTAATTGTAGATATTGGGCACGTTTATATTTTATATCATGCGTCAATACATTTCAAGACTAATTACTTAAGAAAAAGTAAAAAAAAATCCGATTTGAGCTTCATGTAGTGTTTTTTCCGATAGCAGTCAAAATTTAATTTCTTCCTTCAGCTTTCATTCTAGATCCCCATTATCAAATGCAGTCGAAATCCATCATTTAAAAGAGGTCACGTCATTTACAGACGCTTTCTCGACTGCAGGATTTACGCAACGTATATCACATATGAAGATTTTGAAGGGATATTGCATGAAGCGGTCATGGCTCCGTTCACATATCTGTTAACAGGGACTGATGACACCAAAGGAAGAATGTCAGAATTACAAATCTTCCAGCGGAGACTCGAGTCGGGACTTTCCACAAGAGTGTGCAGGCATTTTAGATTCTAGGCTTAGGCCGTAGCATTTTATATATGGATTATGAAAAATATTATCACAGAAAAACGTCACACATGCCAGTCTCTTAGAAAGGTGTCACATAAGAACAATATTTTTGCTCATGTAGCTCACTTACAAGTAAAAGCACTGTATACATCAGGAAGGAATGTTACATTAATCTAACCGTAAGCAAATGAAGTGAAAAAACTTTCAAGTATAACAGGAGATGATGTAGGTTTTTGAATCATAAATCACTGAAAGAAGATTCTTTCAGATCACACAATATATATTTAATTACTTTCAACATCTAAAGATTCGCTAAATAATTTAACTCACCCAAAACTGTGTTGCAAGTAATGAGCACCGGTCAGCCCAAAAGTAGTTACAAAATTTGTGTGTCCTAAATATACAATTTAGATCGTCGCGACATGAGCTATAACAGTACGAAAATGTGACCTCACACTCAACTAAGGCTACCCAAGTACACAGACTTTTTCACAAACTGCAATTACAAATGAAGAATAAAAGTTAACTCTCGGATTGGCCATTTGAAAATATCCTTTTGAAATTACTGATAAATTGATCCATCTCCTGAGGTTTTGCAAGTTTGTTAGAAAACTTGAAAGTGCACTGTCATTTTGGTTACGTGGCTAGAGAAAAAGGCGTGTTTATAGAAATTTGAAATAATCGAACATATGATTCTGCATCTCCCTACCGTAAGCAGTTAGCCAAACTTCTTCTCTCAGCTAAGTGAATGACCGCTATACGTCAAGCGGAAATAAGTTTTCTTCACGTTGCGGTTTATTAATGTTTTCGTGTTTCTTGGACTGCTGCATATCTCTAAATGGTTTCCTTATACCAAAGTTAAAATTCCTGACACTAGGTTAGGTTTTTTCACACAGACTGGAGTTTATTGTCTGGTGTTTACACCAAGACAGCGATAGATAAATTCAGATGGCAATTGCTGTCAACATATATTGGTTACAACAAGACCTAAAATGATCCGTACGTTTTCTCTTGGTAGTCAACAACAGTTCTGTAGCACCTGCTAACTCCATGCAGCAAGCTCCTATTGAAAGAGCTAATAGTGTTACACCCACTCAAGAAATTGCCCGCATTATACGGAATCCGCAAGTTCACTAACGTGTTCACAAGAGCCCGCCACCTATGCCCGATGAATCCAGCCCACGCGTTTCCGTCACATTTCTTTAAGTTCCAATTTAATATTATTCTACGATCTAGGAGTATGTCTGCCAAATTGATTTTTCCCCACCAAAGCCCCATATGTATTTAATTCCTCCCCCATACATGACACATGTCCCTCCAATCTCACCCTCTTTAAATTGATCATCACTTTTGATAAAAGTGCAAGTCATGAAGCTTTTAATTATGCACATCTTTCTCTCTATCCCTTTACTTCCCCGGTCTTAGACCCAAATATTTTTCCCAACACCCTATCCTCTAAGGCTATCTCCGATGCCTCTCCTTAATATGAAAGACCAAGTTTCGACCCATACAAAACGACAAAATAAGTGTTCTGTATTTTTCACCTGGGCCCTTAAAATAACTTTCTTCATCTACGTTACAAAAGAGCCCGTAATTTACATTCCTGCACTTATTGAGTATTTAATCGTATAAATGCCCCAATTACATGTAAAATTGCCCTTGTGCGTGCCATGAAATTATAGAGAGAGAATAAAGGTATAGTTCCACTTATGCTTAACCTGAACACTAGGTGCAGATAAGGGGTTAGCCTTACGACCCGGCCGTCTTACCGCCGGTGAAACAGTGCCCAGTACCCAACATATAGGAGGATAGGTGGGCCATAGAGCAATCTTGATGTTCTGGAGAAGAGAAAAATCTCGTGTTCCTGTCAGAAATCGAATTCCCTACCATCCAGCCCATAAGCTAGTTCCTACCCCAATTACACAAATAACCAATAGGAAAATATAGTGCACTAATAGTAAAGCTTCAGCCTCAAGTGGGATTTAGAAATGTAATAACTACAATAACAAGCGGTTGACACTATAACTGTGAATACCCAAAATATCCACAGTAATAATCTATCAAAAAGTCTCAGAAATTTTGTTTCATAGAATATAGTCTACAGCCGACATCTTGTGAAGTTGTACAAAGCAGAGCATATCTGACAAGCATGTCACTATGAAAATGTGATTTTCAATAACAATGTAGTATAGGCTTAATTGAGTGTGCATTAGTTTTTTAAGTAGGGAAAAATAATTTAAAATTATAAATAAAGTAATTTAAAGCGAGTAGGTGGAATGAACAAATGCTATTGCATTCCTAAATGTGCTGCACACACGCTTCCTAGAAAATGAAACAAATATCTGTACTCACAAATACTCGGCATACTTGCTGTCTGAGAAATCTCACACTTTACACTGTCTTGTCCTACATACATAACACACATATTTCAGAAATAACGTGGATGTTTTCTAGAGGAAAACGAGACAATTTCGTAAAAGAATAGTTGCGTATCACGTAATTTCGTTTCACAAATTAAGTGGGGGAGAACTGGATGAAATCTTTGTTCCGCACGTCCCAAGTATCACTTAATGCAAGCACAAAATATGTTCACCTTTTTCACTGCTTACAGAACCATACCAGCAACTGGCCAGGTTTTGACACCAACAGGTAGACCGAAAATTACTCGAACACTGCATTTCAAACGACAAAATCCAAGCCAAAGTTGCATATTAAACACTCATTCATCTTTCATACAGACCTATACAGTCATCGCGCCATTTTCTTTCTGAAAACAAGTGAAACACAACAAATGAAAATGGGCTAACTGGAGCCGTTGATTATTAACAGAAAGGCAAGTTGAAAACAATAACTGCAATCAAGCAAAGGAGAGAAGTTTTAATTTAGTTTATATATTTTATACGTCCAAAATGGCAATACGTACGTAACATGACACGAAATGCGCAATTCATAAGACTTCATAAACTGGTGTTACGATGGTTAGAACTGGAATTGTTGGCACACCTGCTTCTAATATTCTCTTACAGACAGGCTAGCCTGAGAAATTATTCGTCGTTTTTTCAAGTACCTTAAAAATTATTCGTCATTTTTCAAGTATCTTAAACCCGAATACCTGTATGGTGCCTTAAATTAGGTCATGACCCATTCCTACCACATCGTATCCAGTTCATTATTCACTAAAACATGCTATCATATTATGCTATTGTAAAGTTACATGAAAGCCCTCTTATATAAACCAAGGGAAATTATAAATGATTTAATAGAGAAAGTAGCCTATAAACTTGCCATCGTGTATATTAATTTGGTTTGGTTAGGTTTATTTGTTAATCCATTCAGTCACGCATGTAAAATAGGACATGTCAATTACAGATTACAATTTATATATTACAACACAACTTATAATATATGGACATCCACCCAATATAATAAATACCAATATAAGATTTAAAGACCAACTGGAATTGGAATCTGTCTCTCCATCTAGAAATGAGTATTTATATATAGCTAAGAGTTAAGAATTCAAATTTAAAGTAATAATATAGAATGGCATTGAGTTATATTTACATGTAAGATTATTTAGATGTTTAGTTTTAAAATGATTACACTGAGTTAAGGTCTCTATTGGAATTCCAATTAAAATATTCCTCCAATAAGTAAAATGAATTTATAAGAAGAAAAATTTGGAGAACAGATTTTTATTGGTTTATGTCATGAGATGTATTTTTGATGCTAGTAGGAAGGTGATTAAAGACTTTGATTCCAAAATAAAAGGGTCCTTTTTGGAAAGTTGTTAAGTTTGCAGCTGGAGTATGTAAGTCAGAACTAAATCTGGTGTTATTATGAATTTCTGAGTTTGATTCATATTTGTAAGTAGCTATTTTTGGCAACAAATAATAGAAGAGAAAAAATATTGCAATTTTAATGGTAAAATTTTTAGATTCTTGAATAATCGTTGTCAAGAATCTCTATTTCTGACATTCATAATTATTCTAATTATACTTTTTTAGATTTTAAAAATATTAGAGCTGTATACACAATTACCCCAGAAAATTATGCCATACGACAGGATGGAACGAAAATATAAAAAGTAAATTGTCTTTAGTATACCTTGGGACATAAAATGTTTAACATACCTAATTGCATAGCTTGATTGGCCTAGTTTAAACATTTGATCAATATGGTCATTCCATGACAAGTGTGTTTTATAAAATTTTAATGATAATGAATTACTTCTGAACCAGTCATTTATATTATCAATTATATTGTTAACATCTTCTTTAAATTTTGTGGGACTAAGATTTGCAGTTATTATGCTTGTGTCACCTGCAAATCGAACTGGTTTTCATGAGTCTGCTTTTATATTCAGAAGATCATTAATCTAAAGTAAGAAGAAAAAATGACCAAGTACTGAGCCTTGAGGAACATTGTGTTTTATTTTGCCCTATTCTGAAAAAAGTAGTATTATTAGATAAGTTATTATTTATTAGTTGGGACCGCGGTAGCACAGTCGCTAAGGTGCCTTGCTGCAAGTCGGAAGGATGCTGGTTCGATCCCAGCTGGCATCATTGGATTTTTCATTGACATAAAATCCATCTGATCGCACTAATGCCCTGGGGTTGACTCAGCCTCTAACAGAAATGAGTACCAGGGGCATTTCCTGGGGGTAAAGGCGGCCGGTGCGTAAGGCTGACAACCTTACCACCATCCTGTGCCGCTGTCACGAAATGTGGGAACCTTAAATTCCTGGAACCCTCTGGGACAATTCAGGCCTGTAACAGGACTGCTTTACCTATTATTTATTAGTACTCTCTGATATCTATCATGGAGGTATGATCTTAGCAGTGCATTGGTTTTGCCCCTGAATCCATAAAATTCACATTTTGACAATAGTATATAATGATTTATGGAGTTGAATGCTCTTTCTAAGTCACAAAATATTCCACCAACTATTAATTTATTATTAAGTGTTAGTAATATTTCATTTATTAGTTTGAAGAAGGCTTTTTCAGTTGAGGAATTATTTCTGAAGCCACATCGTTCGGTTGCTAATATATTATTTTTGTTGATGTGTTGGTACAATCTTGTATATATATCTTATTCTTGTTACCTACCAGAATTTCTCACTGCGGGGGAGGGGGGGGGGGAACTGGCTGAGTCCGAGGCTATACATAATAATTTATGATTGATTTTAAAAATTGTTATAAAAATCATACTGTAACTATAACTGTAACATAACAATTTGCAACTGCATTTGTATACAAGCACATGTTCCATGACTCACTCAATTTAAATCACAATGCCTAATCTTCATGGTTTTCTAATTTCATCTAAGACACCCTAAGTATTTTAATTCGAATGTACTAGTCGTCAGCCAATTTCATTGACCGATTTCGACTGAAAACTAAATCATGCAACATGTTTGTCATCATGTCTACAAAATCTGTTATTTAAATTCCGATTTGGGGGGGGGGGGTGGAGCTGGCGGGCTGCAGCCCCCTCCCCTCCTTGGGTGCGCCGTTGTTCCAAACTAAGGAGAACAGTTGGGTAGTCAAACCTTTGTGAATTATTTCGAGTGTACATAGTCCAGGTGGTACACAAAAGAAAGCTAATACTAGGGCCAGTTTAATGTTTCTGGGCTCAAAGAAAAAATAAATCTGGGGGCCGTACATACGCGTAGTCCGGAACTGACAGTCCAGAACAGAAGAGTTGAAAGTCCAACTTCTTTACTGTCATAATATAAAGATGAAAAAAACATTCCCTGCAATGATCAACAAGATGATTTATTGAACAGGCTACTTGATTTGGGGTGAAAAAAGAATTTTGACACTACTATAGCATTTGTTTGAAAATACATTGTGAGGATTTTTTTAACCAGTAACATACTATGGGAATACAACTGCAAGACAACTACAGCAAAGCTAATCACACTGACATCAAATTTGCAGTAGCAACATTATTTGAAACACTAATATTCATTGCATACTTAATAGCATACAAGAGGGTACAAAGATGTTTCTATAATGCAGAGTGATGCGCATTACCTACAAAATTACCAGATTATTAATGCTTAATACAGGACAAGCTAGTAATATAGTTTTTTTTGAATGGTTGCCATCCCGAAGTGTAATATAGTTACTTAATTAGAATCCTTAATTAATCCTTAAAATAAAACTGTAAGAAATGTTTTTTTTTTTTCATATTTGTACCATGCATCCTGCTATTTTCAAAGTTTTGTATTACCAACTGATACACAAGAGAATTGTTTTTAAAGGGGTATTAAAATTTACATTAAAATTACAATAGCTCCAACATGTTTCGGTGTGATCACCACCATCAGGGAGCGTACTGTGAGAGCTTGCTAAAGTTACAATGTTAAAACATTTGCTTAAAATACATCATTGTGGTTAATCTGGCGGTGTGGCTGCATATGTTATCAGGTCTGTAATGAAAAACATCACATCAAGTACTGCAATAGTAAGGAATTTTGAAAATAAAATAACATATAATAAATAGTGTTGAAATTAATTGGACTCACCCTTGCTGATATATGTCTGCTGCACTGTTCAGAACCTGACTGAGCTAGTGAACGTGCAGTTGGCCTCATGATGTGTTTGCCAACTTGTACAGGGGATTTATGTCATTGACCTGCTGCTCTTCGATCAATATGTTACGTTGGTAAAAGCCTTGCATATATAGAGCTTCCCAACAATTCATTCTTTTTCCTTTAGAGCATGGTTTCAGTAATTCTAGTGTTTCCTCTGCAGTGCCATATTCATGTCTATTGTTTAGTATGTGTAATGCATACGCTGAAAACGGGTTATTGTTTCCTATGTATCGTGTGTCTTCTCTGTGTCTTGTTGCTATTGATCTACCCACCCAAGTGTCCTATATATGAATTGTTCCAAGTGTTACACTTGAGTTTATATATACCACTGGAATTTGTGCCAGTCTTGGTTATTTTGTCAGTGAGTTGTTGATGTATAGTGTTTGTGGCACATAAGGCGATATTCAAGTTTGAGTGCTTGAAGAGATTAGTTATTTTTCATATTTGTGGACTGTGATATGTGAATGTTACCCATTTTTTGGGTTGTTGTATTGTTGTGGTTGGGAGTTTTTGTTTTTTGGTTATCAGTTTTTTCTTCAGGTTTTGAATATGTAGAGGGAATCCATTGTTTTGGGCTATTGCAAGTATGATTTTCCATTCTTGTTGTTTAGCTTGTTTTGTGATAGGTAGTATTAGCAATCTTTTTACATAACAATTAAATGTTGAGTTCATATTCATTCATGGGGGTGGTTAAAAGAGAGTTTTATGATAATATCAGTGTGTGTGTAGGCTTCCTACAGATTCCTAAGTCAATGCTGTTGGTGTTTCTATGAATGGAAAGATCAAGGTAGTTTATGGTATTATTTTCTTCTTCTAACAGCTTGAATTCCAGATGTTTGTCTATGTTATTCATCTGGGTTAGAATTGTTTTTCCATCTGTTCTGTTCTGGTCAAAAATAATTAAAATACCATCTACGTATCTTTTGTAGTAAATTATTTCTTTGCTTCCTAGCCTATACATGTTTCTTCCAGCAATTGAAGGTAGATTTCTGCTATGGTGTGTGGGATGTTTGATCCCATGCCAATGTCTTTTTCTGGTTATTGTACTGAAAATAGTTTTGCTTTAGAATTACTTTAAGAAGTTATAAAGTTTGTTCTGTATTAATTTTTTGAGATTTTTTTAAATTTAAATAATCATAAAATGTCAAAATCCCAAGGTGACAGAAGTTCACCAGCATGCACCTTGCTGCCAGCTCCCTTGGTTACTATAATTATTGCTGATTCATTTCGCTTCTGTGAAGAACTTGCAAGATAAGTAAAAGATCTATGTACATTCAATCCATCCCACACAACACCAGAGTTTTGCATACTACCATTTTTGCAGTTGTCAAATTAAAAACAGTGTTTCATACATAATCTTTCTCACACAACACCAGAGTTTTGCATATTGCCATCTTTGCAGTTGTCAAATTAAAAACAGTATTTCATACATAATCTACCCTTCACAAGCCTGTAACTGATTGGTTAGTATCATCAATATGAATCCTGAAGAAAAATTTTGCAGAGTCACAATATTTACACTATAAAAAATAATCATTCTAATAAAATTGCGAATTTTTTCAAGATCTGTTACCATACAACATTTCACGTCTAAAAAGTAAGTGGTGCTAGCGTCACTCCCACATCACAAGTTTGCATACCAACCTTGATAGTAATGACTGGGGGACAATAAAAGTTAGCAGGGCTGGGATGTCCTCCAATGACATAACGTTAATACCACCTTGCATGATGTTAGATGAACTGGTTCAAATTTTAAGGAGACAAAGACATTCATACACACAAAACACAGACTTCATAAAACCACTTTGTTTCTTTCTAGGAAGAAAAGTAGGCTACGTGTGGTTTCAGGTTTCTGCCATACAGTAGATGAGAACAGCATTCTTCTGGGTTATTATGCAGCCACTACTCACTGCATAACCCAGAAGAATGCAGTTCTCAAGTAGGTTATGAATTCACAAATTCCAACAAAAAAATGCTTTATTTATAAATGTTCCTTAAAACAAATAACTCTTACTTGGTAGCAGTGTAGTACTGTTGTTAAACAGGACTTTTACAGTCTCTATCATTTATGCTTTAGAAGCATGTACCAGTATCCATATCTGTTCACTTTGCAGCATTAACAATGGCATGAATAATTCTGACAGTACCTGTCATTTAGGGCTGAAAACTACAGTAAATGGTAGCTCCACTCATTCTTAACCTCAACATTATTTAGAGATGAGTAAGGTCAGCCTCACAACCCATCCACTTTACCCTGGGGATTCCCACTGAACAGGGCAATTAGTGAGTGGGCCACAGAGAGGAGATTAAACTCTTTTACCTTCTGGGATTTCAACCCCAGGTCGCACAGTCCATAGCCCAGTCACTACTGACTGTGCTACCCTGCCTCCCAATAACCACAGTAAAAAAATATTATACCCTCTGTCATTCTTGCTGTCAGGCATATCAGATGGGTACAGATGTACACTGTGTGAAGGTGGGCAATTGTACTACCCCCAAATTAGGAATTAACTTTAATTTTGCTGTTTCAAATCTGCATATACTCCAGTCATGCTTAAAATATGATAACCAGATTTTAGAAAAGTAATAAAACATGGAGTATATATTATTTCTGATTTTATTACACATATACACATGCTTTGAGCACAGAATTTACACAATGTGGGATCCTTAGATGACAACAGAAACCTTTATATATACAAGCACTCCCCCCCCCCTGCAAGAAATTACATGAATACACTGTCACATACAGCAGTTTCATCACATAATTTTTAAGACAGTAACAGACAGCAATACTGAAAACCTGAGCTCACTGGCCAAAACAAGGCCATCCCTGAATTTATGCTTCTATGAAAAAATGCATAAGCCATCCTAATATAATGAAGTTAACAATATCACACCCCCCAAATGAGCAGTCATTTTAATTTTACTAAAGAAGTTGGTGGGGTATGCAGTGGAGCAATTGAATGAGGCACATACTGCGCCACAAGCTGAAAGGTCTCGGGTTCAACTCCTGATGAGTTATCGGGATTTTTCACTGACTTAATCCTTGTGGCTGCACCACGGCCCTGGAGTTGACTCAGCCTCTAACAGAAATGTGTACCAGCCATATCTCCTGGGGAATAAAGGTGGCCGGTGTGTAGGACTAACTACCTTGCAATCTTCATGTCTAAAAATTCTGGCAGCTCAATCTCCTGAAGCCCTAAGGGCCTTTCCCAGGCCCGTAATTGGATTCTTTATAGGAGGTGGCAAGTTTTTTATTTTTGACTGTTGTAATTGTTGTCACTTAACACAAATGCGATACACAAATCAATGAGATTATTAATTCCCCCAGTGAAAGTCAATCAGAACATGATATTCAATTAGTCTGAACTACTGATAACCAAGTTTCTTCCTTAGTGACAAAAATCCGAGCCCAGATAGTCCAATTTGGCCTCCCACATAACTTACTCATTCACCAGATCTTTTAAAAGACACAAGTGATCAGCTGTTATGTTACATTCTTGCCTTTTCAAATTCATAGATTGTTTGCTCAGCCTCTTGAGGTACTCACAATACAAGCAGCTCTGTCTGAATCAAAATAACAATAACTTTATAAAACATTCAAAGCAGAGAAGTATCTAGAACTACTAAGATTATTCCAAAGAATACACAGATTCCACAAATAGAATATGGAATTCAATTACTTTTTTGAAGTTTACTCTATTTCCTAACACATGCAGCATCAAAACAATTTACAACACAGGCACTATGTAACTACTCAACTCTTAAAGGCAGTCTTCACATCAGTTTCTAAGTTGAAGAATAAAAGACCAACTTGATGTCACTTGCTATTTTATTTCACTTCTTATGTGCTCAACATGTTTCGGACATTAATATATCCATCATCAGAAGCTTGCGACTGTGCTGTTCAATTACCACATCAGTCGTTTTGTTCTTGGTTTGTTGTGTGTTGGAGATTTGGTGCAGCTGGGTTTTAGTGTCCGTGTTGCAGGCTGAAGAACAACTTGTGCTTCAGCCTGCAACACAGACACTACTCAAACCCAGCTGCGCCAAATCTCCAACACACAACGAACCGAGAACAAAACAACCAATGTGGTAATTCAACAGCACAGTCACAAGCTCCTGATGATGGATATATTAATGTCCGAAACATATTGAGCACATAAGAAGTGAAATAAAATAGCAAGTGACATCAAGTTGGTCTTTTATTCTTCAACTATTACAATGAGGCATGATCCAATAAATATAAGTTTCAGTTTCTAAGTCATCACAGTTACAGCCCTATGCCAGTAACAAAAGATCAACATCATCAAGAAGATTTTACAAAATCTATTATTATGAAAAATGGACATCAAGGTCAAAGTAATAGCTGCAAATGACATACTTCTATAAGGTTTCTGAAATTTAACAACAAGAATGAAATATTTCAGAAGTTACTAAAACACAGTACAGACAGAGGTAACATAAAATTCCGGCAACTGGAACTGTTTTGAAACACCTACCCTGACACTGCTGATAAAATGTATTTATGATTTTCCAATTCATCTGTACTAAAAGAAAATAAACTGCAGCACATGATGTACAGCAAGTACTGATGCAAACCTATTACATGTCAGTGAAACCCTGTAATTATTGGTATAAAATGCATACTCTATAAGATGATCCTTCAGTTTAGACTAAATGCAAATGTCAGTCCATAAGACTCTATGTACCAAGTAATTCAATGTAATTTTTATCAATTTTTTTTTCCCAATAAACCATATTAAAAAATTTCCATTTCTTGCAGGATGGCTTCATCACAGCACTGTTCGGTTGACAACTTTTTTTACAATACATATTACAAATTAAAGCACTAATATCAGACACAGGTATTTACTCCCACACTTTAACCAGTTCAAAGTTTTTTACATACCATCTGAATGTATGATGATCAATTAAGCTGGAATGTCGGTGAAATATACAGATCACAAAGATGCAGACATATCAAAAACTTGAAAGGGTGAGGTTACCTTACATGTTTCAATTATTATTGTCAGTAATTAATTCCCACGTACACATGCTTACTGAAGAAAAATTAAATCAACCAATAATAAAATGCAAAGGCCACACAGACACTACACCACAGCAAAACTTTTATAACACATTAAACAAGTAGAAAACTAAGCTCACAGCTTTGGTTTACTATTCAGGCTAACGGTATTGCAAACAAACAAAAAAAAAAATATATATATATATATATATATATATATATATACACACACACACACACACACACATTTCTTTTGTAATACTGTGTTCAGTTTTGTAACAATTTTCTGATAAAGAAGAGTTTCATTTCTACATATTATCATTAGTCATTTATCACTTTCCAAATTAAATGTCGACTGTACAATTTGTTACACTTCAGAAAGGTTCCTGTTTACAAAAACAGTCATATCACTATGCCTTGGTTGTCCATCCATTGCGCTGTACTGGTTGGTCTTAAAACTCATTTCTATTTTCCAATATTTCATATTCTTACAAAGGAAACAAAGTAGATTTCTGCCATCTTCTTTCACACATAAAAAATCTGAGACCTTATCAGAACAGGAGTTCAACCTAGATTTTCTCATACAGCTCTGCATTAATCTAAATTTATGAAAGCCAATGTTCAACACAGAATTATCAGCAACTACTGATTACAACAGAAAGAGTACAAAACAATGACATGACAACACAATTTCTTCTCACATTGGTCTGAGCATTCTCACGATTGCTCAAGAGCAAAAACTCTCACCTTCATCTCAACATGTTCAAACTACTGTTTTATAGAATGAAATTTCAAATCCTTTAAGACACATTCAACATGACATTACTACAGTTCAGACATACACCACAAATACATATGAAAAACTAATCTCGAATGACAGGCCAATAGACGTTTCATCTCCCAAACAATTTTAGTAACAAAGCACAGTTCTTAAAACATCCAGTTACAATACTGATTTGTCCTCATTAGTTCATGGCACTCTTAACTGCTATGGTTATACATGCCCCTACAATTCTTCACTTGTTCAAGATAATTACTTTTATTGGCAAACATTCAAAAATATGGTAGACATCCAAAGATAACCAAGATCAAACATCATATACCTAAAAAAGTCTACAAATTTAATGTTCGTATCAGACAATACATGCTTACATGCACACACACACACAGATACTGCCACTCTGCCACTTGAATCCTGCCATTACCCATGCTCAGCTATAGCTGTGCATCAATCTTGGCTGCTTTATTTGTATGCATGTCTGTTGTGAACATGACTTCCTTTTCCTCTCTTTCTGCATGTCAAACCCATGAACACATATCTAATGTTTATCCTAGGATTTGAAAGCTCCAAATTTGGCAGCCTTCCGAATAAAACCTTTCACTGTTTGTTCGTCAAGTGAAGTGAAGCCTTCAGTTTCTATTATTGCTGTCATGTGGTTCAAAGAGAACTTGAAACAAAATTCTTCCAGTTCCTGGAAACAAAGGTTGAAATTCATTAAAAACTTTTACAAAGATGAATCAGTTTTACATCTCGCTACTTCTATTCTGGAAGTAAACATTACTACAAAATTTCTGTGACATATTCCAAATCATCCTGTCACCCGAGCAATTACATGTATTATTTCATTCTGGAGAGCAAGGGATGTGGGAATGTTATTCTGATGCACTTTTCCCTTCAAGTTTCCAAAGAGATGAAATTGTAGTAACAAAAAATCATTCAGTCTAGAAATACAGAATCATTTATTGCCCAATCTTGTCTCATGTGCCTCACATATAGAAGCATCATGTGTTCTACAATTATCTTGCTGTATCTTTATTGCCTTTCTGCATTTATCAAATCAATGAAGATGAAATTTAACGTATTAGTCACATGCCAATCCAAACTCACGGTTCACTGAATAAATACCAATCAGTGAGTCTCCATGCACTTACAGCACACCATAACCTACACTGTGTAATGGCACTTGGTTAATGGCATGAGTACTTTCCTTGTTTCATATTCATACATTCTGCATACTGACATGAGCACAAATGTAAATTAATTATTTCCAACTTCTGTTTCACAGAAGTACAGTTCAGTCAGTCTTGTGGTTGTGTATGCAGAACCCAGCAATACACATCAGTATTTTGTAGCAAGGAACAAGCTGCATGGGCTCATCTCTAAATGTGCCTGGGTTTTAAATTTGTTCTGCTGGTCAGACATTTCTCTGTTCAGACATTTCTCTTGGCAGTCCCTCTTGCCAAAATTTAACCAAAAACTCTTACCTTTTGAAGCACTTCAATATACATGACCTTGCTGGAACTCACTCTTGTTGGTACTGAAAAGACTCTTAGAATGCTTATTCCATTCTTTTGTTTCTCATGAAAGATTAAAAAAAAAACACTGTTGACTAATACATATCATTGCAAAATACCTTACACTAAAGTGACATGAGCAGTCAGAACCTTCAATCACTGCTGTACTGATTGTAATATCATTGTTGCTCCACAAGACTCATCATTTCTGCAAGTTGTACAGTAATCGTAGTCAAAACATACACAGTACTCATGGCACACTGATATTTCATTCTCACCTGAACACTCTGTAAGGCACAATGCGCTACATTTATCCAATATACCTAACCATTTATTCTCAAAATCATCATATTTGATTTACCTATGATCCATTTTAATAACATTTTCTCATTTATTCCTCTGTATCCCAAACAATATCTTTCCATACACCACATCCATCCTCTACAAGCAATAGTCCTTCATTTATCCACCTGATCCCTCCATGGATAGCAGTTACAGGGCTTATGATAATTTGAACAAGGTGGTCAGATTGCAGCAAATAGTACAAAACAATTCTAAAATGGAAAGGAACTGTCATTACTCAGTACCCATATATGTTATCTTCAGAATGAATGCACATCTTCAATAAAACTATTTCCACAGCCAGAACAAGATGCAGAACTATTGTAAATGCAATCCAGAGCATAAAAAGAATTAACATTATTTGTGATTTCTTCATAAGGGTGACAAGTTTTAATTCCCCTTTTACCACTTTAAAATACATACCCTTAATTTCATTTCACTTTGTTTTATTTAACAATGCTGTCAACTTTTAACATTATATTATCATTGGTGACATGAAACATGAGTATGAAGCACTGGTGGAATGATATTGACAAGGAATAACCAAAGTACTTGGAGGAAATCCTGTCCCAGTGTCACTTTGTCTACTACAAATTCCCATACAGAATAGCCTGGGATTGAGCCCGTGCCTCAGCTGTGAGAGGTTGGCATGTAACACTTGAGTCACAGCATGAGCCATTTTATTTCTGCAAAATCTGTTCATCAAATAATAATTTAACAGGGTCAACAGATCAAAGAAAATTGAGATGGGATATCCATGAAGGAAGGAAGGAAGAGAATTTTATCTGAGGTGTAAAGTTTACCTAATAGTAATAACATTATATAACTTCATATATAATTTAAGAATGCTGCAGTAAGACATCATTTGCATACTTCTGACACAAGCATCCCCAGTATGAACACAGATGTACACACACAGACACTCACTTTAGCTTCATATGCAATGGCAGTAGAGTACAGCACTACAGCATTTTCTACTGTTATCCCTTGTTTTATTATCTGCTCACATCTCCTTTTCAACTGTGTCTCACAGTAAGCATTGGCAAGATCAAGCAATTCTGCAAAAGAAGATCAGTAGAAATAAATTTATAATTTGGCTCACATAAATGCAAATGGGAAAAATGAACTGTTTCAAATGAAACCAAAAAGGTAGAAAGCAACATCTAGTATGCCCATGCAGTATTTTTAGTAACTGTACCAATAAACCTTTCCTCATACTCCCACAACCCAACATTTTCTTCAAGAAAACATGACCTGAAGTCTCTTGAAGATCTATTTGTATGGTAACAAACAGAAAAAAACTGAATTGACTGTGTTAAACTTAAATGACTTTTACAAGAATGTACCATAACTACAAAATCAAGGCATTCAAATGTCATTCGGAAATATACCACAACACGGTGAAACAAAAGAACAAGGTCACATATCTGCAGAATATTATTCCTCCCAAAAAGGTTTGCAGTTCCACTCCTTAGGCTTTCACAGCTGGCATTCAGCATACAAGAATAGCTTTTATCCACTATTTTCACCACAGCAAAACAGTTCCCCCTGCTGAATAGCATCACAGTCTACCCCTACCCACCCAACAAGACCATCCCCTCCCACTAACCATTAATCTGAAAAGACAATCCAACCTGCAGCACTTAATGGAACAATATTCTGGAAGTAGGTAATGTACAAATTTCCATAACTGAAGTGCCACTTGAAACCTCAATCTGGTAAAATAACACTAATTCACAAATTCCACAGCACAGAGTCCTTGAGAACCTAATAGGAACATAGGTGGTCAAGAAAGTCTCTAACTTTTATGGAAACCAAAACTTCATTAACTGTTTACTAAAAATTAACCTGAGCCAATCTAAACTCTCACACCCCAGTTCATCCATTTTAATATTATCCTCCTACCTATGCCTAACCATGGGGGTATAGTCTCTTCCACCTGAGAGTTTATCATACACTAACTCTTCAATTAATAGACTTCTACTTCATCAGATTTTATTGTACATAAAAATTATGGAGTTCCTGGAAACTCACCAAGAGCACGCTCTGGTGGAAGATTAACTTCGTCTGTATACAAATAATGTAGAAAAGCACGATATACCTGGTATGAGAATTGATCCATTTCAAGAACACTGCAAGAAATACATTAAATTAGACTCCAGAAAAAAAAATAGTAACAACAGACAAGGAAATAAATGTAACAAAACTGTCAGAATGTTATGACTTTTTTATTAAACTGAGCTCATAACAAAGAAACTATCACATAATAAACTCTTACTGTATGTTTATACATGACTGTGATCAAGTAATTATTTCCTAACGTTATTTCAGAATTAACATAGTAGTGAAGCAATTCAGAATGTGCTATAATTCTAATTGAATTTACCTCCTGCTATCCTCCTCCCAGTGATCTTGGAACATGGATCGGAAATGCTGACATCTTATTTTTAGAACAGCTTTATGTACATGTATTGGTGTCCCACTAACTGTAATTGTCAAATCACTGCTGCTCTGTAATCAAATATTTGTACATACATTGCTGTATCCATGCACACACACACACACACACACACACACACACACACTCACACACACACACACACACATACAAAGGATCCTGTACTGTGTCAGAAAGAAAACAGGAAGTGGAACAAGTCATAAATACATAAAATACACAGAATTTTTACAATGACTAGCTACAAACATTTTATAGAACAATATTAAGGTTAATCTCTGCACACAAAAAATTCATCTAAAGAGTAAAAGAAGTGCATATTTAAGTGTTTTCTTAATGCTGATTTGAATTTTGCCTCTTCATTGCTTAGGATTAAGTGGTAAACTGTTGAAAATTCCGATGCCAGCACAGAATGTACTTTTTTGAAAATGAAGATATTGGCATTTGGTCTATGAAAATGGTGCTTATTTCTTGTTAGAATATTATGTATAGATAAATCTGTTTGAAAATCTTCATGATTATTGACAATGATGTTCGTTAATGAAAGTATAAACTGGCGTGAAACAGTTAAAATCTCTAATTTTTAAAACAGACTCATACACGAAGCTCTGCACTGTGCACCAGCCATAGTTCTGATAATTTTCTTTTGTATACTGAATACCTTCCTGATGTTGGAAGAGTTACCCCCAAAAAATATTCTATATTGCATAAGAGAATGAAAGTATGCAAAATAAATTGAGAGTGGTAATGTTACTAATGTGAACCATCAACCCAACTGCACAACATGCTCACTTAACTTAGGAATCATTTGTTCCATACGGTTCTTCCCATTTAGGTACTTACTTACTTACTTATCTACACCATTGAGCAGAGTTCTTCTTGAAAAGCTAAACAGTTCGCAGCTAGTACAGAAATTCCCTGAATTTTATGGAAACTGAAGGTTCATTAAAGCATTCACAACTGCCCGCCACCTGTCCCTATCCTGAGCCAGCTCGATCCAGTCCATACCCCCACATCCCACTTCCTGAAGATCCATCTTAATATAATCCTCCCATCTACACCTGGATCTCCCCAGTGATCTCTTTCCCCCAGGTTTCCCCACCAAAACCCTGTACACGATTTAGGTACTTACGAATTTATAACCAAAAAATTCTGTATTTACCATCTCTTCTATTATTTTGTTTTACTAATAATACCTAATGCAGAATGTGGTGAATTATTCGATATAAATTTAAGTTTGTCTTATCTAGATTTAGGACTAATTTATTACCAGCAAACCATTTAATCACATGAAGGGAGAACTAAGTTTGATGCTGAACAGATATCACCAAAATGTCTGTTTGAAATTTTGACACTGGTGTCATCAGCAAATAGCATGTGTTCTGAAACAGAATTAATTTTCTAGAGGAAGGTCATTTATACATATTATGAGCAATAAAGACCCTGGAACTGACCTTAGGGAACTCCATGTTGCAATGTAACAAGACATTAAAAAATTTTGAGCTGCATTAAATGACTTTATTTGAACTTTCGGTCCTCTGTGAGTTACATATGAACTAAACCAACATGCAGTTACTCCTCACATGCTACAGAAATGTAAATCAGCTAACAAAATTTCATGATTTCTGCCGTCAAAAGCCTTCACCAAATCACAGATAATTCTTCCAACATGTATTTTTTGGTTAATAAATTTCAATACAGTATCTGTTACTCTGAAGGCAGCATTTTCAGTAGATATCTCTTCATCAAAACCATGCTCTTCTGTGACCATTTTGTTACTATGAAGATGAAGATGACTTAATCCACTGTGCATAGCTGTCTCAAGTACCTTAGAAAAACACAGTTAATAATGAAACAGGCCTCTAATTTGTCACACCAGTTTTGTCTCCTTTCTTGAAAAGTGGCTTGACTACCACATTTTAAAGATGGTCAGGAAAAATACCTTATCACTAATGCCATTCTGAAAATGGTTCTAGACACAAACAACCCTAAAGGGTGAAATTTTGAACTGCTGCACAAACACAAACTTCATTTTACTTACTGAATCATCAAAGGCAAGTTTCAAGCTGTCTGTAACTTTTTCACCAGCAACTGCATCTACTTCCATAGGTTTCCACATTACACTTGGTGTTGCAAAACATGCAAACACATCATGTAAAGATGTAAATGGCGTTTCTGTTGGGCTTATAACATTCTGACCTGTAATGTACCATACAAATGTACATATTTCAGATAAACAGAAAGATGTTAGCTGTGGATGTAAGAACCATGCAATTTTTCATGTTTACAATATAAAAAATTATTAACATTTGCATGGGCTTCTGCCCATTTTTAATTTGACGCAACACATCAGTCCCTTGCGTTCACATATTAATATATTCATATATAATGTATCAACAGCATGTGTTAAAATCCACCACTAGCATAGATCTGAGTAATAAACACTCGAGCTCACTAACTCACGTTCTTTACTTTAGATGTGCAAACTGTCAAACCTGAATTGTGAATGCTACAAAAGTTTTTAAATAGCAAATGAAAATAATGCTTTTAGCATTCTTCAAATTTAAACAGCTCTTCATATCCTCATGACAGTAATTCTGATTGGTTGCTGTCAATCCACAATATTTAAATTTTACCACATTTTTAAGTAAATATTAGCAATCTTCTGTCTTGCATTCTGGTGTTGAAACTTGCTTTGTTCAAAAACAGACACAAAGCAGGGCGTAAGGCAATTTGTTCCGAGATCCCCAAACTTACTAATTCTATTGTACAAAAGGAAAAATTACCTCAACAATGGAATGAGTCAATTACTGTACCTATTTAAAGAGGAGTAATGAAACAGACTGTAGTAATTATTCACATACGAGGCTTATTCAGAAAGTAAGTACCGTTTCGCTGTAAAAAAAAAATCTAGTAAGGTTTCATACAAAATTTTATTGTTATCAGATTCTACATTCTTCAAACTATTTTTCCACATATTCGCCGCCATTTTTGAGGCACTTATCGTAGCGGGGCACAAGTTTTTGTATACCCTCATCATAGAATACGGCCGCTGATAACACAAATGACTACTGACAATGTCATGGCGTAGAGTACTTGAAATCTGAGGAAAGTGCAGGGACAGATCAGAAACTGTGAAACGTTTGTTGTCACGCACTCTTTCTTTGACCTTACGCACCAAATCAAACATTCACCAAAGATGGATGCCCACTTAGCGCCTCATTGTGCACGTTTCTCTCGTCCTTCATTGAACATCTTAACCCATTTCCTAACCATGCCATCACTCATCACATTGTCACCATCCACTTGACAGATCTGGTGATGAATCTCACTTGGTAGCACATTCCTAGTGTTCAAAAAACGAATTAGACCTATTTCACAGTCGGTTGTACCTTCAATTGTCTTAAACATGTTTAACACACAGGAACAAACATAACCATAACACGAATTTCACGAAATGGCGTCTGTGGCTTCTCAATTGATAGAGGAATTCACTGCACATGCGCAAAGTGACAGTCTTGAGTATGCACAAGAGATATGCGCAGACAGTACTTACTTTCCGAATAACCTACGTACATCAATTTTCGTCAAATATACAAAAGGTTATCCACCATCCTTCTGTCAAAGTTAACTCCATATGCAGATGAAATTAGTGTGGAGCATCAGTGTGGACTTTGACATAACAGATCAACACTCATCATATATTCTGCATTTGTCAAAGACCTAAGAAAAAATAGGAATAAAATGAGGCAGTGCTTCAGATATTTACAGACTTCAAGAAAGCCTATGATTCAGTTAGAAGGGAAGTCTTGTATATTGTTCTCACTGAGTTCGGCACCCCCAATGAAACTAGTAAGACTAATAAAAATGTTTTAAATGAAATCTATAGTACAGTCCAGATGGCAATCATGTGTCTGACATGTTTTCTACTAAGAATGGTTTGAAGAAAGAGGATGCTTACCACCACTGCTTTCAACTTTGTTTAGAATACACAATTACAATGGTTCAGGCAAACCAGGGGCTTCAAATTAAATGGTACATATCAGCTTCTAGATTTCAATGATGACAATATGCTGGGTAAAAACACACATACTATACAGAAAAACACAGATATTTTATTTAGTCACTATTAAACAGATTGGTCCAGCAGTAAATACTGAGAAACTAAGTATATGGTCATTCTCATGACCAGAATGCATACCAAAATTACAACACAGAGGCAGGTAATGAAACCTTTGAAGGGATGTAACATTTCACATATTTGGGAACAACCCTAACAAACAAAAATTCCACACACGAAGAAATCAAGGGCAGATTGAAGTCAGGGAATGCTAGCTATCATTCGGTACGGAATCTTTTGTCTTCCAGTTTGTTATCCACAAAGATAAAGCTTAAGAGACACATAACTAAAATTTTTCCTGTTGTTCTGTATGGGTGTGAAACTTTGTTGATGGAGGAAGGTAGGCTTGAGAGTGTTAGAAAATAGGGTGCTGAGGAAGATATTTGGGCCTAAGATGGACAAGGTGACAGGGGAGTGGACAAGACTATATAATAAGGAGCATTATGCTCGGTACATCTCCCCAAATACTACTGGCAGGACATTTAGCAAACACAGGAGACAGGGGAGGTGTATACAGGGCTTCGGTGGGATAACCTGTGGAAAAGAGACCACTTGGGTAACCTAGGCATAGATGGGAGAATATTAAAATGTATCTTCAAGACATGGGATGTGGCGGCATGGGCTGACCTGGTTCCAAATAGGGAAAGGTGGCGGGCCCTTGTGAATGCGGTAACGAAACTTCAGGTTCCGCGAAATGTGGGATATGTTAGCTTCTCAAGAAGGACTCTGCTCCACCGAGTTTTTTAATAATCTTGCAGTACCCATATCAGACACATAGATTCCCCACTCGACCATGCTCAACATGATTCTATCAATCAATGGCACATCTATTCTATGTCAACATTAATGTCGACATTAGTGAAATTATCTTACCTCTGCACTGCCCCCACATGTACACTTTAGAATTCTGTGTCATGGCTGCTGATATGTGATTATAATGAGTTGCTGCTACATCTATAATCCTGAAACAAGGAAGTAAGTTTGCACCAAAAAATATTTTCTCTCTAGTGCAATTCACATGTTTATTCCATAGTGCACAATAATTGTTTAGGGGTGAAAAGGCAATGGTATTGTTAAAAAATAGAACACCAAATTCTTTCTATTGTGAAATTTGAATGCAGCTTATGTGAACAACAACAGTGAATGATGTTAATCAAACATCAAAATAATTCTGGTTATAAACTGTTCATACACTTTAATATGTATCTGACTCAGTTCATTTGAAAGTTCTGAAATATAAACACAAGCAAACTTACAAATTCCATGTGAATTTTATGGTTTTTTTCTGTTTTGTGGATTAAGTATCAATTCTTCTGGGATGTGACACTGTCACTGAATATTTGGTACCTAATGTTCTGCGACAGCACAGTGGTCACATTGTCACAGGTCATCTGACCTCATAACCCTTGAAGATAAGACCACCTCGGTGCCTCCAAAAGAAATACCCAATGACTCAGCATCACATCCCCATACAACTGATACCTTAGCACCTACATTACTGCGTGAGTTTGAGTTTCACCATGTGACTGTTTTACAACAGTATTTCTGGTTGTATGAGGAATAACCAGAACAAACCAAACAAAATTTGTCTTACTGGTGTTTTCTTGTGCTTACAGCCTGCGACTATGTACCTGACACATGGTTAGTTCGGTAGGGCTCTACCAAACATTGCACTTTTAAGCATTTTAATTAATGACACTGTCAATTGCTATGAATGTATAGTGATGATGGCAGATGAATGAAACATGAAATACTGGTGCAATGATACTGACAGGACAAAACTAAAAACAAACTGAAGAACAACCTGTCCCACTGCCACTTCATCCAGCACAAAGGCCATAAGGACTGTGATCAAATTTGGGCCTCCATAGTGAGAGGCCAGGAACTGCCTCCACCATCACATGGCCCCATACATAGCATGTATGTGGCTAGCACCCGTTTCACTTCCACAACCCAGTTTCAAATCTCAACATAGAACAGCCGTCCTCACCAAGGGTTTCCTAAACCCCTCCAAGCAAAATCCAATATATATTACTTACAACACTGGCCATAATCCCTTCAAATTCATTATTCCCTTGAATTCTTACAATAAACTACGGCTGTATGACATACATCAACTTGAATAGGGGTTTCCACTGCATTATCCAAAAAATTAACATGACTACTGTAAAACAAAAAATATTCAACTACAAAGACTAGAATTCATAAAGTATACTATAATTAACAAAGCTATTTGCAAAATAAAATTAAGCATTAATGAATATCCAATTTGTCACAAGTCATGATACTTGGGTGACCAGAAAGTTCTCTGCCACTAAAGAATCAAAGTATTCGTAATCGTAATTCATAATAAAAGCTTGCAAATTGACCCTATAACATGTACCTGTCTCCCTGTTGATGTCATCCCTTCAGGATTGCCCAATCAATTTTTCATTTGCTATACATACGCTACATTCTCCATGAATCTCGGCCTCCTTCCAAACACTGTTAAAAACATTATGCATAGCACAAATTAGGAAGCATCTCATTATCTAATTTCCTCGAGCCGTAAGTTACTTCACTTTTCACAGATCGAAGCATTTCCCCTCAGCACTTAAACACACCTATAAGCTACTTCACAATCCAGTGCTGTGCAACAGGACAAGATTTTCCACACACAGCACTTTACTATTTAAAACAAAACAAATTCCTGGCCTTCAAAAGAGAAGAGCTTCACAACAAAAATATTAAGGACAACAAACCTGCCTATTTCCGATGCTACATGTACAGGCGAAGTGACAGTTGACCTGTTTCCATTTCCAAGCTGTCCATAACTATTTGCTCCCCACACATATAGTGCACCAACATCAGAAAGGGCCATTGTATGGGCATAGCCACAAACAACTTTTGTTATAACAATACCCTGGAAGTTAGGCACTCGGCAAGGATTCATCTGGTTCACATTGTTTCCCAGACCAAGCTGTCCATTCCCATTGTAACCCCAACCATACACCTGCACATCACATCAATAAAAAAAAAGTTACATAATTGTTGGAACAATGCTTTTGTATATAACAATGGCTGCAGACTGCATACATGCCATGTCTGCTGGAAATTCATCCACTTTTATAAGCAACTTTTATATCCAACAGTAGACTGTATGTTTCATATTGACATCAAATCCAATTTAGCATCTGGTGCTCATTTCCTAAAAAATAACTGGTAATAATAGAAAATAACATACACTGTTCATTTAATTAGCACATTCTGTACACACAGCATATTGTTCTAATTAAAATTGTATGTTTTGCTTATCTCCAATTATAAATGGTAAAATGATGTACTTCTCCATTTTCTAGCACAGCCATGGATGAGGTCTGGCCACAGGCTATAGATATGGATCTCTTTATTCCAATATGAGAATTCACTTTCCTTGGAACAGCCTGATTGGTGCTCACTCCTGAACCCACTTGTCCACAATTATTCTGACCCCAACCATAAACCTGTCAACAAGATGGAAAAGTCACATACACTGTAATAAAATATTACACCCTTATACACAGTATAACTTTCATAATATCACTTATGTAAGATCAGATTTGTGACCTGGAATGGTCATTACAGAGATTCAGTGATTTGTGAAAAATACAAACATAAGATTTCACTTTATCAACATTTTAACACTCTCAACTTAAAAAAACGAAATTCTGAGCACAAATATGAGGCATTCTCATTATGTGGTCCTCTGCATTACAACACCAAGTAGACTGGTAGAAATAACAATTTTAAGTTCTGAGCATAACACACCATATTTATCCAAACAACCACTCCTCTTTTATAAAACTTCCACTCTAAATACTGGATGTGTGTCATATAAGAGGAATTCATCTTGAGCTGTACATTGACTACACAAGACACAGCAGCATCTCACCTCTCCATCCCTTGTCAAAGCCAGTGAATGGTGACTACCACATGCCACTTCTATCACTTCTTTACCAGACAAATTTGCACCAATAACTGTTGGAAACAAGCACTGACTTGATGAACCATTTCCAAGTTCAGAATACCCATTGTGACCCCAAGAATACACTTCTCCCATTTCTGTGAAGGCTATTACATGTGGACCACTACCATAAGCAAAACCTGAAATATGGATAAAGTGTTAGAATTGCTGTATGTGAATGAGTATAATTCAGTACATACCAGTTGCAAGCTAAAATTTAAAATAAAATTTCTATACCATATATCATATCATTTATTATATTCCATAAATCCATTTAAATTTAAATTCAACTGACCAGTACAAGATCTGCTGATTATGTCTACTCTCGAAAAAAAAAAGTTTCAAGACTGAAAGGTGTTAACTACACTTAAAGACCATCATTAACTAACATAATCTGTAAGCAAAGTATTTTCTTACAAAAAACATGTGTTGGTGACTTTCTGCAAAATTCCATATATCAGAATAACTTCTGTCTTACTTTTAAACATCACTTGTGATATCACATATTTAAGTACATAATTTTGTAATGTTACCAATATCACCAGTATTAACAGTTGTATTTTTTAAGGTGAGTTATCCCTAGCATCTACTGCTGATGGATCATTTGTTGGTCCTATTGTGAACCAGCCCCCTGTACAATTGGAACCAACTCGTTTTCCCAGTGACAAAGCAGCTGGGGCACAGTGTTGACCACAACACCCCCAACTAGTGCCAAGGTTAATGAAAGAGTAAAGCTGTATCTCTACTGGACTGTTCTAAGGTGAACTTTTAAACTGTAATTCAGGACAGCTCCTTGATTAAAGTAACTGGATGAAGGCACAAAAAACTGGGAATCATTTCACAGCAGAAACTGATCTCTCTGCACCACATTCAAAGTAGCCCTGGATGCTATCCAGCCTCGTGTCCAATAGGTCTATGTGACCTTTGCTTCATTGTAAAGCAGCTGAAGTGTAACAATAACCACTCAAAAATAACTGTGCAAGAAAACAATTTAATCTGTTTCATAGAAAACCATGAAGATATAATCATTTATCTTACACACTTAATGATAAGATAAATATAAACACAAGTTCAACTGTCCCGCTACAAAATGTCGGCAGAAAATGGGTATCAAGTTTAATAGGATACATAAACCTGCAAGGACACATTTTAAAAAAATATATACTCCAGTTTGGAGCAAACTTCCCACTTTTATTTTAAATGATTTTGTTTCCTTGGCACCGTGTTTATATTCAGTTACATATAAGGATACAAATACACTAAAGCAGTGGAGAGTCACTTCAAAATGAGATGATAACTGAGTCTGACAAACCCTCATAAAAGCCTCATAACAGTGATTTCAATACCTGTAATTCAAACCAAACTGCACGTATTAATTTTACAGTGTCATAGAATTAACTTCTTTTGTTTACAAACCACACTCATCATCACCACCATCACAAAAGCCCACTATATAAATGAAGTCACTACATCTCACATGATTACAGCTCCTTACAGATCTATTTTATTCTTATTCTTCTATTATAGTTTGATCTCCAAAAAAGGTGTATTACCACAATCTTACACCAAGCCTACTAAATGTCTTATTTTCTTTCTCCCAGATGTCAAAATATAGAAATAAACCATATGAAAACTGTGTAAACTTACAATTCTATTCACATTTCACTGTATTCGGTTTTAGGCACAATAACAAATCCCGAAGCATACACAACCATAAAGCCAATGTTACATATCATACCTTTCACACCTTTACCACACAAAGCCTCCACTTTCTTTGGCATCAGTGTGCTTTGTAAATCACCAAGTCCTAAACAGCCAGCAGCATTTGAACCAATAGCAAATACTTCATCACTCTTAGTCACCACAATTGCTTCATTACCTAAATTACCTGAAAACAAAAAACTGGAAACAGTAATCAGGAACAAAATGTTGGATATCCATCATCTTTGACCAAAAAACCCACAACCTTTTGGACACTGTGTATGCCTCCATCTTCAGATGAAACGGGGATGAAGAAGAACTTATGAAGTTGTACTAATTAGTAAGAGCCAGTCTCAATTCCAGGACTCAGACTATTATCATACACCACCATCCAAACCCTTAAAAGCTGAATTTGGAACTGTTTTGTATCTGGTTTAAAAAACAAATAATTCATAAAAGCAAGAATGAAACATAACCAAGAAACTACACCATTTAAAAATTACATTTACTACAATCTCCATGCAACACTGGTAAGCACATTAGGATTTGTTAAATACCAGTCGAGAGGGTGACATAACTTCTGCAAAGTTTTCAGGCCATTGTTTATTCAAAATGAGCCACAATAACATGATCCCAACAAGAATAACCCACATAACATAGCCAGTGGAAACACTAGCAAGAATAAGCAAGTGTCAGTTCCGGAGTAATGTGCATAATTGTAAAACTGTTCCTTATTTCACTGCCTATCCCACCATCTTAAAAGGATCCTTTGGGTATGTTAAAGAGCAGTAGGATGGAATACATACCATAAACACAAGCCATCTTTATTTTGCAAGCAAACTCTGGTTCCAGCAGGCTAAATATTGGCCACTTCATCAAATCCATTTTGTTTATGTAAGGTAAGTTTAAATTATCAGCTGAAATGAAACAGTAACAGTCACTACACTGCTGCAATGAGTTTCTGTTTTGGATAAGACAATATACCACTTGCAGTACTGGTAACCAAAAACATTGGATAAAACTGCATTATGAAAAGTAGAATAAGCAGCAGAAACTTAAGAGGTGTTGCACGAAAACAATCCAAATGAATATTTTAAACTTATATGATAACCAAAAAATGCACATTATCAATACATTCAATCACATATTATTCTTCACCAACATGTTACGATCACTCCTGTGACCATCAACCAGGTGTCCCACCGACCAAACCTTGTTGGTGAATAATAATAATAATATGTGATTGAACACAAATATAAATTGGCATTTGTTGTTTATCATTTAAGTATAAAATATTCTTCAATGCATGGATATTGAAAACAAAACACCGAACTGAACTCTACTCCTTCACCGATACACTATAGCAGTTAATTACAGAAAATGCCTTCACATGTCTCATGATAATATTGTATCATCCTTTATTAACTGTGCAAGAAAACCCATACACACTCCATGAAGTTCCATCCCAGAAAGCCTTTAATTCAAAAGTCACAGACATCCACACACTCCAGTGAGACTGCACTCGAGGATACAGAATCAAACATAGTAAAACATTAATCAATGCAGGAGGTATGTGTAACTGAAACCCATTCATGCATTGCAGTGGCAGTATAGATGGCACAGCTGCCAGTATGACTCAGTCAACACACTGACAGACACTTGTGTAGAACAGTACAGTAGACAACATTACAGTGCAGCTTAAAGAAAGAAAGCCCATCCAAACAAAACCAGAGGGACATCAAGGGACACCCACTTCAGGACTTCAAATCAACAAAACATTACTGTCAAACACTTCAAAAAGCTACTCATCAAGAAGCAGGCTGGGATAGCATAGTCAGCATAGCAACTTGCTATGGGCTAACAGGCTGGGGATCAAATCCCGGTGGGGGCAAGATATTTTGTACCCATCCAGATCTGCCCTGGGACCCAACCAGCCTCCTATTCAATGGGTACCTGGTCTTTCCCGCTAGTAAAGTGGCCAGGGCGTGACATTGACCACTCAATCCCATCTATTTCTGAGGTTCAAGAAAGAGTAGATATATACCTCTATTCCCTCTCTGTGTCTTCATGGCCCATTCTAGGGTAAACTTTACTTCTTCCATACCAAGACGAAAAACAAAACATCAGGGTAAACTCATTAATAGCAATCCAGCTGCATCACAATGCACATCCCAATGTGGCCCATAGAGTTCAGGTCCAAATGAATATCACAGAATGGGTGGCGCTCAAACATCCTGCATACAGCCAAGACATATCAACACGTGATTTTCATGTCCTTGGAAAATTAATGAAAGTCCTAAAAGGCATTCACATTGGATCACAATGTGTAGGTGGCCGTGGTAGTGGTTTAGGCAGCAGCTCAAGGCATTCTTTGCAGATGGGATACACTAATCTGCGCATCAATGGGACGCCTGTCTAAATACATGTGGCGATTTTTTCTAACTGTTGCAATACCTTAACCTGTGAGCATCATCAAATGGGTTTCAGTTGTACCCATCTAGCATATCCATCACTTCTTCAATCATTAATAAATACATACAATTCTTCCTTCATTTTGCCAGTGGCTGATATATAGGACGTCAGCTGACATAAACTGACATGTTATAATACTGGATGTAACAATTCATTATCAGTACGAATTCTGAGAACTGAAGTCAATTCCTTAGTGTTATAAAATATTATTCTTATTCATTCAAAGATGCTAAGAAAACTGCAACCTCCATTACAAAAAGGTAATGGGAAAACAAAATATATCCCATCTGCTTTGAGAATGTCTTAATGAGGGAAATGATATTGGTTCCATCTGTACAGTCACTCTCCAAATAATTTTAGGAATTCGGTACAAACTGAGCCACTACTTCCTTTTGTCTATCCCTAATGGAAACAGTCAATCAGTAGCCCGGTAAACTTCCAGTAACATCTGCTTTAATCAACGTGTCATTAACTTAAATTATCTATGTTTTCTTTAAGTGTTTGTTAGAGACATCGTTTCCTGATCATGTGGTCATCAGCTTTGTAGTCTGCTTATTTGGGAGTGAAGAAAAATCCATACCCTGAATACTTTCCTCCTCCTTTTGGAAGACAACTCCAGAGGTAGAAATTAATGCACGGTTTGTTTATACTCTGCTTGATGTTAATTCTGAAGTTCCCACCTCATTCTTAGACAGCTAACTGCACCATTACTTGTAACAGTTATCCATTTTCTTGTCTAATGAACAGATGTATCAAATACGCTGTCATTTCAACAGTCAAAACCCAACAATGTACATCTGTAGCTAAGATTTCCACGAACGACCCATCACTGATCTGTTCGTACCTAAGTACATTACAGTCCTTGCAGAATACATATTATGAAATCACAACTTCATTGATAATGCATGACAAGAACATCTCCCAATGCTGCCACAGCTCCTGTTGCTCCTCCTCCCACTCTTACTACCACTACCACCACTAATAATAAGAATAATAATAATAATAATAATAATAATACCCCCCACCCCCCAAATGGTACCACCACTGATAGGCAAGAGAATATGTCATGCTAGAAGTTCCAACACTACAGTGTCTGACCACACGTGCGTGCGCACATGCACCACACACACACACACCACACACACAAACAACTCGGACTGGCATGAGGAGTAATGTTTGTTTTTGCCACTGCAGCTGCACTGACTCAGGGGGCCACCTCATTCCCAAACAGAAGTGTCCACAGCATGAAGCTCACCATCCATCTCCACCTACTGCCTGTATTAAGACTGTATGGGGTTTTACTTCCATCCCTATCTAGTTGCAATAGCATGATGCTTAAGGTAAAGGACAAACTTACTCTTTTTAATATTACACATATTCCATGCAACAGGCATATTAAATTTGACAACTAATTGCATAATAATATCACTATACAATCTGTATTATTCTACAGTGTTTCCTCCTATATGTTTTTCTAAAAACAGCCACCTTCAGGGAGATTATTAACACAAAGGACTTCTCATTTTGATGTAGGAACGTACCATTGTCATCTGTGTGCAGCAAATTACAATATCAAATAGTTAAAATATTACTATTATACGCATACAGAAGCTAAAATCAGGTTAAGAGAATATATTAAGAGTATGCAGTTCTTATTAAGAGCAATTTCTTCTTTTGAATTATGATATTAGTTACACATATTTTGCAATCAAACTCTGGACTTGGTTGACAACTTTTCATGAAATATGGCATGACATTAGAAGAAACCCACCTGCAAAAAAAGAAAAATTCTAGTGTTGCACTTGGCTAGTACAGCAGAATGTAGTCTTTCTAATACTAGCAGCACATTCCAAACATGAATATTCGTGTAAACCGCTAAACAAACGTCAACGTTATTGCCGCTGCATAGATCTGTAGCTCTGAAATAATAATCATTCAAGTAGAGGTCATAAATGTAACACATATCCTCAAATCCTCAACAAGATGCTACAATTGTAATTGCTGATTTATTAATTCATGTACAATGTGTAGGTATGTTTATGGTCCAGTTCCACACCAAATTCCACATACGTAGCTCCAGTAGTTGCGAGCTTGGACAAAATCGCAAAGTTGCCTTATTGTTTACATTCCAACAAAAAAGTACCGTAACGAGTTACGTATTCTTCGAAAGTATAATACCATGCATCACTTAACCACCTTCAAATAACTGCTGTAGTGTCGCTTGCACCTAGAAAGCCCGTTCACCTTAATGTTGTTACGACTACGAAACTGAAAGGTACGATATTGTCGTAACCTCAAACAGCGTAACATCCATTGCAAGTTTTGTCAAAATCTAAGAAACAGGTTACTACACTACAGAATTCGTTTTGTGCTTCATGCAATTTGTATTTAAAATATTTATTACATGATACAAAGTACACCGGCTTTATTAGCAAGCATCACTGGTACACTGAGGAACACCTTTTTTAGTAAACAAACCCTACATCACATTAACTCTACTGACATACAACATGGTTCGACTTAAGTCACCATCAACGTAATCTATTAAAATATAGACATGAAGGATCGTATAAATACAAAATGTAATGTTTCTATTTACTAACAATAGTAGCGCTCGAAGGTGATCTACTACTACTAGTTAAATCAAATAACACAACTGGTTGCCAACCGCTGTCACACAGACTTCGTCACGCGGAAACATTATTCAATGACGGTTTCCACTTTGGGTGGTTCCCTGCAAACATGTCACTTTGTGAACCGACTACAGTAGTACTGTGCCAGCAGTCACAATCTTATTTAATCACGTGGATGATTAAATGACCATCATTCTCACGACTACACGCCCCTTACTGCTGCAGTCGGAACCTCGGATTAATACCAACAGCATGAACGTTGATGGTCTGTGAGCATGACAACACTCGCGATAGCAAGGATACTCGCTCTAATCTGTGTCCTTGCGAGACATGTCACATCTTCACATCCGTGATCTCATACACTGTGCCCGGTACTTCGATTATTGCCCATTGGATAATCTGTGGTAATCACGGATTTAATACCCGCTATTACTACGGATGATCCATGTGTGTAATTCTTGGTTACGCACGTAGTTAACTTCGATACGTGGTTGGTGAAATGTTCAAGGAGCCTTCAAATTTTAGTTATATCTCCATTCACCACACACATTGCCAGAGTGGTGCGTCATGAAGCTCAGGAACCATATTACCTTAGCTTGTGAAGTTGTGTTTTTCAGAGCAGATCGCACCATCTTCAAGAATAGCATAAATTAATATTATTCTATGCTGTTTATGGCATGTCCACTGTTTTCCCCCAACTTATGTAGGGGCCTGAAAGACGCTACTTCTAAACAGGCCAGACCACTCCCCTTAATCCTTTCTGTATCATCTTATGTCCTCTTTAGGAATCCTCCCAAGAATATGTTGGGAGTGGCTGAGAAAAACAACAGAGTAATTAGTTCTGTGCCGGTAGTCTATACAGCAGGCCTGCACGACTCGGAAAGAAGTGAGGGTCATATTGTTCCAAACAAAAGAGAAGCGGACTGCATTTTATTAATAAGGTCCTAATAAAAATAAAGACATTTTAAATTGTTTGTTCTTAATTATGAATCATGGAATAACGAAAACGTTGTGTTCCTTTGATAGAAAAAAATTTGTTTTTATAATCACCTTGAACACGTAGTTTGAAGTATTACATCCGATTTCGACTTGTCGTGTTATGGCTTCATATGAAGTAGAAGTTTTCGTAATATTTCCAAATGGCATTCAGTCAGAGAAGAACACTTTTTGGTTTTATTCGCGTTCAGTGTGGATAATTTTTTAAAATAATAAATATCACTGCCAAAAGTCATCACAAGTCGCACAATAAGCCACACTGGGCTGCATGAGCAGGCCTGCTATACGAGAATGTACACTTTCATTTACAGGCCGCTAAATCTGACCATTATGTCGTTAAAGACCGGTGTAACTCTAGCGACGAATGACACAAGCCTGTGTCAGCTACTCATTGTGTGATTATTCAAGCTTTTGAAATTTCGTGGTAACTGCATGTAACACCTGCTGCAGTACCCAAAGACTTTGCATTTTATCTACACAGTTTGTTCATGCCTTTCCTTTGATAGCGAAAATAAATAGTTATTACTTCGGTAAACAATATTACCCCGTTGGCCGCGAATTTAACTCTGGGCACACCGTTGTGTTTTATGATATTAAGAAGTACTTAATTACCGTCCATAACTTCCTTAACACGTGGCGTCAATTCCTCAGGCTACGCATCACTAAATGTTAGACCGAAAATGTCATCTTCAGGTCATTTGGCATTAAAAAAAAGTCAATAAATTGCATTTACATTAAAACTGTGCCACTGGTTTGAGATTTCAACCGACAACTCACTAGCATATAATCGTTTCGATGTTCAAATATTGATTTTGGAGAATAAAATCAAGTAAACAGTCAAAAAGTCCCAATACATGTCCTTGGTCCGGTGACGATCATTTTGTAAAGGAGAAATTGTAGTTGTGTATCCAGAGTTGAAATGAACAATTATGACTAATATAATACAATATAATCTTTGGGATAATAAAATTGGAATATTGTAGGTTACGTAACTTTTCACTTACTGTTATTACTTCGCAGCAATAGATTCTTCCGATAAAACATAATATTCATATCCTATCCTGAATTGCCGCCTAGTTACAGTATATTGTACTTTACAAGCAATTAACGAAAAAATATATTACAAACAGTACGATCAGTGTTGTAACCCTGTATAGGTAACACTTTGTTGAAACACTTACTGGTAATGCACGTTCACATTTCTGAACACACACTGTTACTGCACTAACAGTACTGCACTCTACGCAGTTTAATTAATTATTACTTAGTGTTAAAGAAGTTGTAAAGACGGTCATTAAGTATTTCTTTAACACAGTTGACCGTTATAATAAATAGTGTTTTTTAATACACAGTACCAACGAATGCACAAGTATTAAAACACACTTTTACATACATTCCAGTAAAACTCCGGCATGTTTCGATTTTTTTAGATAACCCTCAGGGAGTCTTAAATCAAACAACACATATAAAACACACAGTAACTACCAAACAGATTAAAATTTTATTATTTATGAAATCTGTATTATTATTATTATTTTATTGTCTATTAAAATTTTCATTAATGGACGGATATGAATAATACAAAGATAGCAGTGTGTTTGCTGCGAGACAAGAACCAAGTTTTGTACGTTTTTTCTTCATGGCACAATAGCCCCTACTGGCCTAGGGCCTCCTAAATGTCGAGGCTTTACGATCACACTCTGTCAGACACACCACATTCGGTAAGACTCCTCTGGACAAGTTATCAGCCCGACGCAGAAACCCCTGCCTGACAGGACGCAGTATTCACAAGAGACATATATCCATGCCTCCGGAGGGATTCGCACCTGCCATCCCAGCAAGCGAGCGGCAGCAGACCCACGCCTCAGACCTCACAGCAACTGCGATCAGCCGTGGTAATAGATAGTCGTGAGTTTACTGCGAGTCAGGAATTGACTTTTCATATTTTATGCAGACAAATCAGGAGCGTCAAAACTCTTAGTATGTGCTACTACAATGCACTCGCACGTCGCCTCTCCAGTTGCCAGACAGTTTTGTCTGCGGCAGGATCTGTCACTAAAGCAGTACGAATAACTTCCGATAAAACTGCAGAGCTGAAACGAATTTCTGGAAGAGTCCAAGGGCCGGCCACCTGGCATGAAACAAAACACAGGGGTTGATTACAGCCATTGTTCATGTTGTCACTGTTAATAGCAGTGTGAGTGAGACTGGGGACAGTCATGGCAGTGACTATGGAGCTTAAAGCCTACATCTTTAAAGACGCTAAATATTCTATTCTATAAAGGTCTGGTGAATCCGTACAGAATTTCGGCTAGGAAAACTGTTGGAAAACCTTTTTTTGGAAGACCGGCAACAAATGGAAGGATAACATTATGATAGATTTTAGGCAGATGGGTTCTGAGGATGGCAGGACCGAACCAATAAGATAAGGTGCCCCTGTCTCATCTTTAGACGCCCTTGGTTATTATTATTTTTATTATTATTATTATTTACTGTCAGCATTAAGCGTGTTTACCGTGACTTAGGAAATTATGTTTTATACGCTATTCAGACGAATCCCATTTATCAAACGATTAATTTACGAGTCGCATTGAAATAGTCAAAAGTGTACAATTTTATTTAATATGAATCTACTATAAATGACACTAAAGAACTGTTCCCTGCGACAATTTTAATTCTACACAACCTCTGGGTTTGTAGACTAAAAAAGGGAGCATTTGTGGGTAGTGAAATGCTCCTGGAGCTGCGACAACACTTCATAAAGAGTGTAAATTCGCATAAAACATGGTGATCGAGATGTTTGACCTCTTATTCTTTTTTCTAATTCCTGAGGTAGTGGAATTCCTGAGTGCCTCCAGCCAAGTGCTGGGATCGTAACATAAATTACGTTAAAACCGTTCCAACTAATCATTAATGAATCATGCGACCATTCGACACACCATTAAGTTTAGTTTGTACAAACATCTCTAAAACAAACGATGATCAAAAAAAAAAAAGAGGGGCTACACAACATTGGAAGCCATCAAGGATATATGGATAAATGGATATATGGATAATTGTATCTAAATATGTTAATGTTTGCATTATGTAATTATAACGCGTATTATGTATTTACGTGTTGCCGTTCTACTTCGCATAGTATGGATACTTGTCTTGTTTTATTTGTGTACTGTAAAGTATGAAAAATCTACGTTTCACCACCGTTTCTCTAGTGATACGAGTGGGGAGATTGTCCTTGATGACCTACACTTGTTTGTAGGGGAGGAATGCAGTGGTTGATTTTCCTTGCAGTTACTTCGTGTAATCCACCTTTCAATTAACTATTGTATGTAAGCCTATACATATCAATGGATAAACAAAAATTATTTTAAGGACGTGGATAAAATTTTTAACGTTAAACGTAAGCAGGAGCACAATAAGAAAAATGACATGTTTAAGGTTGGAGGGAACAAATAGAAACTAGACAGCGGTAAATTAGAATACAATACTACGTAAGTATCGCCGAGGGTAAAGCGGCCGAGGCGTGACGTTCACCACCCACCCAATCTAGAGACGAGGTTAAAGAAAGAGTAGAGCTATACTTACGTTCCCGCTCTGAGCCTTCATGGCTTGATCTAGAGTGAAATTTACCTTTATCTTACCTTATTACGTAATTGCGACAAATAATTGTAACTGTCAAGTTACCGCAGATCCTGACACCGTTGCAGAATGGCGTTACGCCAGTGGTCTACAGGACGCTGCAATTAGCACTTAGCCTATTAAATACAAGCACGTAAACAAAATATTGCAGTGCTTTAAATGAATTAAAACTGTAACTTACGTGATTCTGTAAAGCAAAGCTACGAATACACACAGTGACAGTAAATGTTTGTCAACGTATTTCCAGTCTATTCTAATTGGAACGCCTGTGCCTAAAGACAACACCAAAAGACGTAAGAGGAAATGGAGTTTTGTCCATGCATTCGTAACCTTGGCACTATTTGTAGGCGAGTGAGACCCTTCAGTGCTCGGAAGCTTACCACCGGCACCCGGTAACCGTAGAATATAAGGCTGTGTGGATCCCAAAGCCGTCTGGCTAGCGTGAACGGAGAAAATTCTTCCCCAGCCTTGAACAGAACCCGGAATTCCCGGTTGTGCAGGCCGTAGCCTAAACACTCTCCTGAATCAGTTAACCCAACTCCTCTGCTTATATTGAATCTCGGCACTCAGATGCAGGTAACTTTGTAATCCTATGCTCTTATAATATTAGTTTTATGAAGATCCTGTATTTTCATTGGGTATTCAGCCCACAGTGTTTGTTGACGTGATGAGGAAACAAGAATATTTACTACATTATATTGTGGCGCGTTCGCGTTCTTGTTTCCATGGAAAGGCAACAGTACGTTCCCTTTTTTTTTTATTGGCGTAGATGTAGTTGTCATCAACATAAAAGTGTCAGTGTTACTATGTAAATGCAACATTGAGTTACCTGTGTACAGTTGCCGAGCTACTAAATATATCATACTGAACTTAAACAAAGTATTATATATTATCATCGTGTATGTGTATTGTTAACTTAAACTGCGTGCAAATCACATCTTCTATGTGCCGTATTATACTGCCATCTGTAGCCTCTCTGGGCCTACCATATTTTTCCACATAACCTCATAAACGGCACGATGTTGGGGGATTTTTTTTACTTTGAAATATGCTTTTTGATTTTCTCTACTTTTGCCTGAGACATTTCTCATTCAAAAATAATTCAGTGAGATATTGTCATAAATGTCAACAGGTATTGACGTGAAGTACCCGTTATTCTTGCCAGATTTCAATCAAACTTAAATTTTCTCGACATATTTTCGAAATATCCTCAAATATCAAACTTCATGAATATCCGTCCAGTGGGAGCCAAGTTGTTCCATGCGGACAGACATGACGAAACTTTTTGAAATTTTCTGAAGGAGCATGAAAGTACATTCATACCCACTTTTACAACTTGAACTCCGACCACAAAATCAACAAAGTTTGGTCTTACACACAATTTGGCCTTCTTTATATCTAACAGCTATTTCTTATGGCCAGGCATGACCTAGTCACTATATTTACCGAGCTACTGCGATTCCTCGGTCTTCGTATTTTCAGTCAAAATTTCCTCATGCAATTTCTTAGCTACAGTTGTGTAAGCATTGCTTACCTCCTGCAAGTACTAATCAACGACTTAATTTGTCATTTCAACCTCTAAAAGTGTTACATGAAATTTTCGAAATATCCAGCGGTGTTTAAGTGAAGTAGCCTATTGCCAGATGTGCTGAACGTTTTGTCTACAATTAGAACAAGAAATGACGTGTTGCATCAGAATAGCTTACGTTAGAATTTTAATCGAAATATTAATGTTAGGACAGTTTAGTTAATCGAAACCAAACATATTCCAGATTACGAGAATTGTCAGCAAAATTTATGGACCTTTCAGGTCTTGAGGGTTGCATTTTAACTGAGAGATATTAACTAATTTTTGTAATCCACCACTGGAGTTCAATGACATTGCCACGAGTGTCATCTTAGGAAATACGCAACGTATAACACTGATTCCCGCCTAAAGGAAGGCAAAGTTACGTTGACATTCGCTGAGGATAGGCGTGCGTTTGTTTGCTGCCTGTCTGCAAGTTACAACGTAGCCTGTTGCTAGGGGTAGGTCCCGGGCCGCCATAGTAAGTTGAAGTTGCTACTTAATTAGCCGGTATATATGTGATTTAATAATAATTAATTTCAACTAAGAGTATCTGATCATATATACCTGTTGGCTTGATGACATCAACTCTGATTTTGGCGCATTCTTGAAGTTTAGGTTGAACACGACTTCGGTGTTATTGTGAAGGTCATCGCGGTTTATTTGCAGTTTTACAGTTACACGTTTCGAATCAGTTTGATACATTTCAGAATGTAATACTTAATTACTATCGTTATGCATAAACGTGAAATATTAGATGCAAAAATAAGTTTTAACAAGAACCTGCGTGTTCTTCTTTTCTAATGTATTCATCCGCGGGGAACTACGTGTTACGAAATGTTAATGGACGTCTCGTTGAAGTACGGCACACACAGGAGAACAGATTTTCAACGATATTTACAGGTTGCTTGAAATGAACCAATTAAATGCAATAAATATTATGTTGCTGACTTGTATTCGGTAGCAGCCAGATCGAAGATTGAGAGGGGAATTTTGTCATTACACGGAGTTACAAAAATGTGCCTTCACAAATTGACATTTTAAAATAAAATTGATTCTTCATTCATAGATCGCTATCATCGCTGGTAAATAACACACTACGTTAGAATCGGTACATTGAAAGATAGATATGCTGGATATATAATAAGCGAAATAATACCTAGTGCCCAGCTTAGAAATGAACAGAGGTGTACAAATAATAAGCCTATATGCCACAATTGCATAGGCAAAGAAATTGTTATGCGTAATAGGTGTTCCTTATTTACACATAAATTTGCGAATTTTGGGTTGGTATTTAATAGGAGTATATAGTTAGGAGTGAGTGGAGCTATACACCAAATCCCCCATGCCTTCATGCCATAGAAAGGATCAACATTACATGAAAGGATACTAGAAGTGTCAGTAACGTATTAAGTTGCGGATTACTGGGATGATGTTTAATGGAAGTATATGGTTAGGAATGAGTGGAACTAAACACCTTCTCCCCCATACCTTCATGGCACAGACAGGAACAACTTTACAAACTATGTTACTATTAGTATTAGCAACACATTTTGCTTGCGAATTGCTGGGTTGGTATTTTATGGAAGTATACTGTTAGGAATGAGTGGAGCTATGCAATTACTCCCCCATACATTCATGATATAGACACAACTACTTTGCATAACAGGATATTATTAGTATTCATAACACGCTATGTTGCAGATTTTGGGTTCGTTTTTAATTGAAGTATATGCTTAGGAAAGAGAGGAGCTATACACCTATTCCCCATGTCTTCATGGCATAGACAGGAACAACTTTACATGACAGGATATTATTAGCGATAGCAGTAAGTTATATTATGGATTTTGGGTTCGTTTTTAATGGAAGTATATAGTTAGGAATGAGTGGAGATATAGACCTACTCCCCCATGCTTTCATGGCACAGACAGGACCAACTTTACATACTATGTTACTATTAGTATCAGCAAAAAATTGTGCTTGCGAATTGCTGGGTTGGCATTTAATGGAAGTATACTGTTAGGAATGAGTGGAGCTATATACCTACTCCCCCATGTCTTCATGGTATAGACAGGAACAACTTTACATGACAGGATATAATTAACATTCAAAATACGTTATGTTGCGGATTTTGGGTTCATTTTTAATTGAAATATAGGGTTAGGAATGAGTGGAGCTATACACCTACAACCCCATGCCTTCATGGAATAGACAGGAACAAATTTACATGATAGGAGATTATTAGTGGTAATAAAAGGTTTCGTTGTGGATTTTGGGTTCGTTTTATTGGAAGTATATGGTTAGGAATGAGTGGAGCTATACACCTACTCCCCCATGCCTTCATGGCATAGACAGGAACAACTTTACATGACAGGATATTATTAGCGATATCAGTAAGTTATGTTGTGGATTTTGGGTTCGTTTTTAATGGAAGTATACGGTTAGGAATGCGTGGAGCTATAAACCAACTCCCCCATGCCTTCATGGAATAGACAGGAACAACTTTACATGACAGGAGATTATTAGTGGTGATAAAAGGTTTCGTTGTGGATTTTGGGTACGTTTTATTGGAAGTATACGGTTAGGAATGAGTGGTGCTATACACCTACTCCCCCATGCCTTCATGGCATAGACAGGAACAGCTTTACATGACAGGATATTATTAGTATTCGTAATACGTTATTTTGCTTATTTTTGGTTTATGTTTAATAGGAGTATATGGTTAAGAATGAGTGGAGCTATACACCTACACCCCCATGACTTCATGGCATAGACAGGAACAAATTTACATGGCAGGAGATTATTATTGATAGTAATAAGTTAAGTTGCGGATTTTGGATTCGTTTTTAATGGAAGTGTATGGTTATGAATGAGTGGAGCTATACATCTACTCCTCCATGCCTTCATGCCATAGACAGGAACAACTTTACATGACAGAATATTATTAGTGATAGTAATAAGTTATGTTGCGGATTTGGGTTCGTGTTAAATGGAAATATATGGTTAGGAATGAGTGGAGCTACACACCTACTCCGCCTTGCCTTCACATGCTATAGCAACACATTGTGCTTTCGAATTGCTGGGTTGGTATTTAATGGAAGTATACTGTTAGGAATGAGTGGAGCTTTGCACCTACTCCCCCCATGCCTTCATGGCATAGGCGGGAACAGCTTTACATGACAGGCTATTATTAGCGATAGTAGTAAATTATGTTGTTTATTTTGTATTCGTTTTTAATTGAAGTATATGGTTAGGAATGAGTGGAGCTGTGCACCTACTCAGCCATGCCTTCATGCCATGGACAGGAACTACTTTACATGACAGGACACTAGTAGTGTCAGTAACACATTATATTACGGATTTTGGGTTTGTGTTTAATGGAAGTACACTCTTATGAATGAGTTGCTCTATACACCTACTCTCCCATGCCTTCATGGCATAGACAGGAACAGCTTTACATGACAGGATATTATTTGTATTTATAATACGTTACGTTGCGGATTTTGGGTTTGTGTTTAATGGAAGTATACTGTTAGGAATGAGTGGAGATATACACCTACTCCCCCATGCCTTCATGGCACAGACAGGAACAGCTTTACATGACAGGATTCTAGTATTGTCAAGAACACATTATGTTGCGGATTACTGGGATGCTGTTTAATGGAATATATGGTTAGGAATGAGTGGAGCTATACAGGTACTTCCCTGTATGCCTTCATGGTACAGACAGGAACATTATTTACATAATTTTTATTAGTAATATTTTATGTTACGTATTTTTCGGTTCGTATTTTGTTATGATTATTTATTCTGCATCCTCTGATCCGGTTAGGACCAATACCTAGAAAGCTCTGATACCTACATTGGTTGCATTATATGGGAAAGATTATAGCCTTAGCGCTAGTAACGTACATATTATAGGCTACTGATTTCTTGCTTTGACACCTCAGTTTAATCATCCTGCTTCGCCTGAATATATTAGC
>Ga0123352_10000356_pt1 | contig 54809 bp, 38 predicted proteins | sample TergutLab28metaG_FD_89700 | JGI IMG/M metagenome (GOLD analysis project Ga0123352, IMG submission 89700) | Labiotermes labralis P1 segment gut microbial communities from Petit-Saut dam, French Guiana - Lab288 P1 | ecosystem: Host-associated > Arthropoda: Insects > Digestive system > Gut ... | reverse complement strand
GACAGTTTAGTTTTGTTATTGGACTGCAATCACCGCCAAACCGCTTATTTACTGCGTTTCTTTCGCCGTGCGCCAAGAAACTTATCCAGCTTTTTATAGATGCCGTACTCGGTCATATAATTTTTGTCGGCAATTTCTATTATGCTTAAACCTTCAATGTAGTGCAACTTGATTATGTCCTGTAGCTGTTGATTCGGAATCTTATTCACCGCCGCCACAATCTTATACATCTTATATTTGAGGGCAGTACGCTCCGCAGTCATAATTTCAAGAGCGGTATTGAGCCGTTGCCTGTCATTTTCAAGCGTGATAACGAAATCGCCTATTTTATCGAGTTTTTCATTTCCGCTCGGCATCCCGGTTAATACAGGGCTGATGTTAATATTGTATTTGTTGAGTTCAGCCAGTTCTTCCTCAACCGCACTTATTTTTTCGTCCAACTCAATCACCTGCGCTCTTAACACGCTATATTGACTGAGTTCGGCGTGGTTCATTTTGAAATCAACCATAACATCCTCCTTCTGCTTAATCATTATTGCAATACTTTTTATGCAACCACTCCCTTTCCATGCGCTCTAAATTTGCATAGTACCTTCCGCGCTCTATGTCTTTGCAGCCTTTTACGAGCAACTCCACAATCTGCCCAGGCTTGGGCAAATAGCCTTTTTTATCGGATATGATGAAATTATGGACGGCTTCTTCCAAAAGTTCGGGGTCGGTGTCCTTAAAGGCTCTAAGCCAGGTATCTTCGATGATGGAGATATAATCTTTGTCATTTTTAAGGTGTTCCGTGTCAAACAAAACACGCACACGGTAGCACTCCCCAACGATTTTGGCATCGTGAATTAGTTTAGTGGCTTCGTTTACCTCGGAAAGCTGATTATTAGGCAGTTCTATCACGTTGAATGTATTTGGGTTATCAGGCATGGCAATCACACCTCCCCAGGGTTTTGTCGGTCACGCATTTGTTTTTCGATGTACTCCAACTGCTTTTTTTGCACAGGGTCAAGGGGCTTGCCGTCAATCCGTAGACCGCCGTACTTTTCCTGTAAGGCAGCAGATTCACAGAGTTTTTGCGGGTCTAATTCATCTTCCCATCTGCGGCCGTTCAGCCAAGTAGCAGGGTGAGGGATATAGCGGCCGTTCTCGGCAAGCCATTCTTTTGATTGACTGCGATACTCCAAGGCATTGGCAATCAGGTCAAAGAGTGCTTGGTCGGGGTTTAGCTTTAGCCACGCTTTTTTTGCTTGTTGTTTGCTTTCTTTGCGAGGGTACAGCTTCCAAAACGCATCAAAGAGCAGTTCTACAGGCTCGACAATTTCACCGATGGCGGCGGTTGTAGTTGACACGCTCCCGCCAGCCGCAGGCGTGGCGGCTCTTTGAGTGTTAGTCTTATTCGTTAATCTCTTGTGTTTAATCTGTTTTTTATTCTCTGGTATTGCATGGGGCAAGCTGCCCTGTTGCATCGTGGCGTTTTGCCCTGATGGAGAAGTGCAAGCTGCTCTATTGGATTGGTGGGATATGCTCTGATGCAATGGTGCATTTTGCCCTGTTGGAAAAGCGGATTTTGCTCTATTGCATTGGGGCAAGTTGCCCTGTTCCATTGGGGCATTTTGCACCAATGGGGTATTATCAGGCACAGAAGCGTTTTCGGTAATCCATTCTTCAAGAAAGATGTAGTTAATTGAATACCACTTTGTTTGGTCGAGTTTGATTTTGTTGTAATTCCCTTGGAGAACAAAACCCAGTTTAATCAGCTTGGCGAATGTTCGCTTGACTGTATCGAAACTCCAAAATCGAAAATCTCTGTCACGGTACTCTTGTACGGTTCCATACGTCCAATAGCGGCCATCATGGAAGTTTGTTGCTGTTGCTTTGTTTTTCTCTATCCAGTAATGAAGCTGCTGTAAAACGATTGCTTCATTTAATCCAAGTAGGCAGGCCAGTTCGGTGTTTATCACCTTTGGCTCTATGTTATAGAATATATTAGACATATCACTCTCCACCTTTTGAAATGATTTATATAAAAAGAAGCAACAGCGACTATCCGTGATGGGCTTATTTATGCCGCTTACGCTTAGATGGCTGTTGCTCCATTCGTTTTTTTCTTCGTTCTTCGCGCTCAATGTTGCCTAAAGCTGCATTTGCTGTGGGGTCCGAATAGGCGCGTCCAGAATGTTTTTGGGTTTTGGGGTTCTCTGTTCTCGTGTTTTCTTTCCAGATACTTGGAAATACACGACCGTTAATAATGATTTCTTTCAAGAATCACTTCCTTTTCTTTGATTTAACTGCGTTACTGGCTGAAATAAAAAATTTATAAACCGCAAGTGCCGCCAGCCGTACACTTAGGCAACAAAAAAGACACAGGCAAGTTTGAGTTGTCTGTGTCCTTCTATGTTTCGTGTTTTTTATGTTTTAAGGGTTTTCCGTTTCCATGTATTTATCACGGAACTGATGATAAAATTGGAGTGCTTCCATTACTGTTTCTTGAATTTCTTCCTCGGTATCATTTTCCTTAAAGTAAGATGATACCGCCGAGCGGTCAAGTTTGAAGTTAATTGTCTTTTTGGGCTTCTGCTCTTTGTCATAAGCACCCCTGCCTAGCAGAATATCTGCACAACCAAGTAGGAATGTATTATCGCCATCGTCTGCATCGTCAGGGGTATCAGCGTTTAACTTCCGCAACTGCTCTGCTTGTTTCATGCTTGGGCATACCTCGTAACGCTTCATTTGGCCGTGTATGGTATGCTGTCGCTCTGCTTCGATGTAAGAAAGCGATACCCCAGCACGGATAGCAAGTTCTTCACTATCAAGATATTCCTTTAACCCATTTATAAGGTTGTTTAGGCGAATGTACCGTGCTACAGAATTTTTTGATAATCCAAACTTTTCCCCGGCAACGTCTATTGACTTGTTACCCGATGGGGAACTGGTGTCACCATCTGCACTTTCGGTATTATCAGCAGTTTCGCCATTTATCAGAGCTTCTACTTGCGGTATCAAATCCGTGCGCCTGCCTTGATGCTTGATTGCATTGTAATATGCGGCAATAGCTTCGGCTCGCTCGGAGTGGGGCAAATCAGAAAAACCACGCTGTAACAGATTGCTTATTTTCGAGATTATGTCGATTTCTTCAACTGTCAAATCTTCTCTTATAATACAAGGCACTTCGGTCAGCCCTGCAACCTTGCCACATTCAAGACGATTATGCCCTATAAACACTTCATATTCGTATTGCCCACCAATTTCATCAGGCGGTAGAGGAATAACAGTCAACGGCGATAAAATGCCGTAATCCTTTATGCTTTCCACCATTTCATTAAAGCGTTCACCTTCATACAGCCTAAACTGGTGCTTTGGCTCGCAAGGGCGCATTTAAACAGTGTTTACTAAGAGTTTACCCAGAACTTAGGATAATGGAGTTGAGCTTCTTTCACAGCATCATAGGTGAGGATTTTGGAAGCTTAGTAGAAATCGTTTGCATAAAAAGATTCAGCGAATATAATTAAATCATCAGCTTACAGGAGTTTGGGCAAAAATCCCGCGCTCCTGTAAACTGAGTTGCCGGGAGGTGGATTTTTGAAAATAAACATCAATATCGACAGTAACTGCGCTGAGACAGAGGTTACGATTACATGTTCCGCTATGAGCGACGAACTGAATAAAGTTATTGCCAACCTCCGCGTTCTGGACTTCAAACTGACAGGTGTGAAAAATGCTCAAACTTTTATCCTAGATGCTTCGGAAATACTATACATTGATACTGTTGATAAGAAGACTTTCTTATATACCAAGGCGGATGTGTTTGAGACATCAATGCGATTGTACGAGTTGGAGGAACAACTGTCTGGAAATGATTTTTTCAGAGCCGGGAAATCCAGCATCATCAACTTCAACAAAATCAAATCGCTCAAGTCTGATATTGATGGCAGGATAATAGTTGTGATGGAAAACAATGAGAAGCTTATTGTATCAAAACAATATGCAGGGTTTATAAAGACCAAGTTGGGGAGGTAAAACATGGTAGACAAGAGAGCTTTTGCAAAAGAAATGGTCTTGAGTGTTGCGCTGGCTTTTTTTAGTACGATTGTGGGTGCGTCTGTAGTTGGGTGGCTTTTTGGGGATACGGTAATTAACGTAGCGACGGAATATGAGGGCTTGCTCAGGTTAGGAAGTGCAGGGTTGGCATTTGAGAGCATAGCGCAGTTGCTTTTATTTTCACTCATCATGGGAACGTTGGTATCAATATTCACAACTGATCATTTGTTTAAGAAAGCCATGCTGCTATGGCGTTGTGTAATAACAATGATTTTGAGCGTGATCACTTTGGTCACATTTGTGATTATATTCCGCTGGTTTCCGCTGGATGCAATACAGGGTTGGGTGGTAATACTAACCTCATTTGTAACCATATTCGCAATACCTCTTATAGCTGCGATTATCGCTACAAAGCGTAAGGATAAAAGGATGGAAAAGCAATTGGTGGATTATAAGCGTAAACAAAGGGATGAGTTGGATGTTGATTAAAGAATTTGCGGATAGTTTAACTCCTGTTTTTGGAAACTTAGCTATGATTTTTGGAAGCTTAGGGAAAAACGCTTGCAAGACGATTTCTGAGCGATATAGTTATATCGTAAAGCGAGGGCTATGAAAACGAAAAAGAACTCAGGAGGAAAAGCATGATTAAGATGACAAACATAAAAAAGACATTTGGAACCCAGACTGTATTATCAGATGTCACATTTGAGGCAAAAGAGCGGGAAATATTCGGATTGCTTGGACCATCAGGTGCCGGCAAGACGACAATAATAAATATCCTGACCAACCAGATTGATGCGGACGGAGGTTCCTGTGGAATCGGCGTGAGCGCATATGAAACGGGTCTGATGCTAGACGAGGATGGTCTTTATACAAGACTGAGCTGTATGGATAATCTCTATGTCTTTGCAGACATCTATGGGATACCTCATGAGAAAGCTAAGAGCGCATTGAAGAAAGTTGGTCTTGCGGCGGCTTCGAACAAAGCGGTGAGCAAGCTTTCAAAAGGAATGCGCCAAAGACTGGCGCTGGCAAGAGCGATTTTGCATGAGCCAAAGGTTTTGTTCCTTGATGAGCCAACATCCGGGCTTGATCCGAATTCCGCTCAAGGTATACGCAAGCTTATCGAAGATTTGCGCGATCAAGGTTCTACCATTTTTCTTACGACCCACAATATGGAAGAAGCAGTCAAGCTATGTGATTATGTAGTGCTTCTTAACAAGGGGAAGATTGTTGAGCAGGGGGCGCCGGAAGAGATCTGCGACCGACACAATGCATATAAGACTGTGCCAGATTTGGAAGCGGTTTTTATTGAGGTGACTGGGGAGCAATTTAACGAGTATGAAAGTGAAACTCTGCGTACACATGCAAGTCGCAAAAGTGGCGGCAGAGCATAGGCTCAGACATAACAAGATAACAAGTGCTTTAAGTAACAAGTACATTAAAAAATAAGAAAATAGATTACGAGTAAAGAAAGGGATTTATCAAAATGGCAAGTGTAAAAGCTATTTTTATCAAACAAACAAAGGATATGACAAAGAACGTCTCCGTCTTGATCATGTTTATTATCTTCCCACTGGTGGCATTGGCTATGACCGAGTTGGTAGCAAGGGGTGGTGCTGCTGGGATGTCGGAATATATTTCAGACACGATGTTTGTAACAATGATGGCTTCGGTTTTCATTGGTATGGCATTGGTGCAGTGTTCATCGGGAATAATTGCAGAGGATCGGGAAACAAAGAGTTTAAGATTTCTGGTTATAGCCGGTGTCAAGCCTCACTCATACCTTCTGGGAATCGGTGGAGTTGTGTTCACTGCGAGTTTGATTACTTCTGTAGCTTTTGGGCTGATTGCTCGCTTTGATCAAAGTGAGTTTCTGGCTTTCATGGCAGTAATGGCTTCCGGAGCGATAGCTTCTATAATCCTTGGCGCTACGATAGGCATATTTTCGAAGAATCAGCAGGCAGCTTCTGGTCTGAGTATGCCACTTGCGATGATTTTGGGTTTTGGTCCGATGATTGCAATGTATAATGAGTATGTAGAGAGAGTATTTCGGATTTTTTACACTCAGCAGATCAGTGTTACGGTAAGTGATTTTTCAGCAGGGATTACAGAGCCGCTGATAATTATCTGGGCAAATATTGTGGTACTTGCAGTGTTGTTTGCGATCGCATATAAGAAAAAGGGTCTTAGAAATTAGAATTCACGACAGATATATAAACGAAAATACAAAAACATGACGTTCACCGGCATGTTTTTGTGTTATAATGGAGCGAGTATATAACCTTTTGGAGGGAATATGAGGAGTAAAACCAAGTATACCGGAGTTGAGCTGATGGGCACTGCTCCGGTTGGTACTGCAATAATCCGATTGGCGATGCCCATGATGGTTGCTATGCTCGCACAATCTATTTTTAGCTTGACAGACATGTTTTTTATAGGGCAGACTGGTGATCCCAATATGATAGCAGCTGTGTCTATTGCATTTCCTCTATACATGGTAGCGCAGGGCATGGGAAATATCTTTGCCACCGGTGGATCAAATTATATATCCAGAATGCTTGGAGCTGAAAAGGTAGATAAAGCAAAGCAAGCCGCTTCGGTATCGTTTTATTCAGCTATTGTTATCGGGCTAATTCTAATGGCTGTTTTGTGGGTGTTTAAAACACCTTTGTTATGGATTATTGGGGTGAGCGATGCTACCTTTTATCATACGGATGATTATTTTTCAGCGCTTTTAGTAGCTATGCCTTTTGCTGCTGCCGGTAGTGTTATGAGTGGCTTGATGCGCAGTGAGGGTGAGACAAAAAAAGCGATGACGCAACAGCTTGTGGGTATAGGCATAAATTTTGTACTTAATCCGATATTCATACTATGGCTGGGTTGGGGAACAGCCGGTGCTGGTTGGGCAACTGTTATAGCTCAGGCTGCCGCATTTACCTATGGCGTCAGGTATTTCATATCAAAAGGCACTATTTTGTCAATAACATTCTCAGATTGTAAGCCGGATAAGGAAATGATGGGGAAAATCCTGTCAATCGGAATTCCAGCAGGACTTAATAATCTTGTTATGAGTTTTTCGTTTATACTAGTAAACCGTATAGCTGTGACTTACGGAGATCATGTGGTTGCGGGTAATGGAGTGCAGATGCGGGTTGGAAGTTTGTTCTTCATGCTTGTCTTTGCAATAGTTATGGGGTATCAGCCCTTTGCAGGATATAATTATGGTGCTAAACAGTTTGAGCGCTTGCGTAAGGGATTTAAGTTGACTGCACTATACTCTAGCGGGTTATGTGTAATTGGATTTATTGTACTCAGGTTATTTGGTGAGTATTTTATAAGATTCTTCATCAATGATCCGCTCACAATTGAAGCGGGTTCGACGATACTTCGAATATTCATCTGGGGAATCCCGGTTATGGGGATTCAGGTCACATTGATGGTATCATTTCAAGCTTTTGGAAAGCCTGTTCAGGCATTGGTCATCAATATGGGGCGTCAGTTGCTGCTATATATTCCGCTGTTGTATATACTTAACGATATTTTTGGGTTCTATGGATTTCTTTGGGCGCAACCGACAGCCGATATTTTGACTACTGGGATTGCTATTGCACTGGGGTTTTCTTTGGTCAAGCTTATGCGAGGGGCGGGGAGCACTGTGTCGCATTTGGTTAAATAGGGTAAAAACACAGTCTCTTTGCTGCACTACAAGTTAGGGCAAAGCAGTAACGCGCACAGAGCCGAAATTAAGGCTTATTTAAATATTTCTTGCGTACGATATGCTATATGTGTATAATTTCGTTATCAGGAGTTTTGTCCGAAGCTCCTTCATAGTTGAAAGAAGGAAATACAATGTCAAAAAGAAATTATAAGTTTGAAACACTCCAACTGCATGTGGGGCAGGAAACCCCGGATTCGGCAACCGATTCAAGGGCTGTCCCGATTTATGCAACAACTTCTTATGTGTTTAAAGATTGCGCTCAGGCTGCAGGCAGATTTTCTTTGTCTGAACCGGGGAATATATATACAAGGCTTATGAATCCGACTTCAGATGTTTTCGAGCAACGCATTGCCGCGCTCGAAGGTGGTGTTGCGGCGCTTGCAACCGCATCAGGTGCGGCTGCTGTTACTTATGCAATACAAAATATCGCGCTTGCGGGACATAATATCGTATCAGACAGAAGAATTTACGGCGGCACATATAATTTGTTTGCACATACACTTCCGGATTTCGGTGTGACGACCAAGTTTGTTGATGGTGGTAATCCTGAGAATTTTGAAGCGGCGATTGATGAGGATACAAGAGCTATATTTATTGAAATGCTGAGTAATCCCAATGCTACGCTCGTTGATGTTGAGGCTGTGGCGGAAATTGCGCACAGACATGGCATTCCGCTTATTGTTGACAGCACTTTTACAACGCCGTACCTGTTTCGCCCAATTGAGCATGGCGCGGATATAGTTGTACATTCCGCAACAAAGTTTATTGGTGGTCATGGAACTGCTCTTGGCGGGGTAATCGTGGATGGGGGCAATTTTGACTGGGCGGCGAATGATAAATTCCCGGGTCTTTCAAAGCCGTTGCAAAGTTATCACGGAGTTGTGCTTACAGAGGCTGTCGGGAAGATGGCATATATCATAAAAATCCGCGTTACCTTGATGAGAGATATGGGTTCAACAATCAGCCCATTCCACTCATTCTTATTCTTGCAGGGGCTGGAAACACTATCGCTCAGAGTTGAGCGTCATGTTGAAAATGCTTTGAAGGTTATAGATTATTTGAAAAACCACCCTCAGGTTGATTCTGTGAGTCATCCGTCATTGGAAACGCATAGCGATCATGAGTTATATAAACGATACTTCCCTAATGGTGCCGGATCTATTTTCACATTTGAGATCAAGGGTGATGCTGATAGAGCTAAGGCTTTTATTGATAAGCTTGAGCTATTTTCGTTGCTTGCAAATGTCGCCGACTCGAAATCTCTAGTCATTCATACGGCAAGTACGACACATTCTCAGTTGAATATTGCGGAGATGGCTGCTCAGGGGATTAAGCCAAATACGATACGACTTTCCATTGGTACAGAGCATGTGGATGATATTATTGCTGATTTGGAGCAGGCTTTTGAAGCTTAGAGCAACACATTAAGGGGCGCTTTGATATTGGGCAGCGCTTGGTAAGCGCGAGTTAATCCAGCGCTTGCCTTGTATGCCACAGGAGATAAAATATTTTGAAATTCAGGGAGGCAAGTGCTATGGAGAAAATCACTATGTTTGTTTTGGAAAGATGTCCATATTGCAAGAAAGCGCTTGCCTACATGGACCAGCTCATTGAAGAAAACCCGAAATATAAGGGTTTGGAAATTGATAAAATCGACGAGCTGAAATATCCTGAAATATCAGATAGGTATGACTATAGCCTAGTGCCTGCATATTATTTTGGTTATGAAAAAATCCATGAGGGAGTTACAGGGTCAGAGGATGTCAGGCGCGTGTTCGACGAGGCTCTGAGTGAACGCGCATAACATAAATTTATAGTTATAATTAATTCTTATTGAGGTCAATGATATAACGTTCTGGGGTGTGGCTTGAAAGGACCTTCTTAACATGGCATTTGATTTAAGCTTGGGTATCTTTATTGGAGTACTGTTCTTCCTTGCAAGTGTTTGTTATTTATTTATAGTCCTTGCAACAACTACGCGTGATACAATTACGCGGATGAGACGGGACTATCTTTCCGCATGTCTACTTCTTGTCACTCTCAGCTTTTTCTATGCTGGGATGACTATTGGTGAGAACACACTGCTGGTTCGGGCATTTTGGTCGATAGGATTTCTTTCAAATGTCTTGTTCTACCCCAGATGGCTTATGTTTTTGACAAATATCATATCTTTCAGGCATCGGCTTCTCAGACCGATTTTGAACGGAGTGTTCATTCTCTCAATAGTCACCGGCGGATTAAGCGTTTTGTCAAACGATGCAGTGTTTGTGCAAACCACGTTGGGTAATCAGTTTTCATATTATGGAAGTCTGGCATTTCAGATACAATTCGTATTTACATGCATGGTTATTGTCGGGATAGTTGCTTTCAAAATAATATGGATGCGCGAATCAAAGCTCCGTCGTCATAAGAATCAAGTATTGGTGCTCATAGTTCTGACCTTGATCGTGTCTCCAATCGGATTTTTCACAGACTTAGTTATTCCGGTATTTATGCAGCATACTATTGTGCCTCTGGCGGCTCTGGTGATGCTTGCACCATCAATTCATATTTTTGTTTCGATGAAGAAGTATAAGACATTCGGTATTACCGTTCAAAATGTCTCGGGTTACGTGTTTACGTCTGTAACCATACCAATTCTTGTCACGGACCATAAAAATATAATTATTATAGAGAATGGCTCGGCAACAGAGTGCTTGGGTGGGAGTTCGATCGGAAAGAATATATCCGATTATATTCTGATCGATGGGAAAGCGCCTGAGAGCTGCTTTTTTGAGAATGGATTTTCCGGAAAAACCGTTTCCATTGTAACGTCGGATGGGATAAGGCTTTGCGACATGGTTCTGACGATTGAGCACGATAAGTATAATGATGCGATTTGCAAGGTCGCTGCGCTTAGGGATATTACCGAGAGCGTGTATAAGGACAGTCTGCTTGAAACAGTAAATAAGGTGTCGAACATTCTTTTGGATCCGGATATTAATAATTTCCAAAACGATTTATTTTTAGCAATGGGTGTATTAGCCGGGGCAGTTGACGTTGACAGAGTATATGTTTGGAGAAATCATTTCATTGACGATGTGCATTGCACCACTCAGGTTTATGAATGGTCAGAGACTGCTGCGCCTCAGCAAGGGAATGATCTAACTGTTGATATTCCTTATGACGAGGTTGCGCCGAATTGGGAACGAGTGCTGTCGCAGGGGTTATGTATTAACGGCGTGGTGACGGAAATGGCGTTGCCTGAGCGAGAGCATTTGATGTTGCAAGGAATTATCTCTATCCTTATTGTGCCGGTATTCTTAAATGAACAGTTTTGGGGTTTTGTTGGTTTTGACGATAACCGTAATGACCGAGTTTTTACTGAAAATGAGGAGCTGATTATTCGCTCTGCAAGCAGTATGATGGTAAACTCAATGATACGAAATGAGATGACAAATGATATCCGGGAAACTTCCGGGAAATTAGAGCTTGCCTTGGAACAGGCAAATGCCGCGAGCAGGGCAAAGAGTGATTTTCTTTCCAATATGAGTCATGAGATGCGAACCCCTATGAATGCGATCATAGGGATGACAGCAATTGGGAAGAAATCAACAGACATAGCTGAGAAAAACCAAGCCTTGAACAAGATTGAGTTTGCCTCATCACACCTGCTTGGTGTCATTAACGATGTGCTCGATATGGCGAAAATTGAGGCGAATATGCTTGAATTGGCGCCAATTGAGTATGATGTTGATACAATGCTTCAAAAGGTGATTACCGTTATTAGCTTTCGGGTGGAAGAGAAGCAACAGGTGATGACCGTGTATGTGGATCCGAAAATACCGCGCAATATAAATGGTGATGATCAAAGACTTATTCAGGTGATTACGAACTTGATGGCAAATGCAGTGAAATTCACCCCTGAGGGAGGTAAAATTCAGCTTGAATTATTCCTCAATAATGAAACTGACGAAGGTATTGAGTTGCGTGTAGTGGTTAGTGATAACGGTATTGGTATTTTGCCTGAGCAGCAGGATAGGCTTTTTCTGGCGTTTGAACAAGCCGAGAGAGGGATCAGTCGGGAATATGGGGGAACGGGACTGGGTCTCGTTATTTCAAAGCGTATCGTTGTGCTGATGGGTGGAGATATATGGGTAGAGTCAGATATCGGCAAGGGAGCGCGGTTCACTTTCACTGTAAAGGCTTTGCGCGGTGAGAAAGCGGCAGCGTTAACAGACCGTGCGGGAGAAAGCTATCAGATCGTCCCGAATAGTGATGCGAGTGGCTCCGTCATTGATGAATTCAAGGGTAAGAGACTTTTAGTTGCAGAGGATATTGAGATAAACCGTGAGATTATTATAGCTTTTCTGGAAGGCACCGGGATTGAGATTGATTGTGCAGAGAATGGCAAGGAAGCGGTAGATAAGTTAACTGTATCTCCAGATGGGTATGATGCAGTGTTTATGGATGTACAAATGCCACAGATGGATGGGTTGGAGGCGACCCGGCAAATACGCGCTCTATGTAAAGATCAAGAGTATAGAGTGCCGATTATTGCGATGACTGCAAATGTTTTTCGTGATGATGTTGAAAAATGCATTGATGCGGGTATGGATGATCATATAGGGAAGCCGCTGAATGTAGATAGGATTATAGAGGTTTTGCGAAAATATTTAACTTAGGCGGCATCGTGCTGAATACAATGATAGAGGGGATTGTTTATGGAAATAAAGCAACTTGAAATTTTTGCTTGCGTGGCTAAAAAACTTAGTTTCTCCAAAGCTGCCCAAGAGCTATATATGTCACAACCGACAGTTAGCGCACAAATAAACGCACTTGAAAAAAAACTGGGTGCACAGCTTTTTCTCCGCAATACGAAAGGGGCGTCGCTTACTAAAACCGGCGCCGACTTTTTAATATATGTTCAAAAAATCTTGGTGCTCAGAGATCAGGCTGTGCTTAGCATCGGCAATGACGATAGGAGCTGGCAAGGTTCAATAGACATAATCTCGTCAACAATACCGGCGCAATACCTGTTGCCGGAAGTGATTGCAGTTTTTCAGAAGCAATGGTCGAACATATTGTTTAGAGTCGAACAGGCGGACAGCCGCAAAGTTATGCAGGGGATGAGCGGATTTCAGTATGACTTTGGTATGACCGGCACTGTTCCGGATGATGAGAGATTTGTCTCATATCCTATTTACAATGATGAGCTGGTACTGATATTGCCAAAGCATTTTCAACAGGAACTTGGTTCGGTTCGGGAGCATTTTCATGAATATATTCTCAATACGCCATTCATAATGAGAGAATATGGTTCGGGAACGAGGGCGGAGATTGAAAATTTGCTCAGTAAACTCGGTGTCGATCCAAACGAACTCCGCATTCCCGCATATTTTTCTGATACTAACAGTATACTTCTGGCAGTTACGCGGGGAATGGGGATATCACTGGTCTCAAAAGTAGCGGCGAAAATGTATGAAAAAGCTGGGTTAGTAGAAACAGTTGAACTCAGCGATCATCATTTCATGCGGCATATCTACCTTATGTATAATAAAGAGCTATGGTTGTCGCCTGCCCAACAGGCATTTGTCGATCATGCGAAATTGTTTTACGCTGAGAGACAAGAGGCGTGCTGATACGTAAAGCAATGTATTGTAAAGTCACCGTTAACTCTCGACAAGTATTGCTATGAGAGTTAGCGGTGATGTTAAAATATTACGCCACAATTATATTTTTACTTGCTCTGGGGATTACTTCTCCGACCATGCAGCAGGGCAGCGTTTGTCCACATAGAGCGTCGAGCAGGGTGTCGGCGTCATCTTTGTGAACACTTATGAGCAGACCTCCGGAGGTTTGAGGGTCGAACAAGATTTCCTCCATTGGCATTGAGAGCCCTTGTAGATCGACCGCATCCTGTAAATACATACGGTTCTTTATTCCTCCACCGGTTATCAGATACCCTGCGGCTAACCTTTCGGCCTCTTTAATATACAGGACTTTGTTTGCTTCGACTTTGATGCTGTATTCTGGTTTTACCATTTCGTTGAGATGTCCAAGAAATCCAAATCCGGTTACATCTGTGCAGCTATGAATCCTGTATTTCTTAGCGATCTCAAAAGCATATTTGTTCAATTGTTGCATACTGTTGAGGGCTTCTTGATAACTTTCCTCAGAAGCTTCACCCGCACTGTATGAAGCTGTAACCAAACTAACACCAAGCGGTTTGGTCAGAATTATTCGATCGCCGACTTGGCAGTTGTTGTTACACATGATCTTGTCCGGGTGTACTACTCCGGTTACAGAAAGTCCGTACTTAGGTATTTCATCGCTAATTGAATGACCGCCGCATAGTACGCCACCAGCTTCAAACACTTTCTCTGCGCCGCCACGCAAAATCTCTGCAAGCATTGCTGGGTCGCCATCTTCTGGGAATGAGACAATGTTAAGCGCCGTTTTCACTTCGCCTCCCATTGCGTAGATATCGCTAAGTGCGTTAGCTGCTGCGATCTTCCCAAACAGATATGGATCGCTGACCATTGGCGGGAAGAAGTCCAATGTGTTTATGATCGCGATGTCATCGGATAGTTTGTATACGGAACCGTCGTCTGATGTGTCAAATCCGACGAGCAGGTTGGCGTCATCGGGCTTGGGTATATTAGATATGGCGTCTTGCAGCATTCCATGCGGCAATTTTGCCACTCAACCACCGCAGGTGGTGAAATTATTTAGATTGTTACTGCTCATAACGATTCTCCTTAGGTGGGAGTTTTTCGGTGCTTCGTTCTTAAAATTGCTGTACGATATATCCGAAACTTATGTAATTTTAGCTCAACATAATGAAGTTTTGTAGTGAGGAAAGTTATATAAGTAGCGAGCGACTTATCAGGAATTTAAATGAGTGGAGAGTGGCAATTATAATCCAGTGCTAAGCCCGCCCGGAAGGACCGGCACTTGCGCACATGTGCCATTGTTAAATGCGGTGAAGGTGAATTGCGGATACCACTGAGCAAAAACTGTGATATTTTCCGCTGTGATGTTTTGGGAGTTGAAAAACATAGTTACTTCGCCGCAGCGAAATCGTGTTTTTATTTTAGCAACAGTAACTATTTTGCTTTATGTGTATGGGCAAGATTTATGGGCATATTGTGTACATTCTTGTATCTACGATACCTTTATGATACACTGCACTGGTAAATTAATATGAAAAATGCGCCGGGAGTTTTGAACAAGGCTCTTATTGCAATGGTAAATTAGCGCGGGTGAGGGAAGTTCACCACAATAAGGAACGAAGGCAACGAGGAAAAATAGAATTGAAATTAAGAAACAAAATATTAATAATGGCGCTGTTACTTTGTGTATGGGTCGGCAGTTGCAGTTTTTTTGGTAGCTTTAGTGAGAGTGAAATGGTTTATTCTCCGCATGCATATAATTACGACCATAACTCATATCCAGTCGAACAGTTAACTGCATCTGCGGCATTTGAAGTATATGAGTTTTACGATGAAATCCAACCAGACTTTCGTGCCGTATGGGTCACCTCTGTAATAAACCTTGACTCTCCATCGCGTCAGGATATGAGTGCTGAAGAGCTTAAAAGAGAGATAGACTCAATCATTGCCCGAACGCTTGATTTAGGGCTTAACGCCATAATTTTTCAAGTCAGACCGACAGGGGATGCGTTTTATCAATCTGATATTTTCCCATGGAGCCACTGGCTTTCCGGCACACAAGGCGAGGGAATTCCGGATTTTGACCCGCTTGAATACTGGATAGAAGTCAGTCATGCAAATGGTCTGGAGCTTCATGCATGGATTAACCCATATAGAATTATTCATACAATAACTAATAGCTCGGACCCGAACACCCTTGCGCCAAATAATCCGGTGAGGTTGCGTCCTGAACTGGCAGTGGGTTGGACTGATACGAATGGGCGAAATGGGCTGTTTCTGGACCCAGGGATTCCCGATGCAAGGCAGCTCATTATCGATGGGATTGAAGAACTTATCAGAAATTACAATGTTGATGGGATTCACTTTGATGACTATTTTTATCCCGGTTCAAACTTCGACGATGCCGCTACGTTTAAGCGCTACGGTAATGGAATGACGCTATCTGACTGGCGGCGTGAAAATGTAAACACGCTCATAAGAGATATTCAATCCTTGATACGTACTTTGAATGATGAACTGAATAGAGATGTCAGATGGGGGATATCACCAACAGCAATATGGAAAAACGAGTCGAGTGACCCGCTGGGCGTGCCAACGACACGCGGGATGGAATCATATCACTCGCTCTATGCGGACACACGGCTTTGGGTAACTGAGGAGTGGGTAGACTATATAAATCCTCAGATATATTGGTATATCGGTTTTGAAATAGCTGATTTCGAGGCTGTCCTGAATTGGTGGATTGACCTATGTTGTGGCACAAATGTTGATTTGTACATTGGTCATGCGGCGTGGCGCGAGGTAGATGACCATCAATCGCCCCGATGGCGTGGTGAGATGGTGCGGCAATTGGAGATGATAAGAGAATCTGATGTTGTCAAGGGTAGTGTGTTTTTCCGTGCGGCATTTTTGGAATGCGCGGTTGGAGATGCAATTGGAAATTTCTTCAGGGAAGTTGATATGAGCAGGCGGCAACGCCAGCCGGTCATGGTAATAGACACACTTTCTGTCGGTACTCCGGGGCAAAATGCGAGATTTACAGCTGCGTCTGGAGCGGGACTAAGTGTAAACGTTACAGGAGTCAGCAATCCGAGCAGACCATTGTTTTTGAATGGAGAGGAGGTCACAGCTCGAACAGTTGAAGGGTTTTTCTTTGTTCATGTCCCTCTTGAACCCGGAAATAATGAGTTTATCTTCACGCAGGTAGGCATGACGCCGGTGGTACATAATCTAATTAGGGCAATACCCGAAGCTGCCGCAACGCCTGCGCCTGCGTCAAGAATCACTCAGGTAACATATCCAAAATATGCAACTGTGACCTCGAGCACAGCTTGGGTTTTCCCCAGAAACACTTCAACCGGAGGCTCTGACTGGATGTTATCGCAAGGGCAGCGTGATCGGGTAGTTGCTGAGTCCACTAACGATTTTGTCAGGCTTTCAAGCGGTATGTGGATACGACGTGACAATGTAACTATCAATACGCAGGATGATTTTATTCAAAATGTCCTCAAAAATGGTGAATACCATATCGGCGAACACTACGATATGATAGTTTGGCAGGCTGATGTATTTGCAGGAGTGTACACTCATTTTGATGGTCGGGTTCTGACTGTCAGATACGGAATACATACAGAAGCGCCGCCCATTAACTTGCCGGATGATTTATCGGAAACGATTTTTGCCGAAGTTACGAGCGGCATAAATGACGGAACACCATACCATGCATTTACGATCAGGGATGATGTCAGATTTGAGGGTCAGTATGTCACTTATGAAGACGGCGAGTTTCGTCTGCATCTTCGAAAGAGAAGGACCTTGGTTGAAGGTGAATATCCTTTACGCGGATTCACTTTTATTCTTGATGCCGGTCATGGGGGCGATGAGTACGGCGCGATCGGTCCATTGGGAGCGGCTTTGCCGGAGAAAGAAATTGCGCTGATTAACTCGCAGAAATTATATGAGCGTTTGATCGCTTTGGGTGCAAGTGTTTATATGACACGTACCCGAGATGTTTCTGTTTCGGTTCAGCAGCGGGTTAATTTGAGCCGGTCAGTCAAGCCGGATTTGTTCATTTCGCTCCATGTAAATTCTGTAGCCGAGACGACCAATGCAGCGAATATCAGGGGTTTTACAGTGTGGTATCGGAATCCCGGCAGTGTGGAGTTTGCAAATGCTGTTTTGGAGCATATGCATGATGTCAACCCTCGCACGACACGATACAGGAGTGTTAATCAGGCTAACTTTTATGTTTGTCGTCCGCAATGGGCTCCGCATGTGCTGCTGGAATCAGGTTTTATTGTCAATATTGATGATTTTGCATGGCTGATTGACCCTGTGGAGCAAAACAGGATGGCTGATGCTACTGTTGAGACTATTTTGGCGTATTTTGGATAGAGGGATTTTGAGAATACGTTGCACTGGTCTATTTACCACGCTACGAATTCTCATTTATAATTTTTCAGATTTTGGGGTGCAAGGCGGCTCACTCGATTTTGAGTAAGCCGCCTGTGCGATTAGGGCTACGCGCCTATTATTTGCATGATCAATATAGGATTTGTGTTTGCAGAAAATGCCTATCCTGCTGTCACACGTATGTCACAAATTCGCGAAAACTGTGCAATATGTTCATTATTTGTTCATCTCCTATTGTCCTTTTTTGTTAACTATACTATATTGTAATTGTGGGTGTAGGAGATTGAGTCATCACATAGTCTCCTTGACATACTACAATCTGAGAAAATCGTATTATTTATGTGATTTTTATCCTAACGTGGAGGTGCATTATGTTTGGTTTAGATGTGAGAAGACGGCTTTCTGCAATACTCGCTTTTGTCATGCTTTTTTCAATGGTGTCGATATTTCCGAGCTATGCGGCGGATGATGACATATTATCTTGGGAGGACCAAGGGCTCTATAACCAATGTGATTTACGTGACTTTTTACAGGAGGTCAGAGCATTTGATCTGAGCGAATACCCTTTTGACGAAGTGGATATTGGTAATGGATTACTTGCATATAATTACTATAAATTCATGCTTACATTTGAAGTCCCGGTGGATATTATCGACGATGGCACTGATGGGTTGAGATATCAGATTCCGAGACATCTATTGATTATGGATGAGCTTTATGATGTTGAGTTTGACACGTCTGATGAGGCTGTTGTTGGTCGCTATTCTGTTGGGTTCGATGGTTTTATAAATACTTGGTTTGAGCGCGTCGGTGAAGAGCTGGAGTATGCGGCAGAGTCTGAGAGCATGGATGTAGGCGTAGAAGGGGATTCAGATCAAGCTGGCGAAGATGAGTATATGGACGCTGAGGAGCCTTCGGATCAAAGCGGTGATGGTGAATATGCGGACGCTGAGGAGGCTTTAGATCAGGGCGGTGATGATGAGAATGTGGATGCGGATATTGAGTGGGATTCAGATCAAGTTGGCAATGATGAGCATTTGGATGCTGAGGAAACTTCGGGTCAAGTTAGAGAAGATGAGTACATTGATGCTGAAGAAACTTTAGATCAAACTCATAATGACGTGAATCTGGAGAATATGGAGCAAACCGACTTTGAGAGCGATGAACTAGGAATGGGACCTGAGGAAGAGATCGAAGGCGGAGCGGAAGTTGCTGCCAGCAACGAGGCAGAAGCAGAAACAGAAAGCTATAACGATACCGGGGCGGTAATCGATATTGATAAGGGATTTGAGAAGAGCGAGGAAGAAACTGCTGAAGACGTAAAAGAAGAATCAAAAGAAGAGGTAGGAGAAGAGGGCAAGACAGAGACAAAAAAAACAATCATAGAAGAGTCCAAGGCAGAGGTAAAGGGAGCATCCACGGTATCAGCGCCACAGGGTGTAAAGCCCGCGCCGACTGTAGCGATATTGCCATCAACATTAGGAAAGACAGAACTTAACACGCCTGACGTAACACCAAGTGATGAAAATGAAAACATAGTGTTCATCATTGAATTTGAAGCGTTTGTTATTGATATCGATGGATATGAATTTATTGATTTTGGCAATGGCTTTGAAATCATGGTGAATATGGATCCTGATGCTGAGATGGGCGAATTGATGGGACTAGGGATAGGGATTGCGGCAACATCCGCTACGCTTGACCAAAGTGATCTGAGCAACTTTATCACAGATGTAGCTATGTGGGATATTAGCCAAACCCCTCCTGCACAAGTCCAATCGGGTGGTCAGGCTATTTTAGGGAATACGTATCGCTTCATAATTTCATTTGCTGAAGGTGCGACGGAACAACAGCAATTCCAATATAACTCATCCGGAATGCTGACATATTTGTTGCCGACTGCTCTCGTTATACAGAACCCTGTACCCATAACACCTATCACTATTGCTGATGGTTCGATTGTCGGATGGTATACAATCAGCACTAGCGGATTGGTTGAGATGTGGTTCGATAATGTGGATCAATACGGTAGACCTTCGTCTGTAAATTACATAGATAATTTGACTAATGTTACCGTTACACTTGAGCTTTTCGCCACATACACGGGAGGAAGCTTAGACTTTGGAAATGATATAAATATCGGATTGGTTGCTATAGAGCCTTCTCCGATGTTGACGATGAATAAAACATCGCAATATGATCCAGTAAATCAAAGGATATCATATACAATAACCATATCTGCGCTGGGAGGTTCGATCACAAATATCCAATTGAGCGATACCCCGACAATCAGGTTGAGCGCAAGTGGTAGAAGTTTGAACTTATCGAATGTTGGAGGACCTAGCTTTCTTGACGGATTTCTTTACCAGCTGACTCAAGGTGGAATCACCGGAGCGCCGGATGCGGGCATTGAGGTACTTGGGGAAACAACCACAGATGTCACCTTTACCATAGATTTTGATACCGCACTATTGGTATCACTTGGAAGTGCTCTTACGCTGAATGATGGGGATTCAATAGCGATTACGTATTATTTTGACATTCCAAATCTTATTGATAGAAATTCAGGTCTTTCATACTTGGTTCCACCTAATATTATGGGGACGAATACTACAACTTCGTATAATTTCTTTATAGACAACTCCGTAACCGTTACAGGAACTATAGCAGACACAGGCGCAGCAGTCGCGCCTATTACAGATACTACGTCGGATCAGGTGCGCAGAGAAGTTTATATACTTAAAACAGGGCAATATATTCCGCCTGCAACAGGCAATACAGATCCACATATAATCAGATGGACAATTACAGTTGGTGATGGTAGAACGGCGATTCTAAACGGAGGGACGATAACGGATACGCTGGACCAAACCCTAGCTCGCCTGCAATTTCCGGCAGCAAATGGGATTACAGTTACAGTGAGAGACAACAGCTTTCCGACCCCTGTCTCAAAAACCACTACTGCGGACAATATTCCCACATTTTCAATGACTGCCGGTGCTCCGCCTACATTTACTTTCCAGATACCGGAGAATTCCGATTTATTCATTAATAGCGCCGGACAAGCCGACGGAACTACTTTCGGAGATGTATTTCAAGTAGTCATGACTTTTGATACCATAGTACCGACCCCGGCAGACGGATCAGCAACCATTTACTATAATATTGCGAATTTTGAGGGAGTAAGTTCCGAGGCAAAAGTGCCGATAATGCCGGGTGGATTTTACATCAGTAAAGTTACAAGCGGGATATGCGGGAGACCCGATCAACCCGCAGTGGGCGCTCCGGGTATATCCAGCGCAACAGGCATGCCGGCAGCAGGCATACCACTCGAAAGATACTATGTTGATTATACGATTTTGGTTAACATACCTGCAGGCGTGCAGGGTTCGCCCATCTACATTTATGACACTATAGGATTGGGCGGTGTCGGGGCGCCAAATATTCCGCAAAATGTTAGTGTCACTGCGACCATTCAGGATCCAAGTGGTGACCAAGTGATTAACATGGTGCAAGGTGTTGATTTTGGGATCAGCACCGAGGGAACTAGGTTTAATACATGGCGCATGTTTTTCGGTCCGGGGGTAACATCTTCGGCTAACTCAAATTGGCAATATAACTATGCCGTATCATTGCTGATTGATTATCGTGTCTACATCAGCGAAGACCATGCGTTTAACGCGCTGCAAAGCATGCAACAAAACCCTCGCGGCAACTATTTTATGAATACTGCTTATCTGTATAATACCACGTTAAATCCTTGGGAAACCGGTGTTTCAACAGTGACAAGCGCAGTAAATGTGACAGATTACTGGCCGATTCAAAAAGCCGGAACTGCTGCAGCCGATAATCCGGCATTGTTTAATTATACTGTGACACTTTGGGGAAATAACTCATTTTCATATGATACGACAAACAATCAGGGCTACTGGCCGCCGTTTTTAGGTGTGGGAATGACGCCAATTTTTACGGATACATTTGATCCTAGAATGGAATTTGTTCTTGGTTCATTTTATGTACATTTCACTGGTGCCGGAGGCGGATACTTTGCACCTATTGCAGAGGCAGGGGTCAGTACGAGTGTAGACGCGCTTGGGAATAACGTATTCAGTGTTGACTTGACAGCGCTTCAAAGAGTGTCGGGGGCGCCTCCTGTGGGAGGATGGCAAAGTGGAGGTACGCCTGCACCAAACTGGTTTGCAGTGTCGGCTCAGATGTATATCTACTACCAACTAGTATTAGTTGATGCAACTCCGAACGCGTCGGAAGGAACGGGATCGTTACAACTGACAAACATAGCCTCGATTCAAAGAAACGGTGCAGGAACATGTACTTTCAACTCGAGCACCACGAAGCATTACAACGCCGCCAAACTGGCAAAAACAATGACTCCTACAGCACCTGGGTCAAATAGAGTCGCTGTTGAAATTATTATTAATCCTGATGGACTTACAGAATTTGGAGCAGGGATGACCGGGGCACCTTTCACCAGCATTACTGCCGTTGACACACTCAGCAATTTGATGCTCTTTGTGGATAGTGTCCAGTTCCAAACCAAGACAATGAATGCCGAAGGTATATGGGGCGGTGCGTGGGTTGATATCCCATCCAGCCAGATAAGTTTTAACTCGAGCGCCATCTGGAGTATAAATCCAGTCGGAAGCTCCGAGGTGCATTTTGTTCTACCGAACCTTCAACCTGTCAGAATCTTATACCAAGCGATGATCACGCTTCCTACGGGAGTGCCGGGTAATATCAACAATTCGATAAGCTTGTTTGGTGTGACTTCGGGGGATGGGGCAAATAACTATGTAGTTGATGATGGTGCAATTGTTGCGGGCGGATCCGCCATGGCATTGAGGATTTTTAAAGAAGACGCGCACCTAAATACACTCCCTCTGCCGGGTGCAATGTTCAATCTATATGCCGTTTACATGCAAGATCAGAGCTTTATTCAGCCTGCGGCAACGACAACCCCGCGAAACATAACGGTCGGAGCCAACACTGTAACATTCTATCTTGTGGGTGGTGCGATCACAGATAGTTCAGGTATGGCGGAATTTAATAACGTACCTGCGATCAACCCGACGGCAAATTTGCTATTTGTTCTTGTGGAAACAAGTGCGCCCGATGGATATGTTGTTCCTGCTGAGCCAGGCAATTTCACATTTTTCACAGTTAGCCAAACAATACCAGCCGATTATATAACAAATGCACAAAGGTTGTTTGGACCGATAAATCAAATTACAGACTTCCTGACAATTACAAATGAACTGGCAGGAACCTTGGTTATAGAGAAGCTCTTCGAGGGATTACAACCGGGATATGAAGACCTTGTTCAACCAATCACGTTTCTTGTTCAACAGGTAGATAGAGTCAGCGGAACGACTATAGTGCAAGAAATCCCATACACTCAGTTTATAGACGGGAGCTTTTCACTAACCCCATTGCGGGAAGGGCGCTACTTCATTCAAGAAGTTGGAGGAACTGTTGCAAATCATAACATGGCTGTCCCGGCACGATTGCCATATGTGGATGTGCGATATGGGCAAACAGCCACTATCACTATAACAAACAGCTATACATATGATCCGCCGATTGACCCGACGGTAACTATTCGCAAGGTGTTTCACGGACTTCCGACGGATGTTATGAATACCTATCTAACGAATTTTGAGCTTAGTGCAACCGGACCTGCCGGATTTACGCCGGTGACGCTGAACTTGCAACAGGCCCTCAATGGGATATCGTTTAATCTTACAGATGCTGGTGTGCCTTTGGGTGACTATACAATTTACGAGAGCGGTCATGATAATGTTCCGGGATTTAACTTCATAGGTCTCGAAATGGGTGGCTATCTCGTAGACATGCCATTTACGTTCACCCTTAGTCGGGATGAGAGCGGGAACTTCTTTATCGACGGAATTCCGGTACCGTCATATGGTGAAACACTTATCACATTCAATAACCGCTATTGGTCGCAGGATAGACCTTCGCCGGGCTCACTGGCGATAACAAAAGCGTTTGAAGGTTTGCCGGATGGGGCGGAGATCGAAGACATTTCGTTTTTGATACTTGGATTGGATGGCAATGGCTACGAGATATATAGGCAGACCGTGCCATATTCAGCATTCACCAATGGGCGTTATGAGACAGGTTTGTTTCTGCCAGCAGGACAATATACGGTCACCGAACGTGGCGGTGGTGCTATGGGGCAGTTCAACTTTCAGGTCGTGGGGTCACAGCAGGTCACGGTTGTGCCAGGTCAAACCTCGGTAGTGGACTTTGTTAATAGCTATACTCCTTGGGCGGAATTGAATGTTAGTAAGGTGTTTAGTGGATTAACAGCCGCGCAATTGCCGCAGGATTTTGAGATTTTGGTTACCGGACCGAATGACTTCAGTTGGGTAGTTAGTTTACAGCAAGCTTTGGCAGGGGCATCAATGAGTGTTCCGCCTGGAGATTATGTGATTTCTGAACGCAACTTCAATGTGCCTAGGTATAATCTTGTGACAGTGAGTTTCACTGCAACAGGCTTTGAACCGGCATCAGGAAACTCTGGTACAACGTATACGATAAGCTTGACCAACGAGATGACCGGGCAGATTTCGATTGTTATTGAGAATGCCTATGGGTTGCTGCCGTATGGACCTGGTGATGGAATGGACGTACCTCAGGTTCCGGGGATGCCGCCGACAAATCCAGCAACAGAGCCGCCGGAGACAGCGGGAGGTACGCAGTATCCTCCGCACTCTCCAGACTTGCCAGACTCGCCGGATCGCCAGAGCCCATCACGGGATCATTCGAGTGAAAGTCAGTCATCTGAGGGAATACCGGATGATGCAGGATATCCAGCATCACCCGATGAAGGTATGCATGGTGGAGTGATTAGCGGGATTCCAAGAACTGGCGATGGACCGATTGAAGAGCAAAGTTTGGCTCTGTATATAGTTGTATTGGTAATAGGGATTGTGATTGTGGGCGGTGCATTTATAATAGGCAGGCGCAAGGGTGTTTATAAATAAAGTGACTAAATGCTGAAGAATTGCGCCCCGAGCTCACAGAGAGCTTGGGGCGCAATTGACTGTTGTGCGGTGCCGTAGTGAGGCTGTGTTTATCAGTCAATCGTTTGACGGTTTGTTAATGAATAATTGGGGGCATTTTGGTTTAGTGATTTGATGTAATGCGCTTTTTGTTTGTAGCAATCAAGTAAAGCATTTATTTCAAGATTATTAAAAAACTAAGGAACATTCATGAAAAAATTTCGTCTTGAATACATATAGGTGCTTTATTCAAAGACTCCAAGCTCCTTAATAAAACAAGGCGGGTGATGATAATGCGTAAAAAACAAATTCTCATATTGATTCTGGTGCTGGTTATTTCACTTACTATAACCGCATGCAACTCAGCGCCGATGGAAACATCGGGCTACGTAATTGACCCTATAAGCAATGTGGTCCAGCCATTTTCAGCTGGAGATGCCACTCCTGCTATCGAATTTATGCGTTGGCAGTTTGAAGACGAAGCTACAAGAGATGGGTACACGCTGATACCGACTCATTTTACGACCACAGGTATCTGCGTTTCGAGCTCATTTCTGTTGACTGCACCGGAAGGGAGTCAGGCTTTAAGTATCTCAATAGACGGACAGTCTGAGCCGACAATTATCAATGAAGGTGAAAACATTTTCCGTGTTATCCCTTCCGTGCCACTTTCTCACAATAGCTTATATATTGTAAGGCTTTCACATGCGGGGTGCGAGGACACCACTTGGGCATTCCAGACCGCCGCACGCTTGCAAATTACAGCGATTTTGCCTAATCATCAATCCACCAATGTTCCGGTAAATACAGGAATAGAGGTGAGCTTTTCACTTTCTGAACACACTCCGATTGATGATTTTTTCTCGATTTCACCGGAAGTTGAGGGGCGATTTATCACCAGAGGAAATACCTCTGTCTTCATGCCAACCAACCCGCTTGATTTTGGTGAAATCTACACTGTCACGATAAGAGCGGGAATTGTTGTTCAAGGCACTAACGAAGCAATAATAGACGATTTAGTGTTCTCTTTTGAAACAGAAGCTGAAGAGGGATTTATAAATCGACAGGATGCTCATACGGCGCAGATTCATTTCTCCTCCCCATATGTGGAATTCCCATCGTTTGAGGCGCCGTACCTTAGTTTTTGGTTCAACTATAACCAAAATAATAGCCGACCGCGTATTGATGTAAGCATCTATCAGTTTAATACCGCAAATGAAGCGGTGGATGCGATCAATCGTCTTATTAATGTTCCGCACTGGTCGGTTATTACCCAAGCGAGAAATCAAGTTGGAACGAGCGGTCTCAGGCATATCGATTCGTTTAATATCACACATGCAAGCGATGATTCTTGGATGGAGATTATGACTTTGCCAGAAAGTCTGCCACCGGGATTTTACTTAATTAACGCAACTACTTTAGATAATGTGAGTCAGGTGATAGTGCAGATTACTGATATAGCCGTACAGATTGTTGCTGATGACGAGCAAGCAATTGTTTGGGTAAATGACATGCTTACCGGTTTGCCGCTCAGTGGTGCAGAGGTTATTGATCCATTTTCGGGAAGAGTCTTTCGCACAAATGAAAACGGCATTGCCATAACCCAAGAATTAATGCTGCGCAGCGAAGTCTTAAACAGGCTGATTATACGTGCGGACACAAGAGAAAATATCGTCATTTTGCAGGGCGCATCTGGAATCAGCCCTCTTCCGGCATCAAGCCGACGAGGTATGATTTCCGGTTTTGATTCTTGGTGGTGGGGACCGCAGACCCATCCGGACGATAGCTACTGGTCTATACTTCAGTTAGATCGTACTTTATTTCAGCGTACGGATACATTGCATTTTTGGGGATTTGCCGTAAACAGACATACCGGAGCTGTGCCAAGCAATGTCACGGCAGTTTTGACTTCCTCTTCATGGGGCTGGGGAAACGTAGGCGATACACCGCTTCACCGCCAGACTATTTCGGTAATGGATGGATCTTTTAGCGGGGATATAAGCCTGCCGCATTTAGATCAAGGTTCATATTTGCTGACCATATACCATGGAGACACCACGCTAGGCAGCATGTTTTTTGAAGTGCAGGATTTTGTAAAGCCTCCATATAGGCTGAATGTTTCGGTGGACAGTCGCGCAGTCTTTGTTGGCGAGACCGTAAACTTTACTGCGAGAGGAGAATTTTTTGAGGGTACGCCTGTTGCTGAACTAGATATCTCATATAGTTTCTGGGGATGGCAACTTCAAAATGATCGCCGGGGGAGCGGAAGAACAAATATTGACGGAGAAGTCAATGTGTCGCCCGGTGCAATCAGAGCAAGCGCCTATGGACAAGGGATTGCTGATTTGACTTTTATGGTAGAGGCTACCTTGCCTGAAATCGGATGGACTATGCAGCAGGAGTCGGTTATGGTATTTATCAACGATATCGAAGTCAGATCAAGGGCAAGCAGAACCGGTGATGCTGCAAGCTTATCCGTTGAAGTTGATCGCATTACGATTGACAGATTAAACGATGAAACTGCCGTGAACCGCCGGGATTATATTGACGGACCACGTGCCGGGCAAAGGCTTAATGTGGATATAGTAAGGGTTTGGTGGGAAGCGGTGCGCATAGGTGAGAGATATGACTTTGTCACTCGCACTGTAAGACCGACTTACCGTCACGATCGCAGGGAGCAAGTAATTGAGAGCTTTGAGCTTTTAACAGATTCGGACGGCAGAGCAAGCAAGGACTTTTCCGTACCGGACAGGGAAAGGGAAAGCTATTTTGCACGTGTTCGGACAACATGCGGATTTGGACGCAGCATTACCCATGATGTATTTATTGGCAGAGATTGGTCTGACTTCTATAGTAACGCTTGGGGCAGTGAGTTGTTTTTGGACGGTGGACGTCAGTGGGATGAGGGCTATAGCATCGGTGAGGATGTAATTCTCACAGTAATGCGTGGGGAAGAGAAAGTCACAACAGGAAATGTTCTGTTTGTAGTGGCTAACATGGGTATTATTCATCATCAGGTGGGAACAAATCCCCTAGAGTTTACTTTTGGTGAAGAACATATGCCCGGGGCTACTGTTCATGCTATTTTCTTTAATGGGCATACATATCATTCGGGGTGGAACATGCAACGGCGAGTTCACTTCAACAGGGATGACAGGGTGCTGGATATTGATGTTTCGATAAACCAAGAATCATTCAGGCCGGGAGATATGGTTTCGGTGGTAGTGGAGACACGAGATTCTGAGGGAAATCCCAAACCGGCAACAGTGAATATAAGCGTTGTGGATAATGCACTATTTGCGCTAAGAGAGAACTTTGTCGATACACTCGCATCTTTATACAGACCTGTCAGTTCAGGCATCGTGATAAATATGAGTTCTCACCGGACTTTTGTAAGCGACGGACTTGAAGCGCAATACGGTTTAAGAACTCAAATGGCATTCGGCAACGATGCGGTGGCGTCCTTCGCAGCTCCGGCGGCAGAAGTTGCAGTTGCAGAAGAAGCAGATGCGGGTGGCAGTGCCTGGACTCATATCAGGGAGCTGTTCGAGGACACTGCTCATTTTTACACAGTCACAACCAATGAGCGCGGAGAGGCACGATTTTCCTTCCGGCTTCCGGATAACATTACTTCATGGAGACTGACCGCCTCAGGTGTCACAACGGATTATTATGCAGGCAATTCTGTGGAAAACATAAGAGTTACAATTCCAATGTTTCTAAACTACTCTTTGAATAATGTCTTTCTTATTGGCGATACTCCTTATGTCGGAATAACAATTTTTGGAACAGCTTTGACCGGCAGAGAAACCGTAACGTTTACCGTTTGGGATGAAAATGTTCCGGAGAATGTACTTATCGCGACAGGGACCCCATTTGAAAGGGTCAATATCCCGTTGTGGGAGATGACGGAGCTAGGATCACATGCTATCGTCATACGTGCGGAAACTGACAACAGGCTAAGTGATGCTGTACGACACACTTACTATGTTTTGGAATCTCACCGGACGGTTGATACGGCGGTTTTCTATGAAGTGATTCCCGGCACAGTGTTTGAAGCGGGCAGACCGGGGCTTACAAATATCACGTTTACTGATCGCGGACGTGGGCAATTTCTCTGGCAACTTATGGGTATGCGCCATGTGCGTGGCGAACGAATCGAGGGTCTGGTGATGCGCAGGGAGGCAAATCGTCTCATAAGGCAGTACTTTCCGGATATGGAAATATACTTTCCGAATGATGCATTTGATCCAAGCATGTACCAGCAAGCGGACGGGGGCATAGCAATGTTACCCCACGCTTCAAGCGACTTAGCACTCACAGTTGGGGTTTTGCCGTTTGTCCGTGATGAAATAAACCTTCAGTCGCTTAATAACTACTTGATGAATATTTTCTCAACATCAACAGGGGAGAGCAAAATTATCGCATTATACGGACTTGCCCAACTGGGTGCGCCAGTGATGCAGGAGCTTCACATGTATTCAAGAGTTGAGAATCTTTCTGTCTCTGATGTGGCATACCTTGCGCTGGGGCTCCATGCCATAGGAGAAAGCCGCAGGGCGGTGGAGTTATATGAGCGGTATATATTGCCAAACTTACAGAGCGTCGCTCCGTACTATCGGATTTCGGGGGATTATCAGATTAGAGACACATCAATCGCCGCATTATTGGCGCAGGCGCTCGGAAGACCTGAGAGGGATGGGCTATACAGCTATACTCAGAGACATAGGCATGATGATCTATTCACACAGTTACATAGATTAAGTTTTGTTTCGCGTGAGATAGGAGCTGTAAGCCAGAGTGCTGCAAGCATTACTTACACAATGTTTGGGCAAGTTTTCACACAAGATCTTTCAGGCTGGAATAACTTTACGCTCAGAATCCCAAGCATGAACCTAAACGAGTTTGCAATCACCGGCATTACAGGGGAAGTCGGAGCGGTATCTATTCACTCAGTTCCGCTTGAAGAAATAGAAACTATCGATAATAATATCACAATAAGACGTCAGTACTTCGTGGCAGGTTCAAGAACGCCTGCAACGGCTTTTAACGAAGGTGACTTGGTGCGTGTGGAGATTTCAATTGATTATACCCGAAGGGCGCTTCAGGGATCATATGTAGTAACCGATTTTCTGCCTTCCGGACTTGTGTTTGTAGCGGATTCTGCCCGGGCTCAGGAACAGTCCAGTATGTACCGCAGCAGGGCATGGGCAACGAGCGAGGGGCAGCGTGTGATATTCTTTGATCACAACAGCCGTTTCAATCAGGTGCGGACTTACTTCTACTATGCCAGGGTAATTAACCAAGGATTGTTTACTGCGGAAGGTACTATTGTGCAAAACCTTGGAGCAAGGGATTATCTGACTGTTGGTGAATCGTCAGTTATTCGTATAAACGGATAAGGCTATCGAAAAATCCAAAATATGAGAAAATGCATAAAAAAATAACCAAAAATTAAGAAAAACATCGCTTTTTGCTTGCGTTTTGTGTCATAATAAGCTATTCTGAATCTGGGAGTCTTGAATAAGGCTCCCAGACCTTGCTTAAACAATATTCTTGCAGGAGATTGTAAATGGACATACTGGAAAAGCTGACAATTTTATCTGATGCGGCAAAATATGATGTAGCATGTACATCCAGCGGGGTGGACCGCGGGGGCGCACCGGGCTCCATCGGGAATGCGCGCTCATTTGGCATTTGTCATAGTTTTTCTGCCGATGGCAGATGCATTTCCTTGCTAAAAGTACTGCTCAGCAACTCCTGCATCTATGATTGCAGCTATTGCGTCAACAGAAAGTCGAACGACGTCGAGAGGGCGACATTTGAACCTCATGAGCTTGTGGAGCTAATGATCCAGTTTTACAGGCGAAATTATATCGAAGGTCTTTTCCTGAGTTCGGCAGTGGTGCGAAATCCCGACTACACTTGTGAGCAGATGATTGAAGTCTTGTCGCTGATAAGAAACACATATCGCTTTCGCGGGTATATCCATGTAAAAGCCATCCCCGGTGCAGATGATAAGCTTCTCACAGCATTAGGGCTTTTAGCCGACAGGATGAGTGTCAATCTGGAACTGCCATCAAATGAGAGTTTGAAGCTATTGGCACCGGACAAGAGTCGTGAAAGTATATTAACACCCATGCGAAAAATAACGACCGGCATACACGAAAATAGGACAGATTTGGTGAAATACAGGCATACCCCAAAATTCGTTCCGGCGGGGCAGAGTACACAGATGATTGTGGGGGCGTCTCCGGAGACAGACTATCAGATTATCAACCTGTCCGCTGCGCTATACAAGAAATATGAACTGAAAAGAGTGTTTTACTCTGCATATATGCCTGTTCTTACAGGAAGAAATTTGCCATCGCTTGAGACCAAACCGCAACTGCTGCGTGAACATCGCTTGTATCAAGCAGACTGGTTGCTTCGATTTTACAAATTCGATGCCACAGAGCTTCTGACTGAAAAGAACCCGAACTTTAATTTACTCATTGATCCAAAATGTAATTGGGCGCTGAATCACTATGACTACTTCCCAGTGGAGGTCAATAAAGCATCTTATGAGACCTTGCTTAGGGTGCCGGGATTGGGTGTGATAAGTGTTAAAAAAATAATAAAAGCGCGGCAGATGGGGAATTTGGATTTTACCGATCTGAAGAAGATGGGGGTCGTATTAAAAAGAGCTCAATACTTCATAACCTGTAATGGCAAAACAGCGTTGGGGATTCCTAACAGTCCTGAATCCGTACTGCGAGGGCTTTTATCCGAAAAAAGTTGGGAGATGGCACAGTCGCCCATGGATCAACTCACGTTATTTGATGAAGGCAAGAGTACAAGGGAGGATTTGATAAAATGCATTACAGGACAAATATAGCAATGCTCTTTGAGCCGGATGCAGTACAACTCCTTTATAGGCAGCAGCCCCTATGAGTATAGCTTATTTATATGATGGTTCTTTTGAAGGGATTCTATGCTGTGTTTATGAAAGCTACTATCAGAAGGAATTGCCGTCAATGATTTTTAATTTCGATGAAATGCAAGAGACGCTTTTTCTCGTGAAAGAAATAACGACCGATCCTTCTGCTGCAAAAAGGGTGTTGGATTCGATCAGTCGCAAGATTTCCAATGAAGCATTGCGCCTTGTGCGTTTATGTTATTTTTCGGAAAAGAAAAATCGTGAGGTAATGATCCTCGAGTTCCTGCGATTGGGTTATAAAATCGGGCCTTCGGTCACCAGTATGCTATCACATGATACGGTTAGAGCAGTAGTGAAGACTGCTCAGACTGTGCAAAGGGAAAGTTACTTTCATACAGAGTTTTTGCGTTTTTCCGAGTACAATGGAGCGTTGGTGGCGATTATAGAGCCTAAAAACTTTGTGCTTCCCATGATATATGCCCATTTTTGCGACAGATTTCCGAGTGAACAGTTTTTGATATATGATAAAAGCCATAAATATGCGTTCGTCTACCAAAATGGAGAAAAAAACCTGATTCCACTGGAGCATCTTGAGCTTCCGGAGGTTAGCGCAAAAGAAGAGATGTACAGGGAGTTATGGAAGAGATTTTATAATACGATAGCAATTGAGGGAAGGATCAATCACAAGTTGCGGATGAACAATATGCCTAAGCGTTATTGGACGCACATGACGGAGTTTCAATGAGAACTTTGCGGCAATGCGAAACTATGCCCACAGTCTAATAAAGCGGTTTAATCAGTGTTTGTCAAGTACAACGCATCCGAGATAGCTATTTCGGATGCGTTGTACTATTGTGCTAAATATGTACAGAATTCTGTGTATTTATAAAAAAGCAATTGTGATTTAATTATAATTACGGTTCATTATAGGCAGTATTCAAGTTGCCTAAGATTGAGACGCATGATGACTGCGAAAGCGTGATTTTTATGATAAGGCTCAGGACAAATGCGGCGTCAAAGATGGTCGCGAAACTTTTGAATAACACTCCTAGTGAGATCATAGTGGAAATCGGTAACAGTGTAGAAGGATTGGCGGCGCTTTTCGGCAACACGGCTTTGACGACAACCCACTTTACAAGAGTCAGCGCTAACGGAGGTGTGAGTTGGATAGACAATACAACCGCTGCTTCGTCTGTTCGCACTATTGTTAGAACGGCAATTAACGACGGTCTTCCTGTGACAATCCAATTGACAGCTAACATCACTGTGAGCAATACAACCTCTACGATCATCGTTAGACCTAAAACAAATATAACGTTAAGGTCGAGCAATGAGAGTGAGCGCATAATATCAATGAGCGGAGCAAGAAGGACTTTCGAGGTCCGGGGTAGGCTTACCTTATCCGACAACATTTCACTCAAACGCACAGGGGCCGGTAATAAAGGTGCCGGAGTTATTGTAGCAAGCGGAGGGCATTTAATTATGGAAAGCAATGCTCTGATAACAGGTGGCATTGTAGAAGGATACGGAGGTGGAGTGGCTGTAACAGGTGGTGTATTTACGATGAACGGCGGAGTGATATCCGGAAATACTGTCATCTCAGGTCATGGCGGCGGAGTAGCGGTGATGGGTAGTGGTGAGTTCATTATGAACGGAGGAGAAATCTCCGGGAATAAAGTTACCCAAGATGGCGGATATGGCGGTGGAGTGTCTGTAATGGACAGTGGTGTATTTACTATGGGAGGAGGACTCATTGCCGACAATAGTGTCAAAAATCATGGCGGCGGAGTGTCGGTAACTGGAGCAGGTCAATTGACAATTAACAACGGCAGCATAGGTGCAGTTGGAAGACAAAACTCCTCAAGCGCAAATGACTGGGTTGATAATGTTAATCTAGGTAGCGGCGGCGGTGTATCTGTTCTAGATAATGGTCAGGTTGTAATGAATGGCGGTGTGATAGAGTTTAACAACTCAATACCGCAACAAGCTCCGTTTCGCGGCGGCGGAGGTGTGTATCTTGGTGGCAATCGGATGGAAGGTGGAGAGACGCCTAACTTCCTCATGACCGGCGGGCGTATATCGCGTAACAATGTTTTAGATGCAAACTTAGGTGCTTGGCATGGTGGCGGCGGCGTATTTGTCGGCGGCAGTTCAACATTTATTATGGACAGCGGCGATGCCCAGATTAATAAGAACACTTCTGCAATGGAAGGCGGCGGCGTATTCATCAGTCAAAATGCCAGATATATCATGTATGCGGGTCATATTTTTGAAAATCATTCCGGTTCAGACGCCGATGGGTCTAATCCCGATAATGTCATTGAGGCTGTTGGGGGGGATGGTGGTGGCGGAGTGGCTATAGCGGGAGGGATTTTTGAAACAAGAAATCATCCCGATACTGTCGGAGTTGTAAGGACAATCACAGGAAACAGTGCCAGATGGAATGGCGGCGGCATCGCTGTTCGTGCGACTAACGGTTTAGGTAACAGCGAACAGTCTTTTAACGGTCCCGGTAGAGCAATTATAGCCGAAGGAACGCTCATCAATGGGAACTTCGTGGAGGGGAGAAGCGATAATTTGCGTGCCGGTATGGGTGGGGGAGTTATAGTGCGAGATGGGGCTGTTATGGAAATGAGCGGCGGCATAATCAGCGGGAATACCGCCGAACTAGGTGGCGGAGTAATGGCTCTTCTTGATATTTTTTTGGATCCGAACAGCGGTAGAAAAGGTGGATCCATAGAAATGGGCGGGGGTGTGATAAGCAGGAATACTGCCGAACTTGGTGGCGGTATAATGCTATTTCAAAATGGTACATTTATTTTGAGTGGCGGTGATATCACGGGGAATATTGCCGTCGGGGGAAATAATGAGATATATTGGGAAACCTGTACAATGAACGATAGCGAGGACGCGAGAGTTAGCAGTGAAACAAACAGCAAAAAAATATGAAACGAGCACGAAAAAAATTATTGACATAACGATTTAGCTGTGTTAAGCTTGCAAAAATAAATATTCAAACCGTTGAAGCGGAGATAAAAGCAGTAGATGCGCGTACAGAGAGTCCGGGAAGATGAGAACCGGGTCGAGATGCAGATTGCTAAATGGACCGCAGAGGGCATGGTCAAAGGTGTAATAGCTGAGTACTCTATGACGTGTGGGCATACGTTAGTTGCCGGAGGTATGTTGGTATCTCGCTAAGTGTGCGGCATTTTGCCGTAAATCAAGGTGGCACCGCGGATTAAATAGATTCGTCCTTGGTAAAGCAGTAGCTTTACCAAGGATTTTTTGTTTTTCGGAGGATATTAAAATGTTGCGAAAAGTAAAGGCATCACATATTGGAAGCGGCGTTATGCTACTGGCTGCAGTCCTTATTATAGCGTTGCGTCCAATTGATGATTTAGATGGAGCGGGTCATCTCATGCTTGGAGGAATCATTATAGCCTTATGCATTTGGATTTTCAAACCACTGGGGCTGACCTATGCAATTGGTGGATTGGTTCTGGCATTTTTTGGATTACTTGCGGGTCTTGCACCGACAATAGTGTTTTCAGGATTCACACAAACTGCACTCTGGACACTAGTTCCCGCATTTTTCTTTGGATATACACTGCAAAAAACCGGACTGGGGCGACGAGTTGCACTTGCAATAATAAAGATATGCCGCCCCACATATGCATCACTTTTATTTGCTTGGGTTCCTATAGGCATAATCCTTTCTGTACTTACACCCGCGACGACAGTGCGCATTGCAATAATGCTCCCGATAGCTTCACAGTGCAGTGAACTTTTTGGGCTTAAAAAAGGCTCAAAAGGAAACTCGCTAATACTTCTCACATCGTTTGCGATGGCGCTGATTCCCGGAGCAGGGTGGCTGACAGGTGTGATTTGGGGTCCGTTTATCCAAGGGCAAATGGCTAATGCAGGCGTAATTATTACATTTGGAGATTGGCTTGGAGTTTTGTTAGTGCCTGTGCTGATTGCGACAGTTTTGCTGGTTGCGGGCGGTATGCTGATTCTGCGTCCGGAGGACAAGCTATCTAAAGAAGCGATATATGCAGTTAAAAAGCAATCCATTGAGAAAATGAGCAAAGCTGAAATAATAGCCGCCGTAATACTAATGTTTGTGTTCATTTTATCTCTGACCGGGAGCCTGCACGGACTATCAACCGCGATAATATGCATTGCCGCAATGTTATGTTTCTTTGTGTTCGGAGTGTTGGAAGCTAAAGATTTCAATGCAGCCACAAATTGGAATTTAGTTATTTTTATCGCGATGGCGTTCAGCTTAGGTCCTATCTTCTATACAACCGGCATTTCACAATGGCTGTCAGGGATTATTATTCCGCTACTGGAACCAATTGCCGGAAGCCCTTGGTTATTTGTATTTTCTGTTACCACATTTATATTCCTGTGGAGCATGGTTGATGTTGCAATGTTTTTGCCGACGATTTCGATTATGGCACCTATTCTCCCCGGGGTTCAAAGCGCATATCAGATAAGCCCGTTGGTATTTATAGCAATACTAATTTTAGCAGGTAGTGCATTCTTTATGGCATATCAGAATATGTGGGCTGTGATGAGTCGTTCAATAACGCATGAGAGAGCATGGGCGAATAAACATCAAACTATCTATGGGTTTATCTATTTTGCGGTATGCTTGATAGCCTTGGTCGTCGCGGTACCTATGTGGATGAGCGCTGGATTATTCGGATAAGACAGAATATAGGAGAATGGAGGACTAGAAGTATGATAAAAGAAGCCATAATATCCCTGTCGAACAAACAGGATATGTCATATGAAATGGCAGAAGCCGTCATGCACGAAATAATGACAGGAGAGGCGACCCCTGTGCAATTGAGTGCATACCTTACTGCCTTGAGCTTAAAAGGTGAGACCACCGATGAAATAACGGGATCGGCTTTCGGAATGCGTTCCCATTGTATCCGACTTTTACACGATGTTGATGCACTTGAAATTGTCGGCACAGGCGGCGACCACGCAAACACTTTCAATATATCAACTGCTGCTGCAATAATCACAGCGGCTGCCGGGATTCCTGTGGCAAAACATGGAAACCGCAGTGCGTCAAGCAAATGCGGAGCTGCCGATGTGCTGGAAGCACTAGGTGTAAACATCAATATCCCGCCGGCAAAAAGCGCAGACATGCTAAAGAAAATCGGGATTTGCTTCATGTTTGCGCAGAATTATCATATTGCAATGAAATTTGTCGCGCCAATCCGCCGTGAATTAGGTATTAGAACAGTGTTTAACATAATTGGACCGCTCACTAATCCTGCAGGTGCAAAAATGGAACTGATGGGTGTATATGACAAGGCGCTGGTAGAACCTTTGGCGCAAGTGATGTGCAATTTAGGTGTCAAGAGCGCGATGGTGGTGCATGGAGAAGACGGATTGGATGAAATTTCACTAAGCGCACCCACCTTTGTGTGCGAAGTTAAGAATGGCTGGGTTCGTTCATATACAATAACCCCGGAGCAGTTTGGATTTGCGCGTTGCGAGAATAAAGATTTGCGAGGTGGCGATTCTTCCGAAAACGCTGAAATACTAAAAGCCCTTCTTATTGGGGAAAAAGGCGCGAAGCGAGATGCGGCTATACTGAATGCGGCGGCAGCCATGTTCATCACAGGCAAGTATGAATCAATCGACGCGGCAGTGAAGATTGCAAGCGATGTTGTAGATAGCGGGAAAGCATTGCAAAAACTCAATGATTTTGTCCACTATTCAAACGAGGAGTAAGACTATGGATATTCTACATGAAATAGCGCAGCGCACCATCGAACGCATTGAAGCGCAAAAAAGAAAACTTCCGTTGGAACAAATCGTGAAAAATAAAATGATATGTTTCGATGAAACAGAGAGCTATCCCTTTGAAGAAGCGTTGAGGACAAACGATATATCATTTATTTGCGAGGTGAAGAAGGCATCGCCATCAAAAGGGGTTATTGCAGAGGATTTTCCATATCTTGATATAGCCAGAGACTATGAATCGGCGGGTGCGTCGGCAATATCGGTTCTGACTGAGCCATTTTGGTTCATGGGTGCCGACCAATATCTGCGTGAGATTTCAGAGAGTATGAAAATTCCGTTGTTGCGCAAGGATTTTACTGTGGATAGCTATATGATATATGAGGCGAAAATGCTTGGCGCGAGTGCCGTGTTGTTGATCTGCTCGCTGCTTGACCGCAAGACACTTCGTGAGTATTTGACACTTGCTCATAGCATCGGGCTTTCTGCTCTTGTTGAAGTACATAACGAGGAAGAGGTGGATATGGCTTTATGTTCCGGCGCGAGAGTAATCGGGGTGAATAATCGGAATCTCAGAACATTTGAGGTGGATATCACGCTGAGTGAGCGTTTAAGAAAAATGATACCAAGGGAAGTGATATTTGTGTCGGAGAGTGGCATAAGCACTCCGGATGATATAAAAAAGCTCAGAGAGATCAAGGCTGATGCAGCATTAATAGGTGAGCGTATAATGAGGAGTTTCGACAAAACCGCAGAGATAAATCGGTTGAGAGGGGAGAGCAAGTATGGTGAAGGTTAAAATCTGTGGGTTATCCCGACCTTGCGATATAGAAGCCGCAAACGCGGAAAAACCAGATTATATTGGATTCGTTTTCGCCGAAAGCAGACGAAAAGTATCACGATCCAAAGCTGCGGATTTAAGAAGATTGATGTTGCCGGAGATCATCCCTGTGGGAGTGTTTGTCAACGAATCAATAGAGAACATTCTATCTCTGATTCATGATAAAACGATTGATATTGTCCAGCTTCATGGTAGTGAAGACGAGGAATATATACATGAGTTGAAAACGCAGACGGATAAACCTATCATTAAGGCGATAAATGTTCAAAGCAAAGGCGATGTGCAAAGGTGGTCAGAAACATCGGCAGACTTTCTTTTGCTTGACCACGAAAATGGTGGAACCGGGCAAAGTTTTGATTGGATGTTGATAGGATATTCTCATAAACCATATTTTCTGGCAGGTGGATTAAATCCGCAAAACATTACAGATGCGATAAGCAAGACCTCGCCATATTGTGTGGATGCAAGCAGCGGCGTAGAAAGCACTGGAGTTAAAGATTTAGAGAAAATAAGTGAATTTATCAGGAGGGCAAGAAATGAATGTTAGAAAAGGTCGATTCGGTGAGTTTGGTGGGCAGTATGTACCCGAGACACTGATGAGCAACTTGAGTGAACTTGAAAGTGCGTATTTGCACTATAAAGAAGATGCGGATTTCCGAGGAGAGCTAAATGATTTGCTAAAAAACTACGCAGGCAGACCTTCAATATTATATTTCGCAAAAAAAATGACGGAAGATCTTGGCGGCGCTAAAATTTACTTAAAACGTGAGGATTTAAATCACACAGGTTCACATAAAATCAACAATGTGCTGGGACAGATTTTGCTGGCTAAAAAAATGGGAAAAACCCGAGTTATAGCCGAAACCGGAGCGGGACAGCATGGCGTTGCCACGGCTACAGTGGCTGCTCTTCTGGGGCTGGAGTGCGATATATTCATGGGCAAAGAGGACATCGAGCGTCAAGCCTTGAATGCGTATAGAATGCAGCTATTAGGCGCTAAAGTAACAACGGTTACAAGTGGCACTATGACTCTGAAAGACGCGGTAAATGAAACCATGCGCGAATGGGTTTCGCGGATTGCCGACACACATTATGTGCTGGGGTCGGTGATGGGACCGCATCCATTTCCCATGATGGTTCGGGATTTTCATAAAATTATCGGAAAGGAAATCAAAGAACAATTACTGCAAATGGAGGGGAGGTTGCCTGATACAGTGATCGCCTGTGTTGGTGGTGGCAGTAATGCTATCGGTGCATTTCATGAGTTCATTGAAGAAGCATCTGTGGAGTTAATTGGCTGTGAAGCGGCAGGTATGGGCGTAACTACACCAAGAAACGCCGCAACGATAACAAATGGTACTGTAGGGATTTTCCATGGAATGAAGTCATATTTCTGCCAGGACGAATATGGGCAAATTGCTCCGGTGTATTCTATTTCTGCGGGGCTGGATTATCCCGGAATTGGTCCGGAACATGCTTTTTTGTCTGATATAAAAAGAGCTGTTTATGTTGCGGTAGATGATAATGAAGCTGTGGAGGCTTTTGAATACCTCTCACGCACGGAAGGAATTATCCCGGCTATTGAAAGCGCACATGCGGTAGCTTATGCAAAAAAAATCGCATCAACGATGGGCAAGGATAAGATTATTGTAATAAACCTCTCAGGTAGGGGAGATAAAGATGTTGCGCATATTGCGCGGTTTAAGGGGGTAAATATCCATGAATAGAATATCAAATGTGTTTGTTGGGAAAAAAGCTTTTATTGCATTCATCACCGGAGGGGATCCAGACATCGAAACGACTGAAAAACTGATTTTGACCATGGTTGAGTTCGGTGTTGATATAATTGAAATAGGTATACCTTTCTCCGATCCGGTAGCAGAGGGGATAGTTATTCAGGAGGCTGATGAACGTGCGTTAAAGGCTGGTTGTACCGTTGACAAACTTTTTGACATGGTTAAAAGAGTTCGCAGTAAAACCACAATACCACTGTTATTTATGAGTTATATAAATCCGATATTTGTTTATGGCAAAGAGCGGTTTATGGAAAGATGTAAAAGCTGTGGAATTGATGGAATTATAGTTCCTGACTTGCCTTATGAAGAAAAAGGCGAGATTTCAGGTGAGTGCGCTAGGTTTGGAATAACTCAAATTTTTATGATAGCGCCGACCTCGCAGGAGCGGATCGAAACCATCGTAAGTAATGCGGAAGGTTTTGTGTATTGTGTATCCTCGCTTGGGGTTACAGGTGTGCGCGGTGAAATAGATATGGGTATGGCAGATATAGTCGAGCGAGCAAAAGAAATTTCATCTGCTCCCTGTGCTATTGGATTCGGAATATCAACTCCTGAGCAAGCGCGAGAAATGGTATGCATATCCGATGGGGTAGTAATAGGAAGTGCCATAGTGAAATTGGTGGCAGCCTATGGCAAGGATTGCGTCGAACCGGTAATGCAATATGTACGAGAAATTTCAGAGGCATTGGCGGATCCGGCGGTATATTAGCTGCATTAGCTGCTGTCTTTGGAAATTGAAAAACACAGTCTCTTCGCCGCGCTGCAAGTCAGGGCGAAACAGTAACAATGTATACTGAAAAATATGAAATAAATTATTGCCATAAAAACTAAAACCGTGTATAATCACTGGGAACATTGTTTAGAGGCGTTTGATTTTTTGAAAATAGTTGAAAGGGGGATAAGACGTTATGACCATGTGGAATAGCATAATGATTGCTATAAATGACATCGGTACGATCATTATCGATCTAGTTGGATTTATCAGAACATTCCGCTAATCTTGCTGCATTTTTTAAGCCCTCAGTTAGCCTGAGGGCTTAATTGTTTATGAAGTTATGACCACCGGCTTAGCCGGTGGTCATAATGATGCGCCTGAATTTAGATAATCAAATCTTGTTGTTAAAATATTCTGTTGTTACTTGAAGTTGCTTTCGCAAAATGACTTTCCACAGATGTTGGTTGATTTCGCCACTGCCTTTAGGAAACACTGATTAAATCCGATTCAGAGAAAACTGCAAAAAGTTCAAAATAATTTCATTGACCAAATTGGTCAATTGTGTTAAACTCTGTGAGGCGATTGACTAAAATAGTCAACTTCCTGCGAGCAGAGGAGACAAATAAATGGAAAAAGCAACAAAGCCAAAAACAGAACATGAGGAAAGCATTGAAAAGTCAGATGAAAAACAAAAAAAAGCAAATAAGGGAAAAAAGATTTTTGGTACTATACTCGTGCTTCTTATTATCGGTGGTGCGATTACATTAGTATTTCGCTTTGTCATCGGCGCAGGAGCGTCATACCTGTCTACAGACAACGCAAGGGTGACGACGACCTTAGTCCCGATAACCGCAAACATCCCCGGAACTCTGGAGAGGTTCACCATCTACGAAGGTCGATATGTTACCGAGAACGAAATCATAGGTTGGGTGGAAAACGGAGAAAGTATACGCGCCCCATTTTCAGGAAAAGTTATCCGCACAGATGTAGTTCAGGAGCAGCGAGTTTCCCTCATGGAGTTACTTGCGATTATAGCAGATACAAACGCATTACATATCCAAGCAAATATTTATGAAACTGATATAAACAGTGTACAAATTGGACAATCTGTCACTCTTACAATTGACCCATTCGGCAATAGACAATTTACTGGTTATGTTGCGGAAATAGGTGCGATAACTCAAGCGGAGCTCGCAGGAACAACAATGTTTTTCAACACAGCGGGTACATTTACAAGGGTTACTCAACTAATTCCAATAAAAATCAATGTTGAAGATGATGTGGACTTAGCAAGCATTATCGGTGCAAGTGCGGCTGTTAGAATTCGGTTGTCGCAGGATGCATAAGTTCACATGGAGGGAAGTGAGATAATGAATGGAGTCAATAAAAACAGAAAATTCGAAAGATCTAAAAGATTCAAAGAAACCTTAATAATAATGATTGTATTTGGAGCAGTCGCTCTGTTTATGGTCAGCTGTGGCGCAGCAAGGGCGGGAGATTCGGGAAATATGACATCGGAATATGTCGGGACCACTGTCTCGGAAACAGACACCACCATAGTCGCAAATGATATAATCGTAACAGTCAGAGGGACTGTGGAGAGCACGACAAGCCGGAATGTATATACAACACTTGGATATTTCATTGAAACAGTTGATGTGGAAATTGGAGACAGAGTTACAAAGGGGCAAGTTCTGGCGACTTTGGACACAGAAGTCTTAGAACTAACGATCGCACAGGGCAGAGCTCAGATTGAAGCAGTACGCCTGAGCACTTCCGCCACTATTTCAGGAACTCAACGAATGCTCAACCAAGCATCAGCAAATATTTCCAATAACACAAACGCAATTATATTAAATGCACAAGCAGCGGTGAATGGAGCAGAAGCAAATCTCGCAGCAATTCAAAATAACTATGAGGCTTTAAAAAATGATATTTATAACGGAAACAATGCTCAGATATTTGCAGCTCAAACCGCAATCAGAAATGCCAAAACAGAGCAGGGAAACAGGGAAATTGACTTAAATAACGCAATCGCGCTCTACGATGTTGGCGCAATATCGCAACAGGAACTTCGTAACGCCGAGAATGCGCTTGACTTCGTAGTAAACCAACTCAATGATGCGGAAACGGCATATAATAACGCAGTAGTTGCCCAGCAGCGTGCCCTTGAACAAATGCAAATTTCCATGGAAACAGCAAGTACAGCATATCAACAAGCACAGCGTGCCCTCAGTGCAGCCAATACAGCCGCCCAGCAGGAGGTAGATCTCCTGCGCAGCAATGTAGAAGTCGCCCGGACATCGATGAATTTGGAAGCGCAGGAAATAGCCATTCAAATATTGGAAAGACGATTGGAAGATTCTAAAATCACTGCGCCGATAAGTGGCACTATTACAAATGTAGTTGCGAGAGAAGGCATGATTGGCTCAGGACTGTTGTTGACAATTGAAGATACGGATGACCTTCGCATAATAACTAGGTTTAGAGAATATGACATCATACAGATCCGTGAGGGAATGGAAGTGTCTATCAGCTTGGATGCAAACGGAAGCGACACATATTCAGGGGTGATCGCCAGAATCAACCCAACCGCAGTGCATAATCCCAACAGTCCAATTGTTGAGTTTGAAGCTGAGGTTGCGGTAACATCGGAAAACACTAACCTGCGCATCGGTATGACCACCAGACTGCACATAGAATTGAAGGGCTAATCTGGCAGTGTCTAAGGGGAGAGCATCCCTGATGCACAAAAACCACCCAAAAAGAATTGCTGTTGTATGAGTATTTTTGCACAATATGTACAACGGAAAATCAAAGCCTAATGTAGACCTATGCGAATGAACATGATATTATCATCTTAGTCAATTGGTTAAGGCTTGCCAAGTTAGAGCAAGTCGCTTGATAATGCACTAACGTGACTAATATTCATAATCGAGGCATAAATGTGATGGGCTTAACACTAGAAGATATAATTATGGTTGCCGGCGGTTTGGGTCTGCTGTTGTTTGGCATGAAAATGATGTCGAATGGACTTGAAACGATCGCCGGAAACCGGATGCAACATGTTCTCCAGCGTGCAACTTCTAATCGGTTCCTAGCCGTACTGGTTGGTATTGCAGCTACAATAGCAATTAACAGTTCAACGGCTGCGACCATTATGACCGTAGGCTTCGTAAACTCAGGGATGTTAAACCTTGCTCAAGCGATAGCCATCATTATGGGTGCAAATGTAGGAACAACCTTTAGCGCACAATTGATCGCGTTCAGGATTGATGCAATTGCGCCTTTGTTTATTTTCATCGGAATAGTGATGCATCTATTCTTTCGAAAGAGATTGGTCAAGAATATCGGCTACACCATATTGGGATTTGGTATCTTGCTCTTTGGTGTTACAGTGATGGGGACCCCTCTTCGAGAGCTGGCAAATCAACCGGAATTCAATGCATTATTAACAACATTCGAAAGCCCTATTTTAGCGCTATTAGTAGGCTTTCTTTTTACTGCTGTAGTTCAAAGCTCATCCGCGACAATGGGAATTCTAGTTGCATTGCACCTGAGCGATGTGCCGATGTCATTTCAAACATCAGCCTTTATCATATTGGGTACTAACATAGGTACAAGCATAACTACAGTAATCGCTTCAATACCGGCAAATCGTGAGAGTAAACGTGCCGCGCTGTTTCACATCATGTTTGATGTAATAGGGAGTACGGTATTTGGAACTTTAATATATGTATTCCCCGGCATTTTAGCTTGGTTTCAGACGACATGGTCAGATAGTAGTGCACGTCAGGTCGCCATGTTCCATACGCTTTATAACTTCTCGACAATGTTTATAATTTTGCCGTTTGTTAATCAAATTGCCGTACTGATGGAAAAAATTGTTCCTGTAAAATCTATTGAGACTGATGCACGTTATGAAAAGAAACTGATGTTTCTCGACGAAAGAATCCTTAAAACGCCGTCTGTTGCAGTTCTAAATGCCCATCTTGAAGTTTGCCGCATGGGAAAGATAGCCGAGGATAACTTTGTATTATCTGTTGAATCATTTTTAGAAAATGATTTGGATAAGGTTAAAAAGGTTCTTGAGAATGAAGATGTTGTGAACTTTCTTAATCATAATATTGCATCGAAATTGGTGCTGATTAACAATACCTCATTGTCGGACAATGAAGCTGAGCGTATCGGAAAAATGTTCAGAACGCTGACAGATATAGAAAGAATCGCGGATCATGCAGAGAATATTGCTGAATACACATTAACTGTAGAAAACAATGGCTTAAAGTTCTCTGAAGATGCAATTGCGGATATAAGGACTTTAAGCGCTGCTTCAACTGAACTGGTGTCAGAAGCTTTACGCACGTTTGAGCAGATGGATGTATCCCGGTTGCCGATGATAAAGTCATTGGAGGAAAATGTTGACAAATTGTCAATTCAATTCATCGAGAGCCATATCAAAAGATTAAAGGCTGAAGACTGTGAGCCGGAGAGCGGTGTCATATTTACTGACATGGTTACAGATTTGGAGAGAATCGGAGATCACGCAAACAACATCGCGTTTTCCGTGATACCTGAGAGCAAGTGGAGGCGAAAATAGTTAGGTAAACGCTGATTAATTTGGGAGGAATTAATCAGCGTTTATTTAGCGATTTAAAGGTATCTCATGAACAAATACACTTTAAGGGAGGGAATGATGATGCTCACTGACGGAACAAGAAGAAAACTCGAATTTTTGATTACACTGCTATATTATGCTGCAATTGTCGGACTTTTGTACTTGGCTTACCGGCTCGTTGGAATAGTGCTTCCATTCGTTATTGCATTCATATTAGCAGCAATGTTAGAGCCGATCAAGCGATTGATACAGAGGAAGTTGAGGCTAAACGGTAAGGTAGTGTCATTTATTATGACAGCGATTATTTACCTTGCGGCAGCGACAGTGCTGTTTTTAGTGATAATGCAAATTGTGCTCTTGCTGCGTGACCTGTTATCAGGTTTGCCGGCCTACTTTACAAGCACTATCGCACCTTTAATATCCGGTGCAGGCGATAATATGGAGACTTGGATATCACAGAGATTTCCAGACTTACACTCAGTATTTACCAATATGCAAGACAGTCTTACAAATCTCATCAACAATTTGGTCAGCACGATTTCACAAGCAGGAACATCTGCAGTCGGTGGATTATGGAGCGCGGTGCCGGGATTCGTCATGGGATTGATGTTCACAATTCTGCTGTCATTTCCAATCAGTGCCGGTTTTGACTCGGTCAAAGAGTTTATACTCAATCAAATGCCGGAAAAAGTCGCTGTGCGGATTTCCGGTGTTAGGGAAGTGGTAAAGGATTCTGCCATTAAGTACTTAAGGGCGCAGTTGATTCTGATGGCGATAACCTTTGTGTTAACAATCATTGGCTTGCTTATTGCAGGCATACCAAATGCTGTGGGCATGGCAGTCATTATTGCACTTATTGACTTGTTGCCGGTGTTTGGTGCAGGTACGATCATGATTCCTTGGGCGCTTATAGAGCTACTTCAAGGAAATACCAATTATGCTATCGGAATTGCAATTGTTTACGTTGTCGTTCTTGTCGTGCGCAACATATTCTCGCCAAAAATCGTCGGAGACCAACTTGGGCTTAACCCCATAATCTCGTTATTGTCAATTTATGTCGGATTCAGAGTGCTTGGAATTGTTGGAATGATCTTTTTCCCGATAATTATTCAAATACTGGTGGCATTGCACAATAATGGTAGCTTGCGGTTGTATAAGGATAAATCGGACGAGAAGGATGCAATAGGATCAAGTGATGGTGAGACGCATGATGACGCATGATGACAAGATGATAATGATCGGAGTTGTCCATCAACCTGTGTATATGACGATGTTGAATTATATATGGAGGAAAATCAAATGATAGTTGAAAAAATAGTGATTGGTAGTGAGTATCCGCTTGAAGGACTGTTGACTGTTCCCAACACAGAGGAACGGCAATACCCTGCTGTGGTATTGGTGCATGGATCTGGTGCAAATAATATGGATGAAAAAGTCGGAGAAGTACGCCCATTTAAAGACATTGCGGAAGGTCTGGCGAAACGTGGGATCGCGGCTATTCGTTACAATAAGCGTAGTTTGACTTATGGCAAAAAGATGGTGAAAACGCTTGGTGCAGAGCTAACAGTTAAAGAAGAAACCATTGAAGATGCAGTAATCGCAGCGAACTTTCTAAGAAATGATGTTCGCATAAACCCGAACGAAATCTATATTGCAGGACATAGCATGGGTGGTATGTTGGCCCCTAGAATAAATGCCGAGGGGGGGGATTTTGCAGGTTTAATCATATTGGCAGGATCACCGCGAAGACTTGAAGAAATCGCAAAAGAACAGCAGACCGAATTTATGAAATCCTCAAAGGGTATAATCAAGTGGATAGCCGGAAAGCAAATCAAAAAATTATCCGGGAAATTAGATAAAATTTATATTTTGAGTGATGAAGAGGCAAAGAAGGTGCCTTTTGCCGGAAATACTTCACTTTACTATCTAAAAGAATGGGGGATGAAATCCTCTGCCGACTATCTAAAAAAAACCACCGTGCCGATATTGGTGATGCACGGTGATAAGGATCTTCAGGTTCGTACTGACAAAGATTTTGAAGAGTATAAAAGCATATTGGCAAATTACCCGGACGTGACATTTAAGCTCTATCCTGAATTAAACCATTTATTTATGCCAGCGATTTATAGTGATATCAGCAAACTTATGAAGGAATATAAAATTAAGAGACATGTTGAGGATTATGTAATTGACGATATCGCGAATTGGATAAACGAACATGCACTAAATTGATTTGCGCGTATGGGACATGCTATGTTCCAAGCGCTTGCGCAATGCTGGAGCAATAGTGAAAACAAAGGCGATTTTAATGAGTTCAAACAAGATGAAAGGCATCACAGCTGCAAGAAAAGCCGCCTCCAGCGATTGATTTGTCACAAATGCAAATTGAAACATGCCCATGGTTAAATTTATCAGCATTCCAAGAACAAGACCAATAGCGAGCCAGACCTTTTTTTGTTTGTCTGCCGAAAACCCGACTATCAATGACATTATTGGGTATGAGAGCAAAAACCCACCCCACGGACCAATGATACGACCAAGTCCGCCGCCGAATTGTGTAAATACAGGAAGCCCTATAGCGCCGAGCAGCAGGTAAACAATTGCCGCGATTGCTCCACGCTTTGCACCGAGAATGGCTGCTGAAAAAGGCACTATAAAAGTTTGCATGGTAAACGGTACTCCACCGGGCAAGGGAATAGATAGTTGTGAAAGGGAAGCGATTAAGGCGACAAATAAGCTTATTAAGCATATATCACGAGTAGAGATTTTTTTCATATGATACCTCCAGTGCAGTGTTTGCTGGAGGTATTGTAACAAAGGCACGCCCGATTGTCAACCAAAAAACATCGTTAAGGTTGACAATCGGGGAAGCTGTAAATTTAAAGCCCGAACCTGCAATGTGGTAAAGAGACTGTGCTTTTCGATATGAAAAAGGCTTTCACGATTGACTGACAATCACAGAAAGCCTTTTTTCAAACTTATGTTTGAGGACCTTAAATCACTGTATTACTAACCCATTTTTAAAACAGCTTTGATTACTTTGCCGCTGAGACTATCTGCCATAGCCTGATTTATATCGTCGAAGTCATAATAAGTGATTATCGTATCGAAGGGGAAATTGCCAGCCTTGTATTGTCTCATCATTTCCGGTATGAAAATCTTGGGATTTGAATCACCCTCGACTACACCGATCAGTGACTTAGCCCCAGCCATCAAATCAGTTTCCGCGTTCAGAGTCATCTCTCCACCGCCGCCGACTACGACTGTTGTGCTACCGGCACGTGTGCAGTTAAGCGCCATTCGTGTGCAATGACCGTTGCCTGTTGTATCCACCGAGCTGTTGGCACCCATGCCTGTTATTTTGCGTATTTCTTCAACAGCATCGGGCGTTTCGCTTGTGTTAACAACATGTGTTGCGCCAAGCTCAATTGCCTTTTCAAGTCTTGATTGCATTCGGTCAACACCGATTATTATTCCGCAACCTGCAATTTTTGCAGCCATGACCGCACTGAGCCCGACAGAGCCACAACCGAAAACTGCTATGGATGAGCCGAGACGAGGGCGTAAGCGGTTCCACACTGCTCCTGCACCGGTTTGGATACCGCAGCCTAACGGACCGGTTATTTCGAGCGGGACATCATCAGGTATGGCGACTGCACTGCGCTCATGGACTACTGCATATTCGGCGAAAGAGGATTGACTAAACATTGTAGAAAGCATTTTTCCATCCTGAGAGAGCCGTGAGGTTCCGTCAGGCTGCACACCGCAGAAGTTGGCTGCAAAGAAACTATCGCAGATTGCCGGTTGTCCGGCAAGACATGGTTCACATTCGCCGCAAGATGCGAACGAAAAAGCGACCCTGTCTCCGGGTTTGAACTCTTTAACATCTGCCCCGACTTTTTCGACGATGCCGCAGCCTTCGTGACCGAGAACAGCGGGGAGCGGAACAGGCAGGGCTTGGATTCTTGCCAGTTCATCGGTGTGGCATATTCCGCTTGCAGTGACTTTGACTAGCATTTCCCCATCGCGAGGCTCATCAAGCTCAACGGTCTCTATAACGAATGGGGCATTTTTTTCTCTTACAATTGCTGCTCTGATTTGCATTTTCAATCCTCCTATTTGTTAAAAATTATTGTATTTTTAGCGATATCGCAAAAACATAGCAATATCACATATGATATGCCGCAACATGCTGCAGGAACATTATGTTACATAACACGCAGCTATGCTCGTGCTTGCGCTCAAAGGTGAACAGTGACAATATCTCCGACGGAGGATTAGTCCTAACCAATCACGCCGAATCCGATCAAAAACGCAAAAGCGGAGGCGAGTAAACAATAAATGCCAAAGATGTAAAACTTTTTGCTCTTTATGAGCACCTTTATAAACTTTATTGCAAAAATTCCGCAGACTGTTGCAACAACAAAACCAATGGTCCATTTCAATGGATCTATTGTTAGATCACCTGATCCCGGAACACTGAAAAGTGAGACCAATCCGGCACCCAGTATTGTTGGAATAGAAAGTATGAACGAATACCTGACAGCGAACTCCTTACTTAACCCGCCCATCAAACCACCGAAAATCGTGCTACCGCTACGTGAAAGCCCGGGGAATATTGCAATTGCCTGTGAAATACCTACAATCCATGCGGTCTTTAATGGTGCATCTTTTTCAGTGTAATTTCCACCACCTATTTTATCAACAATGAACATCAGAACTGCTGTTACGATAAGAAATGCCGCAGCTACAAAAATATTTTCAAGAACAGTGTCCAGATTCAGTAATGTTAAAGTCATTCCGGCTATTGCAACAGGAATCGAGCCGATTATCACCATGAGAAGAAATCTGCGCTCCGGTGTTTTAAAATTAGGCTTTCCTTTTATACAGTCAACAATCGCGGAAAAAAACTCCCGGATCAATGTCCACACATCCTTGCGGAACATAATGAAAACCGACAGTAAGGTAGCTAAATGTAGAAATACCGTATATGCGAGATTTGATTCGTAACCTTCACCGAATAATGCGTGGAAAATCACTAAATGCCCTGAACTGGATACAGGAAGAAATTCCGTAATACCCTGGATAATTCCTGCGAAAAGTGCTTGAAACCAACTCAACTAAATCAATCCAATCATAAAAAAATAAATGAGGGGTAAAGTGGTGCGACGAGTATCGAACATCAGCAATTATACAGCTTTTGCCCGCGTTTCACAACATCAAACTCAAAATCATGGAAATTCTGTGCATTTGTAGTTGCTGTTCAATCCGGGTCTGAGGTGCAAGTGCACATATAATCTAAGCAAACACTGATTAAATCCGTCCGAAGTAATTGCGAGTCTATATTTCCCTAAACAGCCCTATTGCGAGATAAATCACCGCCCCTGCTATTAAAGCGACAGTGAATCCGAAGGTCATAGACAGTATAATAGAAATGACCGAACCCGCTACTGACATCGTTCCATTTATCCCCCACATGACAGGAATTATATCACGCCTGTTACTCTCGCCTAAAAGCACCATCCCTCTGGGGAAAGGCATTCCCATGAAGAAACCCGGAACCGCCACGACAACAGATGAAATAATTACTTTACCTAAAATGCCTAGACCCGCTGTACCTTGGAATATTCTCTGCAATGATGCAAGCACAATAAAACAGATAACCGCCGCAATAACAGGTGGGAGATATACTTTGCCTAATGTACTGCGAAAAGGCTTGCAGCTATTAAGGAAACCTCCTAAACCACAACCAATCAACATTGCCGCTAATATATATGAAAAAGCCAACGTTGGGTGTCCAAGATATAAAATGAACATCTGAATCAGAGGGATTTGAACCATCATGAAACCCATTCCCAACAGCCCGAAATAAACCGATGGTCTCAGATGCCCTTTTCTGCGTAAATGAGGAATTAACAATAAAAGTGCGCCCAACAAGCTGAGCAGCAAAATCAGTAGCAACACAGAGGGAGTGCTGTTGTCAAAATGAAAGAAATATGGACTATTATCAGTTACAGGTCCAACATTTGCGTAGAAGAAATCGGCAAACTCATGCAATGAGACTAAGCCATCGCTGACTTGGGACAGGTTTGCCCACTCATGCAATTGCGGTATATGCGCCGGTGTGGCACCTATATTGAGAATTTCTCGCTCAAGTACTAAGCTTTCATATTCAACGAATGGTTGATTTTTGATAATGATTACCGGAGCAATCATCTGCTCTTCTACGCCAATGTCTTCAAGCAAATAAAACAGTGCTATATGGTCGGGGGTGTTTTGCAAAGGTACGCCTCGGTTGACCAATGCCTGCATTGCGGTTGTTGTCAATCTGATTAAAGAATTCTGGTCATGGGTCACAAATGCAACCCTGCCGCCCGCGCTTAGGATATCCAAATAATCCTCCATAGCCTGCACGGTGTGGACATAATTTTCAGAAAGCGCAAGTCCAACTCCTTGCGTGGTGTTCGTCACCACGAGCGAAAGAAATATAACATCAAATTGCTCATCGATGGTTCTCACAAAATTTCTGCCATCTTGGATGTAAGTTCTTACTTCCGGACGGTCGAAAAGATGACCGTTAAAGTCTCCGAATATCCTTGCAGCTTCAATACTTGCCGGATTGATTTCAACAGCAGCAATGTTGCTGCTCCCAGCGGCAAGAGCATACAGAACGCCGCGCCCGCCGCCCGCCCCGATTGTGAGAGCACTGTTGCTCTCCGCAATTGCAAAGGGTATGAATCCGGTGTTGGCTTTGAAGTGGTCAAGATTATCGGCATCCCCATCGAATTCATACATGGGGGCATTTGCGGAGCCATCAATCGTTAAGATTTTCAACTGAGGGATGTTCGGGATTGCAATCAAATCAGTGCGTGCGAAAGAATCCCATCTGGAAAACACAATTTCAGGAGCTAAGCCGGAACGCTGCATTTCTCCAAAAGTTTTTCCGGTATTATTTAACATTGCGTAAAAGCTTACTTCAATTGAGTTTACAACTTGCATTGGCAAAAACAGACCCACAGCCAGAATAAAAGGTATCGCGCACTGCGCTACTTTAAGCCTTTTGTTAGCCGCCGGTAAGACAGCCGCAATAATAAAAGGCAGCAGACAAATCAACACTGCAGTTTTAAACATCCCAAGATTGTCGAGAAGAGCAACGATCGCAATGCTACCTGCTCCGGCTCCGAGTAAGTCGGAAAAATACATTTTGCCGCTGACCCAAGGCCATAACTTGAATAGCATGGAAAACAGATACCCCGAAATGATGAAAGGGATAAGTCCCAAAATGCTGTAGATTATAAGGCTATCAATGAAAGGCTGTATGTAAATTAACACAAAAACACAGACGAAACCACATGCCAAGGCAAAGACCCACTTGTTGACCTGTACTACTACCTTATGGGGCTGCACCGGGTCTGCTCCAAGAATGCGATTCAGTCTTGCTCTGTCGTGATACGCTAAAATGCTTCCTAAGCCAACACCCAAAATTGCAAAGGATGTAGTCAAAAACACATAATGATAAGATAAGATTGCCGAATATATTCTAGTTAAGGCAACTTGATATGTAAAAAGAGAAAGTGAAATCACAAATATACTGAGCAGGATAATTCTGCCTATTTCCAGCTTATCTTTTTGCATCAAGCTACGCCTCCCTATGTTAACATTGTCAGCATTGGGTATTCTATCGGAACACAATGCCCGCGTCAACAGTAACGATTATTTGTGATTATTATTTTTTTGTTGATGTTAATATTGATTTCTTTTTCACATAATGTTATCATGTATCACGATATCTACTTAAAAAAGGAGGATAAATTATGAAAAAGAAGATACTCATTCCCCTTGCACTGGCACTAATAATGGTAATGGGACTATTGGCCGGTTGCACTCAGGACACAACCCCTGCCGATCCGGGAACCCCGGCACAAGACGATGACATGCCGACACTGACAGTTGGTTTGTTCCAACCTGCCACAGGTGCCAACGGCGCAGGCGGCAGACAAGAATCACTGGGTACAATATTTGCAAACTACAGACGCCCATATGTTGACATCGACGGAATAACACATCGCGTTGTCATCGAGCAAGTTGACAATCAATCATCGACCGCTCACGGTCCGGCAGCTGCCTCAGAGCTTGTCGCTCGTGGCATAGACATCGTTCTGGGCTCCTACGGCTCAGCTGTATCAATGGCTTCTTCAGACGTGTTTAGAGATGCTGGTCTCACCGCAATCGGTGTTTCCTGCACAAATCCGGGCGTAACACGCGGTAACGACTTCTATTTCCGTGTTTGCTTCCTTGATCCATTCCAAGGTCAAGTTCTTGCTTCTCTTGCTCGCAACACTCTGAATGCAGATGTTGTTTACGTTCTCTCACTGCTCGGTGATGACTACTCACAAGGTCTTTCTCACTTCTTTACAGAGCAATTTGAGTCCTTGGGCGGCACTGTAGTTCAAGAGAATTTCCCGGAAGGAACTTCTGACTTTAGTGGATTCATGACAAATGCCAGAGCAGCTGGCGCACAAGCGATCTTTGCACCTACTTCTTCCGAAGCGGCAGCTCTGATCATTGATGCAGCCCACGTTACAGGCGTTGGCGCTGATCTTCCTCTGCTTGCAGGCGACACTTGGGATTCACCTCAGGTTCTTGATGCTGCAACAGGCAGAGATGTATCCGTTATGGTTACAACCTTCTACCAAGAAGGCGGCGCACCCGAGTGGGACAGAGATTTCAAAGCATGGCTCAATGCCAATCCTACTCAACTTGCAAACAACGGCGGTTCTGACGTAATCGCAGGCTTTACCGCAATGGGCTATGATGCGTACATGCTTGTTCTTGACATTTTAGAAAGATCCGGCGTTCCTTATCCATTCGATCAAGCAGCAATCAGAGAAGCAACTTGGGCATCCTCTTTCGTGGGTCCTGTTGCCGGTTTGATTGAGTTTGACGAAAATGGTGATGCAAAGCGCGATACTGCATTCGTTAAATCAGTTGATACAGAAGCAGGCGAATGGGTATTCTACGCAGCACAAAGACTATAAAATTTTAGCGACAATTTGTTTGAAGTAAACCTGCTTCTTGCATAATCTATGTGCAAGAAGCAGGATACGAGGTGACGCATGGGAAGAGACACGCAAGCGTTTCTTCCTATGTTCATCTTCATTCACAAAAGCAGCTTTGAGAGGGGACTAGCAATGAGCGCGTACGATGTGTTTCAACTTTTCTTTCCGTATATTTTGTCCGGCATCTCTATAGGTGGGCAATACGCATTGATTGCAATAGGATACT
>Ga0123352_10000350_pt1 | contig 55383 bp, 52 predicted proteins | sample TergutLab28metaG_FD_89700 | JGI IMG/M metagenome (GOLD analysis project Ga0123352, IMG submission 89700) | Labiotermes labralis P1 segment gut microbial communities from Petit-Saut dam, French Guiana - Lab288 P1 | ecosystem: Host-associated > Arthropoda: Insects > Digestive system > Gut ... | reverse complement strand
TGGGTAACATATACCATATCCTTTTTAGCACGATGCAAAATAATTGGATTTGCGTATTTTTTTAACATAATATCTACTTTTTTTTCTGTAATTTCCTCAAGGTCCTTTTTTAAGGACAGCAAATCTTTGAGGCTATAATTATCCAAGTCTATATAAAAATCAATATCATTTGCTTTTTCACCTCTTGCAAATGAACCAAAAACTCCTATTTTATCTAAATTGTATTTTTTGAGTAAATTTTCGTTTTTAATAGCCTGCTCTAAAACATTAAATGTTTCGATATTCATAATAATGATATTACAATACTAATTAAATTTTGTCAAATTATACACTATCTATCCACGTCCCTGGCCATGCCAGAGTATTTCGCATAACTACATAATACGGATTCCGCATGCGCCTCATCATTTGCATAAAGAATGTTTCGCACCAGGATATAACGCAAAGGAAATCATCCCTTCAATCTTAAAAGCCAATTAATTCCAGATACATTTGAATGGACAATAGATTATCTAATCAACATGTTTTTGATTAGGTCATCTTTTGAAATTAAATGGATATTAATACCTTCAACATTTATTATTTATTTTTGTTTAGACACTGTATAAACTCCAAGAAAAACCATCATTACCAAAATACCAATTCGCTTGTTGCCGTCAAGGAAAGGATGATTTTTAATAAGAGAGAAAGCAAGATGAGCAGGCATTGCCTGAATACTTGGATACAGATTCTGCCCTCCAAAAGTATGAAAAGGCGAATTGATGGATTGGTCCAGCATATGAGCATCACGCACTCCATCAATACCGCCACTTCGAGAAATAAGTCTATTATGTAAGGCAATTACATCATCAATAGAGAGGCGTATGCAGGTCACTTTGCCAATGACTCGAATGCAGCAATATGTTTATTAAGTATTTCATCGCCTGCAGCAATTACTTCATTGGTTGACGCATCTAAGAATTCAGTAGTGTTTTTTTCTGCCACAGGAGTAAAGGTAAGAATTACTCTTCCTGTTGGAACTTCACGAGGAACATCAATTATAAGCCGCCGGTCAGCCGGTATAGTTACCGTTTGTTCAATAATCATGCGTCCCTCCGGTCTGTGTGATGAGCGGAATATATTTATGCGCCACCATACGGCGTCGCGACATCATAAGGTAAGTGTAGCATGAAAAGATACAATCAGCAAGAAAGAAATGTGATAAATGGAAAGAGAACAAAAAACGTGGAGATAAAAAATGAAAGCTAGAAATAAATTCAGCTACCCTACTCCGGGTCTTTGTAAAATTGCACCTTGTTTTCTTTTTATATTTCATCATAAACGACAGAGAAGGCTGCCTCACATGGATCAGCGACAAGACACTGACAAACCTCGCTACCACCCTCAAATCCATAAGTATAAAAGTCTTAAAGAACCTGTTTTTTGGCTTTTTAAGACCTGACTTTTTGTCAACCATAGTTTACCACTTATTATAGGACATAAAATTCAATGATTACCGAATATCAGGTTTTAGAGACTGAAATCTATACGAAATGGTTTTTTCCTCCTTAAAAAAGCGGTAAAACTTGCCAAGGAGGTTTAAGAAATGGCTTTAAAACTTAAAAAGTGGGACGTAACGGAACACATGGATAACGAGGAGTATATTTCCGAATACTTAAAAGCGGCTTTTGAAAGCGGAGACATCTCTGAAATCACCCGAGCCTTGAGCGATGTCGCCCGTGCCCGCAACATGACCGACCTTGCCGCTAGAATGGGTATCAGTCGCCAAGGATTATATAAAACCTTATCCGAAAACGGCAATCCTGAATTTGCCACTATTCAGAAACTTATTACCGCCTTAGGGTTGCAAATGAGTATAATCGCACCTACCAAATCTCCTAGAAAGCGAGTGCATTCTAAACCAATTTCTTGATTATTGGAGTTATAAATAACGATATGTTTTCTGAAAATGGATATAGTTTTTTGAAGTTCCAAATTGGAACCTCAAACGAAGGAAAAGGAGGAAGGCGTTTTATGCCTTTTGTTTTTACAGAACAAGGGGTTGCGGATTTTAATCAATATAAACAATCTCCCGCTTGAGTGTATAACCCGCAGTCCATGTCTGCTACCCCGCGCTTTATCGCGACGTCCATGTCGCGGCGCTATTGCTTGGCAGCATCTCCAATAGATGCTGCCCGCCTGTGGCGCAAAGAAATCCGCACACAGGCGTCCATGTTGCAACTTTGAAGCAAAAACCATCTTCGCACAGTCTATATAAAGAAGAATAATATGGGGCACGAAGATGAATGAAAATAAAGTAATACTTATTCAAAAAATGATTTACGAGATTCGCGGGCAAAAAGTCATGCTCGATAGTGACTTGGCGAAATTGTACGAAGTAGAGGTTAAAGCTCTTAACCGGGCTGTAAAACGTAATGCCAAACGCTTTCCAGATGATTTTATGTTTCAACTTTCTAATAAAGAATGGGAAAACTTGAAGTGCCATTTTGGTACTTCAAGTTTGCGGTACCAAAATGGCACCGCAAAAATGGTCAAAAAAATCAGATACAATCCATTTGCATTTACAGAACAAGGGATATCTATGCTTTCAGGGCTTTTGAACAGCGATATAGCTATAAATGTGAATATTCAAATTATGCGGGCCTTTGTCCAACTAAGACAATATGTTTTTTCGCAAAGCGGAACAAATGACCAAATTGCAGAACTTCGAAAGCTTCTAATGCTTTACATTGAAAAAAATGACAAAAGAGTAAATGAAATCATAATTGCTTTAAATAATCTCATAGCGCAACCACCTGAGTCAAAACGAAAAATTGGTTTTAAACCGGATTAAAGTTGTAGCGAGGGCGGAGGCAGAGGGGTTGCGGATTTGAATACAGCTTATAGTTCCCGTGATTTTGCATAAAGAATGTTTCGCACCAGGATATAACGCAAAGGAAATCATCCCTTCACTGAAGGAGTATAGAATGCCAGACAAAGGAAAAATAAGCATCAATAACGTTACATTTTTTTCCTATTTTGCCAATTTATGTTATAATGATAACGACAACTTAAATAAATTGAGTCACGAAAAAGGTGTGTACTTTGCACGTTTTTCCGAAGAATTTGGTGTATTGATGCCATGAATTCAACATTACTGTAAGCATTTTTCAGTTACTTTACCTTAAGCCGCAAACTTTCTTCAAATTAGGAAAATTAATCGACCGTTTTTTTTACACAGTTGCACCATTTGACTATACAATGTCTTCACGCAGCATTGCAAGACATGTTTTTGATAAATGTGAAAACGGTCTTACGGCACACGCCGAACCTTCGGGCAATAGAGCTTTTGGAGACTTTTGCGTCCAGCAGAGACTGTATTTCCGCCTCATGTCCTGACAGTTTGAGCCGGCTGGACTTTCTTCCCGGGGGTCTGCCCAGAACAACACCTTCTGCACGCTTGCGGGCAAGCGCTTCTTTTGTCCTTTTTGAGATTAAGCTACGCTCTATTTCAGCGGATAATCCAAAGGCAAAAGCAAGAATTTTGTCCTGAATATTGTCTCCCAGGCGGTAATTATCCTTAATTGTCCAGATTTTTACGCTATTAATCATCAAAAAGTTCAATATCGACATAATCATGAACATATTCCTGCCCAGGCGGGATAATTCGGAACAAATGATTAGATCACCAGATTTTACCTCTGCAAGCATTAAACCTAGTAATCGTTTTTCCGGCAGTTGTGCGCCACTGATTGTTTCCTCAATCCAGTGATCAACTGCCATGTTGTTTTTTGAGCAAAACTGCTGTATTTCAAAACGCTGATTATCAACCGTTTGCTTGTCTGTACTAACCCTAATGTAGCCGTACACCATAACTTCCTCCAGTTAAAAATCCGTTAGTATAAGTGTGTAAAAAAAACGGTCATTTGATTTACCCACTCCTTGGAAGATCCGTTAAATTATAAAAAGAGGGAGGAAAAAATGAAAACAAAAATAATAATTTCATTTATCCTTATACTCGGCATAATGCTGCTTTCAGCCTGCTTTATCCCTAATTCAGAGGATAACTCCTATTTTGAGGATATGGGAAGCGGAACCAGAACTGCCACCATACGCTTACCCGCCGGCAGTACTGTATTTGCCACTATAAATGGTTTTAATTATGCTCATGGGACTGGTGGGACAAACGTCGTACTCGGGTCAAATAACAATGTTCCAATAAACATGCAAAGATATGCCGATTATAAGTATATATGATTATGGGGTTGTTTTAAGAGGATTTACCCGGGACTCGGCTGGGGTATATCATTTTTCTCCCCGCCTTCCTGGGTATTCAGCAAACAACATACCAGAATTGAATGTATATATTTACAATTTCGCTGGAAACGCCACAGGGCCTCTTACGGTTGAAATTACCGGCCCTTTTAATTCATCTGCCGCTTCCACTGGCGTTTCTACTATTAACTCAATTGCAAGTGATGGAAGCAATAATACACTGGTTGTCAGACCCAATGCTGACCTTCCCGAAGGGGTACACACAAGTACGGTTCGTGTTCGCGGCGGGAATGGAATCAACGTCTCTTTTCCAGTGCGCTTTGTTGTTATGCCTGATGCACCAGCCACCTTTCCCGGCATTCCGTTATACGTTACAGCAGTGCCAGGCATCGGATCAATTACACTTAGCTGGGAAACGCCTGCAAGTGACGGCGGCGCCGTAATTACCGAATACCAGGTATCAAGTGATGATGGTGCGAGGTGGGTAGATCTTCCTTATCCTGCATATACATACACCTTTACAAACCTGATTGACGGAACACAATATACATTCCGGGTCAGGGCAGTTAACGTTATTGGATATGGTCTACACGCAAGCGCAGCAGCAACGACGCCCACTGTCCCCGGCGCTCCGCAAAACTTCACAGCTGCAACAGGAAATACGCGAATTCCACTTACCTGGGCAGCGCCGTTGGATAATGGCGGCAGTACGATTACCGGATACGAGGTGTCAAGAGATAGTGGTGTGAATTGGATAAGTCCAAATCCTGTTACTGCTACTACCCACACCTTCACAGACCTGACCAACGGAACACCATATACATTCTGGGTCAGGGCAGTAAACGCTGTTGGGAGTGGTCCAGAAGTGACCGCAACAAGGACCCCCGCGGTCAGTATATTATAACCGGTTCAGGACGCGGCCAATGTTACAAATGAAAATACCGCAGACAATGTTGTCGTAATACAGTCAGGCGGACTATTAACTATCAATGGCGGCACAGTTCCCTGCAGGCTTTGCAATCAGAGCCACATCAGGCATGGGTTATGCGGTAACAAAATGGCACCGCAAAAATGGTCAAAAAAATCAACACGGTGAAAGACGTTTTATGCCTTTTGTTTTTACAGAACAAGGTGTTGCGGATTTTAATCAATATAAGGTATGTTCAAATCCATAATTTAAGTATAACCCATATTTTCGCTGCTGTGAATACTCCACATCATAGCTCACCCTTAAGTCCTAAACATTAAGGGTAGCGCTTGTTGCTTATGGTAACGGTATCCTCGCTGTTAAATTTCCCCCTGAATTTATTACTCCAACTCTTTCAGGAATTCTTTCGCTTCTTCATGGCCTTGAGCTGCTGCTTTATTGCACCATTCCTTTGCTTTCTTTAAATCTTTGGTAACGCCACATTCACCTAGCGCATATATTACGGCAAGACCAAACTCTCCTTCGGGGTGTCCGCTATCAGCAGCTTTTTTGTACCATTTCAAAGATTTATCAAGGTCTTTTTTTGTTCCCTCTCCATCAAAATATGCAGCAGCCAGTTGATAATAAGCATCAACAACCCCTTTTTCAGCAGATTTTTGAAATAACTCAACGGCCTTTTTCTTGTCTTCCTTGACACCTTCTCCATAGAAGTAGGCTAAACCAAGTTCATGTTGTGCTTCGCTATCTCCTGAGTTTGCGGCTTTAGTTAATTCATCAAAAGATTTTGCCAATCCAGCATATTCTCTTGTATTAAAAAACCATACTAAAGCTGCAATAAAAAGGGGTATACCGAGGCTTACTCCCAATGTCCACTCTCCAATTTTTATAAAAAAAGCGAAAATTAATGCTGAAATAATTGTTCCATAAAGACAAATACTGAAACAAATGGCAGTGAGGTTTATAAAATCACCGAGGGGCATTGCTTTTAATGCTTTATAATGGTTCTGCCAGAACCAGAAAACAAGAGCTGCTGCGGGAATAATGAATGAGAAAAACGTAATCCAGCCGGCAAGCCCGTCAGAGGCGACTAATCTGGAAAGCGGAGTGCCGCCGCCAATTATTATTATTAAAAGTACAAATGCGCCTGCGCCAAAAATAGCCGACTGAATAACTTTGCCGACAATACCAAGTTTAAAAAGAATGCCGAAAATTGCTCCTATAATTTTACCGATTATTTTTCCCAACAGGAAAAAAATCGCCATTCCTCCGCTTAAAACAGAATCACCGATATTACTGCCGCCACCTCCGCCACCAAAATTACTTCTCATACTAGCGTTAAATCGTTGATCACGTGCTTCTGCGCCTCCTTGGGTAGAATGGTAATCGTTAATACCTGTATTGCTTTTCCATCCTTTGCCTTCTTCATAAGTAGCCATAAAAAATCTCCTTGTAATGTTGTTATGTGTTTATATTACTGAAAATAAGCTCGAATCCTTGTTTGCGGCGGATCTGTGGGAGTAATACCAAGGCTTATAGGTGTTTGTTCTGTAATTTCGATTGGCATAAGAGCGCCTACTTGCATGATGTTAACAACCAGTCTGCCAGCTTCTACTGTGCAATAGCCAATGATGGCGTGAATGAGCCCATCCAATGTAGAAAATCTGCCGCCGGGAATTAACAATCCTCCCCATGTGGTTGCTGGAAAATTCACATCGTTGCCGAATGAAAGCAAAATCGGCGTTAAGTCAAAATCTTCATGCGCGGGCTGTTGAGGGGGCGTAGTGCCGCTGCCTTCAAAAAACGCCCTTATCATGGTTGGCGGGTGTGTGGCGGAAGTGCCAAGGCTTATAGGTGTTTGCGCGGTTATTTCGATTGGCATAGCAGCGCCTACTTGCATGATGTTTACAACTGTCCTGCCTGTTTGTGTAAACAAATGGTTTTTAATTACCTCTATAAGTATAGGTACATTCGAATGCCCTAATTGTTGCGCGGCTTGCCCCCATGTAGTGGCTGTTAGCTGGGTTGGCATAGGATTCAATGCGTTCAAAATTGTTGCCAGATTAAAATCTTCATGGGCAGCCGGGGGTGTAGTACCGCCGCCAGTGGCATTCCATCTTGCAAATAAATTTGTGTGCCAGGTTATTATTGTATTAAAATCGAATGATGTTCCGTCAGCAGTTGCAGTCCAGTTAACGAAAGTAAAACCTTGCCTTGCTGGAGCCTGGGGCTGTGTGGCTCTTTGACCTCCCCGAACTTGCAATGTCAGTGTTTCGCTGCCATTTTGAAACTGTCCACCATTTGCGTTAAATGTTACATTATACATTACCGCGATTGTTACAGGCGGAAGCGAAGGAAGCGATGACTCAAAAGCGCTTTCACTGCCCGCAGGCACTACAATTGTTTCAATTGAATTAGCGCCGTTAAAAACACCTGCCCCAAAACTTGGCGGTGTTGCACTTCCAAAAGTTACTTCTGTTAAAGCTGTTGCGCCACTAAAAGCGTTATTGCCTACAGCGGTTACGGTTGCGGGGATAACTACCGAAACCATTGTTGCGTTGTTTTCAAATGCTCCGTGTCCTATTGCTGTTACTTCACTGTTCCCGATTTGCTCTGGAATAACAATGTCTAACATGGTTCCGCCGTAACCTGTAAGCCCCGTAATTCTAAGAGGGCTGTTTGCTTCAAACATAAAAACATAAATAGCAGGCTCGCAATTTATTTGGGCTGAAAAAGCTGAATCAGTTACATCCGCACTGTTGCTTGGGGCGATTGCTTTAACCCTGATTTTGTGTACCCTGTTATCGTTTGCCAGATGGTCCAATGAATAACTTGTTGTTGATGTGGAAAACGTTTCACCGTTTATGTCCACTAAATACGATGCTGCCCCTGTTACAGTGTTCCATTTAAGGAAGAAACCAGAAGCATCAGCCTCTATATGCAAATTGGCTGGTGTTGCCAAAGGTGTTTTGTCTGTCTCGCTGCCTGCAGGATTTGCACAAGCCGCCATACCAAACCCGATTACCGTTACAATAGCGATAATCCCGATTAGTTTGAGTGTGTTTTTCACAAATATCCTCCTAAATTTTTCTTAGAATAAAATCATTGTAATCAATACCAAAAAGTAAAGTTATTATGAGAAAACGCATTTGACCACCTACAAAATCTGGTAGGACGGTAGTTTTTGGAGGATTTGCACCTCTAATCTTGATATTTTTTTCATGCCCCTCTCCTGTTTTGTTATTATCCTATCCCTATAAAAGTGGGAATTTTATACGCTCGTTTATTTTACACAGTTAAACTAATGGAATTTATAACCGGAGGTAGTTATGATATACGGTTATATTAGGGTCAGTACGGACAGACAAACACTTGATAATCAGCGATTTGAAATTGAACAGTTTTGCTTAAAAAACAATATAGTTATCGACCAGTGGATTGAGGAAACCATCAGCGGATCACAATCGCCGGAAAAGCGAATGTTGGGGGCGCTGCTTGCCGCAGCCAAACCCAATGATTTAATCATTTGCTCCGAGCTATCCAGGCTGGGCAGGAATTTGTTCATGATAATGTCGATTTTGAACAATTTAATGTTAAACGGCGTAAGAATTTGGACAATTAAGGACAATTACCGACTGGGAGATAACTTACATTCGAAAATTCTTGCATTTGCGTTCGGATTATCTGCTGAAATAGAACGTAATCTAATCTCCCAAAGAACAAAAGAGGCGCTTGCGCGTAAAAAATCAGAGGGGTTTATACTTGGCAGACCCCCTGGAAAAAAGCCCGCCCGGCGCAAACTTTCAGGATATGAGGCAGAAATACAATCGTTATTAGACAGAAAGGCTTCAAAAAGCTCCATTGCCCGCAAGTTCGGCGTGTCCCGGAAGACCATTATTTCGTTTGCAAAAAACCTGGAAAAATCTTATCCAATACCCCCTTGAAACAATTTCTAAGGGCTGTTATATTAAGGCATATGCAAGTGTGTAAAATAAACGAGCGTTTTTCTTTCACACTTTGCAGAAATTTGAGAGTTTCTTAACAGAAAAAAGAGAAGAGCTTAAATCTAACTGTGAATGATTAAAAAAAATTGTGTTTAACATTTCTCATTTCTACTTATCTAAATTTGCACAAGACTCCCATTTTATTCCCTTCCCGCCTTGCCTACCTTGAATGCCTGAAGAAGCAGGTCTTGTTTCCATTTTAAAACCGCTACCCGCAAGATAATTTTTTCACAAATTCGCTACACACGATGCCTGTTCTAAAACATTAAATATTTCGATATTCATAATAATGATATTACAATACTAATTAAATTTTGTCAAATTATACACTACCTATCCACGCCCCCCCAGCCATACCAGAGTGTTTCGCATAACTGCATAATACGAATTTCACATACGCCTCATCATTTAGATAAAAAATGTTTCGCACCAGGATATAACGCAAAGAAAATCATCCCTAATCCGCTGCGCTTAGAATCCTAAACCGCCGCTGCACTGTGTTGCCAAAGTTATCTACTACAGAAAGCAGGTGCACGCCTGTAGCTGGCCTTGTTTCCATTTCGTGAAAGACTTGTGTTGACCCCAGAAATTGTTCATTAAGGTGCCAGTGGATGGTTGCATTACTATCCCTATGCGCAGCCATAAATACTACCTGCCCAAGTCTCCCGTCAATTTCCACAGGAACATAAATTTGCGAGTTTTCCTCTGGATTAAAAAGAGCAAGAGGGGTCGACCTGGCAGAAACACCCTCAAACGGGGGAAGCACCCTATAATCAAGATTCCAGCGCGTAAAAAACCACTCTTCTGCTGGAGGCATTACAAACCATCTTCTTGTTATTGTTCTTTCTATAGTATTTGCTGTTAACACTACCTGTCTGTCCTGCGCCTCATTTAACGTTACTGTTCTGCAAAATGGGCATGGGTTATGGAATGGCGCGTTTCGCGGCAAACTTGTAATTCTGATTGCTTCACAGTTCCCCCCTGCCGGGAACCCGGACAAAAAACATACTTCCGCAACTTTTAGATCGTAAAAAGGTTTTTCAAACCATTCAGAAGAACCTAAAAAAGAAAATATCTCAAAAAGAACAGGCGCGGCTGTTGTTGTACTGCGAAGCTCTGCTCTCCCTTCTCCTGTTGCATTCCCAACCCAAACTGCGACAGTCCACCGTGATGTTGTGCCTATTGCCCATGCATCCCTAAAACCAAAACTTGTCCCTGTTTTCCACGCAATACGCCTTGCGCTTGCAAAGTTTTGCCATGCAGCCTCCTCGCCTGGGCGCACAACATAAGTGAGCGCATCCAGAGTAAGGTATGCTGCGCCAGGAGAAATAGGGCTTACTCTTGTTAAATTTTGCCGCCCCTCTGTTTTCACGACACGCGGATAGTATGTAGGAGAGAAAAATTTTGAATCTCTACTTTCAATCTCAGCTGTTGCTGTTCGCGCAAGCCCGGCATATAATCCAGCCATATCCCACAATGTAACTTCTGCTCCGCCAAGGATAAGGGGAAGGCCGTAATCATCTCCATGCCTGAATAAGGTAGACACGCCAAGAGAGCGCAGCAATCTTGCAAAGCGGTCAACGCCAAAAGAGCGCAATTTCCTGACAGCCGGAATATTCACTGACCGCGCAAGAGCTTGATCTGCAGGGATCATCCCAACAAAAGTTCTGGTATTATTTTCCGGACTGTAACTCCCAATCCTTGTAGGGATATCGCTTACAAGCCCTGCTGGCATAAGTTCTCCAGAATCAAGCATTGCAGCATATAAAAAAGGCTTTAATAAACTTCCGGAGCTTCGCGGAGCAGGTATAATATCAACATCGCCCGCAATCCTGCTGTGAACGTTACCAACATACGCAAGCACTTCCCCTGTCTGGGTATCCAGAATAATTGCAGCAGCATTCATAACCCCATTACCCTGAAAGCGGCTTGACCACCGATTCAAAATAACACTAGCTCTTTCCTGAATCCTGTAATCAATCGTTGTAGTAATGCGCGCATGGTCATTTCTTTTATGAAAAAAACTTCTTTGCCTGTCTTGACTTTGCTGCTCCATAAAAGTCCTGGCCAAAAGATGGGGCGCTTGTCTTGGGAGCGGCCTTGGTTCCTGCGGAAGCGGTTCTATCTTTGCAAGAAGGCGCGTCTCTTCTGTAATAAATCCGCGCTTTGCAAGACGGTCGAGCAGCGAATCTCTTTTTTGTTTTAAAGTATCTCTGTTTCTTCCTGGGTGAACAAGTCCCGGGCTGTTTGGAAGAACAGCAAGAGTCGCTGCCTCTGCCCATGACAGCTCTTCTGTAGAGCGGCCGAACCACCGCCACGCCGCTGCCTCAAGCCCCACAACATTCCCGCCAAAAGGGGCATTTGAAACATAAAGCGCGAGAATATCATCTTTTGAGTGCGTAAGTTCAAGCCGCAACGCAAGTATCACTTCAATAATTTTTTCATAAAAAGTGCGGTTGCGATTCCCTCTCGCAAGCCTTATTGTCTGCATTGTAATCGTAGAACCGCCGGAAACAATCCGGCCTTCCCTGATGTTTTGAACTGCTGCTCTTGCAATTGCAATTGGGTCAACCCCAGGGTGATAACGGAATCTGCGGTCTTCATATTCTATTATGGCAATCGCAAATCTTGAATCTTTAACAGGCTGCGGCGGAAACCGCCATTGCCCATCTGTTGCAACCAATGCGCCAAGAAGCTCCCCATTGCGGGCATATATAACATGAGAGTACGGCACTTTAAAAAGCGGGGTTGAAAGAGAAAAAGAAAATAACAATATAACTATACCTGCCATAACATAGCAGATATAGCGAAAATTATTTCTCAACATTGTTTATCCCATCAGCTTTTATTCACTGGCCCATCTTCTTCCCGGAATAAGCGCTCTGATAGACTCATTATACATTGCATAGGCGTGAATCGCAGGCAAGAAATAATTGCCAGCATAAGTTCTGTTCACCCTAAAACCTATAGTTATATCCCTTCCGGAAGCTAAATCAAAATAAGTCATTATTCTGTCATCTCTTATATCCTGATAATTATAATCCAGCGAAGCTTGACCTCTTTCTGCTCCAATTCTTGTGTTTATAATTTCCCAGGCCGCGGGAATAATGTGAACCAATGCTATTTCCGGCACAGCAAAAGCGCTTGTGTTGCGGACTGTTACCCTTATATCCATATCATCGCCTAACGGAAGCCTGAAAGGATCAATTTCTCTTCCTTCCATATCAAGATATTGCACTTCAAGAGAAAGCCCCTGGCTTAGAGCAGGTTCAGAACCTTCTGCAGGCAGCCCTTTTGTTACCAGACGGGCATACACAGGCAGAGAGGATAAATTTCTCAAAACAGTCCTGGCTTCTGTACCTGAAACATCACCAAAATCCAGACGCATTATAGGAGAGCGGAATACAATAGTATGCGTCTGACCTTGCATAGTTGCTTCTATTGTAATAAGTTCTGCATTGTCCCTGTTCTGGAGAAATGGCATAACAGCTATCAGCGCATAAGCAGTTTCCTGAGTTGAAAGCCATCTGTCTGATGAAAGAACATAAGCAATTTCTTCAAGAAGTTCTTTTGCCCTGCCATCATCTCCGAGCAATCCCATTGTTTCAAGAATCATTGCTCTATCCCTGAAAGTAGACCCAAATGTTCCTGAAAGCTCCCTATACTCTGCAACAGTAATTGGTGTTCTTCTCGCAATAGTTCTTGCTGTCTCTCTCTGCCCTGCATACCAATATGCTGCAGCAAGACGCCATGCAGCAGCAGGAGGTAAATTGCCTCTTTCCATAAGCCGGTTCATGGAACCTATATCAGCAGCCCCTGCCAAACTAATGGTGTATAACCGATAAGCCTGCAAAAGAAGTTCCTGGTCGTCCCTGCCTGCCCAGTCAGCAGCTCTTCTTCTCTGGAAGTTTATCCAGTTTCCAATTAGGGCTTCCGGCACTTCATATCCCATGCGCCGCGCTTCCACAAGAAAATGTCCTGCATAACTTGTAGCCCAATCATGCGCATCACCAGCACCAGGCCAGTAGACAAATCCTCCGTTATGGGTCTGGAAACCAGCCAGCCTTTCTATGCCTGCTGTAATATTTCTTGTTACCATGTTTTTCTCATCATCGGTCAGGGTTTGCACCTTGTCGAGATAGAGTTGCGGGAACAGGATGCTGGTTATTTGCTCAAGACACCCGTGAGGATAGAGAATCAAAAACCTAAGTCTTGATTCAAGAGCAATAGGCGGCATTCTGGAAAGCTCAAGAGCCGCGTTATTTGTATCGCCTCTGCCCGGTAACGCAATATTGCGCTCCCATACACTGTTTGGCGGCAGCAATTCTGTCAACGCCTGAGTTACAGGGATTGCAGTAGATCTTATGTCCAGCTCTATTTCATGCCCAGCATCCCTAAGCCCTCTGGATGAAGCTGAAATATTAATCTTTGCCGGGCCTGGAAGAGAGGAAGCAATTGCCCTAAAAAAAACTATTGTATCGCCAGGCTCGTTAAAATCTGCATTAATAGAGGCAGGCGTATCTGGCATAAGCGCCAAGTTTCCTTCTATATTAATGTCTACTCTTACACTTCTTCTCCCTTCTCTATAAGAAAAAACTGTGACTGGAATTACAATTTCATCATAAGGTGAAAGTGTTCGAGGAACAGTTCCCAAAACCATAAGGTCTGATTTTACCGGGACAGTGTGTTCTGCAACACCAAAAGCTCTTCCGCTCTGCTGCCTGTTTTGCTGCGTAGCAGCCGTAGCCGCAACCGGAGAAGCGGTCGGAGAAGATGCTGCAACAACCATAATCCTTACTGCTCCAACATATTGTGGCATATCAAAAGTTTTTGTTTTTGACTCGCCCGCTGCAAGCTCGTATGGTCCAAAGTAAAATACTACAGGTCTAAACCGCTCTGTTCTTCTTGCAGAAGCATCTATTCCGGAATCGCCCCCGCCAATAGCAAGTAACGTCTGGAGCTTGCCGGAAAAAGCGCCTATTATTTCAGCGTAGAGATCCCATGATGTTAAAAACGAAGCTTCTCTTCTGTAAAAGATATTTCTTGGATTCTGCATTCTGAATCTTGTTAGCCCAAGAAGCCCTTCATCAACGACTACCGCAGTATATGTCATTGCTCTTCCTGTTTCTTCCCTTATTGTAAAAGAGGCTCGTGTTGAAGGCTCCCACGATTCCGGTGCAATGATTTGAGGACGGATGTGTGTTTGTGGATCATCTATTATAACAGGAATAATTCCATACAATCTTATGGGGAGGTCGTTTAATGTTTGAAGATGTTGCTGGAATAAAGTTATATGAACATATATGTTGGGGCTCATGGACGCATCAGCCCTAAACTCATACGTTGTCACTGTATCTCGACATTCGATCCACTCTGTCCGTATTATCTCTCCCCCTTTTTCAACAACAACCAATGCCCTTGCTTCTCTGTTTGATGGAAAAGAGATGGAAATAGTTTCCCCTGGTCTATATGAAGGCTGTTCTGTTGTAAGAGCAAGCATCGCTGCAGCGCCTTGTTGGCCATCCTGCGCTCTGCCTGCCCAGCCCGGCCAGTCAATATAAGCAACCTCTGCTGCTGCATGCCCGCCTGATACATCGCGCACAAGAACAAGGTAGCGCCCCCATGAAGGATGATTTACTCTGAAATTCCAGGTAGCTTTCCCGCCTCTTGCAATCACTTCGCCTCTCATTATTGGTGTTCGTGATAAAGCATTTGAAAATGAGGCTGCTTCTTCTGCCCCTTTTTCCCACCACCAGCGCCATTGAAGCTGATGCAATGAAAATTCAAGCCGTACATCTTCCTGCACAAGGTTGCCGTCAGAATCAAGAAGAACAACCTCTGCTGCGTGGTCTGTATCTGTCAAAAGCATATTTCTTGCTTCATCTCCCTTGGGCAACTTGATTCCAACATAACGGTTATACGGAGAAAACTCCATTGTCACCTGCTCTGTTGAAAACAATCCCGAAGGCTCAAAAACCCTCGTAAGAAATCTTGCAAAAAGTTTTCCCGGAACAGCAGTACCAGGAGAAAGGGTCACATTAAATTCCGCTTTGCCATTTTGGTCAAGAGTTCCGTCGAACAACGTCTGTCTTTCTGAAAAAACCACTCTTGACGGATCACGGAAAGTATAATCCTGAAAAGTAGCAAAAGATGTTTCTCTGTCTGTAAAAACTACAGATACATCTGCTTTAAGATTAGGCGCTGTTGCCCCATGAAGCCACGCGCTCTCAAGAGTCATTAGCGTAGGGGAGGTATCAAGATAAGGCTTGTCACTCCCTGACACAAGATCTATTTTAAGCCTGTTAGGCATAACTGTTTCGACGCTAAGACTTTGCTCAAACAAGGCTCCGCCTACCCTAACACGGGCTGTCCAGCGCCCTGTTGGAGCATTTTCTCTTGTAGAAGTAGTTATAGCATAAAAGCCATTTACAGAAGATGTGAGTGTCCTGTTTTCAACTATTCTCCCCCGCGGATCTTCAAGCTCAAACAAAACAGGGTGATTTGCAGGCAACGTGTTTTGCGGATCAGAAAGAATGAATGTAAGATATATATTATCACCTGGTCTCCATACTCCCCTTTCTCCGTATATCATCCCCTTGATGCCAGATACCGGTCTATCGCCAGATATATCAAAGTGGCTTGTTGCAAGCGCAAGAGAATCGCTAAGTCTTAAAAACGCGCGACTCGACACGCCACGTGCAAAAATAAACGTAGGCTCAGAAGAAAGCCTTGACATTACCAGCCCGTCTCTATCGGTTCTTAAAGTTTCCAAAACCCTGCCCTGAAAATTTAAAAATAATATTTCTGCGTTTTGAACAGGAGTTGCTGTTCTGATATCTTTTGCTGTAACGAGCCAATTACCCGAAGCACTTCTTTTTGCTGCCAGCCCAAGGTCAGATACCAAAATATTTCTTCCAATCGTAATATTGTGGTCAGAAAACTGCATATAAAACGCAGGGTGGCATGGGTCTCTCCTGAATCTGTGCCATTCCCAGGGAATATTCACGTTATTGCCCCAAGCTGACCAGAAGCTAAAATCACCATATGTATCATCAGAATCTATACGGGGGAATTTTTCATCCGGAAACTGAAGATTGGCAAAACTTGGGTGAGTGTTTGTACATTCAAAATTTACATGATGTCTTCTGAATGTAACGCGCATACGGAAAAGGCTGTCCGGATATTTTGTCGCAAGCTCAGAAATGTCAAGCCCATGACTGATCCACCTGTTTTTATCTGTAGCTTGCCATGGAAGGTCAAAAGTCTTTGACCATACAGGTGCTCCAACTCTGTTAAGCTCTCTTGTTCCACTTAAACTGTTTATCTGTAAGAACTGCAGCATATTATCGCCGCGGATCTCAAAAGCTTCTACCATAATACCTGAAAGATTGCGCGTTTCCACAACCATTACAGAGCCCTGAGTGGTAGGGAGAATATTGCCGGTTCTCGCATAACGAACTTCCGGCAGCTCCCATCTTTCGGTCACTCTATAAGAAACAGGTGTTGTCAGTCTGTTTCCATGAATATCTGCAAGGTCTTTTATAATAAGCTCTGTTCCTCCAGGGAAAAAATCGCTTCCATAAATTCTGGCGATATTTCCATCAATCGAATAACGGATATCACTTTGTCCTGAAAGCGATACAAAGCCTCTTAAATCCTGATTATTTCTAAGCGGGGATGAAAATGCGATTTCAAGTGTAGCTCTTCCAATCTGCCTGATATCCATAACTTCAAACAGGTTTGATTTTGGTATTTGGACAGGTATTCTGCCCCTCTCTCTTAACCCAATATGCCTGGCATCCCATCTTATGGCAGCTGTTTGGATTCTATCTCTGCGCGCTATTGGGTTAAAAGAAAAATGATGGATCCCATTTTGGTGATCCCACTCAACTCTTCCAAGCTCTCTTGAACTTAGCACCCGCTCGATCTGTGCTATTGGCATCCCTTTATCTGCGGTTACTATTCCTGATATAAAAGCCATTCCCAACTCATCTACTCTTATTGAATTAAGATCAATTTCAAGTAACGGGATTTGGGTTTGAAATTCAAAATAAAAAGGGGGATTTTCTTTTTCAGATATTTTTGAAATATCAACAATTGCCCGATACCGGGTCTCCGGCCTCAAAGGTTTTGATGGCGCAAAAACAAGTGTCCATTCATTTTCCCAAAACACTCTTCCATGGGCTGCTGGTTTTAACTGAAACATACCAGCAGGGATAGGCCTTGCAGTATCATAAGCATCATTAAACACAACTCTGATGGATTCTGTTGGCGATATAATGCCGCCTGTAAATGCAGATACTTTTTCCGAATTTATCGGCACTGCCTGTTGATGATTTCTACATGAAAAAGAAAATGATATAAAAAGTAGTATTAAAATTACTGCAGATAGTTTTTTTACCATAATGCTCTCCCTGCCTAAGTTATTCTAACCTTGAAATCCATTTTAAAACAAGTTTATTAAAAATTTCTTTTTGCTCGATTTGAAGCATATGCCCAGCTTCATCGAGTATTACATGATCTGAGTTGGGGTATTTATCAATAAGCGCAAATGCATCTTTATATCCTACAGAAAGGTCTTGCCTGCCTGTAATTATAAGCGAAGGATTTTTGAATGGCGCATCAAGAATATCTGGATTTTCTTTAAAACCATATCCGTATTTTTTAATTTTTTTAAGCAGCGCAATATCACTTTTTTTTACCCCAGACCTTACTTCCTTTATATAGCGCTCCCAGTTGCTGCTGTTTTGTATGGTGAACATACTATCAAATGTTTCTTGTTCTTTTACACTAAGGGTTTTATAAAATTCATTATCCCTATTTGTTATTTTCATTTCCGGCAAATTTCTGTCTTCAAGCAGAGGAAAAACAACAGGACAAATCATCATTATGCCGCCCACTCTTTGTGGATATTTTTTTATAAACATTCTTGCGAGATAAGAACCGTACGATTCTGATGCAATATAAAAAACTTCTTCGGGAATTGTTTTATGAATAAATTCTTCGACAATATTAAATATATCATCTGTGGTAGATATTTCTTTTTTTAAAACAGTATTGCCCATTCCCGGAAGGTCGAAATAAATTCTTTTCCAGTTTTTATTTATGTTACTTCCTGTTTCTGTTGTAAAAATATTTTCCATACAGCCTTTCATAAGATTGTGGTCGCACCAGTTACCGTGGAGCATAAGCATTGGCCTGTCGCTTCCTGTTACTTCTGTGTAAATATCCGCGTGTTCGAGGTTTATAAACATATTGAGCCACCCCTTGTTGTTTTGATAATGGTTATTGATTATATGGATAATATTGAAAAAAATCTATGGCAGGCTGATATGGTTGTGATGAGCCTGGAAGACCCTAATTCACCCAAAAATCGCTACCTCCCTGCGAAGCTGTAGCTAATTTTTTAGACAATATTATTGTAAAACCCAAAGTTTTCAGTTACTCTAACAGCATATTATGGAAAACTGTTGCAACAATAAAAATGATTCTACACTACAAGCAGACGCAGAAGAAATAATTGCAGTTGCGGGAAAAGAAAAAGCAATACCAATACTGCAGGAAATTCAGAAAAAGAAAGGGTATATTCCCGAAGCTTTATTGCGCGAAATCTCCAGCTTAACAAAAATTGCTGTAAGTGATTTTTATGGAGTTGCGACTTTCTATTCACAATTCAGATTTACCCCTCTTGGCAAGTACGTTATAAAACTTTGCAATGGGACAGCCTGTTTTGTATCAGGCGCTGATATTTTATACGACACGTTGTGCGATTTTCTTAAAATAAAAAACAGCGAAACAACCAAAGATGCTCTTTTTACTCTCGAAACAGTTGCCTGCCTTGGGTGCTGCTCCCTTGCTCCTGTTGTAATGATTGGGGACCGCGTATATGCAAAGCAGACTCCCGACAGTATTAAGGAGCTTCTTAATGGCATAATAATATCAGAGCCATGCGACAAATCTTCAGGAGCCAGGTTATGACCCAAAAAATGGTTAAAGTTGGGCTTGGCTCATGCGGAATTGCCGCAGGCGCTCTTGATGTATATGATTACTTTCTTTCTGATGACGTTAAAAAAAATCTTGGGGATACCCATTTAACTGTAAGCAGGACATCATGTATAGGGCTCTGTTTTGCAGAACCAATAGTTGAATTTTACGAAGACAATAAAAAAATTGCATATGGTCATGTTGATAAAAATTTTGCAAAAAAAATTATAGATGGGATTTTGTTCGGGTCGCTTCCTCCGGAGAATAGAATTCTTGATGATGAAGAAGTAAAAAAATATATAGGCCCGCAGGTAAAACTTGCGCTTAAAAACTGCGGAGTTATTGACCCTGAAAACATAGAAGATTATATAGAAAGAAGTGGATATAGCGCCCTTAAAAAAGCTGTTCATGATATTACAAATACAAAAATAATAGATACCATAAAAGAGTCTGGGTTAAGAGGGCGCGGAGGAGCAGGGTTTTTAACAGGTCAGAAGTGGGAATTTCTTCTAAAAGCAGAAGGTGAAAAAAAATATCTTATCTGTAATGCAGATGAAGGAGACCCTGGCGCATTTATGGATAGAGCAATTCTTGAAGGGGATCCTCATTCTGTTATCGAAGGGATGATTATTTCTGCCAAAGCAACAGGCGCGCAGCTTGGATATATTTACTGCAGAACAGAATATCCCCTTGCAATTAAAAGAATAACAAAAGCAATAACCGATGCCAGAGAGAAAAAATTTCTTGGCAATAATATTCTGGAAACAGATTTTTCTTTTGACATAATTGTTAAAGAAGGGGCAGGCGCTTTTGTCTGCGGAGAAGAAACTGCTCTTATAATGTCTATCCATGACCGCAGGGGAATGCCTAACTTAAGACCCCCATTCCCTGCAGAAAAAGGGATAAATGGATCGCCAACCAATATCAATAATGTTGAAACTTTTGCAAATGTTCCAGGAATAATAGCTAACGGCGCAGAGTCTTTTAATAAATATAAATCCGGAAACAGTACAGGGACAAAAGTTTTTGCCCTTGCTGGAAAAGTCAAAAGAGTAGGATTGGTCGAAGTTCCAATGGGTATTACAATACGCGAAGTTGTACAGGAAATAGGGGGAGGTTCTTCTACAAAATATCCTCTTAAAGCTGTTCAAATCGGCGGGCCTGCTGGCGGCTGCATACCTAAAAACCTTTTTGATACCCAAATAAATTATGATTCAATAAATGCCACAGGCGCAATAATGGGTTCTGGCGGACTTGTTGTAATGGATACAAGCTCCTGCATGGTTGATGTTGCGCGGTACTTTCTGCAGTTTACACAAGATGAATCTTGCGGCAAATGTACATTTTGCAGAATTGGAACAAAAAGAATGCTTGAGATATTGCAGCGCATAACAGAGGGGAAAGGAAGTGAAAACGACATCATTCTGCTTGAAGAACTTTCAAATCATGTAAGAAAAACTTCCCTTTGCGGATTGGGTCAGCTTGCCCCTAATCCTGTTCTCACAACGCTAAAATACTTTAAAGAAGAATATATAGCTCATGTAAAAGAAAAAAAATGTCCTGCAGGAGTATGCCGCTCTCTTATTAAAATTATTATTGCTCCTGAAAAATGCACAGGCTGTACTATATGCACAAAAGTATGTCCTGCAAACGCAATAAGTGGCGAAAAGAAAAAAACACATATAATTAATAACGAAGCCTGTACAAAGTGCGGCATTTGTATTCAAAAATGTAAATTCGATGCAATATATAAAAATTAGGTAATTAAAGATGGCAGATGTTACTGTAAAAATAGATGGAAAAGATATAACAGTCCCGGAAGGCTCTACGGTTTTGGAAGCAGCAACAAAAGCAGGCTATGATATTCCTGTTTTTTGTAATGCAGAAGGCTTAAAACCTTTTACAAGCTGTTTTGTTTGTGTAGTAAAAATAGAGGGGGGAAAGGGGAATCTTGTCCCTTCGTGCGCTACAATAGTCAGAGAAGGGATGAGCATTACAGCAGAATCTCCTGAAATCAATGCTGCGAGAAAAATGTGCGTTACCTTGCTTGTTTCAGACCATTGCGGCGATTGTTTGCCGCCCTGCCAAGCAGCATGTCCTGCATCAATCGATATCAAAAGTTTTTTAAAAGCTATTGCAGATAATACCCCTGAACAAGCAGCTAAAATCATACGGGAAAAAGCTCCTCTCCCCGCCTCACTCGGAAGAATATGTCCACGACCTTGCGAAGATGAATGCAGGCGAACCAGAATTGAGCAGCCAATTTCAATTTGCAACATGAAACGTTTTGCATCAGACAACGAGATTAAAAAATATGGCAGCGCTCAATTAAAAAATCCCGCTTACGAAACAGGAAAAAAAGTTGCAATAATTGGAGCTGGCCCTGCGGGAATGAGCGCGGCATATTTTTTAAGACAGCAGGGGCATGATGTTACTGTTTTTGAAAAAAATGAAAAGTCCGGCGGAATGTTAAGATACGGAATCCCTTTCTACAGATTGCCCGACAAAATACTTTCGATAGAAATGGACTCAATAGAAAAAACCGGAGTTAAAGTAAAATATAATACAGAAACAGGAAAAGATATAAATATAATTTCTCTTCAAAAAGATTATGACGCGCTTTTAATAGCAATAGGCGCGCAGGGCGCATCATCAATGAGAGTAGAGGGAGAGACCCTTTCCGGTGTTTATACTGGAATAGATTATCTTGGAAAAATTGCACGCGGAGAATTCCCGGATATTGGCAAAAAAGTTTTTGTTATCGGCGGAGGCAACACAGCAATTGATGCTTCCCGAAGCGCTGTCCGGTCAGGCGCAGATGTTACAATCCTTTACAGGCGCACTAAAGCAGAAATGCCTGCAAGCAATTTTGAAATATCAGAAGCTGAAGAAGAAGGGGTAAAAATAGAATATCTTGTTGCCCCTGTTTCAATTGTCAGAAAAAATGACAAGCTTTACATTAAGTGTATAAGAATGGAACAAGGGGAACCTGATGAGTCAGGCAGAAAGCGTCCTGTTCCCATAAAAGATTCTGAATTTGAAATTAATGCTGATACAGTAATTAGCGCAATAGGGCAACAGGTTTTAACCGGCACTGTAGCTCCTTTGGGTGTAGAAATCGATAAAAACGGTAATATTGCCACAGACCCTGCAACATTTATGACAACCAGGCCTGGAATATTTGCAGCAGGCGACTGCCAGAGCGGGGCAGACATTGCAGTTAGAGCAGTAGGTAACGGAAGAAAAGCAGCACATGCAATTGGTCAGTATCTTGCCGGAGAAGTAGTTACTGGAGAGCAAAAGGTTTTTAATTCACAGATGGGCCCGCTTGAGAGTGTGCCAGATACACTTTTTGAGGGCATTGAACAAAAAGAAAGGATAAAAATGCCTTTAATAAATTTAAGTGACAGAAAACACACATACAAAGAAATTGAAACTGGTTTTGAATACGATAAAGCTGTTGCAGAAGCAGAAAGGTGTTTAAAATGCGGATGCGATAAACTTGAAGAGTGCAAGCTAAGAATATATGCCACCCGCTTTGATGTTGATCAGAACTTTTTTAAAGGAGAAAGAAGGACATACTCTCTTGATACAAGCCGGCTGGATATTAAAATGGAAACAGGAAAGTGCATAACGTGCGGCTCATGCGTAAGGGCATGCGCAGATATAAAACAACTTAATGTTTTTTCATTTGTAAACAGGGGATTTAAGACCCGCATGGCAGTGCCTTTCGGGAAATCTCTTGTTGATTCTGCGTGTGATGGCTGCGGTGAATGTGCCAAAGTATGCCCCACTGCCGCAATAGTTATGAAAGCAAATAGAATGCTACTTACCTAACGAGTAAATCCGCTCTCTCAAAACCTTTTGCGAGCAGGGCTATTCCGTTGTTGTACTTGGCATCCATCTCTGCGCGGTCAGTTCCGTCTGGCAAGCTTGTTTCAAAAATCATGCGGGAAAATGCAATTATTTGAAATGTTAACGATTCATAATCAAATAACTTTATTTTTCCAGAATCAATCAGCTTTGTAAAAACATCATTAAGATATTTTGTTGGTTCTTCGACAAATGCCTGTTGAAAAATTTTTTTTGCATCTTCGTTTTCATAAGACATCCCGATAACGATTTTTGATATTTTCATCATCAGTGCATATTCTTCTTCTGTTTCAAATGCAGAAAAAAGCTTGGTAAATACTTTGCCAGGAGGCTCATGATCTATAGCCTCCAGTATTTTTTCTACAGGCAGCCTGTGTTTATTTAAATTATTTTTATAGTATTCAAATATCTCGGTAAGAATTTCTTTTTTATTGATAAAATGTTTATAGATACTTGGCGCTTTTATATTAACTTTGTCGGCAATTTCCTGCATAGTACAATGCTTAAAACCTTTCTCCGCAAAGAAATCTACTGCTACAAAAAAAATTTTTTTCTTTGTTGATTTGTTACGTGGCATATTGTGACTCGCTTTCCTAAAATGGGCTGATATTCTAGTTTTTTATTTTAGCTACATTCAGTAATTTTTGTCAATAGAATAGCTTGTTATCCGCTCTCTGTTTTTCTGTTTTTTAACTAAATATCTTTGACAAAAGCACGTTGCACACCATAATAGTATATACAAATTATATAATAATAACGCTGTATGCCATATTACAATCAGCGAGCTGCGACTGCAATTTTTTCTGTTGATAACCACAGGTAATCTATGGTAAAATTAAGGGATTATAAAGCACTAAAAGGAATTATCATGAAGAAATATTTAAAAATAACAGCTTATGGCGTCCTGACATGGCTCATCCCTTTTGTTGTCTCTTTTTTCTTTTATGATAAAAATGGAAATTGCTTAATTGATATAGATTTGTTCAAATCTATTATGATAGTAGTCAGCGCACTAGCGGGTTGCGGATTGCTGGTGATATTTTTTCGTAAAACCAAAGGCGCTTATTTACAGACTGGCATCGCTATCGGTGTAATTTGGTTATTGATAAACCTGATACTCGATGCATTAATACTGCTGCCGATGTCCAAAATGCCAATAGATACCTATATCATGCAAATCGGCGTACGTTATTTAAATATTCCAATTATTTGTATTATGGCAGGCGCATTGCTTGAAACCAAAAAAGCCTAAATATTACAGCCGAATCTCTCGCCTTACAAGATAATCTCTAATCCCGGCCCGTCTAAGCATCTCCCGGCTTTTTTCAACATCTTTTTCTTCTATATTAAGTAATACAACCCTGAATATATCTCTTTCTTGCTCAATAGAGGGATTTAATCCATTTGCTTTTAAACCCGCAACTGCATTTTGAGCATTTCTTATATCGCGATATGCCCCAACCTGGATTCTATAAACATAATTGATTGCCTGGCTTGCGTCCCCTTCAATAATCTCCAGAGCTACTTTTACAATTCCTGCCTCAACCATTCCAATCTCTTTTGCAGCAGCATAGGAAAGATCTATTATCCTCCCTTCAATAAATGGCCCGCGGTCATTTATTCTTACAACAGTTGTTTTGCCATTTTCAAGGTTTTTGACTTTGACAATCGTATCAAAAGGGAGAGTCTTGTGCGCTGCTGTAAGCTGGTGCATATTATAAATCTCGCCATTCGCAGTCCTTCTGCCATGAAATTTACCGCCATACCAGGATGCATAACCTGCTGCCTCAGAAAACAAAAATGGGCTTGCAATAAACAAAAATAAAAAGAGAATTGATAATTTTTTCATTAATTTATTATCGGAGTGTATGCTCCGAAGATTTATAAACAGATTTCCGAAATAATAAATGTATTTCTATATTAATAAAAACTGCCGATATATAATTATAACATGGAGGTTTTTATGTCTAAATGTACACATTGTGGTTCAAGTAAATTTGGTCCGGGTTGTCCCGGTAGCATTAATGGCTTGCATCAGCATAATACTGATGATAAGAGGTGCATGTTTTGCGGCTCATCTTCTTATGGGAATGGCTGCCTTCAAACACCTTCTCGTAAACATATACACGGCTCTAATGGTGTAAAATGCAAATGGTGTGGCGTAGTAGCAAGTAGTCAAACGCCCTGCAAGCACAGTCCTACAGGCAAGCACGAAACATAATACGAGGCTCAACCAACTGTTTAGCAAATCTTTCCATCGCACAAAGCAGCTATTAAGCGATTAAAAGCAATAGCAAGCAGGTAAAAATCCATCAGCACTACCCTTAAGAAATATTGAACAAAAAGATTAAAAACATATATACTTCTCTAATACTATCAAGAGGATTTTGTTGCTATGGAAAATATTGTTAACTCAACACATTGGGCAGATATAAATGCCGATAAAATCATAAGAGAAAGAAAAAAATTTCTTGGGCAAGATAAAGAGTGTTTTATTTGCGCCTCTGGCATAACCCCTTCGGGAACTGTTCATATAGGTAATTTTAGGGAGATAATCTCTGTTGAACTTGTTGTACGCGCTCTTAAAGACAAGGGAGAAAAAGTAAAATTTATATATTCCTGGGATGATTACGATGTATTCAGAAAAATTCCTGCTAATATGCCAAACAAGGAAACTCTTGAAAAGTATTTGCGTTTTCCAATAACAATGGTTCCGGATCCATGGGGCAAGGAAAAAAGTTATGCAATGGCTAACGAAACAGAGCTTGAGAATATTCTTCCTGCTGTAGGGGTTTTTCCTCAATATATTTATCAGGCTGAAAAATACAGAAATTCAGATTACGCAAAAGAGATCAGAATAGCTCTTGAAAACAGGGAAAAAATCAGAAACCTGCTTGATGCCCACAGAACAGCGCCGCTCGAAGAAAAGTGGATGCCTGTTTCTGTTTTTTGCACAAAATGCAACAAAGACAAAACAGAAGTTGAAGCATGGGACAATGACTGGAGTGTTTCGTATAACTGCTCTTCATGCGGAAACAGGGAAACAGTGGATTTAAGAAGTACTTCATGCGTAAAACTCCCCTGGCGACTGGATTGGCCAATGCGCTGGGCTTATGAAAAAGTAGATTTTGAGCCAGCAGGAAAAGACCACCACTCAGAAGGGGGCTCTTTTGATACTGCGAAAAATATTGCCAAAGAGGTTTATAATTATGACCCTCCTGTTTCTTTTCAGTATGACTTTTTAGGCATCAAAGGGAGAGGCGGAAAAATTTCATCATCAAGCGGCGAGGTCATAAGCCTCAAAGATGTGCTTGAGATATACGAGCCAGAAATCGTAAGATATATGTTTGCAGGGACAAGGCCAAATTCAGAATTTGTAATATCGTTCGACCTTGATGTAATAAAAATTTATGAAGACTATGATAAGTGCGAAAGAATATATTTTGGAAACGAAGCTATAAATGATAAAAAAGCAGATAAAGAAAAAAGAATTTACGAGCTTTCACAAGTAAACGCTATTCCATCTGAAATGCCTTTTCAGATCCAGTTCAGACATCTGTGTAATTTGCTTCAGATACATTCGGGAAATATCGATGCTTTAATAATAGAAGAATTTGGCAATATAACCGAAGAGCAAAAGAAAAAAATAGAAGCAAGAGCGCAATGCGCGTGGAGATGGATAACAAATTTTGCGCCCGAAGACTTTAAGTTTACGCTAAGGTCTTTATCTGATTCAATTGTTGCAGTTGATGAGAAATCAGCGCAAATACTAAAAGCATTATCTGATGAAGTAAGAAAACTCGAAACCCACACAGAAGTTTCCCTCGCAGAAGCAATTTACAAAATAGCGCAGGATAATGGCGCTGACCCAAAAGATATTTTTAAGCTGGTATACAACGTTCTTATAGGAAAAGAAAAAGGGCCAAGACTCGCAGGGTTTATAATGACAGCAGGTAAAAACAAAATCCTCCCGCTGTTCGAGAGGTACTAGTTTTCGGAATACGCTTCCGACTACTTAACAAGCCGGGTTATGATTCCCCGCTTTTTTCTCCAGTTTTGATTGACTTTTACCCGCAAGTCTATTATTACCGGATACGGAAAAATGGATTTTATTTCCCGCTTTGCAGCCTTTTTTATTGCCTGTATTTTCTCCCCGCCGCTGCCAATAACTATCCGCTTTTGCGATTCATTTTCTACAGTTAAAAAAGCTCTGACCCAAAGCTCTTCGCCAAGCTTGCCCTTCTTCATCTCAATATCTGCGATTTCAACATAAACACTATGCGGGATTTCCTCTTTTGTTCTGTTAACTGCTTTCTCTCTTATAATTTCACTTATCCGAAAAGAAACATCCTGGTCAGTATAAATATCTTCAGGGTACAATTGCTCGCCTGCAGGCGCTTTATCAAACATTGCTTCCAGGAGTTTGTCGATACCCTCCCCTGTCATTGCAGAAACATGGCACATGGAAATATCTTTATTACTATCTTTTTTCCTAAGATTTTTTTTCAAAAAATTTTCATTGCTTTCCATAAATTCTTTTATGTTCTTCTCTGGGATTGTAATAAGATCTATTTTATTTAAAGCAACTATTATAGCGGCATTTAGTGATGAAAGATATTCTATTATTCTTTTCTCTTCTGCGCCGGGCTCTCTTGTGCAATCAAAAACATAAAGTATTACCTCTGCTTCATTAACAACATTTTCTGTTACTTGCTTGAGTTCGTTATTTATTTTCTTTTCTGAAATATGATACCCTGGCGTATCCTGAAAAATCAGTTGCCCTCTTTCTTCGGTATAGATACCACGTATTACATTTCTTGTTGTTTGCGGAGTTGCCGATACAATAGAAACTTTATGCCCACATATCTTATTTACAAGAGTTGATTTTCCAGAAGAAGGTCTTCCTATAAGTGTAATAAAAGCTGATTTCATTTTAAACATTATACTGCCCTGGCTGGCTTGTTTTCAAGTATCGTATAGATTTTTATTGACATAGATAATACTCTATGCTAAACACCTAAAAGAGGATAAAAATGAAAAGCAATATATTTAATGATGATGAAGAATGTGAAAAAAATGAAAAAAAAGAAGATGCTATATCTGAAAAATTTTTAAAAACCCGAACAATTCTTATTTCGGGCGAAATAAATAAAAAATGCGCAGAAAAAGCTGTCATGCAGATGTTGTTGCTTGAAGCAGATAATGACAGCCCAATAAAAATACTTATTGATTCTCCGGGCGGAGATGTTGACGCAGGATATGCAATATTTGATATGGCGCGGTTTATAAAACCCGATATATACATGATAGGGATGGGGCTTGTTGCAAGCGCCGGGGCTCTTATCCTTCTTGCAGCGCCAAAAGAGCGAAGGTTCGGGCTTCCTAATTCCCATTATCTTATCCATCAGCCACTTAGCGGGATAAGAGGTGTTGCGACTGAAATCGAAATCCATGCAAAAGAATTGGAAAAAACAAGGCAAAAAATCAACAAGCTTATAGCTGATGAAACTGGCAAAGACATAAAACAGGTTGAAGAAGATACAGACAGAGATTTCTGGCTGAGCGCAGAAGAAGCTTTGGAGTATGGGCTTATTTCAAAGATAGTTTGTAATAGAAATGAGCTTGGAGTGTGATTTTTTCTTTTCGCTAGAAAAAATTTCGCAAAAAACTTTATATTTTGAAGCAGTAAAGCAAAAACTAGTGTCCTACCTCGTATATCAATAAATTCCGTATTGTTTTGATTTTTATCGGAACAGGCTCCGGTCGATATAAAACGGAATGAAAAAACAGAAGGCAGGACACCTTGAAAAAAATTTTAAAACCCTCTCTTTTTATTTCTCTTACATTGTTATTCGCGATATTTATAAAATGTTCGTTTTTTCCAGAAGCAGATCCCCCAAAAAATCTGGTTATTGTCTCTTATAATGTATTCAATCTTTTTGATGATGTAAGAAATGGGACAGAGTATCCTGAGTTTGACCCTTCAAGAGGTACGTGGACATCTTCTCTTTATAGGCAGCGGCTTAGCAATGTAGCAGATGTTATTGCCGCAACAGAGCCCAGGCGCGGACCAGATATAATCTGTCTTCAGGAAATTGAAAATAGCAGGGTTCTTAGAGACCTTGCAACAGTATGGCTTAGACAATTTTCCTATAACTATTATGTAGCTGCAGTCAACGAAGGAAGCGCAATAACAACAGGGATAATAAGCAGGTATCCTATAAAAAAATCCAAAAACCATTCGCTGTATTTAAAAGAGTTTAGCAATCTTAGAATTATTACAGAAACTCTTATTGAAATTGATGGTAGTGATTTTTATATATTTAACTGTCATTTGAAATCAAAAATCGGGGGCGATGAGCAAACAGAGCCTGCAAGGATAAAAGCAGCAAAAGCAATCGCAGTACGGTGCAGGGAAATTTATCTTGAAAACCCTAATGCAAAAATAATTGTAGCAGGTGATTTGAATCTGAACATAGATGAATTTAAAAGAAATAATAGAAGATATTTAACTGCAATAATGCCTTTGAGTGAAATGCATTTGTTTCCTTTTGAAGATGTTTTGGTTGTAACAGGAAATAAGTATGAGGCTGTTCTGTCCGAAGACTCTCTTGTTTTTTATTCTCCATGGTTTGGGCTTGAGGGGCAGGGAGAAGAAATCGGCAGCTATTTGTTCAGGGGGCGCTGGCAAACGATCGACCACTTTCTTTTAACAGCTCCGTTTTTTAATAACAGGAAATGGGAATATTCTGGTTTTAGGGTATTAAATTACAGAGAATTTTCAGATGCAGATGGCGCGCCTCTTAGATGGAATACCAGAACACAACGCGGTTATTCAGACCACTTTCCCATAATCCTTTACATCAACAGAGTATCTGCGACATGGATGTCGCGGACTGCTGTGCAGGGCAGCGCATACTTCGCGAGCACAAACCTTATGGCTGGGTAATTGGCGGCGCTTACTTGCTGATACAAAGCACCTAAAGAATAACCATTACTATTTAATGCGTTTAAAATTGAGTTTTGTGGGAGGCTGCAAAATCCAGTTACATCCTTATAAGGTATTAATGTAATCTTCCACTGCTTTAAAAAAGACTTTTGCATTCGCAGCTTGTTGCTCACTCTCATCTTTGGAAACTATATAAAAATCTTCATAATCACTATCGTTTCTTATTTCAAAAGCGCTGCCAATAATGTCGGAGAACTCATTAGGAAAAACGCTTGTTTTAATAAATCTTCGTCTGAATTCAGCGATATTGCCAGAATGGGTTTTTGAGGAAAATCCTACAGTAATCAAAACTGCTCGCATTGCATGAAAAATACAATAATATGAACGGTTTGTGGAATCAGCATATGATCCGACAGATAAGAGTGTTTCAGCAGCATTTAAACAATTTCGTGCTTTTTCAATGCGAAAATTTACTGAAATTCTACAGGTTTCATCAAGCACTTAAAACCAGACCTTCCTTTATCACATTTTGGTAAAACGGTTCAACCTGTAAAAATTTATTGAATGTTTTGCAGTCAGTAACGTTTAAGGCCAAAACAATATCGTGCTCTAAATCAATATAGTCAAGAAGCTTTCTAATTTTTTCCCGTTCAAGCCCACGACTCTCAAGTGGAATATCCGCTAATATCATAATATCTATATCGGAATCACCTTCATAATCCCCTCGGGCATATGAACCATAAAGGATCACCTTATCCAGCCTCTCACCAAGACTTTTCTTTGCGGCATCTACGACTCTAGCTGTTACCAAATCTAATACAGATTGACTGCACATAACCACCTCGTTTCTATTTGATATCATACTAGGTCACCAGCTTTTACACAAGCTGGATAATGCGGGACAAGCATACCAAAAAAGACTTTGCTCCACAAATGTTCTGAGCTGCGCAGACAGTCCGCACAGCTCAGAAAACTATTTTTTTATAGCAGCAAAAATTGGCGGATTACTTTTTAAAAATAGCAATAGCTATAATACCTTAAAAATATATGCTGTATCATTAGCCGCAAAGCTTCTCAACCTCCTCCATCCACTCTCCATGTTACGCCCTCAGGCTGTGTTTGAGATGCTGATTGAAAAGTATTTGTGCTATAATTAAGAACCACAAAATTCCAGCCTCTGCTCAAAGAGACATTTTCAAACGTTGCATTTAACCCAAAGTAACTATAAGGGTCAGTGCCTGTGCCGTTTATAGTTACATCCTTGTCTACAAATATAAAAATTGTACATATCGAGCCGGCGCCGGGACCATCCATAGTTAAATAATGACTTCCATCTGCTGTCTCAAAATCATATATTATAAATCCCTTTGCATCACTTGGGGATACTGTAGCGCCCGGCAATTCATCGCTAATTGTTATCAGCTCGCTGGCTTTTGGCGCATCCATTACTATGCTAAGAGTGCTGCCGGGGGTTGTTCCGGTTAGCTGCACACTTGGTGTTCCAGTAATATAAGTGCCCATTGGCTGTTTACCACTGCTCAGTCCCCAAATACGCCCAAAGTTGGTAGCAACAGGGGTTTTTGTAAACGTTACCGCTACACCAGATAACCTTAACTCGGTTGGGTCATCTCCATTGCCGCCGCCGCCGCCTCCACCTCCGCCTGCGCCGCCGTTGTCGCCGGGGGAATCATTATCGCAACTTGCCATTGAAAATCCGAATATCGCAACAAGAGCGATAATTCCAAATAGTTTAATTAAACTTTTCATATAAATTACTCCTTATTGTGTTACCCGCCCCCTTTCGGCGGACAATCACCGGCTTCTACGAAGCCTTAAATAACTCCAGCCTTAAGAGGCAAATTCCCACAACGTAGGAATAATATAAAAGACAGGTAACGCCTGCCTGTGTTTAAGCAATGAGAAAAAAACAATAAATTTGTGAAAAAAGAAACTAACGCATAGTTGACATAATTATTTAGAGAATGTGTATAATGTATTATATTGCTTGTTCTGAAAGGTGGTTGTCTTAAGTCCGTCGCATTACAGCAATCGCAGAAAAAACTAAATAAAAAGTTTTTTTGAGTCAAATTATTAGCCTTATGTTTTCTAAATAGCACTTCAACTGTTTTCATGTTCCTAAAGACTCTCCTCTTGACGATTTTGCTTTTGCTGCAATAAGTCGTAGAGATTTGTCCTTATCTGCGAATTACCATAGCTATTAGCTATATATTAGTAAATATAGAGCCAATCGCTATTTGCGTCAAGAGCTTTAAGCCACATATACTTTCTTTATCAAGCATAAAGATTGATATTATGACAGAACTTAGAGAAATCCTTAGTACAAACATGAAAGCCTATAGAGCAGAACTTGGCTATTCGCAAGCCAAGCTGGCAGAGTTAGTTAATACAGCAACTAATTACATTGCGCAAATAGAGAATGGAAAACGGTTCCCAACCGACACAATGTTGGAAAAGATAGCTTCTGGTCTTCAAAAAAAATCATATGAGCTGTTTTATATTAAAAACTATGAAAAAAAGATAGAAAAAGACTGGCAGACCCAATTATTAACCGACCTTGAACATTTTATTCATACAAGAATAACCGCGATTAAAAAGAATAATAAATAGTATATATACAAAGAAAATCAACCCAGCAGAAAACCCCGAAATTCCTCGACCGTACTACAATATGCAATAGTGTTTGCTGTCATGTATTGTTTTATCTCAGGAATATTATGCCCCCAGCCTGCGGTAACAGCGTCAACACCTGAATTTTTCCCCATAAGAATGCCGGGCTTAAGATCATCCAGTATTATAGAATCTTTTGCCTCTATTCCAAGCGCTTCCAGCGAGCTGATTACAGGCCACGGGTGCGGCTTCCGCTTTGTCGCATCAGTTGTCCATCCAAAAATCATATCAGGAAGAAAAGATTCGCCCCCAAAAAATCCATTAGTTTTGTAATCCCTCTCAATAAGGTCTTTATCTGAATGGGAAACAACAACAACTTTTCCGCCCCTGTTCCTGTATTCAATAAGTATTTCTATGATACCGGGAAAAAAATCAGAAACAGTTTTTTCAGCATACTCTCTCCATATTCCGTACTCGATTCTAATTTCTTCATCTGACATGGATAAATCGTTTTTCAGATATTCCATAATCCCGGGTTCAAAATTTTTCCTAAACCAGTCATCAAGAGAAAGCGGCAGGGTATCGGGTCTCATTATTTTCATAATTTCTACATGCGCTCTATGGTGGAGTATTGGAGTGCTGTTTACAGAAGTGTCATCATGGTCAAGAAACAGGCATTTGTATCTAAGCGCTTTACTCAAAATCTTCCCTTATAACATCTATTGCGCTTTGTATAACCCCAAACGGAGGACTTATTTGTATCCCTTTTACTGCGGACTTCACTGCAGCAAGAATTTCCCGCGCAATTAAAATTCCTTCTCTTACACCCTCTTCTTTTGTTTGGGTCTTTTCCATTCTTTTCATAATGTAATCCGGAATGGTAACGCCAGGAACTTCGTTATTAAGAAAAAGAGCATTGCGATATGAAGCAAGAGGCCATATCCCCGCAATCACAGGAATTTTTGTATCTTTTATTTTATCTATAAAAGCCAAAAGATGCTCATAGTCAAAAACCGGCTGTGTAATAAAATAATCTGCGCCAGCTTCTGCTTTAAGAAAGCAACGCTCGATTTCCCGCTCAAGCCCTGTTGTTGCAGGATTTGCGCCAGCTCCTATTACAAAACTTGTTTGTCCGGAAAGTTCTTTTCCGCCAAAATCTATCCCCTTGTTGAGCCTTTTCGCAAGAGTAATAAGCCCTATAGCATCAACATCAAAAACCCCTGTGACATCCGGATAGTTGCCAACCTTTGGGGGGTCTCCTGTAATCAAAAAAATATTTTTTAAACCAACTGCCTGAAACCCAAGCAATTCGGATTGTATCCCAATAAGATTTTTATCTCTGCAGCAAATATGAGGTATTGCTTCCACCCCTGCTTTTTTTTCTATCTCAAGAGCTGTTATCCCTACAGAAATTCTGGAAGATGCGCGAGGACCATCAGGCAGGTTAATATAACTGATCCCTTTGGATTTTAATTCTGCGGAGCGTTCAATAATTTTTGATAAATCTGTACCCATTGGCGGAACAAGCTCCACTGTTGTTATCCAGGCTCCATCAGCCAATGCTTTCCCAAGAGAAGAGCGCTCTCCCAGTAATACTTCCTCTTTTTCCTGCACTGCTTTTTCTGTTACAGAAGTAACTTTAATTTCCGAAACAGCACCAAGAGAGAGGATCATTTTCCCTGCTTCCTTAATATGGTTAGGAGTTGTTCCGCAGCATCCCCCTATAGCAGTAGCTCCTGCTTCCAGATATTTAAGCGCATAGTTGCCGAAATACGCAGGTGATGCAAGATACATATTTCTGTTATCAATTTCCCTTGGCAGCCCTGCATTAGGCATAACCGAAATAGGCTTTTTTACAAAAGGCTTTATTGCCATTAATATTTCAAGCATATGGTCAGGGCCTACAGTACAATTGACACCAACAATATCGATAGCGTTTTCAGCATCAAGTTGTTTTGCGATCGAGGGCGCTTCATTTTTATACTCTTCAACATTAAGAGGTCCAATAGTAAACTGCGCCTGCACAGCCATTTGGGGTGCAAGCGACTTTGCGACTTTTACAGCAAGAAGCAGCTCTTTTATGTCTTTAAATGATTCAAAAATAATAAAGTCTATATCTTCGCCAACCAGTGCGGAAATTTGAATTTTAAATGCTTCTTCTGCTTCTTTTATACTGATTGGTCCAAGCGGAGCAAGCCGCTGACCAATAGGGCCTACAGACCCGGCAACATAGACATCACTCCCAGCCTCTTTTCTTGCAATCTTTGCCGCAGCCCTGTTTATCTCTTCTGCTTTATTTTCAATCTGATATGTTTTAAGTTTTATTGGATTTGCTCCAAAACTATTTGTTTCAATAACTTGCGCGCCAGCTTCAATATACCGCCTGTGAATACTGGCTACAAGAGCAGGATTAGAAAGCGAAACTTCTTCAAAGCAACTGTTTAATGGAACACCTTCTTCATAAAGCATTGTTCCCATAGCGCCGTCAAAAAGAATTACCCCTTTTTTAATTCTTTCAAGATAGTTTATTCTCACCATATGCTCCTGGTTATTGTAGTCTGATATTGTTGATTATTAAAAAATCCCGGCTTTGAAAATAGGGGTATAAAACCCTTTGTTCGCCCCTCGTTCGGTCATATTACAATCAAGCTTGCGTGCGAACCCTACGTCAGCGAATAATTAAAAAAACACGCCCTCATCTGTCTGATATTTGCTTATAACAGAAGTTAGGTCAAATTTCCCATCATAAAAAGCCTTTCCGGTAATAATACCTCTTATTTTTCCGCGTGCAAAGGCATCTTCGGTAATTTTTCTAAAATCACCTTCCCCGCTTATGCCGCCGGAGACAATAACAGGAAGTCCTGACTCAACTGCTATCATTTTGGTATTTTCAAGATCAGGTCCTGATAGTGTTCCGTCTCTTGAAATATTTGTGTAAATAATACTACAAAAACCGGCCTCTGCTGCTTTTTTGGCAAGGTCAACATCTTTAATGCCAGAGCCTTGTTCCCAGCCAGAGATGCGCACTTCTCCGTCAAGAGCATCAATACCAGCAATGAATTTGTTCCCGTATTTTTTGATCCAGTCCCTGCATTCATTGGGTTGTTTTGCAAAAATAGTTCCAAGAATAAGCCTGTCAATCCCTGCGGAAAGTATCTCGTCAATATCTTTTTCAGTACGGATACCTCCCCCAAGTTCAAGGGTAGCTTTTACTTTGCTTCTTATATTTGAAATAATTTTTCTGTTGTTTATCCCTTTTCCTTGCGCAGCATCAAGGTCAACAATATGAATTCGTTTTGCTCCGGCTTTCTCAAGACCAACAGCAACTGCCACAGCATCATCGCCATATACTGTCACTTTACTGTAATCGCCTTTATAAAGCCTTACGCACTTTCCGTCAAGAATATCTATAGCAGGTATTATAAGCACTATTCTTCTCTCGCTACTTTAAATCTTTTTACTTTTTTAGTTGAAGTCATTTCAAGTGGCGCATCCAATATGCCTATTTTCGTTATCCACATATATGGAGGCATTTTATGATTTATTTCAGCCACATCTTTTTTCATTATTTCATAAATCTCTTCTTTGGTACATTTATTTCTTAATTCTTCTGATGGATAAAACATTGCCTCGATCTCTTCGGCAAGACTTTTTTTGTCTTTAATATATCCCCGGATAAAAACCTGCTCAACATTTTCACAAAGCTGAAATTTATCTTCCACTTCTTCGGGAAAAACATTTTTTCCGCCACCAGTAACGATCAAATTCTTTTTTCTTCCTGTAAGATAGAGATAGTTTTCAGAATCAAGATAACCCACATCGCCTGTAAAGAAAAAGCCATCTTCCGACATAACCGCTTTAGTAGCTTCTTCATTTTTATAATACCCCTTCATGACAATAGGGCCTCTTATAGCTATCTCTCCCCTGCCATCAGCATCAGGATTTACTATTTTTACCTCTATGCCAGGAATTATTTTCCCAACAGATTTTATTTTGAAATTTTCCACAGGATTCAACGCAGCAATTGGAGATGTCTCTGTGAGCCCATAACCCTGAACAAAATCTATTCCAAGCTGGTTATATATTTTAAATGTTGATGGCGAAAGAGGGCCACCCCCGCTTATACATATTCTTACTGAATAAAGAGATGCTTTTTCAAGAACTGATTTAAAAAGCTTTTTCCCCAAATTTTTTCCAAACACCTTTTTTATAACACCACTTATAACAAGAAGAAATCTTATAATGCCATATACAATAATCCCTTTTGCCCTTACCCCTTTAAGAATTCCTTTTAATACCCTGTTAAAGAGCATTGGCACTCCCAGAAGCATGGTAACTTTACCTTCTTTTAATTCAAGAAGCATTTGCGTTACAACCAGTTTTGAAGCAAAAACCACTTCTGCTCCAACTGACATTGCCTCAATAAAAACAGCAAGCATTGTATAAGAGTGGTGGAGAGGAAGAATAGCGTAAAAAACATCAGTATGAAAGATATTTAAATTCATCTGGGCAAGAAGGCAATCTTTAACCAGATTTGAATGGGTAAGCATAACCCCTTTAGGATTTCCAGTTGTTCCGGAAGTGAAAAGAATTGCAGCCAGCTCATCAGGAGCAGTAAGAACAGGTTTTTCAAGAGGTTTTGCTTTCATATCAAAAATATAGTTAGGTTTTTCTTTTGATAAAGAAAGTTTTATAAACTCTTTTCCGTGTGTTTTTCCTATAGCATCATATTTTTCTTCATCAACAATCAATATTTTGGCATCAGTAAATACTATAATATTCTCTATTTCTGTTTCGCAAAACTGATAATCCAGTGGAACAACTACTCCACCCGCAGCAATAATGGCAAGATATGATACTGCCCATTCTATAGAATTTTTTCCTGTAAGAGCTACAAGATCCCCTTTTTTTACACCTTTATCTATAAGCGCTCCGGCAAATTCAAAAATTTTATTTTTTGCCTGACTGAATGTTAAAACTGTTTTTTCAGGGGTAAAAGATGTAAAACAGCTTTTGTTGCCAAATCTTGCTTCTGAAACAAGAAGTAATTCCAAAACAGTAGGAACATCTCCATTAAATATTTTTCCCCGAAATTCCTCCAGGAACGCGAATGTCCGATACATAATTATACCTCTTTTTAAACACTATAAAAATTTCAGTTTTAACTACAACTCTTCTTCTGTCTCGGAGGTACTTTCTAAAATATTTTTTTTATAGAATTCCAATGCGGTAAGGCGCAGAGATACACTATCTTCGCCTGATTTGCCTGCCTGAAATGATTTTAAAACTTCAACAAAATTATCAACAAGCCTTTTTCCTGTTTTCATGCCAAACCCATCAGCATCGGCGCTAATTTTTTCAAGCTTTCCCATGGTCTCAGGAGTTATATTAAAATTTGAAATCCCTGAAAGAATTTTATCTAATTCTTCGCATAGTTGTTTGGCATTACCCATAACATCTCCAAAAACTTATATGTTTCAAGCAAATCAACTTATTTTCCACTTATACTAATAAATACTATCACAACTTTCGCATTTATCTATACTTTTCTTCGTTTTTTCGCACATTTTTATTTAATTTGCCCGGAAGAGGACTTGAACCTCCATGCCGCAACCAGTACTAGAACCTGAAAGCAACTCTTTCCATTATCTGAAGGCATCGCACTATATGCACTATATCTAGCGTATCAATATTAAAATATTAAGACAATAGTACCTGCAGTAATTAAAAGTCCCCCTATAATTGTTTTTATACTTACTGCTTCGCCTAAAATCAAAAATGCCATAACCATACTTATAACAACACTGAATTTATCTACAGGCACAACTTTTGAGGCATCCCCAAGCTGTAAAGCTTTGAAAAAAAACAACCAGGAAAGACCTGTGGCAAACCCGGAAAGAACCAGAAACAATAAACTCTTTTGTGAAATATTTGTTATTTCATTATGCCTGCCTGTAACAAACACAATTCCCCATGCCATAAGCAGCACAACAATAGTTCTTACAGCTACTGCCAGGTTGGAGTTGACATTTTCAATACCAATTTTTGCAAGAATAGAAGTAAGCGCTGCAAAAAGAGCACCCAACAAAGCATATATAGCCCACATAATGTACCTATCTTTTTAATTTGAAAAGATGCCCGGAAGAGGACTTGAACCTCCATGCCGCAACCGGCACTAGAACCTGAATCTAGCGTGTCTGCCAATTTCACCATCCGGGCAGGATTACCACAATTAGTTTGAAATATAAACAAGCCCTAAAAACGTGTCAAGGACTTCATAATATTGCCAAACGCAAAATAAATTGTTAGTTTTAAAATAGAAGTTAAAGGGGTATATTTTGGGTTTTAAAATACTTTACATTGGTGAAATAACAGGGAAAAGCGGTATTTTTTGTATAAAAAAACTACTTCCTGACCTCAAAAAAGAACTTGCTGTAGATTTTACAATAGCAGGAAGCGAAGGGGTTACAGGGGGCTTTGGTATAGGAAAAACCCATGCAGTATATCTAAAAAAACTGGGGATAGATGTCCTTACAGCAGGGGAAAAAGTCTTTTTTAAAAAAGATATGGTTGACTACATACCTAAAGCGCCGTTTTTGCTTAGGCCTGCAAATTATCCGCCCAATGTTCCGGGAAGAGGGTATAGAGTATATCAGGCTGGGGAACATAAAATCGGAGTATTGACATTACTTGGGACTTCCGGATTTAACAGGATATACCTGAATAACCCTTTTTATTATTTGCCTGATATTGCAGAAAAAATCAGGAAAGAGACAAATATTGTTTTTTTTGATTTTCACGCAGCTACAACTGCTGAAAAAAAAGCAATGATTTATCATGCAGAAGGGAAAGTTTCTGCAATAATAGGAAGTCATACAAAAGTTATGACCGCAGATGAGAAAATATTGCCTGCCGGAACTGCGGCAATAACAGATGCGGGAAGAACAGGAAGCCAAACCTCGGTTGGAGGACTTGAGCCTCAGGTTGAAATAAAAAAATTCCTTTCGCAAATTCCGGAACGTTCCCGTGATTGCTGGGATAATCTGGAACTGCAGGGAGTTCTTGTTGATGTTGACCCGGAAACAGGAAAATCAATAAGTATAGAAAGAATAAAAAAATCTTGTATAGCGGAGAAAGAAGAATGTATGAACGAGGAACTGTAGCAGCAGTTGATAAAGAATTTATAACCATAGTATGTTCCAAGCAGGGTGATTGCAAAACCTGTGCGGCAGGAAAACTTTTCTGTAAATCAAAAGTAAGAGAATTTAAAGCATTAAACACAGATGGTCTTGACCTCAGGACAGGCGATACTGTGGAAATTTATTTATCACCAGGCAAGACCATTGGATATAGTTTTTCTGTTTTGATTTTTCCGTTACTAATGTTTCTTGCAGGGTTTTTTCTTACAGGAAAGCTTTCAGATACGGTGTCCGAAGGGGCAAAAGTTCTTGGCGGCTTTGTGGGTCTTGCTGCTGGTTTTGTAATAGCTTTTTTTCATAATTCCCTTACCAGGAAACACCAGTATCCTGTCATAACGAAAAAAATTGATTATGATGAAGAATAAAAACTGTTTTTGATATTGCCATTTGCCCTGCTGTATGGAGAATACCTGTTTTTAAATCAATGTCTCCACACAGCAAATAATTTCAATTCATTGTTATAGTTTCTGGTATTATAAAAACTGCTTTCATAAAATCCCCGCTCCATAGCAAAAAAATTCGCTATTGCAAGAGACAAATTTCTGGAAAGAAAATGATAATAAATGCTATCAACAAAAAGCCAGTAAACATTGGTCAATGAAGATGGAGCATTAAAAAATCCACACAATATATAATTAAAAACACTCAATTCAAATCTGCCCCGTTTTTTATTTTCCAGAGCAAAAATCTTTTTGGAATTAAACCCATATCCGTATTTTTTTTCTGGTATTGCCCCTTTGGGATAACTTTTTGACGACCCCATAAAAGTAACGCCCAAATGCGCCTTTGTTTCAAAAATCATATTTTCACCAAACAAACGCTGATATTTTACTGTCCAGTTAAGAGCATTACTAAACTGATCAACCGTAGAATCATACTTATCCAATTCACCAACAGATACAAAATCAAGATGTAACGAAAGCCCGGTACTCATCATACTTGTAGCTGTATAAACCGGAGAGAACGCAAATAAGTAACCATCAGAAATAAGACGAATACTCATATAATTGCCTACATCAATACCAAAGAAAACAGAAAGCTCGAAATGCCTGAAAGGGACAAAGGTTTCTTGAAAAAAAGGGTTGCCGTAAATAGTTGAAAAACCAACATTGGCAAACAACCCGCTGAAAGAAAATAATTCATGGCTAACGTCCGCATCCAGTAACAAAGAACTGGTTTGAGCCCAGCCCATCCCAAGATAAGTATTAAACTTATAGATGTTTCCTCCACCTTCTGGCTCCCAACCTGTTACAAGGCGGTGAAAACCAGCAACAGGGTTGATAATAAACGCAGCAGGCGCTGGCGCCCCAGCAGAGCAGGCTTCCAGATAAAGCCTGTAGAGCATTTCTCCCAAAGCCATGGAGGAGCCAACAGTAGTAATAACATCATTTTTGGAAGCCTGAACACTCTCACAAAATATTTCCCATGTAGCGCTTCCAAGAGCGCTGAAAAAAAGTGATTGATAAAAACCAAATCCATTAGCCCGGCCAGCGCTAAAATACATAGCTCCCTGATAAGCATGGCCAAGTTGATTTACCCTATAGCCATCATTATCCCATACCCATGGAAGAGTAAAATTGTTATAAATAGAACTTCTGGAAGGCGTGCTCCAGGCTTCCCTTGTAACAAAAATATTAAAAGTCATAAGAACAAAATTGCTTAATAAAGCCTCGCCACTGGCAATAAGTCCACGCTTTAGAGTTCCGCTTGTGGTTGTAGATTGTGGCTTATTTGACCCTGGTGATTCTTCGCTATAAGAGAAAACAATTTGGGCATCTGCGCATAAAAGTAGCAATACAAAAAATAACGACAACAACTTTTTCATATTAAAAAAACAAACCTTACAGATCAAAAAGCTTTTTCAAAATGCCCTGTCTTGAGAAGAACAAGAGTGCATGCTTCCAGATATGGTATTGATGCTTTTTCAAGAGCATCTTCAAGTTCTTTGGATTCTGTCCCGGGATTTAAAATAACTCTTTGCGGTTTTAGCTTAATAATATCCGGAATCAATGGCGCAACTTTCTCCGGGCCAACATAAAGCGTAAGGGTATACACATCTTCGTTAATATCTCCCAGGCTGTTTTTCACTTCAGCTCCATCAATATCTTTTAACTGCGGATGTACAGGAATAGTTTTATACCCATACTCTGCAAGCATTTTTAAAGCTTTATAAGAATATCTCTCTGGATTATTACTTGCGCCCAGAATAGCTACTGTTTTTTCCAACATCTTTTTAATTCTCACCAATATTTTTTTTAATAAAGCTTGCTATTTTATCTTTTGGGATAGAGCCTGTAAAGCTGTCTACTTTTTCCCCATTTTTGAAAAATAATACAGTAGGAATGCTCATTATATTATGCTGAGCAGCAAGATTATTTTCTTTATCAATATCAATTTTATAAAAACCAAGTTTCCCCTTAAATTCATTTGAAAGTGAATCAAAAATCGGACCTAAAATTTTGCACGGGCCGCACCAGTCAGCATAAAAATCAACTATTGCAGTTTCCTTTCCTTCAATAATTTTTGAATTAAATGTATTTCCATCTAAAAGTTCAACAGCCATTATCCCAGACCTCCATAAAAATGCTATTGTATATTACTTTAATAGTAAAAAATCGAATAGTCAATTTTTTAAAACCTCTTTCCCCTTTGTAACCATTTTATTTTATTAAGCCTGCAGATAATCCATACTCACCTGCCAACAGCTATCTTTAGGATAAGATTGTTGCTTGATTCATTGATTTTTTTTATGATAAAGTTAGTTATGTTTAATACTGGTTTTATAATGCGGCTGTTCCAAAAGGACTTTATTTTCAAATTGCTTTTGCTTGCGCTTTTTTATTCACTAATCCCTCTCGCGGAAATAGTTCTCATACTCCATGTTGGCGGAATTTTTGGAAATTATCTGGTTATTGCATTAACTGCAGCGCTATCCCTTTTGGGTATTTTAATAGCTTTCGGCGAAATAGACGCCCTTATCAAACAAGTAAAAAGAAAACTAAAAAATGGAGAGTATCCGGGAAAAGAGTTTATTGGCATTGCAGGAGTTCTTGCAGGCGCGCTTCTTATGATTTCACCGGGTTTTATAACAGACGCAATAGGGCTTTGTCTTTTTATCCCTGTAATAAGAAACTGTGTTGGAAAACTAATTACATCCAAAATGGAAAATCAGTTAAAAGATATTTATGAATATTTAAAACTTTACGATGCCGGTTAAACTTGCTGGCTAAAATTAAAAATCTTTTAAGCTAATGAATTTTTAAAGCTTTCTTACTTTATAATAGAGCAGCAGAATAAAATATAAAATATAAATAAAAATATTGAATATCCTAAAAGGATTCTTGATCAGTTTTTCTATTTTTTCAAAAAATATCCCAATTGACGTCCTTGCGGGCTTGGATTTTTTGCCTGTAAAAACATCAAAAGAACTATCTACCCATAGTGATATACTGGGATTAAAAAAAGAATTATTTCTTGTAATCCAATATCTTTTTCCAGGGAGACCAACACCAGCAAGAATAAGAGCAGGCGAAGCTTTTTTTATTGCGGTAATAATATTTTTCTCCATCTCTTTTGGAAAAAATCCTGTATATCTTCCCACAATAGTTAAACCAGGAAAAGAAGACTTTATATTGGATTCTGTTACCTGCAGAACATCCCGCTTTCCACCAAGCAGGTAAACCGATTTCCCGACATTCTCAATTGCGCCAAGCAGTTTTATAATAAATTCAAAAGTATATATTTTTTGGGGAACATAACCCCTTCTTAGAAATTTTGCCCCATTACAAATATGTAAAGAAGTTGGAAGAACAAGGCTTGCCCTTTCAATAGTTGTCCTAAGTTCTCTTTTGAATTTCGCCATTACTATATCGCGGAGAGAAAGAAACATTATATGATGCTTTTTTCCATCAGCAAGAAGTTCTTTTACTTTTTCTTCAAGATTTTCATACGCAATAACATCAACAGAAATACCAATAACATCTATTTTTTTTCTATTCGGATTTAACAGGGTAACCATTTTTCTTTCTCCAAAAGAATTGTTTTTATGGCAGCAATTCCGTATATTGCCGCAGTTTCTGCTCTTAAAATATTTTTTCCAAGATACGCAGGCAAAAATCCGCTTTCAATCATAAACTTTACTTCCTTATTGGAAAACCCCCCTTCAGGACCTATAATAATATTTATCTTCCCTTTATGTGAAAAAAGATACTGATGAAGCGATTTATTTTCAATAGGGTTTTGATGAAAAAAAATAGATGTCTCTGTTTTTTTGCAAAACTGATCAAGCTGCATAAAAGTTATATCCTGTTTGACATTAGTTAAAACATAACTTCCAGATTGTTGCAAAGCTTCTTTGCAGATTTTTTCCCATCTCTCTGTTTTTTCTTTTCGCTGCTTTTCTTCTATCTTTGCTATGGCAAATTCGCTTTCAACAGGAATTATGGTTGATATTCCTGCTTCTGTTGCCTGCCTTACAACAATATCCATTTTTTTCCCTTTAAGTAAGCATTGGTATAAAACCAGTTCCGGGATTGCTTCTTTTTCTTCTTTGTCAGGCTCTGTTTTGCAGCAAAGAGCAATAACGCTTTTCCTGTTTTCAAATCGCAAAATTTTTGCTTTCCAGGTATTTCCCGATTTATCCGCAGCAGTAAAAGTTCCCTCTACTTTGCATCTAAGCACATTTTTCAGGTAATGAGTCTCTTTATTGCCAAGAATAATTTCAGCGTTAGCGCTGTCAAAATCAGGCAGTATAAATTGTTTCATGGATTAAACTAAACTTATAAAATAAGACCTGCTTCTTGGGCCATCATATTCGCAAAAAAAGATCCCTTGCCATGTGCCTAAAACAAGTTTGCCATCTTTAACAGGAATTGTAACAGAGCTACCGGTAATTAATGTTTTTATATGCGCTGCGGAATTCCCTTCTATATGAAGATAGTCATTGTTATGCGGAACTTTTTTATCTAAATGACCAAGAATATCTTTAACAACATCAGGATCTGCAGATTCATTTATAGTAATACCAGCTGTTGTGTGGGGCACAAAAACAGAACAAAGCCCGTCTGTAAAGTTTTCAGAAACAATAATTTTTTTTATTGTTGTTGTAATATCAGTAAATTCTGCCCTTTTTTCTGTTTTTATATTAATTCTGTTAAGTATCATATTTAATAATTTACTAATTCCCCCGAATTATATCAACAGCTGCTTTTAAAACAACATCAAATTCCAGATCAAACACAGGAGGATCGTTATTTGTTTTATTAAGCTCATTTCTTATTAATCGTCTGATGATCCTTTCTTCCAAAACAATTTCATCTGCCCGAAGCTCTCTTATAAAGTTATTAATATCTGCTTCGCCTGGATTGGGTTTGTTTCTGACAAAGTTCTGTATAATAAATTCTTCTATAATTCTTTTATAAGACTCCAGCGCTTCTTCTGTAAGAGACTCTTCTATTATTTCTTTGTGCGGCTCTACTCCCACTTGATCAATAATTTCTCCGGACGGAGAAAAGTATCTGGACATTGTGAGTTTAAACCCAGTATCGCCTATGGATCGCACCTGCTGAACAGAACCTTTTCCAAAAGTTTTTTCTCCTATAAGAAAACCTCTTTGGTTGTCTTTAATAGCAGCTGCAAATATTTCTGATGCCGAAGCTGACCCCTTATCAATAAGAACAACAATAGGAATTTCTTTTGGAACAAGAAGAGACCTGTCTGCCCTAAAAACCTGATTTTCTGTTGGGATCTTAGACCTGGTGCTTACAATTACCGCATCTGAAAGAAAAAAATTCGCAATCTCAACAACAGAAGAAAGCAGCCCGCCTGGATTTCTTCTAAGATCTATAATTAACGAACTGTACCCTTGATTTGTAAAATTTTCTATCGCATTTCTGACATCTACAGTTGTAATTGGAGTAAACTGAACTATCCTCAAGTAAGCAATGTTATCGTCTATCATTGCTGATCTTACAGTAGGTACAACAATATACTCTCTTCTGATATCAACTGAAAAAACAATACTTTCGCCCCTTAATATCGTAACATTTACTGTTGTGCCAGGCTCGCCCCTAAGGTGTCCAAGAACTTCGTCAAGAGACATATTATCGGTTGGTTTATCGTTTATTTTTGTGATATAGTCCCCGGCTGAAATACCAAGCCTGAAAGCAGGAGTCCCTTCAATAGGGGCTACAACTCTTACATAAGGGCGCTGTCGTTCGTCATCTCTTATGCGGCCAGAGTGTTTGCTTATGTATAAACCAACACCGCCGAACCTTCCGGTCGTGGTACTGGAAAGGTCTTCCATATCCCGTGCAGTCAGAAAAACAGAATACGGGTCTCCAAGGCTTTCAAACATCCCCCTCATTGCACCTTCATAGAGCACCCTGGGGTCAATATCATCTACATAATAATTTTGAATAAATCTCATAACCTGCTGGAGAATTTCAGCGTATGCAGCAGCATCATTACTCCCTGTTGTTTGCGCGAATGTAAGAGGAGAAAGTAAAAATAAAGTTATAATTATGACAAGAAAAACACTTGCCCCCATCCATAAATATCTTTCTTTAATTTTTGAAAGCATTTGTACCCCTTTAGGATGTTTTAATACCTATAAAATAATCCTATTTATGGTGATAATTTGTCAAGGTGCTTTAGGGGTTCGATAGCCCCTTTGGGCCAGATTTTGAGGTATTGCGGGTATTATGACCCAAAACATGGGAATTGACATATTGCCCAAACATTAGGTATTATTATTTTATGAGTTCGAATTCTAACGTGACAAACTCCAGACAGAGATCTCTCATTAACAAGCAACAAGCAACAAAAATTACCAGTTACATATTACCGTGTAAAGTACTTTTCTTCATTTTTTTACAAAAATTTAAAATTCTTTTCAATTTTCTCTTGCGGAAGAGCTGGGAACAAATCCCGGCTTTTTTATATTACTGGCTTTCGCCATTGTATCTCTTGCCCTTGAGGGCGAGTTAATCTTTATGATTACCCGCCCTTGTTAATACTATGGTCGGGTAGCGCAAAAGGAGTTTTTCTTATGAAAAACACATTCAAAATTTTAGGGATTATCGCTCTTGTAATGATAATCGGATTTACAATAACAGCTTGTAACAATAGCAACGACCCACCACCAGCAGCAGGTCTTCCGGAATCAGAGTTTTCAATTTCTGGCAGATTTGCCAATGCAGAGGGCGGCAATGCCTATTTCCAGTTGGGTGACGCACGTACTTTCACCCCATCGGCAAGTAGTCTAAGCATGGCGCCAGCAAGGTCAGTAACTTCTGCCAGCTTTGCTGTAAGTGGTGTTTTAAAAGATGACGGTATAATCTTTAACCTCTCTGGTACTTATGACCCTATAGCATTAAGTTTTAGCGTCTCTGCTGCCTCAAGTTTTATGCGCTACACCATCAATGGGGCATTTGATTCTAATGGGAATTCCATTGGCTCTACTGCTACTCTGGCAGTAAGAACTGGTGAAAACTGGACAACATTCACTTCCCCAGTAGATACTACAGTGGAGAATATGCCTGACTTAGTAGGGACAGCAGCAGAACCCGAGACAGGAGGGATTCCGTCCAATCTTAGAGGTTTTTGGCATTTTTCAGAGAGCGATCCGGAATGGGGCAGTTTTGAGGGGAGAATGCTTGTTACTCAATGGAATGCAAGTCTAGATATGGTTGAAATCGACCTGGATGGCAGAAGATATACTGACTCAATAACAGTAACTGTTATTGAGGTAAATGGAACCAACAGTGCTTTTGATGTTATCCTTACCTACCCTTTGTATCGTGCGCGAAACGCAAACGAACTAGCTGCTGCTGTTTTAGATTTTTTCAACGACAAAAGTATTAAACCAACAAGGGCATTAAGTTGGGATGACATTACGTGGGGAACAGGTCCGCAATTTTACATTGGTAAAAACGAAAGGGATAATTACTATTATATTAGTTGGATCAACTTCCCTGAAAACCATTGGCGGTTGGTTGATCAATACTACAGATCCGGACACGAGGAAGCGTTTTTGATTAGAGCTGGAGTACCTCCAACCCCTATTTTCGAAAAAAATAGAGTAGAGGTTGTCCAGGGGAATTTGAAATGGAGTATGTATGGTACGCGGAAGACGCATAGGTGGACTGATCACGAGGGGAATGATCACGAGGATATCTGGTATGACCCAATGTTCTATACATTGGCAGCGGCAAGAGCTGTGACAACATTAGATCTCGACAATTATATTATATTACGCCGCTAAAAGTAAATTTATAGAGCCGCTGGTCCTTGTAATAAATCAGCGGTTCTATACTCCTCTCACTCTCTATGTAGCAATGCCAACTATCCAATAACACATAATTTTTATAACACCTTCTTTCATTTAACATTACTTTTCTCTCATTATCTTCCAACACCTTACCTACAAGATTTGGTAGGTAAAAAATCCCTCCAAAAACAGCCATGCCACCAGATTTGGTAGCTGGGCAAATGTATCTTCTCGCAATAATTTTACTTATATAGATGTAATTGAAAACTATGGGGAAACAGTTTCGAATTCCCTATTTTTCACCTTACCCTGTTGGGGTAATAAATTTTTATAATCCTGCAGAAGCAGGAAAGGAGTTTTTTTATGAAAAACACATTCAAATTTTTAGGGGTTATCGCTCTTGTGATGATAATCGGATTTACAATAACTGCTTGCAACAATAGCTCTGACCCACCACCAACTTCAACTACTCTTCCTGAATCAGAGTTTTCAATTTCTGGTACATTTACCAAAAGTGGTGGCGCTGGTAGCGGCGATGTTTCTTTCCAGCTGGGTGATGCACGTACTTTCACCCCACCAACAAGTAGCCTCAGCATGGCGCCAGCAAGGTCGGTAACTAACAGCAGCTTTGCTGTAAGTGGTGTTTTAAAAGATGGCGCTATGATCTTTAACCTTTCCGGCACCTATGACCCCGTAGCATTAAGTTTCAGTGTCTCTGCTGCCTCAAGTTTTTTGCGCTACACTATCAATGGGGCATTTGATTCTAATGGAAATTCCATTGGTTCTACTGCCACCATTGCGCTAAGTCTTGATTCTGGGACTACATGGACACCCTTCACTTTCCCGGTTGAATTGGATAATACGGTCAACATAACAGATGCTGTTACAGAGGAGCCCGTAGACGGGGGAATTCCACTCCTTGCCAGAGGTTTTTGGAACTATTCAGAAAGCAATCCAGATTGGGGTAGTTTTGAGGGAAGAATGCTTGTTACCCAATGGAATGCAAGTCTAGATATGGTTGAAATCGACCTGGATGGCATAAGGTATCCTGACTCTATGACAGTAACTGTAATAGAGGTAAATGGAACCAACAGCGCTTTTGATGTTATCTTTACCTACCCTTTGTATGTTGCGAAAGACGAGAACCAGATAGCTGCTGCTGTTGTAGATTTTTTCAAAGACAAAAGTATTAAGCCAACAAGGGCATTAAGTTGGGATGCTGTTACAGGAACAAGTCCGCAGTTTTATGTTACTCCTGATATGGATATTTGGTGGTATAACTTCACTGAAAACCAATGGCGGTTGGTTGATCAATACTACAGATCCAGACACGAGGAAAAATTTTTGATTGCAGCTAAGGTTCCTCCAACCTCTATTTTCGAAAAACACAGAATCGAGCTTGTCCAGGGAAATTTGAAATGGAGTATGTATGGCGAGCCTCAGACTTCTGTCTGGGGTACTTGGTATGACGGAATGTTCTATACATTGGCAGCGGCAAGAGCTGTGAAAGATTTAGATCCCGAATATATTGTATTAACCCGATAAAAGCAAACCTATGGAACCGCTGGTCCTTGTTATGAATCAGCGGTTCTATAAATTTAGGGTGAAATTATCGCTGGTTATTGACAGACCCAAAACATGGGAATTGACATATTGCCCAAACATTAGATATTATTATTTTATGACTTCGAATTATAACGTGACAAACTCCAGACAGAGATCTCTCGCTAATACGCAACAAGCAACAAGCAACAAGCAACAAAAATTACCAGCTACATATTACCGTGTAAAGTACTTTTCTTCATTTTTTAACAAAAATTTAAAATTCTTTTCAATTTTCTCTTGCGGGAAAAAAAGCATGGGACAGTTCCTGGCTTTTTTATATTACTGGCTTTCGCCATTGTATCTCTTGCCCTTGAGGGCGAGTTAATCTTTATGATTACCCGCCCTTGTTAATATTATGGTCGGGTAGCGCAAAAGGAGTTTTTCCTATGAAAAACACATTCAAATTTTTAGGGATTATCGCTCTTGTAATGATAATCGGATTTACAATAACTGCTTGTAACAATAGCAACGATCCACCAGGCAGCTCAATTGATCCAGAGGTTTTAATTTCCGGTAGATTTAGAAATGCTACTAACACAGCCGATGTTCTTTTCTTGCTGAATAAAGCTTCAAATTCTTCCAGCAGCAGCCAGCGAGCAAGCTTGGGAACTCCCACCAGCATCCCTGTAAGCGGTCGTTTATATGATGGTGGTATTACTTTTAACCTTTCCGGTACCATTGACCAGGAAACGTTTACTTACAGCGTTTCTGCATCCTCAAGTATGATACGCTATACCATCAATGGGGCTTTTGATTCAAGCTGGAACCCCATTGGCGCTACTGCTACCTTGGCGGTAAGAATTGCTGATGACGACTGGAGACCCTTCACTTTCCCAGTTGTATTGGATAATACGATTAACATAACAGGTGCTGTTACAGAGGAGCCCGAGACAGGAGGGATTCCGCTCAATCTTAGAGGTTTTTGGCATTTTTCAGAAAACCTTGATTGTGGTGGCAGAAATGAGGGAAGAATGCTTGTTACTCAATGGAATATAAGCCTAGACTCAGTTAGAATCGACCTGGATGGCACAAGGCATCCTCCTGACTCAATGATGGTAACTGTTATAGAAAGAGATGGAAGCGACACCGACTTTGATCTTATCCTTACCTACCCTTTGTATCGTGCGCGAAACGAAAACGAACTAGCTGCTGCTGTTAATGCTTTTTTTGTAGGCAAAGGTATTACTCCTGAAAAGAAAAACGATTGGAGTGACATTGTGTGGGGAGCCGGCCCACAGTTTTTCATTGATAAAGACGACAGGGGTAATTATTATATTCATTGGATCAACTTCACTGAAAACCAATGGCGGTTGATTGATCAATACTACAGATCCAGGCACGAGGAAGCGTTTTTGATTGATCGTGGAGTACAGCCAAGACCTGTTTTCGAAAAACATAGAGTAGAGCTTGTTCAGGGGGATTTGAAGTGGAGTATATATAGCATACTGAGGACGGATGATCCCAATGAGGAAGGGGTCGCGCATACATGGTATGACGGAATGTTCGATACATTGGCAGAGGCAAGAGCCGCAAACGATTTAGATCCCGAATATATTGTATTAACCCGATAAAAGCAAACCTATGGAACCGCTGGTCACTGTTATGAATCAGCGGTTCTATATTCCTCTCACTCCGCTTCTGTATTAAAAAAACATACTATCTTATTGACCCTGCAAGCAAGTATTCGTAAACTAAAATATAATGAGAAAGTACTTTCTTGCGGGCCTTTTGTGGGAACTCCTAAGATTTTTCCTTCTATTTTTTTCTGCAAAAAACCAGGGGGAAAGTGTTTTTATTTTATGGGTTTTATCACAACAGCTTATAATATTTTATATTTATCTGTTTTTATGTTATGACATTAATAAGTATTGCCATTATATGAAAATTGTAATAGCAGGCAAAGCTTTGGGAATTTTTACCGGAATTATCTATCTGCTGGGAATGGCAAAATCAGTAAAAATGATTTTTTTAACTCAAGAGTTGTTTTTTAAAGTTATTTTTACAGCTAATATACTTCTTGTGGATACGATTATAATGTTGTATATGATTTTTCTTGCAAAAAAATATTTTAGTAATTTATCGAGGGAATAAATGCAGGTAATACCAATAGCCAGCGGCAAAGGTGGCGTGGGAAAAACTTTGGTTTCAGCAAATCTGGCCATTGCTCTTGGCCAGGCAGACAAAAAAGTTGCTATTGTTGATATGGATCTTGGGGGTTCAAATCTTCATGTTGTTCTGGGAATGACAGGGGTCCGGGGCGGAATCGGCAGTTTCCTAAACACACCTGGAACTTCTTTTAATTCAATTATTTATGATACTGGTTACAAGAATGTTCATTTTATACCCGGAGATTCTGATATGCCAGGAATGGCAAATCTAAAAACTGCTCAGAAAAGAAAACTCTTAAAAAATCTTTTTTCCCTTAATTACGATTATCTTATAATGGATTTGGGAGCTGGGACAAATTATAATACTATTGATTTTTTTCTTGCCTCTGGGCAGGGAATAATTGTAACAACACCTGCTTTAACTGCGACCCTTAATGCCTATATTTTTATCAAGCAGGCAATTTTTAGAATAATGGATTCCTCTTTTCGCAGAAAAACCATTGCCAGAACTCATATTGATAAATTGCGGGAAGACAGCGCCGCAGTGCAAAAAATGTATATTCCCAAATTTCTTGAAGTAATAAGAATTGCAGACCCCGAAAGTTACTCTATCTTTATGGAAAAAGTAAAAAATTTTTCACCGCTGCTTATAATGAATATGGTGGAAGACCCAAGACAGGCAGCGCTTGCAGGAAAGCTTAGAAAATCGTGCAGAGAGTATCTTGGCTTTGACCTCGAACATTTAGGCGTTATTTACCGCGACGAGCTCCAGTCAATTGCGCTTAATTCCCGCTTGCCTATAATAGTGTATAAACCTCAGTCTGTTCTTTCGCAAGCTGTTTATAGAATTGTGGACAAGCTCCAGGCAGAGTACAGGCACGATACAACACCGGATGAAGATTATTTCGATGAGTCCTATGCAAATGCGGAACTCGAAGCGCAATCAGATTTTTCATCAAAAATTCAATCAATGGAAGAGCTTCTCCACAGTGGGACTTTATCATCTTCAGATATAATCGATATTGTAAAAACCCAGCAGATGGAAATAAATGAATTAAAAAAAGAAAATAATCTGTTAAAGTCTAAAATAGTCAAAGCTTCCAATGCTGGCTATAAATTCTAAAAAAGGGTACTGAAGATTTATGTATAGATTTATTTTTGTTCCACAACTTTTCACAGGAAGTAAATATGCTTGCTTTTATTAATTATCCCTCATGGCTAAGACCGGAAATTATTCCAGCCCTGCCTATAAGATGGTACGGCCTTATGTATATAGTTGCTTTTGCAATTGCTTACTTTCTTGTAAGAAAACAAGCAAAAGAAAAAGAGCTTAAAATAACAGATGATACTTTAACCAGCCTTTTTTCCTGGGGTATCCTTGGTATTCTTTTGGGAGCAAGAGTATTCCATGCTCTTATTTATGATAACACCGGAGATTATTGGAGAAATCCCCTGCTTATTTTTTGGCCATTTGACCGCAACTTTAATTTTACAGGGCTACAGGGAATGTCTTATCATGGAGGGCTCATAGGTGGATTTATTGCTGTTGCTATTTATTGTAAAAGAAAAAAAATCAATCTGCTTGAAATAGGGGATATGATTGCTGTTGCAATTCCCGCTGGTCATGCTTTTGGAAGGCTTGGCAACTTTGCAAACGGGGAACTTTATGGGCGGGTAACAGAAGCGCCCTGGGGAATAATTTTTCCAAATGCCTCCCCTTTTAGTTTGCGGGAAACCTGGGTAGCGGAATTTGCAACAAGAATAGGCATGGATATCTCTACGATAAGCGGATTTGTAAATCTGCCGCGTCACCCAAGCCAGCTTTATCAAGCTCTTTTTGAAGGCTTTGTTCTTTGGGCTGTTCTATGGTTTTTTATAAGAAAAATAAAGCTACCGCATGGCGCGCTTATAGGCTCCTATATCGCGGGATATGGCTTTATAAGATTTTTTATAGAATATTTTAGAGAGCCTGATCATAATATTGGTTTTATTTTGCAGTTTTCAAGCCAGGCAAGCCATATATACAGGTTTGATTCTTTTTTAAATTTTACAATGGGGCAACTTCTTTGCTTTCTCATGATTGTCGCAGGGCTATTGTTTATCCTTTACTCATATAAGCAACAAAACCGCGCACCTGTTGAAACAGAAAAAGAACCCCCTAAAAAGCGGCTGCGGACAAAAAGAAAGTAATGTTTGTTGTTCGGTTTTATGATATCATAACGCATGAATAATTTTGACGAATACAAACGCCTTGTCGAGCCCGGCAAAAAAGAAAAACTAAGTATCTGGCAAACCGCCATCGGACTGCAAGACACAGATGGGTTAAAGCCGTCAAATTATCTTATAGAAAGTGCAAAAGAAAATATTGATGGTAAAATAACAATCAGCGATGTAAAAGCGCGCTTAGACACTTACTACAAAACCAAAAGCAAGAGAGTTAACAATGGTGATCGCACAGAAGAAGCTGACAAAGTTTCAGCTAATATTGCCGAAATTTTGGCAGAAAAAACTTTTTCATTTAGTCCAGTAGAGTATATTAACATTCACAGACGATTGTTCGCGGGCATTTATGATTTTGCAGGAACAATTCGGGATTATAATATTTCAAAAGACGAATGGGCATTAAATGGCGACACAGTTTACTATGCAAGCTTCGAAAACATTAAAGAAACACTTGAGTATGACTTTGCGCAAGAGAAAAAATTTGACTATAAAGGACTAAACACAAGACAAAAAGTAGAACACATTGCCGACTTTATTTCCGGGATTTGGCAAATTCATCCGTTTGTAGAGGGCAACACACGAACCACAGCTGTCTTCTTGATTAGATACTTACGCTCTATGGGGTTTACAGTCTTGGACAATCTATTTACCGAGCATTCATGGTATTTTCGCAATGCACTTGTAAGAGCAAATTATAGCAAACACACTTCCGACAGTTATCCAACAATGGAATTCCTGCTGTGTTTTCTTGGCAATTTAATACTTGGCGAGAACAATATTCTACGTAACCGAGATATGCGTATTAAATCAAATAATGATGATGGAAATAAAGTGCAAAATAAAGTGCAAAATAAAGTGCAAGCCGACATATTAAGAATTATCGCAGACAACCCAAACATTACGCAAAAAGAACTTGCCACGCAAATAGATAAATCCGAGAGAACCACAAAAACAATTATGACAGAAATGCAAGAGCAGGGACTAATTACACGAAGCGGCTCAAAGAAAACCGGCTATTGGAAAATTACTTCTTAGTTTTTTGCATATTCGTTTATTTTATTTACTAAGCCAGCCAGGTCATGCATGCTTGTCGGAGCAGCCCTTTTTTTCTGAACCTTCATCAGTATTAATAAAATATTTACATAAACAATGAATTTTCTTATACATGGGGTACTGGAAAATAGATGTACATATTACAAATGCTGACACAAATCACATTTATAGGGTGCCTAAAAATGTGATTTTGCTTGATTAAATTTCTTCGATACATTAATCTATAATACATGAAAAGATTAATCGACGGCAAATTGGTTGAGTGGAAAAACAACAAAAACAGAAAGCCATTGATTATTTACGGCGCCA